>WNFW01000028.1_pt1 | contig 79227 bp, 90 predicted proteins | sample 5400131 | NCBI WGS metagenome assembly WNFW01 (sample SAMN13153362, study PRJNA577476) | soil metagenome | isolation source: 20 cm soil or saprolite under grassland replicate 1 | place: USA:California | collected 2016-06-15
CAACGGCCCCTTGGCAGTACCCCAGCCGGCCGCATTGCCCCAACCAGCCGCAACCCCCGCGCAACCAGAGCCGGCTTCTGCCGTCGCCGCGGGGCAGGTCAGCGGGGCGTAACTACTTGAGCACGCAGAACCCCTGCGCCTCGATCCCGAGCGCGACGTTGAACTTGCTGCGGAAGTTCTCCAGCGCGGCGGCCGCGGTCAGCTCGACGATCTCGGGCTCGGAGAAGTGTTCGCGCACTCGCGCGAACAGTGCGTCGTCCACCTTCTGTCCCGTGGCCGTGATCGCTTCGGCGTACGCGATCGCGGCCTTCTCGCCGGCCGAGAAGAGATCGCTGACGGCTGCGCGCTCGACCTGAGCGATCTTCGCCGCGGACGCGCCGGCCTGCATCCCCCGGGATGCGTTGACGTCAATTCAGAAGGGGCACCCGTTGATCAGCGCGACGCGCAAGTAGACGAGTGCGAGGAGCTCCTTCGCGAGCAGGCCCGACCGGTCGACGGCCGCGGAGAGCTGCTTGGCCGCCTTCATGATCCCGGGCGTGTGCGCCTGGACCTTGGTCGTGTTGAGGACGAAGCCGAACGTCTCGAGCTCTTTGGCGAAGGTCTCCTTGAGGATCGGATCGTCGCCGGGCTCGTCGATCTCGCGCACGCGTGGCATGGCGGAATTATACCTCGCTCACTTTCGCAGGAGCCGCTCCTCGATCGCGGGCAGCGCCTCGAGCAGCACGCCGCCGACGATCGCGAGGCTCCGCGACGAGACCTTGTCGAGCGTGTCCCCGGCGGTGTGCCAGGGCGGGTAGTCGAAGTCGATCAGGAGCGCCGCCGGCACTCCCGCGCGCAGGAAGGGCGCGTGGTCGTCTTCGACCGCCAGGGCGCCGGGGAGGAAGTGCGCCCCGAAGCCCCGCCGCGCGGCGGCCGTCCAGAGAATGTCCGTGAGCCAGTCGGTCGAGAACGACTCGCGGCGGATCCCGAGGTCGCGGTCGCCGATCATGTCGGCGACGAGCACGGCGCGGGGGAGTCTTCCCGTGCGCGCGAGCTCCCGGGCCATCCAGCGCGAGCCGTAGAGGCTGTCGGTCGCGCTCCACGACTCGCGCGCCTCCTCGCCGTCGAACCAGACGATCCAGTACGCGAACTCATGGGGCTGCGCCGCCAGCGCCCGGGCGAGCTCGATCAGGAGCGCCGTGCTCGAGCCGCCATCGTTGGCGCCGACGAAGGGGATGTCCGGGAACCACTTCGTGTCGTAGTGGCCACCGATCAGGATCACGTCGGGCCGACGCCCCGGCAGGACGGCGACGACGTTGGCCATCTTGAGGCGGCCGTGGGGCGTGGCGGCCTCGAAGGGCTCGACTCGGGCTGCGATGGAGGCGGCGCGCAGCTCGCCCAGGATGTACGCGCGCGTCCGCGCGGACGCCGGCGAGCCGGCCGGCCGCGGCCCGAGCGCCACGACACGCTCGACGTGACGCAGAGCTGCGGCGCCGTCGAACGGCGGCGCGGGCCGCACCGGGCCCGCACCGAGTGCCAGGGCGGCGAGTGCGACGACGCGGACGAAGGCGAGCGGGCCCCTCACCGCGTGACGCCCACGGCGCCGTAGTAATTCATCGTCAGCACGAACGCGCCCCGAGCGACGAGCTCCGTGAAGCCGTCGAGCCAGCGCCGCGCCGTCGACGCGTCCACGATGCCGAACCTCACCGCGTGCTCGGCGCGACGCTCCAGGAAGGTCTTCGTCCAGGGCTCGAGGGTCGTGTCCTGGTAGACGTCGGTGAGGAGCCGCACGTCCTGGACCCCGGCCTGACGGAGCAAACCGGGGAGCCGACGGCCACTGTCAGGCTCGGCGTAGATGTGTGCCGCGACCCCGCGCATGATGCGGTCGGTCAGCGCGCGATCCGCGTGGGTCACGGCGACGGTCCCGAAGTCCTGGTCCTGGACCCCGACGCGGCCGCCGCGCCGGGTGACGCGCGCCATCTCCGCGACGACGCGCAGCGGGTCGGCGACGTGCAGGATCACGGTGATCGCGAGCACGGCGTCGAAGCGGCCGCCCTTGAACGGCAGCGCGGCGCCGTCCGCCTCGCGCAGCGTGACCCGGCTGCGCGCACCCCGGCATCGCTTCCGCGCCTCGCGCAGGATCAGGCGGCTCGGGTCAACGCCGACGACGCTCCCGCGCGGGCCCGCGATCGCGGCGAGGTCACGGATGACGACCCCTGTGCCGCAGCCCACCTCGAGGATCGCGTCGCCGGGGCGGATGGGAACGAAGCGCAGGAATCGCCCTCGCAGGCGCGCCTGGGTCGGGGTGCGCCCGCGCAGCTCCAGCGAGGCGGCCAGCTTCGCCGCGTCGGGCTGCGCGTCGACGTCGCGCCACGGGTCGGGGTGGAGCGAGGGCGCCGTCACGAAGCGGGCGTCAGCGGTTGGCGGCGCGGCGAGCGCATTCGGCGCTGCAGAAGTGACGGACCTCTCCGTCCTCCAGCCGGCTCAGCGCCCGTGTCTTCACGACGTAGGTGTTGCACACGAGGCATTTCACGAGCTCATCGGGGAGCTCGACACGCGCGCCGAACGGTCGCTGCGAGAGCCGGCGCAGCAGCGGAGCCAGCAGCGCCAGCGCGACCGCCAGCGAGAAGAGAATCAGCACGACCCGCATCGGGTTTCAGCGATCTGGCTTGATGGAGACCGCGCGGAGGAACTCCCGGTCCTGGGCGGTGAGCTCAGACGAGACGGCGCCGCGAGGCCCCTTGCCAGCGAAGAAGATGCCCGTGTCCGCGCCGCGACGGAGGATCTCCTGAACGGCGTCACGCGCGGCCTCGGCCGCGGCGAGCGAGGCCTCGACGGCGTCGAGGAGCTTTCGGAGGAGTGGATCGGTCCGGCGTTCTCGCCCCATCGCGCCCCTTACGATACCATACCGACTCGATGGCCTCCGGCTGGACGCGCCTCGGATCCACCGCGCGGTACGCGCGTGGCAAGCTCACGCTCCGTGAAGACGCCTGGCGCCTGCCCGACGGTCAGCACGTCGTCTACCCCGTCCTCCACGTGGGCGTGACCGTCGGCGTGCTGCCGTTCGTGGACGACGCGCGCGTCCTCCTCGTCGGCCAATACCGCCACCTGCCGCGCGCGATGTCGTGGGAGCTGCCGGGCGGGGGCGCGCTCCCCGGCGAGGATCCCGTCGCCGCCGCGCAGCGGGAGCTGCGTGAAGAGGGCGGCTACCGCGCGGAGCGCTTCGAGCTCCTCACGCGCTTCTGGCCCTCCAACGCGTACCTCGACGAGGTGGCGTACTGCTACGTGGCGTACGGGCTCACGGAGGACCCGTTGCCCGCGGACGGCGACGAGTTCCTCGAGCGCCGCATCGTGCCGGCCCAGGAGGCGATGCGCATGGCGCGCGACGGCGAGATCACCGAGGCGGTATCGAAGGTCGCGCTCCTTCAGTACGTCGCGCGGCCGCCCGAGAGGTCGTAGACGGCGCCCGTCGAGAAGGAGCACTCGTCGGACGCGAGCCAGGTCACGAGGGCGGCGACCTCCTCGGGGCGCCCGATGCGCCCCATCGGGATCTTCGCGATCAGCATGTCCACGGTCTCCTGAGACATCTGGCGGACCATGTCGGTCCCGATCACCGCGGGCGCGACGGCGTTCACGAGGATCCCGCGGGTCGCTACTTCCTTGGCCAGGGCCTTGGTGAACCCGATGACGCCAGCCTTCGCGGTGGAGTAGGGCACGAGCGTCGGGTTGCCCTCCTTGCCCGCGATCGACGCGATGTTGATGATCCGGCCGCCGCCCTGCTCGAGCATGATCCTCACGGCGGCGCGCGAGACGAGGAAGACGCTCGTGAGATCCACGGCGATGACGCGCTGCCACTCCTCGTCGGTGACCTCCCACGTGAGCTTCGAGCCGCCCGTGATCCCGGCGTTGTTCACGACGACGTCGAGCCTCCCCCACCGGGTGCGCACGGTCGTCGCCGCGCGCTCGACGTCGTCGGTGGCCGTCACGTCGGCGACGAGGCCGAGCGCATGCTCGCCGAGTCGCTTCGCGGCGCCCTCGACGCCGCGGTCGACGTCGACGAGCGCTCGCGATCGCCAGCCCGATGCCGCGGGCGGCCCCCGTGACCAGGGCCGTGCGTCCCTGGAGCCTCATGGGCGTCGCCTCCCTCACGCGAGCGCCTGATCGAGGTCCTCGATCAGGTCGTCGGTGTTCTCGAGTCCGATGCTCAAGCGCAGGAGGTTCTCGGGTGTGCGCGTCCCGGGCCCCTCGATCGAGGCGCGGTGCTCGAGGAGACTTTCCGTTCCGCCAAAGCTCGTGGCCCGCGTGAAAACGCGCACCTTGGCGGCCACGGCCAGCGCGCGGTCGCGGTCACCCTTCACCTGCACCGAGGCCATGCCGCCGAATTGCGCCATCTGGCGGCGAGCGATGTCGTGCCCCGGGTGAGACGGCAACCCCGGGTAGTGGACGGCCTCCACGCCCGGGTGGCGCGCCAGGAAGGCCGCGACCCGAAGCGCGTTCTCGGAGTGGGCGCGCATCCGGTAGGGCAGGGTGCGAACGCCCCGGAGCACGAGCCAGCAGTCGAAGGGCGACGGCACCGCGCCGCCCGCGGCCTGGATCGCGCGGACCTTCTCGAAGAAGGGATCGCGCGTTCGGGTGACCACGGCCCCGCCGATGACGTCGCCATGGCCGCCGAGGAACTTCGTCGTGGCGTGTACGATCAGGTCGGCGCCGAGGCGGAACGGAGACTGGAGTGCGGGCGTCGCCGTCGTGTTGTCGCAGACGAAGCGCGCGCCTCCCGCGCGGGCGATCTCGCAGATCACCGCAATGTCGGTGACCTTCCACAGCGGGTTCGACGGCGTCTCCACCCAGACGAGCTTCGTGCTCGGCTTGACCGCCCGGCGCACGGCGGGAACGTCGGTCATGTCGACGAAGGTCGCCTCGAGCCCCCACCGGCTGAAGGTGTCGCGCAGCAGGCGGCAGGTGCCGTGATAGGCGTCGACCGGCGCGACCACGTGATCGCCGGGCTCGAGCGCGAGGAACACCGCCGACGTCGCGGCCGAGGCCGACGCGAACGCGGCCGCCGCCTCGCCTCCCTCGAGCGCGGCGAGACACTCCTCGAGCGCGTTCCGGTTCGGGTTCGCGTTGCGAGCGTAGAGAAAGCCCCGCGGGTAGGAGCCGTCGGGCTCGCGCTCGAACGTGGTGGACGGATGGATCGCGGGCGTCACGGCGCCGGTGGACGGATCCACGCGGTGCCCGGCGTGAACGGCGAGCGTCTCGAATCTCATCGGGCCTTCACCTCGCGGATGTCATAGTACGTCGGCCGTCGAGGATTCCCCCGCCGACCTTGGGCGCCCACGCCCCTAATCGGCTTCGCTGCCCGTCGCCGCGATCACGACGCACGCGTCGGGCGCGAACGCCAGCGTGACCGGCTTCTTGCGCTCGAGGATCGCTCCGGTGGCGTGGGGCACGTCGGCCCACAGCGGCCGGCCGTGGACGGTCAGCTCGACCCGCACGAAGGGCCCGAGGAACGTCACGACCTCGAGCACGCCGTGCAGGCGGTTGCGCCCGTCGTCCGGCGCGCGCTCGGCGACGACGGCGAGCTTCTCGGGGCGGAGCGACAGGAGGACCCGCTCGCCGTCCTGGCCGCCGTTCAAGGCGATCCGCAAGCGCTCGCCCTCCCACTCCACGACGCCGTCGCGGGCCGAGACGACCCGGCAGGCGAGCAGGTTCGAGACGCCGATGAAGTCTGCGACGAAGTCGGTGCGGGGCCGCGCGTAGATCTCCTCCGGGCGCCCGACCTGCTCGATCCGCCCCTTCCGCATCACCGCGATGCGGTCGGCGATCGAGAGCGCCTCCTCCTGGTCGTGGGTGACGTAGACCGTCGTGATCCCGAGGTCCTGCTGGATCTTGCGGATCTCGCCGCGAAGCCGGAGCCGGATCTTCGCGTCGAGCGCCGACAGTGGCTCGTCGAGCAGGAGGATCTCCGGGCTCTTCGCGAGCGCTCGCGCGAGCGCGACTCGCTGCTGCTGCCCTCCCGACAGCTGGTTCGCGTACCGTTCCTCCAGCCCGTGCAGGTGGGTCAGCGCGACCATCTCGGCCACGCGCGCGCGGACCTTCGGCGCCGGCCAGCGGGCGACGCGAGGTCCGAAGGCGATGTTCTCGGCGACGGTCATGGTCGGGAAGAGCGCGTACGACTGGAAGACGACGCCGACGGAGCGCCGGCGAGGCGGCACGTCGTTGACCACGCGGCCGTCGAAGCGGACCTCGCCCGCGTCGGGCCGCTCGAATCCGGCGATCACACGGAGCGTCGTCGTCTTGCCGCAGCCCGAGCCGCCCACGAGCGAGACGAGCTCTCCCGCGCCGATCTCGAGAGAGAGCCCGTCCACGGCGACGGACGCGCCAAAGCGCTTCGTCAGGCGGTCGAGACTGATACGCACGTCAGCGGGAGAACTTCTCGAGCCAGCGCTTCACCAGCCGCTCCTTGTAGGCCGGATCGCCCGCCTTGACGAAGTCGATGTTGATCAGGGGCATCTCGGAAATCTTCTGCCCCCCCACCGAGACGTCCGGCCGGGTGATCCCCGCACCGCGCCACGTGGCGTACGCGGTCATCGCCGACTTGGACACCGCCCAGTCGAGGAAGCGCCGTGCGTTCCGCGGATTCTTGGCCCCCTTCACCAGCGCGTTGCCCTCGAACGTCCACGCCACACCGTCGGTCGGATAGATCACGTCGATCGGCGCCCCCTGGCTCTTGGCCACCTCGACCTCGTAGGCGAGCGCGACACCGATCGATGTCTCGCCCGACGCCGCCATGCGGCCCGGCGCGCCACCGGACTTCGTCACCTGGGACAGGTTTCGGTCGAGCGCCTCGTAGTACTGCCACATCTTGTCCTCGCCGAGCCGGGCCGCGTGGCTCGCCAGCAAGAGGTACGCCGTCCCAGACGTGGACGGGTTGGACATGACGACGTGACCCTTGTACTTCGCGTCGAGAAGATCCGCCCACGCGCGCGGCGGCGGGAGCTTGAGCTCGGCGAGCCTCTTCTGATTCGCGGCGAACGCGACCGTCAGCAGCGTCACGCCCTGCCACATGTTCTCCCCGTGCTTGAAGCGCGCCGGGATCGCCTGCGACTCCTTCGCCTCGTACGCCTCGAGCAGTCCCTTCGTGGCCGCGCCCGTCAGGTAGTCGTTGAAGACCCCCCAGATCACGTCGGCCTGCGGGTTCGCCTTCTCCGCCTCGACGCGGGCTATGGTGGGTCCCGTCGAGCCCCGGATGTACGCGGCCTTCGTGGCGAGGTCGGGCAAGTCCTTCTTGAACTGCTCCCAGAAGGTCTTCAGCTCGTTCTCCTCGTAGGCCGTGTAGATGACGAGCCGCTCCTCGGCCGCCGGCGCCAGGCGTGGCGTCGCGGGCACGAGCAGGGCGAGCACCAGCACGAGCCGAAGCAGAGAGCGCATGGACGGTTCTCCTTTTGCTTAGAGCTTCAGGACGGCGACGCGGTCCCCACCGACCAGCGCGCGGAGGAGCAGCACCGAGCCGACGACGATCACGATGATGATCGTGCCCAGCGCGCACGCCGCCCCCAGGTATCCATTCTCGACCTGGTTGAGGATCGCCACGGAGCCGAGGTTGAACCCCGGGTAGATGAGGAAGATCACCGCGCTGACGGTGACCATCCCGTTGATGAAGAAGTAGACGAAGATCGAGAACGCGGCTCCGGTGAGGAGCGGTATCACCACGCGCGCGAACGTCCGGACGCTGCCGGCGCCCAGGCTCACCGCCGCCTCCTCGATGGCGGGGTCGATCTGCTTGAGCGCGTTGATGCCGGCGAGGACGGCGACGGGGAACTTCCAGAACACGACGCTCGCGGCGAGGATCCAGATCGTCCCGGTCAGAAGGAGCGGTGGCACGTTGAACGCGAGGATGTAGCCTACGCCGATCACCGTCCCCGGCAGCGCCGCCGGCAGCAGGCTCAACGCTTCGATGACCCGACGGCCCGCCGGACGCTTGCGCTCCACGACGTACGCGGTGACGAGCGCCATCACCGTGCCGATGACGCCGGAGAGGAGTGCCAACTTCACGCTGTTGCCGATCGGCCATGCGCCCTCGGCGCTCGACGCGAAGGCGTAGTGGCGGAGCGAGAGGGACCAGTCGCTGCCCCAGAGTTGCACGACGGAGCCGAGCGGGATCAGTGCGTAGATGAGCGCGACCCCGAGCGCGACCCCGCCGGACAGGACGAACAGGGTCCAGCGCAGAGCCGGGGGCATCGGCCGGGTCGCCATCCGCGCCCCCGCGGAGACCGTGACGTAGGACTGGCTCCCCACCCAGCACGCGTTGACCAGGTAGGCCACGAGGCACGGGACGATCAACACGGCCGACATCGCGCTCCCCGCGGCGAAGTTCGACATCCCGATCACCTGCGCGTAGATCTCCGTCGCGAGGACATTGTAGCGGCCGCCGATCAGGATCGGGTTGCCGAAGTCCGTCATGCACAGGATGAAAACGATCAGGGCCGCCGAGGCGAGCCCCGGCCGCGCGAGTGACAGCGTCACGCGCCGGAGTGTCGTGAGCGGTCCGGCCCCCAGGTTCTCCGCCGCCTCTTCGAGTGACACGTCGATGGCGCCGAGCACGTTCACCAGGAGGATGTACCCCTGCGGCAGGAACGTGAAGACCTGCGAGACGACGATGCCCGTGAAGCCGTAGATGGACCAGTCGAGGTGGAGCGCCTGCGTGATCACACCGTTCCGGCCCAGAAGAAGGATGAACGCGAGCGACACGAGGAACGGCGGTGAGATCAGCGGCAGGAGGCTCATGAGCGAGACGAAGCGCTTGCCCGGGATGTCGGAGCGCGTCACCGAGTACGCCAGCACCAGCGCGACCGCCACCGTGATGGCCGTCGAGACCGCGGACACCACGAGGCTGTTGACGAGGATGCGAAGGAGCCGCGACGAGCTGAAGAAGTCGGCGTAGTTGCCGAGGGTGAGCCCCGCCGGCCCCGCGAGGCTCGTCGCGAGCACCCGGAGGACGGGCCAGACGACGAAGGCGAGGAGCAGGAGCAGGATCGCGGCGGCGCTCGCCGCGTCTGTTGTCAACCAGGTCTGCTGTATCGGAATCCGCGAGGCCGGGAGAGCCGAAGGTGGCCCGAGAGAGGAGCGTGCAGCTCCGGACGGCGTGTCCATGCCGTTCCTTGGATCCATTATCCGGCCGTGAAGCCGCCATCGACGATCAGCTCGGCGCCCGTCATGAACGAGGAGTCCTCGCTCGCGAGGAAGAGCGCCACCGACGCGATCTCACGCGGCTGCGCGATGCGACCGAGGGGGATCCCCGTCGCGAACTCCGCGCGGAGCGCCTCGGTGAGGTAGGGAGCCTGGAGCGGCGTGTCCACGATCCCCGGATGAATGATGTTGCACCGGATCCGGTCCTTTGCGAACTGGATCGCCAGCGACTTGGTCAGCGCGATGAGCGCGCCCTTGGCGGCGGTGTACGCGTCCTGGGCGCGTGTGAAGCCGACGAGCGCCGAGACCGAGCCCATCAGGATCACCGAGCCACCGCCGGCGCGCCGGAGCTCCGGGATCCCGTACTTCGTCACCCAGAAGGCGGACTTGAGGTTGATGGCGATCACGCGGTCCCACGACGTCTCGTCCGTCTCCAGCACCGAGCGATCGCGGTCTTTCCAGAGCACGCCGGCGTTGTTATAGAGGACGTCGAGCCGGCCGAAGTGGCGCGCGCCGTCCTCGACCATGCGACGGACGTCCCTCTCGATCGCGACGTCTCCACGCGTGGCGAGGGCTCGCCCGCCGCGCCGCTCGACGAGGGCGACGGTCTCCTTCGCGGCCTGCTCGTCGATGTCGGCGACGACGACGCTCGCACCCTCCTCGGCGAAGAGCACCGCGGCCTCCCGCCCGATGCCCATGCCGCTTCCGGTGATGAACGCGACCCTGCCCGCGAGCCGTCCGGCCATCTATTGAACAGGGCACGGGCACCCGGGCTGTCGCCACGCCCGTGCCCCGCCGCAATCCCGCCTCACGACAGTTCCCACCCGCGATCTCAGCCGGCGCATCAGGGGCACGGGCACCCGGGCTGTCGCCACGCCCGTGCCCCGCCGCAATCCCGCCTCACGACTGTTCCCACCCGCGATCTCAGCCGGCGCATCGCGACGTCGCCGTCAGATCCGCTCGAAGTTGCGCATCAGCTCCCAGTCGGTGACCGCCGCGTCGAACGCCTGCTGCTCGAGCCGCGCGGTGTGCAGGTAGTGCTCGACGACTCGCTCGCCGAGGGCCGCGCGCGCGATCTTCGAGCGCTCGAGCTCGACGACCGCCTCGCGGAGCGTCTTGGGCACCTGGGGGAGCGTCGCGTCCTCATACGCGTTGCCCTCGTAGAGCTTGGGCGCTTTGAGCCGGCTCGTAATGCCGTGGAGCCCCGCGGCGATCGTGGCAGCGAACGCGAGGTAGGGGTTCGCGTCCGCACCGGGGATCCGGTTCTCGACGCGAAAGCCTTGGCCCTCGCCGCAAAGCCGGAAGCCGCACGTGCGGTTATCCCATCCCGCGACGATGCGCGTGGGCGCGAAGGAGCCCGACTGATAGCGCTTGTAGGAGTTCACGCTCGGCGCGTAGAAGTACGCGAGCTCGCGGGCCATGGCGAGCTGGCCCGCGAGCCAGTGGCCGAAGAGAGGCGAGCCCCCGCGCGCCGACCCACCGGCGCCGGCGGCGAAGAGGGCCTTCCGGCCGGTCTTGTCCCAGAGCGACGAGTGGAGATGGAACGACGAGCCCGCGGCGCCCGCGTCGTATTTCGCCATGAAGGTGACCGCCGCGCCCGAGAGGTGCGCGATCTCCTTCGTTCCGTGCTTGTAGAGCGCGGCGCGATCGGCCATCTCGAGCGCCTCGGCATACCGGAGGTTGATCTCCTCCTGACCACGGCCCCATTCGCCCTTCGACGTCTCGATCGGAACGTCGGCGCCCTCCATCCCGTTTCGGATCGCGCGAATCAGCGGCTCCTCTTTCGTCGTCTGGAAAATATGATAGTCCTCCAGATAGCTCGCGACGGGCGTCATGCGTTGATAGCGTTTCGCGCGCGCCTCCTCGAAGGACTCCCGGAAGCAGTAGAGCTCGAGCTCGGCCGCGGTCTTGACGACGAATCCCTGGGCCGCGGCGCGCTCGACCTGCCGCTTGAGCACCCAGCGTGGCGCCTCCTCGATCGGCTCGCCCGCTTCCGTGTAGACGTCGCAGAAGACGAGCGCGGTCTTGGGCAGCCACGGGATGCGGCGGAGCGTCCCGAGATCCGGGACGACCTTCATGTCGCCGTAGCCGCGCTCCCAGGACGTGAGCTTGAAGCCCGGCAGGGGCTCCATCTCCATGTCGACAGTGAAGAGATAGATGCAGGCGTGCGCGCCCTCGTCAGCGACGTGGTCGAGGAAGTAGCTCCCGACGACGCGCTTGCCCATCAGGCGGCCGAACGTATCGGGAAAGACGGCGAGCACCGTGTCGATCTCGTCGCGGCGGACGAGCTGCTCGAGCTGCTTCCGCGCGAGACGACCCGGCATGACGCGGATAGTAGCGCAGCCGAGCCGCCTGTGTCATCCTCCCGGGCGCGCGCCGCGCGCAACCCGTGAACAGCCGGCGAGAGCGGATCGGCTGGTACTTCTACGATTGGGCGAACTCCGCGTTCCCCGCGACGGTGGTGACGGTGTTCCTCGGCCCCTGGCTGACCACCGTGACCAAGGCCGCCGCCGGCGCCGACGGGTTCGTCTACCCCCTCGGCATCAAAGTCCACGCCGGATCGTTCTTCCCCTACGTGGTGTCGCTGTCGGTGCTGGTCCAGGTCGTGCTGCTCCCCATCCTGGGCGCCGTCGCCGACTCCTCGCACCGGAAAAAGGAAATGCTCGCGCTGTTCGCCTACGCGGGCGCCGGCGCCACGCTCGGCCTCTGGAGCGTCGACGGGACCCGCTATCTCCCGGGCGGCGTCCTCTTCCTGATCGCCAACGTGAGCTTTGGGGCATCGGTGGTCTTCTACAACGCGTTTCTACCCGAGATCGCGCCGCCCGACCGGCGCAATGCCGTGTCGTCTACCGGCTGGGCGCTGGGCTATCTGGGCGGCGGCCTTCTGCTCGCCCTGAACCTCGCGCTGTTCTCGCACGCGGCGGCGCTCGGGTTGTCCACCGGCGGCGTCGTGCGGCTGAATCTCGCGTCGGCGGGGGCGTGGTGGGCTGTCTTCACGCTGATCCCGTTACTCACCCTCAGGAACCGCGCGCCCGCGCGCCTGCCGCTCCCCGGCCAGAGCTATCTGACGGTCGGCTTCCGCCAGCTCCGCCGCACCCTGGGCGACGCGCGACGCTATCCGCAGACGGTCCTCTTTCTCGGCGCCTACCTGTTCTACAACGACGGAATCCAGACGGTCATCGCGCTGGCCTCGCAGTTCGGCCAGGAGGAGCTCGGGCTGCCGATCTCCACGCTCACCGCCGTCATCCTGATGGTGCAGTTCGTCGCGTTCCTCGGCTCGCTCCTCTTCGAGAGGGTGGCGGCGGCGATCGGCACCAAGCGGGCCGTCGTGGTGAGCCTGGTGATCTGGACCGCCACCGTCACCTACGCGTACGGCTGGCTCCGGACGGGCGCTCAGTTTTTCGTCCTCGGCGCGGTGATCGCGCTCGTGCTCGGCGGAAGCCAGGCGCTGAGCCGCGCGCTCTACTCGCACATGATCCCGAAGGGGCAGGAGGCGGAGTACTTCAGCCTGTACGAGGTGAGCGAGCGGGGGACGAGCTGGCTCGGGCCGCTTCTCTTCGGTCTGGCGCTGCAACTCACGGGGAGCTACCGGATCGCGATCCTTTCCCTGTCGGCGTTCTTTCTGCTCGGCCTCGCCATCCTCCTCCGGGTGGACGTGAGGCGGGCGGTCGTCGAGGCGGGCAACGAGCCTCCCGCGGGTCTTTGAGAGCGTGTGGGACGAACCGTTGTTCGAGCGCCGGCTTTGCCTGCGCAATCGATCCTGGGGGAGGCTTCGGAAGGGGGGCGAAGCCCCCCTCCGAGTGAACTAGCCGGTCTGGATCGGCACGGGCGGCACGAGCAGAACCATCAGCACAAAGCACGCGAAGCCGACGACGCGCCGGCCCAGCGAGAGCGGGGTCACGTCGTCCAGGGGCGGGCTGTGATGGAACCCGATCAGGAAGAAGACCAGCGCGGCCCAGACGAACCAGTTCGGCGACCACGTGAGCACGCCCATCAGCACGAGACCCGCGACGGTGAGGATCCCCACCGTGCGGTGACGACGACCGAAGAGCGCGTACGCGATCCGCCCGCCGTCGAGCTGTCCCACCGGGAACAGGTTGAGCGCGGTCACGAGGAACCCCGCCCACGCGGCGTCGGCCATCGGATGCGTGAAGATCATGGAGCCGCCGGGAATCGGCCCGAACCGGAGATACGCGAGCCAGCGGATGAGGAGCGAGTCGCCGAACGCGAGGTAGCCCTCCGGCGGGGTCGGCGTCACGGTGGACCAGCTGAGGCCGATGACTACCGCGGGCAGCGCGACCGCGAGGCCGGCAAGCGGGCCTGCGGCGGCGATGTCGAAGAGTGAGTTCCGGTCGCGCGCGGGCGACCGCATCCGGATGATCGCGCCCATCGTCCCGAACAGGAACAGCGGCGGCGGCGCCGGGATGAAGAACGGCAGGCTCACCTGCGCGCGGTAGTGGCGCGCCGTGAAGTAGTGGCCGAACTCGTGCACGCCGAGGATCGCGAGGAGGGTGCACGCGAACGGGACGCCGGACAAGAACCACGCGGGCCCCGACGCCGCGCGGAATGCGTCGAAGGTCGGCGAGCCCGTGAAATTCGCGCCCGCGACGAGAGTGGAAGCGCACGTCAGCAGGAACAGGACCACGTTGACCGTCACGCGCGGGCGCTCGACGACCTCGGCGAGCGGCCACGCCTGGACGACGACGCCGTCACCGTCGGCGCGGATGAAGGGCGTGTAGCCGAAGGCGCGGAAGCGCTCGAGCAACGCGTCCACCGCCCGCGACGGCGACACGCGCAGGTCGCCTCGGAAGGCGACGACGCCGCCCCGGATCTGGCGCTCGCGCACGATGAGGACGTCCTCGACGTTCTCTCGCAGGAGCGCCTCCGTCACGAGCAGGTCTTCGGCTGGTGGCGGCCCGGCGGGCCGACGATCGCGGAACGGCCAGAACCGCATGCGTTCAGCCTACCACAGCGCCAGACGGCCGATCACGCGCCGCACCGCCTCGAGGCCTCCCTCGAGGTAGATCGCGCCGAGGAGCGCCTCGAGCGCCGTGGCGAGGATCGACACGCGTGTCCGCCCGCCTGTCTGCGCCTCGCCCCGACCGAGGCGCACGATCGCGCCGAGGTCGAGCTCGGCCGCCCAGCGCGCGAGGCGCTCGCCCGACACGAGCTCGGCGCGGCGGGGCGTCAGCACGCCGACGGGCGCGTCGGGGTCGGCGGCGAGTAGGTGCTCCGCGATGACGAGTCCGAGCGCGGCGTCGCCGAGCAGCGCGAGCGGCTCGTGGTCGCGCGTCGACGGGTGCTCGTTCGCGTACGAGGCATGGGTGAGCGCCCGTTCGAGGAGCGCCGGGTCGCGGAAGCGGTGGCCGAGCCGGCGCTCGAGCTCCGCCACGCGGACGGGATCCACTACTTGAGGTACTTGCGGAAGACGAGCGTGGCGTTCGTGCCGCCGAAGCCAAACGCGTTCGAGAGTGCGATCTCGACATCCACCTTGCGCGCCTGATTCGGCACGTAGTCGAGGTCGCAGTCCGGATCCGGTGTCTCGTAGTTGATCGTCGGCGGCAGGACGCCGTGGTGCAGGGCGAGCACAGTCGCGATCGCCTCGACGCCGCCGGCGGCGCCCAGGAGATGGCCCGTCATGGACTTCGTGGACGAGACGGCGACGCGCCGGGCGTGCTCGCCGAAGACGCGCTTGATCGCGAGCGTCTCGAACCGGTCGTTGTACACCGTAGACGTCCCGTGCGCGTTGATGTACCCGACGTCGGAGGCGCCGAGCCGCGCGTCGGCCAGGGCGGCCGCCATCGCGCGTGCCGCCCCGTCTCCCTCGGGGTCGGGCGCGGTCATGTGGTGCGCGTCGCCGGTCAGTCCATACCCGATGATCTCCGCGTAGATCCGCCCGTCGCGGCGGACGGCGTGGTCGAGCGACTCGAGCACGAGTACGCCCCCGCCCTCGCCGCAGACGAAGCCGTCGCGGCCGGCGTCGAAGGGCCGCGACGCCTTCCCCGGCTCGCCGTTGCGGGTGGACATCGCCTTCATCGCGCAGAACCCAGCGATCGTCAGCGGGATGATGATCGCCTCGGCGCCGCCCGCGATCATGACGTCCGCGTCGCCCCGCTGGATGTGCCTGAGCGCGTCGCCGATCGCGTGGTTGCCGGTCGCGCAGGCGGTCACGACCGCCGAGTTCGGCCCCTTCGCGCCGAAACGCATGGACACAAGCCCCGACGCCATATTGACGATCATCATCGGGATGAAGAAGGGCGACACGCGGTCCGGTCCCTTTTCCCGCAGCGTGTCGTGGTTGGAGAGCAGGGTCTGGATACCGCCGATCCCCGAGCCGATCAGCACGCCGAAGCGATCGCCGTTCACCTTCGCGATGTCGAGCCCGGCGTCCTCGACAGCCATCACGCTGCAGGCCATCGCGTATTGGAGGAACTGGTCGAGGCGCCGCGCCTCCTTCTTGTCCACGTACTTCAGCGGGTCGAAGTTCCGTACCTCGGCCGCGATCCGGGTCGGGTAGAGGAACTCGCCCTGCGCGTTCTTGACGTGCGCGTCGAACTTGGTGATCGGGCCGACACCCGAGCGCGCCTGCTTCAGCGCGGACCAGAACTCGTCCGCGGTGTTCCCCATCGGCGTGAGCGCCCCGAGCCCGGTGACGACAACCCGCCGCGCGTCCACGGCCTAGGAGTTGTCCTTGATGTACTGGACCGCGTCGCCGACGGTCACGATCTTCTCGGCATCCTCGTCGGGGATCTGGATATCGAAGTGCTCCTCGAGAGCCATGACGAGCTCTACCGTGTCGAGCGAGTCAGCGCCCAGGTCCTCGATGAACTTCGCGTTCGGGGTGACGTCGTCCTCCTCCACCCCGAGCTGCTCGACGATGATCTCCTTCACCTTCTCCTCCACCGACTTCGCCATGAGCCCGTCACCTCCACGCTAGGGATGCGCTACATGTACAGCCCGCCGTTGACGTGGAACACCTGGCCCGTGATGTAGGCGGCCCCGTCTCCGGCGAGGAATCGTACCACCTCGGCGACCTCGCGAGGCGTCCCGACACGCTTGAGCGGCACCTGCGCGAGCAGCGCCTCGCGCGCCTCCGGGGAGAGCGCGGCGGTCATGTCCGTCTCGATCAGCCCCGGCGCCACGGCGTTGACCAGAATGGACCAGTGCGCCAGCTCGCGCGCCGCCGCTTTCGTGAACCCGATGAGCCCCGCCTTCGCCGCGGAGTAGTTCACCTGCCCCGCATTGCCCATGGCGCCCGACGTCGACGCGATGTTGATGACCCGGCCGCCGCCCTTCTGCCGGATCATGAGCTTCGTCGCCGCGCGCGTCATGAGGAACGCGCCGCGGAGGTTGACTTCCATGACATGGTCCCAGTCCTCGTCCTTCATGCGGACGAGGAGACCGTCGCGAATGACGCCGGCGTTGTTGACGAGGATGTCGACGCGGCCGAACCGCTGCTTGGCTGCATCGACCAGGCGCTCGGCGTCCTCGCGGCTTGCGGCGTCGGCGGCGACGCCGAGAACCGCACCGCCATGCGCCTCCAGTTCCTTCGCGATGCGCTGGAGCCGGGCCGCATCGCGGCCCGAGACTACCACGGCGGCGCCGTCTTCGGCCAGCAACGCCGCGATCACGACGCCGATGCCACGGCTGCCGCCGGTGACGATCGCCACGCGGCCGTCGAGGGGGCCCTTCTGCGCTGCCACGCTCACGCGCGCGCCTCGACCGCAGCGAGCGCCCGCTCGAGCCCCGCCGGGTCTTCGACCGAGAGTCCCCGGGCGCCGTCGACGGTGCGCTTGAGGAGCCCGGTCAGCACGCGCCCTGGCCCGATCTCGACAAAGGTCGAGGCCCCCTCGGCCGCGACGCGCTTGACGCAGTCGGTCCAGCGGACCGGGCTCGCCACCTGCCTGAGGAGAAAGGGCTTCACCTCCGCCGCCGTGCGGGTGACGCCCGCATCGACGTTCCGCACGACGGGGATCGCGGGATCGGCGACCGAGACCCCGCCGAGCTCGCGGGCGAGCTTCTCGGCGGCCGGCGCCATGAGCGCGCAGTGGAAGGGCGCGCTCACCGGGAGCATGACGCTCTTCTTACCGCCCCGGGCGGTGGCGAGCGCGACGGCGCGCTCCACCGCGGCGCGGTGGCCTGCGACGACGATCTGCTGCGCCGAGTTCACGTTGGCGACCCCGACGACCTCGCCCTTCGCCGCCTCCGCGCACACCTGCTCGACCGCGGCCAGGTCGAGCCCCATGATCGCCGCCATCGCGCCGGTCCCGACCGGCACCGCGTCCTGCATGAACTCGCCGCGTTTGCGCACGATGCGCACCGCGTCGCCGAATCGGAGGGCGCGCGCGACCACGAGCGCGGAGTATTCCCCCAGGCTGTGTCCCGCGGCGAGCGCGGGCGTGAGCCCTCGCTCGGCGCACGCGGCGGCCATGGCGACGGACGCGGTGAGGACGGCGGGCTGGGTGTTGGCGGTCAGCGCGAGCTCCGCCTCCGGCCCCTCGAACATGAGTCGGGCCAGGTCGAAGCCGAGCGCCTCGTTCGCCTCCTCGAAGACCGCCTTGGCGCGCGCGGAGGTCGCGTGGAACTCCTTGCCCATCCCGACCGCCTGCGAGCCCTGGCCGGGGAAGAGGAACGCGACCAACGTCACCAGCGGATCAGCGCGGTGCCCCAGGCGAAGCCACCGCCGAAGGCGGCGAGGAGCACGAGGTCACCCGGCTTCACCCGCCCGGACCCCACGGCCTCCTCGAGGGCGACGTAGACGGACGCCGCACCGGTGTTGCCGTAGCGGTCGACGTTGACGAACACGCGCTCCATCGGCAGGCCCACCCGCTTCACGGCGGCCTCGATGATGCGGAGGTTCGCCTGGTGCGGGACGAACAGGCTCACGTCGGCGGCGGTGACCCCGTTCCGGGTGAGGATCCGCTCCGTGCACTCGGCGAACATCCGGACGGCCACCTTGAAGACCTCGCTCCCCTTCATCTTCGCGTAGTGCATGCGCGCGTCTACCGTCTCGCGTGTGGCGGGGTGGCGCGACCCGCCGCCCGGCATGTAGAGCAGATCCCAGTACTGGCCGTCGGAGTAGAGGTCGAAGTCGATGATGCCACGGTCGCCGTCGTACGCCTCGAGCACCGCCGCGCCGGCGGCGTCGGCGAGCAGCACGCACGTGCCGCGGTCGGCGAAGTCGGTGATCCGCGAGAGCGTCTCGGCACCGATGCAGAGCACACGGCGATACTTGCCCGTCGCGACAAGCTGGCTGCCGAACGCGAGGCTGTAGATCGAGCCCGCACACGCGGCGAGGAGGTCCACGGAGCCGACGCGGCCGCACCCGAGCCGGTGCTGGACGATGTTGCCGACGGTCGGGAAGAACATGTCCGGCGTCGTCGTCCCGACCGCGATGAACTCGATGTCCTCGGGGACGAGGTTCGCGCGCTCGAGGGCCTGCTGGGCGGCCTTGAGGGCCAGGTCCGACGTGGCCTCGCTCTCGTCGGCGATCCGGCGCTCGCGGACGCCGGTGCGCTGGACGATCCATGCGTCGTCGGTGTCCACCATCTTCTCGAGGTCGGCGTTGGTCAGGATCCGCTTGGGCGCGTACGACCCGAGGCCGATGATCCTCGCCCGCGTCATTCGCGCCCCCCTTGCCCGGCGCGCGCCACCTCGGCCTCGATCGCGGTCTTGATGTGCTCGTTGAGGCCGGCGCTCGTCCATTCCTGGGCCACCCGGACCGCGTTCTTGATCGCCTTCACCGGTGAGGCACCGTGACAGATGATCGCCGCGCCGTCAATGCCGAGCAGCGGCGCGCCACCCACCTCCGTGTAGTCGATCCGGCGGCGGAAGCGCTCGAACGCGGGCATCGCGAGCTTGGCACCGATCTTCGACCGCGTATCGCGCGTCAGTTCCTCCCTGATCATCAACGTCAGCATCTCGGCGAGGCTCTCGGAGATCTTGAGCGCGACGTTGCCCGTGAAGCCGTCGGTCACGACCACGTCGCAGCTCCCGTTGTAGATGTCGCGGCCCTCGACATTTCCCACGAAGTTCAGCGACGAGGCCTTGAGCTGCTCGTACGTCTCTTTGGTGAGCTCGTTGCCCTTGCCCTCCTCCTCGCCGACCGAGAGAAGGCCGACGCGCGGGTTGTCGAGGCCAAAGATGTCGCGCGCATAGACGTGCCCCATGACGGCAAACTGGACGAGGTGCCACGCCTTGGGGTCCACGTTGGCGCCTGCGTCGAGGAGGATCGTGAACTTTTTGAGATTCGGGAGCACGGCGGCGATGGCGGGCCGGTCCACGCCCGGCAGCACGCCGATCACGAACATCGAGATCGCCATCGCGGCGCCCGTGTTCCCCGCGGAGATGAGGGCAGCCGCCTTACCCTCCCGGACGAGCTCGGCGGCGACCTTGAGGGACGAATCCCGCTTGCGCCGGAGGGCGTGCGACGGGCTCTCCGCCATCCCCACGACCTGGGAGGCGTGGCGGATCTCGAGGCCGAGGCTCTGGGCGCCCAGGCGCGTCACCTCGCGCTCGACGGCGGCCCGGTCGCCGACCAGAATCACGGACGCACCGAACTCCCGCACCGCCGCCACCGCGCCCTCGACGACGACCGCGGGGCCGTGGTCGCCTCCCATGGCGTCGACGGCGACCTTCAGGCTAGGCCCCTTCGACGGCGACGTCTCACCGTCCGGTTGTACGCGAGCATCGGCGATGACCGAAAACAAAGTATGGCGATGCCCATCGGGCCGGCGCTAGGCGCCTTCGACGGCGACGATCTCCCGGCCCTTGTAGTAGCCGCAGTGCGGGCAGACCCGGTGCGGCAGCTTGACCTCGCGGCACTGCGGGCAGAGCGACCGCGGCGGCGCGGCGAGCTTGTAGTGTGTGCGGCGCTTGCGGCCGCGCGTCTTCGAGTGGCGTCGCTTCGGCAGCGGCATGAGCGTGTCCCCCGGCTCCAGAGTTTGGTGTCAGCGTCTAGCGTGAGCGTCGCGCGGCCAGGTCTCGGAGCACCGCCAGGCGCGGATCGGGCGCGCGGTCCCGGCACCCGCACGCGACGATGTTCCGGTTGCCGCCGCACGCGGGGCACAGACCCAGACACTCCGCGCGGCAGAGCGGCTTCATGGGGAGCGCCAGCGTCGTCTCTGTCTCGATCAGGACGTCGAGGTCGATTTCGTCCTTCTGATAGAAGGCCACGTCGAGGTCGTCGGGGGCGAGTTCCACGTTGTCTCCGGTGGTTGGGCGCGGAGCGAGCCGCACGTCCACGCCCGCGGTCACGTGCGCACCGAACGGCTCGAGGCAGCGCCCGCACACCTGGGGGACGGTCGCGCGGATCTCGCCCTGCACGAGAACGTCGAGATCGTCGCGCTCGAACCTCAGCCGAACCGAGTCGAGCCGCCAGGCGGCGTCCGAGAACAGGAAGGCCGGGAGGGTCGCCCGGTCGATCGTCAGACCCTCGTCGAGGATGTCAGAGACCTTGATGATCATGACCTGTAAGTCTTCGCCAACTAAAGATTTTTCAGTGAACCGGCTCAGTATATCGGCGGCAATCGGGCAAGTCAAGGTATTTGACCCCTCTTGACCCGTTTGCTACCCTCTCAGCCGTCATGTCGAACATATTCAAGACCGCGATGCTCCTGGCCGTCCTCACAACCATGCTCGTGCTGCTCGGCGGCGCGTTCGGGGGTCGCCAGGGCATGCTGGTGGCGTTCGTGCTCGCACTCGTCATGAACCTCGGGAGCTACTGGTTCTCCGACAAGATCGTGCTCGCCATCTACGGCGCCCAGCCCATCGACGAGGCGCGGGCGCCGGGCCTCTACGCGATCGTCCGACGGCTCACGACGCGCGCCGGACTCCCGATGCCGCGCGTCTACCTCATCCCGACGGAGACGCCCAACGCGTTCGCAACGGGACGGGACCCGCACCACGCCGCGGTGGCAGTGACCGAGGGAATCATGCGTCTCCTCAACGAGGACGAGCTCGAGGGTGTGCTCGCGCACGAGCTCGCGCACGTGAAGAATCGTGACGTCCTGATCTCCACGATCGCGGCGACACTCGCAGGCGCCATCACCTACCTGGCCCACATGGCGCAGTGGGCGGCGATGTTCGGCGGGCGCTCGAGCGACGACGAGAACCGGGGTGGCAACCCGCTCGGGCTGATCCTGATGGCGGTGCTCGCGCCTCTGGCCGCGATGCTGGTGCAGCTCGCGGTATCGCGTGCGCGGGAGTTCCAGGCCGACGCGACGGGCGCGCGCGTTGCGGGCCGGCCGTGGGGTCTCGCCCAGGCCCTCGAGAAGCTGGAGCGCGCGAACAAGATCGCGCCGATGGCGGTCAACCCGTCGACCGCGCACCTGTTCATCGTCAATCCACTCGGCGGCGACGTGCTGATGCGGCTCTTCTCGACGCACCCGCCCCTGGAGGAGCGGATCGCGCGCCTCCGAGCGATGCGGGTCTAGTTCACTCGGAGGGGGCTTTCCCCCCCTTCCGAACCCTCCCCCCCAGGATCGGTTGCGCGGGCGAAGCCCGCGCTCGAACAGTGAATATTCGACACGGTTCTTTGGACGGGGCGAGGGCGGGATCGAGCCGAATCGAGCAAACTCGCCGGCCCGCCCCGGCGGACCCGCGGCTCCGGGCGACTGGGCCGTTCAGGGAATAAGCGGCGACCGAGGACGTAGTACTAAGTAGGTGCGTGGACCCGCGCGCGGGGAGATCTGTGGATAGTAGGTCCGAGTTCCAGGATTTGGTCCACCAGTACCTCGATTCCCTCTACAACTACGCGCACGTCCTGGCGCGGCGGGATGCTGAGGACCTCCTCCAGGAGAGTCTGGCGCGTGCGTACGGGGGCTTCCCGGCGTTCGACCGGTCGCAGAGCTTCAGGCCGTGGATCTTCACGATCATGAGAAACGTCCAGATCGATCGGCTACGGCGACGGCGGCTGCAGGCCCCGGAAGAGCCACTCGAACATGAGAAGGAAGCCGAACCGGTGGCGTCGCTGGATAATCCCCTCTGCTCCATCCCGCTCGCGCCCGAGGACATCCTTCTTCGTCGCGAGACGGTCGAGCAGGTCCGGGAAGCGATCCGCCATCTGCCCCCTCTGCTCAGGGAAATCGTCGAGCTCCGCGACATCGAGGGCCTCTCCTATCGAGAGATCGCGACGATCGTCAGCCGCCCGGTGGGCACCGTGATGTCGCGACTCTATCGTGGCAGGAACCTGCTCCGGACCTATCTGGTCGAGCCCCGGGAGCGGCCCGGCGAGAAGGGGATCGGCGTGCGGAATGATGGACTGTAGCACGGCGAAATCCAGGCTGTTCCCCTACGTCGACGGAGAGCTCACCCCGGATGCTCGGGGTGAGATCGAGGCGCACGTGGCGCGCTGTGGCGCGTGCCGCCGGCTCCTCGACCTCGAAGTCGCCTTCCGGGAGGCCTACGTGGACCGGTTGCGACCGGACCCAGCCCCGGAGCCGGTCCGCGAGCGGGTGACCGCCTTGCTCGGTGAGCTCGGCCAGGGGCGGCGCGGGGCTCGCCGGCAGCGCCGGTTCACGCGGTCCGTTATCGGCGGCGTGGGGGCCGCACTGTTGATCGTCGTCGGCCTCGGCGCGGGCATGGCGCTCCAGTCGCACCTCGGAACCCGAACCACGCTGGCCGAGCTGGCCGACGCCGCGGTGGAGCAACACCAGAAGCTCGTCCGAGACCTCCTGCCGCCCGATATCAAAGACGTGCCGCCGAAGGCGGCCGAGGAGTGGTTCAAGAAGCGCCTCGCGTTCAACGTGAATCTGCCGGATCTGAAGACCGAGCGCCTGCGCTTCCTCGGGGGCCGGATCTCTCACCTCAGGGAGGTCGAAGTGGCGGCCCTCGAATATGAAGTGGACGGGAACAACGTGTCTCTCTTCATCATCCCGGAAGATGCCTACCGCAAGCTTCGTTTGAAGGACAAGCCCCGCTTCAAGGTGGTCAGTCACCGCGGCTACGACGTGGTGATCTGGCGGTCCCAGGGCGCCGGCTATACGATCGTCTCGGAGATCGGGGACCGCGCCTGCCTGATGTGCCACGCGCCGGACGAGAAGCTCGAGCCCTTGCCGCGTCCGTCGGCCCATCTCTGATCGGCGACGCGTGGGAAAGGAGCAGAGGGTGATGAAGCTTTCCCGACTGGCGCCGGCGGTGCTCGCGGTCGCCGTCATGGTGGCGGGCGTGCCCTTCTTCGGAGAGCCCTACGAGATCGCCACGGTGAGCGACGGCGGAACCATCAAGGGCAAGGTGCTCTTCCAGGGAAGCCCGCCGGCCAAGCGAAAGGTCATCCCCACCAAGGATCGAGAGACGTGCGGCAGCGGCGTGCGCGAGGTGGATCAGATCCTGCTCGGCCCGGACAACGCGGTCCAAGAGGCGGTGGTCTACCTCACGGGCATCGGGAAGGGCAAGGCCTGGGAAAAGCCGGCGGCCACCCCGCACATCGATAACGTCAAATGCGATTTCAAGCCGCACGTACAGGTCATCTCGGCGGGCGACTTCGAGATCGTGAACTCGGACCCGGTCCTGCACAACACGCACGGGTTCTACGGGAAGCTCACCGCGTTCAACGTGGCGCTGCCGAACCAGGGTCAGCGCATCAAGCGGCAGCTGAAGAAGCCAGGCATCGTCCGCGTGGAGTGCGACGCGCATGGCTGGATGCTCGGCTGGGTGTACGTCGCGGACACCCCCTACTATGCGCTGACCGCGAAGGACGGCACGTTCACGATCAAAGACGTTCCGCCGGGTTCCTACACGCTCGTCGCGTGGCAGGAGTACACCGGGGAGGCCGAGATCCCCGTGACCGTGAAGGCGAAGGAGGTGGTGCCCGTTACGGTCGAGCTGAAGAAGTAACGCGTCAGGCGGCTCTGTCTGGCACGACGGTTCGTCAGCGGGAAAGGAGGCGACCGCAGTGGACGATCACGATCGACTCGACCTCGCGAGAGACAAGGCCCGGCGGGCCTGGTGGCGGAAGGCCCGCTCGTGCTCCGAGATCCAGCGAACGCGGCGCGAGATGGACGCGGAGTTGAGGAAACCGGGCGAGCGCCCCGACCCCTCACTCGCGATCACGCGCCGCATCTTCCTCCACAAATCGCTGTTGGCAGGCGCGGCCGCCGGCGCGGCGACGTACGGGTGGTTCCCTCTCGTCAACACCCTGGACCTCGCGTTCGGCGCCGAGACCTTCAAGTTCGCGTGGGTCTCGGACAACCACCTCTATCCCAAGAACGTCAACACGCGCTTCGTCGAGAAGGCCACCCGCGCCGTCAAGGAGGTGCAGGCCATGTCGCCCCCGGCGGATTTCCTGATTCACGGGGGGGACCTCGCCCAGCTCGGCGATCCCGTCGAGCTCGACCTCGGCAACGACATCCTCAAGGAGGTGAAGATCCGGAAAGTCTTCATCCCAGGTGAGCACGACTGGTACCTGGACATGGGTGCCAAGTGGCAGCAGCTCTTCGGCCCGCCAAACTGGACGTTCGACCACAAGGGCGTGCGGTTCGTGGGGCTCGACACGGTCAGCCGCGGTCCCGATTACTGGACCGCCAAAAAGATGACGCCCAAGGAGCGGATGGGCCACATGGCGACGCTGGACGGCTCCGTGGCCGGCGCGTGGGCCGGCGTGGGCCGCGATCAGCTCGAGTGGCTCAATCGCACGCTTTCCAACTGGCCCAAGGGCAATCCCGTCGTGATCTTCAGCCACAACCCCCTCTACGAGTACTATCCGCCCTGGAACTTCTGGGTACGCGACTGGCGGGAGGTTCACGAGGTCCTCAAGCCCTACACGAACGTCACGAACGTCCACGGGCACACCCATCAGGTGCTCTACAACGAGGTCGGGAAGATGCGCTCGATCGGCATGCTCGCGACTTCGTGGACGTGGCCGTACGCGCCGGAAGGCGTGCCCACGCTGACCCGATGCCTGGTGCGGGTGGATCCGGGCGACCACTTCGACGGCGTGGGATGGTCCAGGCTCACCATGTCGGCCGAGAAGATCCAGAACGAGTATGTGATGTGGCGGAAAGACATCGTCGGCGAGGCCCTCTGGGACTCCGGGTGCGCGGACAACGTGAACCAGGTCTTGAGCCCACGCATCGCCGATCGCGAGTGGCCGTACTACGGCGCCTACAAGTGATGACCGGCGGAGCTCACACCGGCGGAGGGAGGAGGGCGATGAAGAGAACTCGATACGTGCTGACGGCGCTGGGTGTCTTCCTCGGCCTGCTGGTCATGCTTGCCAGCCCGGGAACGGACCGGGCGTTGGCCCACAAGGAGAAGCACACGCCAGACCAGCTCAAGGCGTTCGACGAAGAGTTCATGGAGCAGGTCAAGATCGGTGATCTCCTCTTCCACGGGGATGGCGCCACCGAGAAGAGGCTCCGTGTCACGCTTTCCAAGACCGGAATGGCCTGCGCCATGTGCCATCCCTTCGGATCAGACAACCATCCCCACGAGTTCCCCAAGTTCCAGGAGCAGATCAACAAGTTCGCGACGCTTCGGGACATGATCAACTGGTGCATCGAGAAGCCGAACGAAGGGGTGAAGATCGATCCCGACGGGGACGCCATGAAGGCGCTGGAGACCTACATCTACTGGTCGAACCGAGGGTCCAAGCTCGATCCGGGCCGCCACTAGGACGGAGTTCGGGTCGGCAATGAGCCCGCAACCCGCCTCACGGCCGCGGCGGCTATCCAGACGCAGCTTCCTGGGCGTCGTGCCGGCGGCCGTGGGGCTGGTCGCGGCGGGGGAAATTCGTCGCGTCTTCGTCCGCTCCGAACCCGTGCCCGGGCACGGCGCCGATCCCGGTGCGCTCCCGCCGTCCGAAGGCCTCCACTCGCCGAGACTCAAGCTGCCGAGCTTCACCAGCAACGGAGCCAAGGTCCCGGTCGCCATCGAGATGTCCCACCCGATGGAGCCGGGACACTACATCACGCGTATCAGCGTCGTGAACGAGCGCGACCCCGTCCCCCTGAAGGGCACATTCAACTTCGGGCCGCTGAACGGTCAGGTCTACATCGCCTTCCAGATCCGGCTGGACCATGGCGCCTCCGAGGTCGCGGCGACGGCCGAGTGCAGTCGCCACGCCCGCTGGCACACCACGCGGTCGATCACGATCCCCGAGGGCGCGGGTGGCTGCGCCGGGACCGCACCGCCGCCCGGCCGCAGCGGCCCCGACGAGATCGGTCCCCCGGCGATCCGGATCCCGCAGCTGATCGCGGATGGTCGCATCGGTCCCGACGAGACCATCGACGTCCAGGTGAAGACCAAGCACCCGAGCCGAACGGGCCTGGAGGTTCGAGAGGGAACGTTCGTCCAGGCCGGGGAGCCCCTCTACCTCACGGCGATGAACGTCTTCTACGGAGACGAGCCCATCAGCCAGTTCACGCTGACCTCGGCGCTCAGCGATAACCCCTTCATCGCGTTCAGGCTCCGCGCCCACAGCGAGGGCCTTGTGCGGGTCGTCCTCACGAACAACCGCGGGCAGCGATTCGAGGCCGCGCATCCGATCCGCTTCTCGTGATATAGCGACGGTGGCAGTCACGACGTCCGGATAGGAGAGGGGGAGCATGGGCGGCACCGGACCGGCCGAGGAGGCGCGGATCGCGAACGCACGGCGCCTGAACGACGACGTCGTCGACCGGGAGTTGACCCGGAAGTGGCTCGCCTCGGGGTTCCTCTGGCTGCTTCTCTTTCCGACCGTGGGCGTCATTCTGTCCACCAAGTTCACATACCCGGAGTTTCTCGGCAGTCACCCCTGGCTCACCTTCGGCCGGATCCGTCCGATCCACGTCAACGGCGTGATCTGGGGTGCGTTTTCGACCCTCTTCATCGGTCTCTGCCACTACATCGTGCCGCGCCTCTGCGGGGTGAGGCTGTGGAACGAGCGCTGGAGCCACTGGCTGATCTGGATCTGGAACGTGAACCTGGCCGTCGCGGTCCTCCTCCTCGCGGGCGGCTGGAACCGCGGCTGGGAAGCGGGAGAGTTCGCCCTCGTCAATGTCATCGTCATCTTCCTGGCGCTCCTCTTCCTGACCGCGCAGTTCCTGATCACGATCAAGAACCGCCGGGAGGCCCCGCTCTACGTCTCGCTCTGGTATCTCATCGCGGCCTTCGTCTGGACGGACGTGAACCTCATCCTTCTGATGCTCGGTCCGTACCACATCCCCGGGATCAACAACGCGGCATGGCACGGCCTGTTCATCCACTATGTGGTGGGGCTGTGGATCACGCCGGCGGGCTATGTCCTCATCTATTATTTTCTCCCCGCCAGCGTTCGGAACCCGATCTACAGCCACAAGCTGTCGCTGATCGGGTTCTGGTCCCTCGCATTCTTCTATCCGTTCGTCGGGATTCACCATTACCTCTACTCTCCGATCGCCGACTGGGCCGAGACGATCGCCATCGTCTCCTCTATGATGCTGATCATTCCGGTGTGGACGGTGCTCCAGAACTTCTTCGGCACCATGATCGGCCGGTGGCAGGAGTTCGGCCGGAACCTCCCCGCCAAGTTTCTGATCGTGGGCTCCATCATGTACCTCGTCGGGTGCTTTCAGGGCTCGCTCGAGGCGCTCCGCGCGCTCCAGCAGCCGACTCACTTCACGGACTTCGTGATCTCCCACTCGCACCTGACCGTCTTCGGCACTTTCGTCGTGTGGGCGATCGCCGGCGCCATCTATGTCTGGCCACGGATCACGGGCTCGGAGCTCGCGAGCTTCACGCTCGCCAACTGGGGATTCTGGCTCGTCACGCTCGGCATTGGGGCGATGGGACTCGTCCTCAGCGCGCAGGGGCTGCAGCAGGGCTACATGCTCATGGCGCAGAGTGAGTTCCTGGAGACGGTCACCGCGATCCGCCCGTACTGGTGGGTGCGAACGTTCACCGGGATCTCGATGGACATCGGCATGTCACTCGTGGTCTACACCCTGCTGAAGGGCTCCCTCGCCCGGCGGTCGGCGTGAGGGGCGTGGACGCGCCATGAGATCGATCAAGTCCCTCGCGATCGGGGCGGGATTCGGCTTCGTGACGCTGGCGATCTTCGTTCAGGGCTTTCTCCCCGCCATCCTGCCCGAGTCCCGCACGAAGCGAGTCAGCCGCGCGGTGCGAACGGACCTCGGGGAAATCAAGTGGGTGCGGTACGAGTCGAGCGATTACACGCCACTCGAGAAGCTCGGGCGCGCCGTGTATATCCGCGAGGGGTGCTGGTACTGCCACAGCCAGTACGTGCGGCCGGTCGCCGGCGAGGAGCTCAGGTGGGGGCCGGTCTCCGAGGCCGGCGAGTACGCCTTCGACCTCCCCCATCTCTTCTCCACCCGACGCATCGGACCGGACCTGACGCGCGTGGGGCTCAAGTACGCCGACGACTGGCACTACGCCCACCATTGGGATCCGCGACTGGTGGTGCCCGAGTCGATCATGCCCAGCTTCAAGTGGCTCTTCGAGCAGACCCCGGTTCCCGTGCGCACGGGCGCTGGGGGGCTCGAGCTCGACGCGACGCCAGCCGTCTCGCAATACTTCACGATGAACAAGGACAAGCCGGTGCTGCTCTTCCCCAACGAGACGGGACTGGTGTTCGTGCGCCCGCGGCCCGACGGCGAGCTCCCGATCGACGGCACGCCGGTCCTCGACCTGACGCCCTTCGGCGACAAGCCGCCCGCCCTCACGTCCGTCCTCCTGGTGGTTCCGACGAAGGAGCTCGTCGGACTCGTCAGGTATGTGCAGAAGCTCGGCACGAATCGCGGGGCGTGGCGGGAGGTCTTCGAGCCGCAGAACGTGGCGTTCTCCGTGATGAGGATTCCACAATCCGCCGACCTCGTCGCCCGTGGCAAAGAGGAATATGGGGAGCACTGCATCGGCTGCCACGGGGCGAAGGGCGACGGCAACGGCCTCGCCGCCACCTTCCTCTTCCCGCGGCCGCGCGACTTCACCATCGGCGCGTTCAAGTTCCGCTCGACGCCGTCCGGCTCGCTGCCGACCGACGGCGACCTCTTCCGCACGGTCACGCGCGGCGTCCGCTGGACCGCGATGCCGACGTGGCATGAGGTCCCTGACAAGGCGAGGCTCGCGGTCATCACGTACATCAAGACCTTCTCGCGACGGTGGAAGGAGGAGAAGCCGGAGCCGCCGGTCGTGCTCCCGACGCCGCCGCCGGCCACGTCCGAGCTCCTCGCCCGCGGAAAGCAGCTCTACGTGAAGGCCAAGTGCTGGGAGTGCCACGGCGATACCGGCAGGGGCGACGGACCGTCGGCCGATCAGCTCAAGGACGACCTCAAGTTTCCGATCCGCCCCGCGGACTTCACGAAGGGGCAATTCAAGGGCGGCTCCGATGTCACCGACATCTACCGTACGATGACGCTCGGGCTGGACGGCACGCCCATGCCCTCGTTCGCCGACTCGATGAACGAGGCGGAGCGCTGGGCGATCTCGTACTTCGTGCTCTCGTTCTCGGCGTGGGCCGATCCGCTGACCGGACAGAAGCTCCAGCTCTCCCCCGAGGCCAAGGCGTCGCTCAACTCGCCCGACGTCCGCGCCGACCACCCGCGGCTGGCCCTCGACCCCGAGCGCGAGTCGGCCGGCCTGGCTCGGGCCAACGGCCGCCGGCCGCGCGTTTACTACCCCGGGATCCGGGAGTAAAGGAGACCGCCGTATGCTCGAGCATCTGACCCTGGGCGAGTTCGTCGTGGCGCTGCTCATGGGCGGGGCCGCCCTCAGCGCCTTCATCTGGGGCGCGACGAGCGGGGCGTTCCGAGACATTGAGGCGATCAAGCACCAGGTGCTCCACGCGGAGGACGAGGCGAACGAAGCCCCGCGCTCCTCTGGCAGGCCACCCACGGACCGAGCCGGGCTCGCGGACCCCGGTACCAACGAAGCCGCGCGATCATGAGCGAAGGCACTCCTGAGCCCCACCCAAAGTACGGCGCAGTCGAGGAATACGCCCGCGGAGAGATCCGCGCGTATCACGGCATCGTGAACAAGTGGCTGCTCGTGGTCTACGCTCTCCTTGCCGTCTGGGGCATCTACTATGTGTTCAAGTACTGGGGCGGGCTCGGGCCCGGCCTCGCGGTGGGACCCTAGGGCGATGAGCGCCGAGCGCATCCTGCTGTCCCTGGCGGTTCTCAATCTGGCGGTCCTGGTGTTCGAGATCCTCTTCAACGCGCTGTCGGGTCTGGTCTCACTGTTCTAGCGGTGAGCCCGTGAGCGCCGTCGAGAAGCTCGCGTTCGGCCTCTTCCTCGTGGGGACCATCGCCTTCTTCGTGTGGGTCACGATCCTGGCCCTCCGCCGCTGATCGGGACGCACCGGCCGGCGATCCTGGCTCTGCTCCTGCTCGTCGGGAGCGGCTACGCCGTCGGCTGGTGGCGCCTCTCACGACGGGCCCGGCGACGGGTGGCGTGGTGGCGACCTCTCCTGACCCTGGCCGGCCTCGGGAGCGTCGCCCTGGCGCTCCTCTCCGGTCTCGACGCCCTCGCGCATCGCCGCTTCGCCGCCCACATGGTTCAGCACATGCTGCTAGTCAGCGTCGCGGCGCCGGCCCTCCTCCTCGCCGACCCGTTGGCGGCGCTCTTCTGGGCCCTGCCGGCGTGGGCCCGCGTCCGGGCCGGCCGCCTCCTCGTGCGCGGCGCACCCGTGCGGTACGTCTGGCAGATCCTGACGCGGATGCCCGTCGCATGGCTCAGCTACGCGGGGATCCTGTGGTTCTGGCATCTGCCGTGGGCGTACGAAGCGGCGCTCGACGATCACCGCCTCCACGACCTCGAGCATCTCGCGTTCTTCACGGGCGCCATCCTTTTCTGGTGGCCGGTCGTCAACCCCGCACCCCATGTCGCCAGATCCGCCCATCCCGTCCTGCGCGTCGTCTATCTCGTCACGGGCGCGCTTCAGAGCGCGGCCCTCGGACTCCTGCTCGCGGCGAGCCCGAGCGTCCTCTATCCTTCATACGCGGCGTCGCCCGAGCCGGGGGGGCTCAGTCCGCTGGACGATCAGGCGCTCGGCGGGGTCGTGATGTGGGGATGGGGCGGCGCGGTCGACATGCTGGCGGTCATTCTTCTGCTCCACCAATTCTTTACCGTCGATGCGGCGCGGTAGTGGGTCGGGGTGACGGGCGGGGTCGTCGAGACCCGTCGCGTCGCTTCCTTGACCGGCCCCCGGCGCTACGTGAGAATGAGTCGATCGACGCATGGCGCTAGATCCACCCATTCAGGTGATCGGCCTCCGCAAGGCGTTCGGGGCCCACGTCGTGCTCGACGACGTGAGCCTTGAGGTTCGTCCGGGAGAGGCCGTCGCCCTCCTCGGCGCCAACGGCGCGGGCAAGACCACGCTGCTCCGGATTCTGGCGACGCTCCTGCGGCCGTCGCGCGGCACGGCGCGGGTGGCCGGCTACGATTGTCTTCGGGAGACGGCCGAGGTCCGCGCGCACGTGGGGCTGCTCGCGCACGGGGCGTGGGTGTACGAAGACCTCACCCCGTTCGAGAATCTGCGATTCTGGGCGACGCTCGGCGGGCTGCCGCGGAGCCGAGAAGCGCTGGGCGGCGCGCTCGCGGCCGTGGAGCTGGACCGGGTCGCCGACGAGCGCGTGCGGACGTTCTCCCTGGGCATGAAGCGCCGGCTCGCGCTCGCCCGCTTCGTCCTCGCCCCCCCGTCCGTGCTGCTTCTCGACGAGCCCTTCGCGGGCATCGACCAGCGGGCGGGAAAGTGGCTCGACGGGCACCTCGGCGCGTTCAAGGCGGCCGGCGGCGCGCTCCTCATGACCACGCACAGCTTCGGCCGTGGGCTCCCCGTCGCCGACCGGATGGCGGTCCTGGCGGCCGGACGCGTCGCGCTCGACACGCCCCTGGGCGCGCTCACGCCCGACGACGTGCGGCGGCTCTACGAGCTCCACGCGGAGGACGGGCCGTGATCTATGCGCGCCGCGCCTGGATCGTGCTGTGGAAGGATTTCCTCAGCGAACGGCGCTCCAAGGAGACGCTGAACGCGCTCTTCTTCTTCGCGCTGCTGCTCCTCTTCCTCTTCCAGTTCGCCCTCGGCGCCGACCGCGAGCGCCTCACCGCGGCCCTGCCGGGTCTGCTCTGGCTCGGGTTCATCTTGAGCGGCCTCGTCGGATTGGGCCGGGCGTTCCTGGCCGAGCGCGAGAACGACTGCTGGGAGGGCCTGGTGATGATGCCCGGCGACAAGTCGGCGATCTATCTCGGCAAGGTCGCCGGCAATCTGGTGCTGATGGTGCTCGTCGAGGCGATCCTGCTCGTCCTCTTCGCCGTCTTTTTCAACATCGACCTGGCGACCCATCTGATCCGCCTGACCGCCGTCATCGGGTTGGGCACGATCGGCTTCGCCGCGGTCGGCACACTCTTCGCCGCGATGACGGCGCACGTCCGAGCGCGCGAGCTGCTCTTCCCCGTCCTCCTGCTTCCGGTGCAGGTGCCCGTGCTCCTGGGCGCGGTGAAGGCGACGGAGGCCGTGCTGCGCGGTGAGCCGCTCGACACGGTCGCCCACTGGCTCGGGCTCCTCGCGGCCGCCGACGCGATCTATCTCACCGTCGGCGTCCTGACCTTCGACGCCATCCTGGAAGCATGAAGGACCCCCAGCGCGCGCTCGGATGGTTGGCGGCGATCGGCCTGGCCGCGGGGCTGGTGGTGGCGTTCGGCATCGCGCCGCGCGAGGCGACGCAGGGCAACGTCCAGCGCATCATGTACCTGCACGTCCCCGCCATCCTCGTCGCCTATCTGGCGTTCGGCGTCGTGCTGGTGGCCTCCACGACCTATCTCTGGCGCCGCGCCGCGGGAGCGGACCGGCTCGCGCACGCCTCGGCGGAGGTCGGGGTCATCTTCACCGCCATCAACATCGCGACCGGATCGATCTGGGGCAAGCCGACGTGGGGCACGTGGTGGACCTGGGACGCACGGCTCACGAGCGTCTCGATCATGTTCGTCATCTATCTGGCCTATCTGCTGCTGCGGGCGATGCTCGAGGATCGCGAGCAGGCGGCTCGCTTCGCCGCCGTGCTCGGCATCGTCGCGGCGCTCGACATCCCGCTCGTTCACTTTTCGGTGTACTGGTGGCGGACGCTACACCAGCCGCCGACCGTGCTCCGGCCCGGCAGCATCCCGATAGACGCGACGTTCGTCGCCGCCCTGACGATCAATCTGGCCGCGTTCGCGCTCCTCTATGGCTACTTCGTCGCCAAGCGCGTGCGTCTCCTGAAGCGGGAGCAGGAGGTCCTCGCCTGATGCGCGACAATTGGTCCTTCGTCTTCGCCGCCTACGGGCTCGCGGCGCTCGTCCTCGGCGGCTACTGGCGGCGGCTCAACCGGCGGGAGCGAGAGCTGGCGGCGCTCGAGCACCGGCGCGGGGCCGCGCGCGCCGAGCTTCGGACCCGACCGTCGACCCCGCAACGATGACCCGGGTGCCATGAGGCCCAAGTTCATCGTCGGCGGCATCGTCATCGCCGCCGCCCTCGCCTACATGATCTACGCGGGCGTCACGCAGTCCGCCGTCTACTTCGTCACCCCCGCCGAGCTCCGCGCGTCCGCCGTCGCCGGGAAGGCGTACCGCCTCGGCGGCCTGGTCGTGCCCGGGTCGCTGACGTGGGAGCCGCGCACCCTCGACCTGCGTTTCACTCTCGGTGACGGCACCGCGACGGTGGCGGTCCACCACAAGGGGACGCCGCCCGACCTCTTCGGCGAGGGCCGCGGCGCCGTCGTCGAAGGCACGTGGAGCGCCGACGGCTACTTCAGGGCCGGGCTCATCCTGGCCAAGCACTCCGAGGAGTACAAGGCGCCCCACGACGCGAGCGCCGCCGGGTATCGCGAGCTCATCCGCACGCTCCAGGGGGCGGGACGGTGATCCCCGAGCTCGGGTACGGCGCGGCCATCGTCGCGCTGGCCCTCGCCCTGTGGGGGGCCGTGACCGCCGCGCTCGGCGCACGCACCGGGCGGCCGGCGCTCCTGCTCTCCGCCCAGCACGCGGCGGTCGGGGTCTTCGTCCTCGTCACGGCGTGCTTCGCGCTGCTCACGTACGCCTTTCTCACCTTCGATTTCTCCGTCCGCTACGTCGCGACCAACACGAACCTCGGAACCCCGTTCTACTATCGCATCACCGGGGTCTGGGGAGCCCTCGAGGGCTCGATCATCCTCTGGGCCTGGATGCTCGCGCTCTACACGGTGATCGTCATCCTCCGGCACCGCGTGAGCGCGCGCGCGTTCTACCCGTGGGTCCTCACCGTCATGCTGGGCGTGCTCGCGTTCTTCCTGCTCGTGATGACGGTGGCGGCGCCGCCGTTCGCGCGGTCGAGCCCGGTGCCCGCCGACGGCCGCGGGCTCAACCCCCTGCTCGAGGACACGGGGATGATCACGCACCCCGTCGCGCTCTATCTCGGCTTCACCGGGCTCACCGTCCCCTTCGCCTTCGCGCTGGCGGCGCTGATCACCGGGCGAGTCGGCGACGCGTGGATCACGTTGACGCGGCGCTGGACGATCGTCGCCTGGTACTTCCTTTCGCTCGGGCTCCTGATCGGCGGCTGGTGGAGCTATCACGTTCTCGGGTGGGGCGGTTACTGGGCGTGGGACCCCGTGGAGAACGCGGCCTTCATGCCGTGGCTCACGGCCACCGCGTTTCTGCACTCGGTGATGATCCAGGAGCGGCGGCGGATGCTCAAGCTCTGGAACCTCTCCCTCGTGATCCTGACCTTCGGCCTGACTCTCTTCGGCACGTTCCTGACGCGCTCCGGAGTGATCGCGTCCGTGCACGCCTTCACGCAGGGCGCGATCGGCGCCTTCTTCTTGAGCTTCCTCGCGCTCGTGCTGCTCACCGGCCTCGGTCTCCTCGCGTGGCGCTGGGACGCGCTCCACGCGCAGGGCGCGCTCGACTCGATCGTATCGCGCGAATCCGCCTTCCTCCTCAACAACGTGCTGCTCGTCGCGGTGACCTTCACCGTCTTCTTCGGCACGGTCTTTCCGCTCCTCTCCGAGGTCGCGCGGGGCGTGAAGGTCTCGGTCGGCGCCCCATTCTTCAACCAGGTCAACGTGCCGCTCTTTCTCGCGCTCATCTTCCTCATGGGCGTGGGGCCGTTGATCGCCTGGCGGCGCGCCTCGCTCGATAACCTCCGACGGAACTTCCTCGCGCCCGTGCTGGTGGGTGTCGTGGCCGCGGCGGGCTTCTTCGCGCTCGGCGTGCGGTCGGCCATCGCGGTGCTGACGCTCGCGCTCACCGTCTTCGTCGCCGCCACGATCGCCGTGGACTTCGCGCGGGCCACGCGCGCGCGCCTCCGGGTGGGCGAGCGGCTCTTGCCGGCGATGCGCGGGCTCCTCCTCCGCCACAACCGGCGTTACGGCGGCTTCGTCGTCCATCTCGGCATCCTGATCATCGCGGTCGGCGTCACCGGTTCGCAGGCCTGGTCGGTACAGACCGAGACGACGCTCCGGCGCGGGGAGTCCGCGGAGCTCGCCGGCTACCGCGTCCGCTTCGAGGACCTCACCGCCTCCGAGGAGTCGAACCATTTCAAGGTCGCGGGCGCGTTCACGGTCTCCAACGGCCGCGTGCTCGGCGTGCTCCGGCCCGCGAAGAAGTTCTATCCGCAAGAGCAGTCGCCGATCGCCTACGTGGACTACCGGCTCGGGCTCAACGAGGACGTCTACCTCGTCCTCGGCGACTTCGCCCGCGACGGCTCGCAGGCGACGGTCAAGCTCCTCGTGAACCGTCTCGTCAGCTGGATCTGGATCGGTGGGCTCGTGCTGACGCTGGGCGCGCTGCTCGCGATCCTGCCGGAGAGGCGGAAGGGCGCGTGAGTCGTCGGGCGTGGCGCTGGCTCATCCCCGCCTCGGCCCTGCCGGTGCTGGCGCTGCTCGCCTACGGCTTCCGCGTGAATCCTCGCGAGATTCCCTCGCCGCTCGTCGGCCGGCCCGCTCCCTCGTTCACGCTCACCGCTTTCGACGGCGCGCCCGTCACCCTCGAGGCCCAGCGCGGCCGCGTCGTGGTCGTCAATTTCTGGGCCTCGTGGTGCTACCCCGCGTGCTACGAGGAGGCGCCCGTCCTGGAGCGGAGCTGGCGCGCGTACCGCGACCGGGGCGTCGTCGTGATCGGCGTGGACATCCAGGACACGACCGAAGCGGCCCAGAACTTCGTTCGGGACTTCGGCCTGACCTTCCCGAACGCGCGCGACCCGAGCGGCAAGGTCTCGGTGGACTACGGCACGTACGGCGTGCCGGAGACCTTCTTCATCGACCGGCGCGGGCGGATCCGCGCCAAGCACGTCGGGGCGCTCACCGACGGAGTCGTCCGGGTCCACGTCGACGCGCTGCTCGCCGAGCCGGCGGGATGAAGGGACCGTACGCGACGGCCGTCTTGCTGTTTTCGGTCCTCGTCGCCGACCCCGCGTGTGGCGCCCAGGCGCCGACGCGCGCCGTGACCGAGTCCCAGGTCCACGAGGTCGCCGCCGAGCTTCGGTGCGTCGTCTGTCAGAACCTCTCCGTCGCCGATTCACCGTCGGAGATGGCGAGACAGATGCGCGCGATTGTGCGCGAGCGCCTCGAGGCGGGCGAGAGCCCGGCGCGGGTCGTCCAGTACTTCGTGGACCGCTACGGCGAGTGGATCCTTCTCGCGCCGCGACGAAGCGGATTTACCCTCCTCGTGTGGCTCGCCCCGCTCACCGCCGTGGCGGTCGGCTTCGCGATCGTCGGCACGCTGGTCTGGAAGTGGACGCGACGACCCGCGTCGGCGGGCACGCCCCCTCGCGTGGATCCCGCGATGCGCGAGCGCATCCGGCGCGAGACAGAGGCGGAGCCGTGACGGGGATCCTCCTCGCGGCCCTGGCGCTCGGCGTCCCGGCCTTTGCCTTCGTGCTGTGGCCGTTCCTCGGCGCGCGGGGCCGGTCGCGGGCGTTCCTGGGGTCCCCGCCGGACCGACGCGGCGAGCTCGAGGAGCGGAAGGGTACCACGCTCCGGGCGCTCCGCGAGCTCAGCTTCGAGCACGAGGCGGGCCACATCGGGGACGACGACTACGCCGAGCTCCGTGCCAGCTACGAGCGCGAGGCGGCGGCCGTCTTGACGGAGCTCGACCGCCTCGGCCCTGGGGCGCCCGCACCGTCGCCTCCGCCGGCGCGCGTCGTGGAATCGCGCGCCGCCTGGCGCCATCCGGGGGCGCTGGCGGCGGGCGCCGTGCTGCTCCTCGCGTTCGGGATCGCGCTTGGCGCCGGCGTGGTGCGCTACACCGAGCCCGACCGGCCGGTCCGTGCCCCCGTGCCGGGTCCGCTGGCGCTGGTACCGCCAGCGGGTGGAGCGGCCCGTCGTGGCGCCGCGCCCGGCGCCGCGCGAGCCGTCACGCCCGAGGTCCTCCAGGGCATGCTCGGTGCCGCGCGCGCGAGCCTCTTCGAGGGACGCTACGGTGAGGCAATCGCCGCGTATCAGGCGGTCCTCAAGCGCGATCCCAAGAACGTGGACGCGCTGACCCACCTGGGCCTCATCGTCGCGATCGGCGGCCACGCGGACACGGCGCTCGAGACGCTCGAGCGCGCGCTGGCGATCGACCCCGAGTACCCACCCGCGCTGCTCTACCGCGGTCAGGTGCTGTACGAGTCGAAGAAGGACACGGCCGGGGCGATCCGCTCCTGGGAGAAGTTCGTCGCCGTGGTGCCGCCCGGCGAAGAGCGTGCTCGCATCGAAAAGCTGATCGCCGAAGCCAAAGCACGCCGCTGACTTGGAGAGGGCGGGGGCGGCGGGGGTTGTGAGACCCGTTCCCGCCATGTTAAATGCGTACGATGCCGCGCCATGATGGAGCCCAGCGGCAACGGGCCATGCGCGCGCGAGCCGCGTGGTCGAATAACCCCCGCCGCCCCGCCCTCCCCAAGTCAGTGGCTGCTCGGAACCTCGAAGGTCTTGTCGTACGCGATCGGGATCGACAGGACCGCGTCGCCCTTGTAGAAGGCGACGGGGTACGACCAGCGGATCGCGACGCGCAGCGTTCGGTTCTCGTCGGTGACGCGCACGGTACGCTCGTCGAGGGCGAGACCGCTCTGCGACGCCTTCTTGAGGACGTCCTGCTGGATGCGGTCGGCGCGCTCGTGGCGGTCCAGCCCCGCGTGCTCCTTGACGGTCTCGCTCACGATGTCCTTCACCTGGTAGTAGGAGTAGATCGCAACGGCGCCCGTGTAGAACGCGTACACGAAGCCGATCGCGACCAGGAACCAGAACGTGACCTTCATGGCGTCGGCAAGTAGACCCAGATCTTCGCGGCCGCCGGCAGCCCGAGGGTGATCGTCTGGCCGTCGCTCGCCGCGGTGATCGTCCCCGCCCACGGCGCCACCTCGGTGATCCGGAGCCGGCGGCCCGGGCGCACGTCGTTCTTCCACAGGTGCTCGAGCAGCTTCTTGTCGGCCTCCGCCTCCTCGGTGATGCGCTCGACGACCACCGTCGCCCCCTCCCTCGCCTGGGCGAGCGGGAACGGCTCGACGCGGGTCGGCTTCGCCATGCCGGGGATCGGGTTGCCGTGCGGGCATGTGCTCGGCATGCCCAGCAACTCCGCGAGCCGGTTCTCGACACGCGGCGACAACGCGTGCTCGAGCCGGTGCGCCTCCTCGTGCGCGTCCGTCCAGTTGAGGCCGAGCGTGTCCGTGAGCCACCGCTCGAGGAGGCGGTGGCGGCGCGCCATCACCTCGGCGATCTGCCGGCCCTTCGGCGTGAGCGTCAGCTCCTTGCCGTGGCCGACGCGAACGTAGCCGCTCCGGGAGAGTCGCTGGATCGCCTCGGTCACGGCCGGCGCCGAGATCGCCATGTGCTTGACGAGCCGAGCGCCGATGACGGGCCTACCGCTCGACTGGAGGTCGTAGATCGCGGCCAGGTAGTCCTGGACGGAGGCCGTCGTGTCCTTCGGGGGGGGACCTACCCTCGCCATCGGCAAGCCGCCCAGAGTATAGCTTCGCGCACCGTCGAGCGCCAACGAACGAGGCGCGCCGCTTCTGCTATCCTTTCTCTCATGACGCGGGCCGAGGCGGCGCGGCGGATCGCCGACCTGCGCGAGCAGATCCATCACCACGACTCCCTCTATTATGTCGAGGCGCGCCCCGAGGTCTCCGACGCCGAGTACGACACGCTCGTGCGAGAGCTCGGGCGGCTCGAGGCCGAATTCCCTGACCTCGTCACCCCCGACAGCCCGACCCAGCGGGTCTCCGGCCAGCCCGTCGAGGCCTTTCGCCCGGTCGAGCACCGAGTGCCGATGCTCTCGCTCGACAACACCGCGACGCCCGCGGACCTGCGTGAGTTCGCGGCGCGCCTCGCGCGCGCGCTGCCCGGCGCCACGTTCACCTTCGTGTGTGAGCCCAAGATCGACGGGCTCGGCGTCGCCCTCCTCTACGAGCGCGGTCGCTTCGTGCGCGGCGCCACGCGAGGGGACGGCCGCGTCGGCGAAGAGATCACGCAGAACCTCCGCACCATCCGGTCCATCCCCCTGACGCTGCGGAGCCCGCTGGCCCAGGCGCCGCAGCTCGAGGTCCGCGGCGAGGTCTTCATGCCGCGCGCTGACTTCGAGCAGCTGAACCGCGCGCTGGAGGAAGCGGGCGAGGGCACGTTTGCGAACCCGCGCAACGCGGCGGCCGGGGCCGTGCGACAAAAAGACCCCGCCGTCACCGCGCGCCGGCCCCTGGACATCTTCCTCTATCACGTCAGCGAGGCGCGCGAGCTCGGCTTCACCACCTATTGGGAGACGCTGGAGGCGCTTCGCGTGGCGGGCTTCAAGACGAATCCGAGGACGGAGCGCTGCGCGACGATCGACGCGGTGATCGACTACTGCGGGCGCCTCGAGGCCGAGCGTGACGGCCTCGGCTACGATGCGGACGGGGCCGTCATCAAGGTAGACTCGCTCGAGCAGCAGTGGCGCCTCGGCTCCACGACCCACCACCCGCGCTGGGCCATCGCCTTCAAGTTCGCCGCCCGCCAGGCCACCACGGGGGTGCAGGCCATCGAGGTCAACGTGGGAAAAACGGGGGCCCTCACGCCGGTGGCGAAGCTCACGCCGGTGCCGCTCGCCGGCGTGGTCATCAGCAACGTGAGCCTGCACAACGAGGACGAGATTCGCAAGAAGGACGTCCGCGTGGGCGACACCGTTCTCATCGAGCGGGCAGGCGACGTCATCCCCTACGTGGTCCAGGTCGTCCTCGCCAAGCGGCCACCCGGCAGTCAGCCGTTCGTCTTCCCCGACCGCTGCCCCGCCTGCGGTCACTCCACCGCCCGCCTCCCGGGCGAGGCCTACTGGCGCTGCCTGAACACCGCCTGCCCCGCCCAGCTCAAGGAACGGCTCCGCCACTTCGGCTCGAGGCGCGCGATGGACATCGAGCACCTCGGAGAAGCGGTCATCGATCAGCTCGTCGACAAGAAGCGCGTGAAGGACTTTGCCGACATCTACACGCTGACGGTGGACGAGGTCGCCGGGCTCGAGCGCTTCGCCGAGAAGTCCGCCGAGAACCTCGTCGCCGCCATCCAGGGCTCCAAGACGCGCGGGCTCGCGCGGCTGCTCAACGCGCTCGGCATCCGCATGGTCGGCGAGCGCGTCGCCGAGCTCCTGGCCAACCAGTTCGGGAGCATGGAGCGCTTGGAGCAGGCGTCGCTCGACGAGCTGAGCGAGATCCGCGGCATCGGCCCCCAGATCGCGCAGTCGGTGCGGAAGTTCTTCGACGACGAGACGAACCGGGACGTGATCCGGCGGCTCGCCGAGGTCGGGGTGGAGATGACCCAGCCCGGCTTCATGGCCGAGGGACCGCGATCGCTCGACGGGAAGACGTTCGTGCTGACCGGCACCTTGCCTTCTCTCACCCGAGACGCCGCCCGGGAGCTGATCGAGCGTCTCGGCGGCCGGGTCACCAGCTCCGTGACGAAGAAGACCGACTACGTCGTGGTGGGCGAGTCGCCGGGCAGCAAGGCCGCCGACGCACGACGTCTGGGAGTGACGATACTCGACGAGAGCGCGTTCCGCGCGCTGGTGGGAAAAGAATGACGAAAGCGGGAATCGTGACCGGACGTACACGGAAGGTGCTCCTCGGCTCCGCCCCGGCTCTCCTTGCGCTCGGCCTTCTCTCATGCGTCGGCAGGACCACGGACACGACGGCGCCGCTCGACATCGTGAGCCCGGGGACGTGGACCGCACTGGCGCCGATGCCGACGGCGCGCCAGGAAGTCGCGGCGGCCGAGCTCGACGGCCGGATCGTCGTCGTCGGAGGCTTCGGCGCCAACCTCGAGGCGGTCACGACGGTCGAGGCGTACGACCCCGCGACCAACCGCTGGGAGACGTGGGCCCCGCTCCCCGGCCCGACGCACCACCCCGCGGCGGCCGTCGTGGACGGCCGTCTCTTCGTCGTCGGCGGCTACGAGGGCCGCGTCCGCTGGACGCCGCTTGCAGCGGTGTACGCGTACGACCCGGCGAGAAACACCTGGGCGACGCGCGCGCCGCTCAGGAACCCCCGCGGCGCGCTGGCCCTCGTCGCCCTCGACGGCCGCCTCCACGCGGTAGGCGGCAGCGCCGAGCGCGCCACGGGAGACCACGAGGTCTACGATCCGGCGACCGACCGCTGGACGGAGGCGCCGCCAATGCCGACGGCGCGCGACCACCTCGCCGCGGTCGCTTTCCAGGGCCGCCTCTTGGCGCTCGGCGGGCGCGAGGCGTTTCTGGGGAAGCAGTACCCGACGGTGGAGATCTACGACCCCGCCACGAACGGCTGGCTCATCGGGACACCGCTCCCGACCGCCCGTGGCGGTCTCGCCGCCGTGGCCCTCGCCGATCGCGTCTTCGCCTTCGGGGGCGAGGCCCCACTCCGGATCTTCAGCGCGAACGAGATGTACGAGATCGCCGGCAACCGCTGGATCGGCAAGGAGCTGATGCGGACCCCGCGCCACGGCGCGGGCGCCGTCGCGGTCGGCGGCCGGATCTACGTTATGGGCGGCGGGACCGAGCCCGGCTTCGCCCCCACCGCCGCGAACGAGGCCTACACGCCGTGAGGCTCGCCGGCGCGACGGCGCTGGCTCTCCTGCTCGTGGCACCGGCCACGCCCGTGGCGCACGCCGAGGAGCTCACGCGGGTGGAGGCGCTCCGGGCGCTGGCCGGCACCGCCGACGCCGACGCGAGCCGACGGGCCGTCCGCTGGCTCGGGGAACAGGGCGCGATGGCAGACGTCCCCGCGCTGGTGGGCGCGCTCCGCGATGCCGACGCGCGGGTCCGCGCGCTCGCCGAGAAGGCGATGTGGCAGGTGTGGAGCCGCTCGGGCGACGCGGAGGCCGACCGCCTCTTCGCCATCGGCGTCGAGCAGATGCAGGCGCGGGAGGGCGAGGCCGCGATCGCGACGTTCACGCGGGTGATCACCCGGCGGTCGGAGTTCGCCGAAGGGTGGAACAAGCGCGCCACCGTCTACTACCTCCTGGGGGAGTACACGAAGTCGCTCGCCGACTGCGACGAGGTGCTCAAGCGGAACCCGTACCACTTCGGCGCGCTCTCTGGCTACGGGATGATCTATCTCCAGCTCGATCAGCCCACGCGGGCGCTCGAATACTTCGAGCGCGCGCTCGCCGTGAACCCGAACCTGTCCTCCGTGCAGGAGGCCGCGGAACGGCTGAAGGCCCTGCTGATCCAGCGGCGAAAGGACACGATCTGATGGATGCGATCCACGCCCTCAAAAAGATCTCGAGCCCGAGCCTCGCAAACGGCATCGAAACGTTCAACGTCCGCCCACGGAGCCAGGGCTTCATGTCCTCCGAGATCCGCACGCTCTTCCCCGAGCTTGGGCCGCTCGTCGGCTACGCGGTCACCGCGCTCATCCGCGCGGAGCCCGCGCCCTCCGACGGGCACCGGGCGTCCACGTTCGGGTGGTGGGACTACGTCCGGTCCATTCCGGCGCCGCGCGTCGTCGTCGTCCACGACCTCGACGATCCGCGCGGCCAGGGAGCCCAGTGGGGTGAGGTCCAGGCGAACATCCACAAGGCGCTCGGCTGCGCCGGCGTCCTGACGGACGGCTCGGTGCGCGACCTCGACGAGGTGCGCGCGCTCGGCTTCCAGTTCGCCGCCGCGCACGTCTCGGTGTCGCACGCCTACGTGCACATGGTGGACTTCGGCTTGCCCGTCAAGGTCGGCGGGCTCTGGGTGAAGCCCGGCGACCTGGTCCACGCCGACCACCACGGCGCGCTCACGATCCCGCCGGAGATCGCCGCGCGCCTCCCCGAGGCGGTGGCCAAGATCGAGGCTGAGGAGCGGAAGATCATCGCCTACTGTCAATCGTCGACCTTCTCCGCCGACGGGCTCAGGGAGCTCTACAAGCAGGTGCGGCCCGGTACCTACTAGGAAGGGACACACGATGACCCCCCGAACGTCGGGTGCGCAGGCGCCCCGACGGCACGACAGGCGTGTCAACCGCATCACGCTCGCCACTCACGAGTGGCCGGGGCGCGACCCCGCGATCGTCGCGATCCACGGGCTCACGTCGAACCACACGGTCTGGTACCCGATCGCCGACGCGCTCGGTGGGAGCCATCGGTTCATCGCGTATGATCTCCGCGGTCGGGGCGACAGCGATAAGCCACCCGCCGGCTACAGCCTCGCCCACCACGCCGCAGATCTCCTGGCGCTGCTCGACGACGTTCGCCTCGACCGCGCCATCGTGATGGGGCACTCGCTGGGCGCCCACATCGGGGTGCGCTTCGCCACCCTCCACCCCGAGCGCGTCGCCAAGCTCGTCCTCTTCGACGGCGGGCTCGACGTGCGCGCGGAGATCCTGGACTCGCTGGCGCCGGCGATCAGCCGACTCGGCGTCGAGTTCCCGTCGCTCGACAAGTTCCTCGAGCTCCTCAAGGGCCTCCCGATGTTCGAAGGGCGGTGGAACGACTCCCTTGCCCGGCACTACACGTACGACGTGGAGCCGGCGCCGGGCGGGGGCGTCCGGTCGAAGGTCGCCAGGCACGCGGTCGAGGAAGAGGTGGCGAACCTCCAGCGCGCGCGCCTCTGGGTCTGGCACCACCAGATCACGGCGCCCACGTTGCTGTTCCGCGCGCCCGACGGCCTGCTGCGGGCGGACGACTGCCTGATGACCCAGGAGGAGGCGGAGGCGATGGCTCACGCGATCCCGAGTTGCCGGCTGGTCGTTGTCCCGAACACCAACCACTACACCGTCGTGCTCGGCGAACATCCCGCGGTGACACGCGAGCTCGCGGCCTTCCTGGCGGCGTGAGGGTCCGGCACGCAGAGCCGGCCGACCTGGCTCCCGTCATGGCGCTGGCGGCGGAGGTCATCGGGGCCGAGCGCGCGGGCGCGTTCGTTCGCTCCCACGCGGAGCGCCACCACCTGCTCGTCGCCGAGGAGGCGGGCGAGGTCGCCGGCTTCCTCGCGTATCGGACCGACTGGTTCCAGTGCACGTTTGTCGGGCTCGTCGCCGTGCGCGAGAAGCTCCGCCGGCACGGCGTCGCGCGGGCGCTCTACCGGATGGTCGAGGAGATCTCGCCCAGCCCCCGGGTCTTCTCGTCGACGGAGGAGACCAACGCGGTCTCGATCAAGATGCACACGGCGCTGGGCTTCGTTCCCTCCGGGTACATCGACAACCTCCCGCAAGGCTACCGCGAGCTCCTCTTCTACAAGCGCCTGCGCCCGTCGAGCGTCGGCTAATTGCAATACGCAACTCCCTGTGTCGCAATTCCGGAGAGAGGAGGAACAACGCTTTGGTGAGCGGTCGAGTGGTGTCTCGGGTGACGCTCGGTGCCTACCGGCGCCGCGCCCGTTGCCCGAGCCAGCACGCGGCGTGCGACACCGAGCCCTTCTCGATGACCGCCCGCGTGTCGTCGACCACGCGCTCGTGGCAAACGCGGCACTCCGCGGTATCGCCCTCGCCGGGGGCGCTCTCGGATCCCTTGCGGCGATCCGGGTTGAAGGGCAGCACGACACCGCGGCGGGGCTTCTCTCTCCCGACGACGATCGCGCGACCGACGGTCTGCTCGAGGCGGTCCCAGTGCAACGGCCTCCGGACGGAGTCGAAGGCTCCCGCCTTGAGGAAAGCACGCGCCGCGTCCTCGTTGTCAGAGCCGTTCAGCATGACCACGGTGATCGACTCATCGAGCGCCCGAAGCTCACTGAGGAGCCGGGCGCCGTCCGTGTCTGGCAGGTGGATGTCGAGGATCACCGCGTCGGGTCGACTCAGCGAGACGAGCATGAGGGCGTCGCCACCGTTCGACGCCACGTCGACGAGGTAGCCCTTCCGGGTGAAGAACTCCCGCAGCGTTCCGGCGGCTTCCGCGTCGTCACCCACGACGAGGAGGGACCCGAGCGCGCTCATGGCCTTCCGTCCCCGGCAACCACGTGCGCGGGTTGCGTGCCCAGCGCGAGACCGACGAGGTGGACGATGTAGCGCAGGTCCATCGGTTTCGGGAGGTAGCCGAAGGCGCCCGCCGCGAGCGCCGCCGCCACCGATGCGCCGTCACTCCCCGTGATCATCAAAACGGGCAGTCGCGGATGGAGGACGCGGAGGCGCTTGAGCGTCTCCAGCCCATCCATCACGGGCATGTTGATGTCGAGCAAGACGAGGTCTGGGCGCGTGCGCTCCACGGCCTCCAGGGCGGCCCGACCGTTGCCCGCTTTCACTACGTCGAGGGGCTCGGGAGAGCTCGCCAGACAGTCGGAAATTAATTCAGCGATGATGGGCTCATCATCGACGATGAGCACTCGGCGTCGCCGGCTGCGATCGCTTCCACTCGACGGCATGAGGACCCTCCGCTTTGATCGGGTCCTCGCGTTTCGGTAGCCTGGCGGCCCCAACCGCACCGGGGTCCATGGCTTTGCGTCCCAGCCTCACGACTGGTTTGCCTTTGTCGGAGCGAGGTCGTCCCAATAGCCAGCAACCCGTATGCCAGGCGTCGTCGCTTCACAAGTGCGCGCTGTGACGCCTTGCTGAACCCGGGAGAAGCCCCGATGGCTGATCCGTGGCCATGCCGACGGCCACGAACTCACCGCTGGGAACGAGGAAAACCGCGTGGGTCTCGAACGGTGCTTGCTAAACGGGTCGAAAGACCGGCGCCGAGCGGCGTCCGGCGTGCGGCGACTCGGTCGCGCGTCGACGCGGGAGCGAGTCGCTGCGGGGGCTAGTTTCCTGGGGTGCCGAGCCGGAGGCGCCGCACGAGCTCATAGAGCGCGCTCTTGCCACCGCGGTAGCCCGTCAGACGGACACGCCGGAGAACCTCGGCGCCCGACATGATCGGGTTCTCTCTGAGCCACTGCGAGATCAGCGGCGTGTAATGGGCCACCGTCGACGGCCGACCCACACCCCGCGTCGAGGCGTGCGCTTGGCCGTTGCTCTGCGTCAGACCGTTGCCCTGCGTCAGACTGTTGAAGGCTGCCACTTCCCCGATCCCCATGACTGATTCCTCCTGGGGACATGGGTATGGCAAATTCGATACCGATTTCCATAGTCTTAAATTTCAGGAACTTCCGGATCTTGGACGCCCGAAGTGCTGGTAAGTTCCTGGCCGGCCTGTTAATTTCCGGACCAGGGGTACGGGGGCTTTGGAAAGGGCGAAGCCCCCTCCAGGTCGCTCAGGCTGGTGGCGCTCCCCGCATCGCCATCTCGACGCCGCGGGTGAGGTCGGTGGCGCTGAACGGCTTGAGCACCACGCCATGGATCCCGGCCTGGGTGGCCTCGCCGAGGAGCTCGCGTGAGCCGTGGGCGGTGATCATGACGACGCGGAGCGCGGGCCGGAGCGACCACGCCTCCTGGATGAACTCGAAGCCGTTTTGCTCGGGCATCATGTAGTCCACGACGAGCAGGTCGGCGGCGCCATGAGCGAGATGCGCGAGCGCCTCGCGCGTGGTCGTGAAACCGTAGACCCGGTGGCCCTGCGCGCCGAGGACGCTCTCGCACGTCTTGACGATCGCGGGCTCGTCGTCGACGACCACGATCGTCATGGACGTGCCCGCTCGTCGCGGCGCAGCTTGTACTCGATCGAGTCCACGAGCGCCTGCCAGGAGGCCTCGATGATGTTGTCCGCGACCCCCACCGTGCCCCACGTCTCCTCGCCGTCGCCCGAGGTGATGAGCACCCGCGTCTTCGCCGCGGTGCCCTTGGACTCGTCGAGGATGCGCACCTTGTAGTCGAGGAGCCGCATCGCCCGGAGGTTCGGGTAAAACTCCTCGAGCGCCTTGCGGAGCGCGTGGTCGAGCGCGTTGACGGGCCCGTTGCCCGTCGCCGCGGTATGCTCGAGGATGCCCTTGACGCGTACGCGCACCGTCGCCTCGGCGACCGGCTCCGCGGCGTGGTTCTGCTCCTCGACGATCACGCGGTACGCGTCGAGCTCGAAGCACGGCTTGTGCCGGCCGAGCGCGCGCTCCATCAAGAGCTCGAACGACGCCTCCGCACCCTCGAACTGGAACCCCTGATCCTCGAGCGTCTTGAGCTCGGCGAGGATCCGCCGCGAGTCCGGCGTGTCCCGGTCGATGTCGATGCCGTACTCGCGCGCCTTCCAGAGGATGTTCGACTTGCCCGCGAGCTCGGAGACGAGCACGCGCCGGTGGTTGCCCACCGCCTCGGGGTCGACGTGCTCGTACGTCTCCGGGTGCTTGAGCACGGCGGAGACGTGCATGCCGCCCTTGTGGGCGAAGGCGGAGTCGCCCACGTAGGGCTGCGAGGCCCAGGGCTTGCGGTTGGCCAGCTCGGAAACGAAGCGCGAGGCGTCCCGCAGCTCGTGCAGGTTCGGCTCGGGGATGCACTCGAGCCCCATCTTGAGGACGAGGTTCGGGATGATCGAGACGAGGTTCGCGTTGCCGCATCGCTCGCCGTAGCCGTTGAACGTGCCCTGCACCTGGCCGACCCCTTCGGCCACGGCGGCCAGTGAGTTGGCGACGGCGCACTCGGCGTCGTTGTGGACGTGGATGCCGAGCGGCGTCTTCATGTGCGTCTTCACGACCCGGAGGACCTCGACGAGGTCGTGCGGGAGCGTGCCGCCATTCGTGTCGCAGAGCACGACCCAGTGCGCGCCCGCCGTTTCTGCGGCCCGGAGCGTCGCGAGCGCGTACTCGCGGTTCCGGCGGAAGCCGTCAAAGAAGTGCTCGGCGTCGAACATCACCTCATCCATCCGCGGCCGGAGGAAGGCGATCGTGTCGGCGATCATCTTCAAATTTTCGTCGAGCGTGGTGGAGAGCGCGTGGGTGACGTGGAAGTCCCACGATTTGCCCACGATCGTCGCGACGGGCGCGCCCGCGTCGAGGAGCGCCTGCATGTTGGCGTCCGACTCGGCCGTGCCGCCCGCGCGCCGGGTCATGCTGAACGCGGCGAGCTTGGCGTGCTTGAGCGTCACGTCCTGCATGCGGCGGAAGAAGCGCAGGTCTTTCGGGTTGGAGCCGGGCCAGCCGCCCTCGATGTAGTGGATGCCGAGCGCGTCGAGCCGAGCCGCCAGACGGACCTTGTCCTCCATCGAGAAGGACACGCCTTCGCCCTGGGTGCCGTCTCGCAGCGTCGTGTCGTAGATCTTGATCACGCGCCGCATGTGTAGTCGTCATCATGCCCTCCCGCGCCGCGAAGTGTCAAGATTCGCGGGCGGGTCCGTGGAGGCGCTGGGCGAGGCGGCGCTTCACGGCCGGCCACTCGCTGTCGAGGATGGAGTAGTAGACCGTGTCCCGCTGGAAGCCTTTGATGCTCATGTGCTTCCGGAGCACACCTTCCCGCGAGGCGCCGAGTCGGGCGATTGCCTCCTGGGAGCGCACGTTCCGGCCGTCAGTCTTCAACGCAACGCGGACGCAGCCGAGCTTCTCGAAGCAGTGGGTGAGGAAGAGGAATTTCGACTCCGTGTTCGCCGGCGTCCGCCAGAGCGAGCGCGCGAGGAAGGTCGAGCCGATCTCTACCTGACGGTCGGCCGGCCGCACGTCGAGGAGCCGCGTGGAGCCGACGCAGCGCCCGGTCTCGTTCCAAATCTGCGCGAACACGATGGACTCGCCGCGCGTCATCAGATCCCGGGCTTCGCGCACGAGCGTCTGCGTTTCGTCGAGGTTCCTCGGCGGCGACCAGAAGAGGTAGCGGCAGACCTCGTCGTCTTGCATGACCTGGAAGAGGTCGGGCGCGTGGCGCGCGTCGATCGGCTCGAGCGTGAGCCAGCGGCCGCAGAGCACGACGGGCGTGAGGTCCATCAGATTACGCCATCGCGCCGGAGCCCCGCGATCTCGGCGCGCGTGAGACCCGCCAGCGACCCGAGCACCGCGTCGGTGTGCTGGCCGAGCACGGGCGGCGCCAGCCGCGCCCTGCCCGGCGTCGTGTGCAGGCGGATCGGCACGCCCAGGACCGTCACGCGGCCCGCCCGCGGATGCGGGAGCGTCACGATCATGGAGCGCGCCTTCAGGTGCTCACTCTCGCACACCTCGGGGACGCTCGTGATCCGGCCGGCTGGAACGCCCGCGCCTTCGAAGCGCTCGAGCCACTTCGCCGCGGTGCGGGCACCGAGGATCTCGTTGAGCAGCGGGATGAGCGCGTCGCGGTTCTGCACGCGCCGGGCTTCGGTGTCGAAGCGCGGATCCTTCGCGAGCTCGGGGCGGTCGAGCGCGGCGCAGCACTTCGTCCAGAGCGCGTTGTTGGCCACGCCGAGCGTCAGGTACGCGTCGGCCGCCTTGAAGACCTCGTACGGCACGATCGAGGGGTGGGCGTTCCCCCGGCGCGCCGGCCGCGCGCCCGTGCCGAAGTAGATCCCCGCCTGGTACGTGAGGAGCGCGGCCATGGCGTCGAGCATCGAGATCTCGACCTTCTGGCCGCGACGCGTCCGGGCGCGCGCGAGCAGCGCGAGCGTCACGCCGTGGGCCGCCGACATGCCCGCGACGAGATCGGCGATCGAGGTGCCGACCTTGACGGGCGGGCCGTCGGGAAACCCGGTGATGTCCATGATCCCCGACTCGGCCTGGACGACGAGGTCGTAGCCGGCGCGGTGTGCCTCCGGCCCCGACTCGCCGAAGCCCGAGATCGAGCAGTAGACGAGCCGCGGGTTGAGCCGGGCGAGCGCCCGGTAGCCGAACCCGAGCTTCTCCATCGTCCCGGGCCGAAAGTTCTCGAGCAGGACGTCGCTCTTCCTGACGAGCGTCCGGAGTATCGCCTGGCCCGCCGGAGCCTTGAGGTTCAGGGTGACGCTCTTCTTGTTGCGGTTCACGGACATGAAGTACGTCGACTCGCCGCCCGCGAAGGGCGGCCAGCTCCGCGTGTCGTCGCCCTTCCCCGGCTCTTCGACCTTGACGACCTCGGCGCCCATGTCGCCCAGAATCATCGCGCAGAAGGGTCCGGCGAGGACGCGGGTGAGATCCAGGACACGGACGCGGGCGAGGGGCGCGTCAGCGCGAGGCACGCTCTCGTCCTTTCCGGACTCGCTTGGCGAGGCTCCGGGCGATCGCCTGCATCCGGTCGCCGGCGCGGCCGGCGCGTCGCCAGAAGAGCCGGGCGCGGTCGAGCGCCCCGAGATGGGAGAAGTAGTAGACGTCGTCCACCGCCTCGATCACGACGCGCGAGCCGATCCGAAGGCCGCGGGTCTCCGCGCCGTGGCAGATGAACCCGGCGCCGCCTTCGAGGAGAACCAGCGCGATGTGGAACGGCGACCGAAACCCCGCGGGGGGCGAGTAGAGCGTGGTGAAGGACACGATCTCGCCGGCGCCCTCGAGCTCGACCGGCGTCATCTGGACCGGATCACGCGGGCAGAAGGCGGCGGCCGGCGCGACGGTCAGCCCGCACGCGGGGCAGCGCGACCCTTGAATCGTCTCGATCATTGTATTGACGCCGCGAGACCGCGACGTTCCGTGGGTGGCCCGAGACGAGGTGCGCCCCGGCTCCGTATCTCACGTCGCCATTCATTGCAACGAAGCCGCGACGCCGCGAGACCGCGACGTTCCGTGGGTGGCCCGAGACGAGGTGCGACTCGGCTCTGGATCTCAACACAGGGCGTCCCGGCTGCATACTTCATGGCTCGTTCCCTCATGGCGTTTCGAGAAGGGTCACCCAGTTGTTCGTCGCGAGCCCGCCGATCGACTGCGCGAGCGCGACGCGCGCCTCCACCTGCCGCCCCTCTGCGCGCCCCGTGAGCTGCCAGACGCACTCGACGATCTGGGCGAGCCCGGTCGCCGCCAGCGGGTGGCCGCGCGCCTTGAGGCCACCCGACGAGTTCACGGGCAGGCGGCCGTCGAGCATGGTCTCGCCGTCGAGCGTCGCCCGCCCGGCCTTCCCCGCCGGGACCAGGCCGAGATCCTCGAGCGACATCAGCTCGAACGGCGCGAAGGCGTCGTGCAGCTCGGCCAGCGCCACGCGCTCGGGGCCGAAGCCCGCCATCGCGAACGCCGCGCTCGCCGCGGCCCGCGACGCCCGGAAGCTCGTGAGCGTGTCGCGGTGCCGGACCGCGAGCGTGTCGGTCCCCTGCCCGATGCCGGCGACCCGCACGGCCGCGCGATCGGCCGTCAGAACGACGGCGGCGGCCCCGTCGGAGATCGGGCAGCAGTGGAGCAGCCGGAGCGGATCGGCCACCATCCGTGAGTCCAGCACCTCGTCGACCGTGATCGCGCGCTGGAAGTGGGCGTCCGGGTTCCGGAGGGCGTTGGCGTGGTTCTTCACGGCGACGTGGGCCAGTTCGCGGGGCGAGACGGCGGCGCGCGCCATCAGCGCACGCGTGATGAGCCCGGCGAGCGCCGGCATCGTGGCCCCGTACGACCGCTCGTAGGGATCGATGGAACGGCCGATCAGCTCCGAAACCCGCGGCGTGTCCAGATGTGTCATCTTCTCCCCGCCGACGACGAGCACCGCGCGGCGCAGGCCCGCGGCGACCTCGGCGAACCCCGCGTAGAACGCCGCCGCGCCCGAGGACGTCGCGGTCTCGATCCGGAGCGACGGCGTCTCGGCGAGACCCATGTGCGTAGCGACGTGGGAGGCGAAGTTGCCATCGCCGACGAACTCCTCTGGGTTCATCGTCGCGACGACGATCGCGTCCGGCCGCTCGAGCCCCGCGTCGCGCAAGGCGGCGTGAGCGGCCTCGGTCATGAGGTCGCGCAGGGACTCGCTGCGGCGGCCGATGCGCGTCATCCCCACGCCCGCAACCCACACGTCAAGCATCGAAGCCACAGCTTGCCCGGACGGACGGCCGCCCGTCAACTGGTCGGAGGCGGCGCCAAAGGGCGGAGCCCGTCGGTCACATCCCCCGTCCGAAGCCTCCAGGAGAGGTCGCGCCGGCGGAGTCGGAGCTTGAACGGTGATGAGCCCGACGCGGCCGCTACGCGACGGGTCGGCGTCGTGCGGGCGGCGGCGGGGCGACGACCCCGAGCTCGCGAATCAGGCGGAGGAGGTAGGTGCGCTGGAGGCCGAGCGCGCGCGCGGCATGGGTGCGGTTGCCGCTCACCTGGTGGAGCGTCGCTTCGATCAGCCTTCGCTTGAACTCGGAGACGGCGCCGTGGTAGCCGAGGCTGGGCGCGGGCGACAGCGGCGCGGGCACGGGCATCGTAGCCATGCTCTCGACATGAGGCAACCGTTGTGCCAGCCGGTGGCACGCGATATCGCAAGAGGAAGGCCTGCGGCGGCTCGGGGAATGCCCAGCGGGCCTGGCAGGGTGCAGCCGGAGGTGTGCAGCAGAGCTACTTCTTCGTGGCGGGCTTCACTCCCGGGTGATCTTTGAAGAACTGCTTGTTGATCTCGATGAATTTCTTCCACTGTTCCGGTGTCTCGTCTTCGGCGAAGATCGCCTTGACCGGGCAGACGGGCTCGCAGGCGCCGCAGTCGATGCACTCATCGGGGTGGATGTAGAGCATCGTCTCACCCTCGTAGATGCAGTCGACCGGGCACACCTCGACGCACGATTTGTCCTTCACGTTGATGCACGGCTCGGCGATGATATACGGCATTCCCGCCTCCAATCGTCGTGAGCGCCGACACACTCAGGCTCGCTAAATCCATGAATTTGTACCCGAATCGACACATCGTGTCAAGCAGTCGGCCGCGCTCGGGCGAGCGTCGGCGCAACCACGCTCGCATCACTGCGTGCGCAGCTTCGGATCGAGTGCGTCGCGCAGCGAGTCGCCGAAGAGGTTGAACGCGAAGACGGCGAAGCTGATCGCGAGACCCGGGAAGATCGCCATCCACGGGGCCGCCTCGGCGAAGTCCACAGCCGCGCCGCGCAGCATCAGACCCCACGCGGCTGTGGGCTCCTGAACGCCGAGCCCTAAGAACGAGAGCGAGGCCTCGAGGAGGATCGCCTGTCCGAGGAAGGCGGTCAGCATGATGAGGAAGGGCGCCATCACATTCGGCAGCATGTGGCGCAGGATGATGCGCGCATGGCCGAAGCCCGCCGCGCGCGCCGCGTCGACGTACGGCATCTCACGGATCGAGAGCGCCGAGGCACGGATCACGAGCGCGCAGCGCGGGACCATCGGGACCGTGATCGCCGCGATCACGTTGGGCACCGAGTTGCCGAGGATGGCGACGAGGGCGAGCGCCAGGACGATCAGCGGGAAGGACAGGAAGACGTCCATGAGTCGCTGCAGATAGAGGTCCACGCGGCCGCCGAAGTACGCGCTGCCGACGCCGAGGATCGTGCCGAGCGCCGCCCCGACGATGGCGGAGCCGAAGCCCACGAGGAGCGCCGTGCGCGAGCCGTAGATGAGGCGCGCCAGCACGTCCCGCCCGAACGCGTCCGTCCCTAGCCAGTGCAGCGCCGACGGTCGCGCGAGCATCGCGTCGAACTGGACCGCGAGGGGGTCGTAGGCCGAGATCACGGGCGCCAGCGCCGCCACCACGAACAGGAACAGGATGGCCCCGGCGCCGATTGCGCCGAGCGGCCGCTGCCGGCAGAACTCGGCGGCCCCCGCGGCCCAGCGGCCCAGCGCGCTCGGGGTCTCGAGCTCGAGCGGGTCGACCGGTCGCGCGACGGCCATCAGCGGTACCGGATACGCGGGTCGAGCCACGCGTACGCGATATCCATCAAAAAGTTCACGACGATGAAAAATCCCGCGACCAGCATGGTCAACGCCTGAATGAGCGTGTAGTCACGGTGGGCGACGGCCTGGACGAAGAGCAAGCCGATGCCGTTGAGGTTGAACACCTGCTCCGTCACGACGAGCCCGCCGATCAGGAAGGCGAACTCGACCGCGATCACGGTCAGCACGGGGAGCATGGCGTTCTTGAGCGCGTGGCGCGAGAGGATCAAGCTCTGCCAGAGCCCCTTGGCGCGCGCGGTCCGGATGTAGTCCTCGCGCAGCACCTCGAGCATCGCCGACCGCGTCATGCGTGTCGCCACCGCCGAGTAGCGGTAGCCCACCGCGAGCGCCGGCCAGATGAGCTGCTGGAGGTTTTGCCACGGGTTCACCCACAACGGCGTGTAGACCATCGGCGGGAGCCACTTGAACACCACCAGCAGCGTCAGGATGAAGACGATGCCGAGCCAGAAGGAAGGGCACGCCAGACCCGCGATGGAAAAGATCCTGACCGTGTAGTCCACCCAGGTGTCCTGCTTGAGGGCGGCGATCACGCCGAGGGGGATCGCGAGCAGCACGGCGACGATCGTGGCCATCACGGCCACCTGGAACGAGAGCGCGAAGCGAAGCTTGATCTCTTGCCCGATCGGCGCCCCCGTCCACATCGAGGTGCCGAAATCGAACCGGAGGAGGCCCCACATCCACGTCGCGAACTGCTGCCAGACGGGTTTGTCGAGACCGAAGCGGGCACGCTCTTGGTTGAGGACCTGCTCCGAGACGGCCCCGCGGTCGCCGGCCAGGCGCAGCTCGACGACGTCGCCGGGGATCACGCGGATGAGAACGAAGATGACGACCGCCACCCCGAGCAGGGTCGGGAACATGAGCAAGAACCGCATGAGCAGGTAGCGCGACATCGTTGAACGGAGTGGGGGGCGCTACTCGCCGAGCCACACCGTATCGAGCTGGTTGTTCAGGTAGTGGCTCGGCGTGATCGTCCAGCCCCTGACCTTCGAGCTGTGCGGGATGATCCGGTGCCACTGGAGGGTGTAGAGGATGTGGGCCTCTTCGTCGAGCAGGCGCTTCTCGAACGCGCGCAGGTACCGCTTGCGTTCCTCCGCGTCGGTCGCCCGCCCCTGCTTCTCGTAGAGCTCGTCGATCACCGTGTCCTTGTGCTTGCCGTAGTTGGCGTCCGACGTGCTGAGGAACCGCGGCAGGTCGAGATCGGGCTCCACGATGAACCCGCACTGGAAGTCCATCGCCACCTCGAAGTCCCCCCGCTTGAGCATCGGATGGTAGGCCGAGGCCTCGATGATCTCCTGCTTGACGTTGAGGCCGATCTGGCGCCACTGGTCGATGAGCCAGATGCCGAGCGGCTCATACGGATGGGGGATGCCGCGGTTCTTGAACGTGAACGCGAAGCCCTCCGGGACGCCCGCCTCCTTGAGCAGGCGCTTGGCCTCGGTGCGCGATCGGTTGATGTCGCGCCCGTAGCCCGCGAGCTTCTCCAGCTCGGTGGGCGGCGTGGCGTACGGCGTGCCCGGCACCTGGATGCCCGCCACGTCCTTGACGAGCGTGATTCGCGACAGGGCCTTGGACCCCTCGTAGCGATCGAGCGCGAGCGTCAGGGCTCGGCGGACGCGCTTGTCGTCGAAGGGTTTCTTCTCGTGGTGCATGGCGACGAGGAGCACGCAGTCCCACGGGCTCTCCTGCACCGTGATCTTGGGCCCGAGCGCCTGCACGAGCTGGTCACGCTCGACGGGGCTGAAGCTGCGGAACTGAATGTGGGCCCGTTCGCCGCGGACGGCGGCCACCTGCGCCGCGGAGCTGCTGATGAAGATCGCGCGGTAGCCGTCGAGGTACGGCTTGCCCTTGTCCCAGTAATTCGGGTTCTTCTTGCCGACCCAGTGCGAGCCCCGCACGTGCTCGACGAACGTGAATGGACCGGTGCCGTTGACGTGCGTCTCGTACCAGTGGATGTCCTTGGCGAGGACGTCCGCCCGGTAGATCCAGTTCCACGGCGAGGCGAGGTTCAGCGGAAGCGACGACTCCGGCCACTTGAGCCGGAAGCGAACCGTGTACGGGTCCGGCGCCTCGACGACCTCGACCGACGAGTAGGCGGCCTTGCGGAGCGACTTCACGCCGGCCGGCGGGAAGACGATCTTGTCGTACGAGGCCTTGACGTCCTTGGAGGTCATCTCATTGCCGTCGTGGAACTTCACGCCCCGTCGGAGCTTGAAGGTGTAGACGAGGCCGTCCCTAGAGACCGTCCACGACTCGGCGAGGTCGCCGACGGGCTTGGTGCCGGTCCTGTCGAAGGGATCGACCCGCAGCAGGGTGTTGTAGTGCGGCGCCATTGGATGGATGACCCCGAACGTCTCTTCCTCGTGGGCGTCGTAGGAGGGCGGGTCGGACGGAACCACGAAGACCAGCTCGCCGCCATAGTGAGGCTTGTCCTGGGCTTCTGCTGGACGGGCCGCGAGGGCCAGGCCAGCCAGGAGACTCAGCAGAGCGGCGCGTCGTCGCATCGGGCCACCTCCGTTGAAATCGTCTGTGTCGGCGGAAAGTTCCAGCAAGGTACCCACCGGCCGCGCATCCTGTCAAGCCAGGATGCAGGCGGCCCAGTGGCCCGGCTTGACCTCCCTGAGCTCAGGGATCACCGCCCGGCACCGGTCGATCGCGATGGGGCAGCGGGGGTGGAACACGCAGCCCGACGGCGGGTTCAACGGGCTCGGCACCTCACCGCCCAGGACGATGTGCTCACGGCGCGCCTCGAGCTCGGGGTCTGGGATCGGCACCGCCGAGAGGAGCGCGCGCGTGTAGGGATGGAGCGGCTCGTCGTAGAGCGCCTTCCGGTCGGCGAGCTCGACGATCTTGCCGAGGTACATCACCGCGACGCGGTCCGAGATGTGGCGGACCACCGACAGGTCGTGGGCGACGAACAGATAGGTCAGGCCGAACTCGCGCTGGAGGTCCTCGAGGAGGTTGATGATCTGCGCCTGGATCGAGACGTCGAGCGCGGAGACCGGTTCGTCGCAGACGATGAGGGTGGGCTCCATGGCGAGCGCCCGCGCGATGCCCACGCGCTGGCGCTGTCCGCCGGAGAGCTGGTGGGGATACCGCCGCGCGTGCTGAGGCAGGAGCCCGACGTGCCCCAGCAGCTCGCGCACGCGCGCCCCGCGCTTGGCGGGGTCGGAAACGATCCGGTGCACGGCCAGCGGCTCGGCGATGATCTGGCCCACGGTCATGCGCGGGTTCAGCGAGCTGTACGGGTCCTGGAAGATCACCTGCATGCGCCGGCGGACCGCCCGGAGCTCCTCGTCGTTGAGCGTCGCGAGGTCGCGTCCCTCGAAGAGGATCGCTCCGCTCGTGGGCCGCTCGAGCCGGAGAATGCAGCGGCCCGTCGTCGTCTTGCCGCACCCCGACTCGCCGACGAGCCCCAGCGTCTCGCCCCGGCGGATCACGAAGCTCACGCCGTCCACGGCGCGGACGACGCCGGCCGTCCCGCCAAACAGCCCGCCCCCGACGCGGAAGTGCTTCGTGAGGTTCCGGATTTCGAGCAGCGGGCGCTCGGCGGTCATCGCATCGCCGGCGCTCGGCCGAGCCGCGTCGCTTCCCAGCACGCGCTCACGTGACCGACCGCGCCGACGGGGACCAATCCCGGCCGCTCGCGGGCGCACCGCTCGACGCTGAAGGCGCAGCGCGGTGCGAAGGCGCATCCGGCCGGGAGCCGCGTGAGGTCGGGCGGCTGGCCCTCGATCGGAGCGAGGCGGGCGCGGCGTGGCTCGTCGAGTCGGGGCACCGAGTGCAGGAGCCCGAGCGTGTAGGGGTGGCGCGGGTTCGCGTACAGCTCGCGCGCGGTGGCGCGCTCGACGATCCGGCCCGCGTACATCACGTTCACGCGATCGGCGTAGCGGGCGACGACGCCGAGGTTGTGGGTGATGATCAGCATCGCGACGCCGAGCCGCCGCGAGAGGTCTTTCATCAGCTCGAGGATCTGCGCCTGGATCGTGACGTCGAGCGCGGTGGTGGGCTCGTCGGCGAGGATCAGCGACGGATCGCACGCGAGCGCCATGGCGATCATCATCCGCTGGCGCATCCCCCCGGAGAATTGATGCGGGTACTGGGCGAGCCGCCGCTCCGGGTCGGGGATCCCGACCGTCGTCAGGAGCTCCGCCGCTCGCCGCCGCGCCGCCCTCGGCGTCATCGCCAGATGGATCTCGAGCCCCTCCGTGAGCTGGCGCCCGATGGAGAGCACCGGGTTGAGCGACGTCATCGGCTCCTGGAAGATCATCGTGATCTCGCGGCCCCGGATCCGCCGCATGTCCTCGTCGGAGAGCGCCAGGAGATCCCGGCCCTTGAAGACAACCCGGCCGGCCACGATGCGGCCTTCGGGGCCGGCGACGAGCCGCATGACGGAGAGCGCGCTGACGCTCTTGCCGCAGCCCGACTCGCCGACGAGGGCGACGGTCTCCCCTTCCTTCACGTCCCACGAGACGCCGTCCACGGCACGGACGACGCCGCCCCGCGTCACGAACTCGGTCGTCAGGCTCTCGACTTCGAGGAGGGCCCCCACAGTGCGCGGGAGTGTAGCACGCGCTCCCGGCCCGGGCAGCGCGCCGGGGGATCGGACGGTCAGCGCGACCCTTTGCGGTACGGCAGCTCGATGATGAAGGCCGCCCCGCCATCGGGCCCCGACTCGGCGCGGAGCCGGCCCTGGTGCTGCTCGACGATGCTGTAGCACATCCAGAGGCCGAGCCCGGTGCCTTCGCCGGCGGGCTTGGTGGTGTAGAAGGCGTCGAAGATCCGCGGGAGCACGTCCGGCGGGATGCCGGGCCCGGTGTCGCGCACCTCGACCCGAACGCGTCCGTCCGACTCCCACACCCGCACGGTCAGCACGCGCGGCCCCGGATGCTTCGCCATGGCCTGCTGCGCGTTCTGAACGAGGTTCAAGAGCACCTGCCGGATCTGGTCCAGGTCGGCGTACACGGACGGCACGGAGGCGATCTCGGTGACGATCCGGATCTCGTCCCGGTCAAACTCGTCGCGCTTGAGCTCGAGCACCCACCGCACCTGGTCCGCGACGGCGCATGGCCGGCGCTCGGATGGCTGCGGCTGCGAGAGCTGCAGGACCCTCTGCAGGAGACGCCCGACCCGCGACGTCTCCTGCATGATGATCCGCACGCGCTCGCGGCCCCGCGTCGAATCCGCGAGCTCCGTCATCACCAGCTCCGCCTGGCCGAGGATGACCGTGAGCGGGTTGTTCATCTCGTGCACGAGGCCGGCCGCCAGCTTGCCGACCGTCGACAACCGCTCGCCCTCCATCAGGTGCGTCTCGGCCCGCTTGAGCTCCTCGAGCTGGCTCCGGGTCGCCGAATAGAGCCGGGCGTTGTCGAGCGCCAGGCTGATCTGGTTCGCGGCGGCCTCCAGGAGCGCGATCTCGGCGTCCGTGAAGGGCTCCGTCGAGCGCCGGCCGAGCGACAGTGTGCCCAGGATGCGTCCGCGGCTCTGCAGCGGCACGCAGACGAACCCGCGGATCCCCTCCCGCTCGACCATCGCTCGCGCGGAGGGCAGGAGCTCGGGGGAGGCGGCGAGGTTCGCCATGTGCACCGTCTCGCCCGTCGACGCGACCCAACCGATGACGCCCTGACCGACGGGGAGCACCCGATGCGCCTCACGCAGCTCGGGCGACAGCCCGCGGTCGCCGAGCAGGCGTAGGGTCGCCCGGTCGTCGGACAGCAGGTGGAGACACGAGGTCTCATGGCCGGTCACCCGCGTGAGTGCGTCGAGCGCGATACGCAGCATGTGGTCGACGTCGAGGCTCAGGCTGAGGGCCCGCGAGATCGCGCGCAGGATACGGAAGTGCGGCTCGACGGCGCGCGCGTCGGCGGCGTCGCGTCGCTCGACGAACTCGCGCAGCCGCCCGAACTGCGTCGGGGTGGGGTTGACGAAGTCGAACGCGTACCCGCGGCCGTCGGACCTGACGAGCGCCGCCACGACCTCGAGCGCCCCGTCCCCGTCGGGAAGCGCGACGGAGAGCTTCGCCGCAGGCCCCGGATTGACCGCGCCGTTCGCACGGAGCCTGACGCCGACGGCGCTGAGGTCCACCGACGTCGCCTCCCACTCGACACCGCCGTCCTCGACGACGCGGACCGGGACGGCGACGGCCGCGCGCGGCGCCCGCCGCCGCTCTGCCTTGTGCGCCGCCGGGACGTGCCGGCGGGCGTGGGGCTCGAGGCACGCGAGCACCTCTCGCAGACGCTCGAGCTCGATGGGCTTCGGCAGGAAGTCCACGGCGCCGAGCTGCACGCACTCGCGGGCCTGGCTTTCCGGCGCCATGCCCGAGATCGCCACGATCGGGATCCGCGACTCGCGCGTGGCCTTGAGCTGCAGGAAGTCGAGCCCGCTAATGCCGGGGAGGTAGATGTCCAGGAGCGCGGCGTCGGGAAGCTCGAGGCGCATCCGGGCGAGCGCCTCTTCGGCGGAATGCGTGACGACCGGCTCGTGGCCGAGCTCGCAGAGAAAGTCCCGAAGGACGTCGGACAGCGCCGGGTCGTCTTCGACAACGAGAACGCGCATTGGCTCCCGCAGGGCCCTCCGGATGGGATTCCAGCAATCGCCGTGCCACGAACCCGAAACGGCTAACGGTCTCTCGGGAAAGGGCTTCCGGATATTCGGTCGCGCGTCCCGTCGGGATTTCTGGAAAGAGCCTGACCACCGGTGGTCGGAGATTCGACAGGGGGAAGGGCGACGAAGGTCGGCGGCCGGGGCTCAGTCGCGACAGCGCGCGGCCGCAAGGTGCGAGGTCGCGCTCGGCTGGAGCGACGCGTACTCTCGGCAGATCGCCTCCGCCACGCACGGCCACTTGTGCTGCGCGGCCCACCGCACGCCTTCGTGCCCGATGCGCCAGCGCAGATCGGGGTCGTCGATCAGCGACGCGATGCGCTCGGCGAGTGCCTCGACGTCGCTCTCGGGGACGAGGAAGCCGGTCACCCCGTCGCGGACCGTCGTCACGAGGCCGCCCACGCGGGAAGCGATGACGGGGCTTCCGCACGCCATGGCCTCGAGGGCGACCATGCCGAACGACTCGTAGTACGAGGGCAGCACGGTGACATCGGCGGCCACGTAGTACGTCGGCAGAACGTCCTGCGGGAGGGGCCCGACGAAGCGGACCGCGGCGCCCAGGCCGAGCCGTTCGATCCGCTCACGGAGCGCGGCCTCGTGGCCGTTCTCCGGCTCGTCGGCCTCGCCGCCGACGATCAGGAGGGTGTAGGCCCCCCCGGCGGCCCGCAGGCGCGCGACAGCGTCGAGCAGTGTGTCGAGCCCCTTGATCGGCGCCAGGCGCCCGACCCAGAGGAGCAGCGGGTGCTCGCCGAGCGCGAGCGCGGCGCGCGCAGCGGCGCGGTCGCCCGGCGCAAAGCGCGCCGTGTCCACGCCGCACGGGATCGTCGCGATCCGCGGAGCGCGGGCCGCGTAGTCGCGGAGCAGCTCGGCGCGCTCCACGACGTTTGCCGCGACGATCCGGTCGGCGCACCCGACGATGCGCGTCTCCTCGCGGAGTCGGAGCGCGGGCTCCAGCTCGGCGACGCTGCGGGCCGCCCGATTCTTCAGGCGGCCCAGCGTGTGGAACATCTGGAGCACCGGCAACGACCAGCGCTCCCGCAGCGCGAGCGCCGCGACGCCGGAGAGCCAGTAGTGGGCGTGGATGAGATCATACGCCGCGCCGCGCGTGAGGCGCCACGCGTCGACACCGTCGACGAACTCGTCGAGGTACGCGTGGACCTCGGCGCGCGGCAACGGCGCCTCCGGGCCCGCCGCGAGGTGGACGACGCGCGCGCGCGGGCCCAGGGGGACGACGCGTGGGATCGTCGGGTTCTGCGAGCGCGTGAAGACGTCGACCTCGACGCCCATGCGCCCGAGCTCCCGGGAGAGCTCGCGGACGTACACGTTCATCCCGCCCGTTTCCTTGCCCCCGAGCGCGGCGAGCGGGCAGGTGTGGACGGAGAGCATCGCGACGCGCAGCGCGCCGGTCGGCGTCACCGGATCCTCACGGCGCAGACGTCTTCGGCGACGGGCCCGAACTCGTACTTGTACCGCTCCTCGCCCCGCAGGAAGTCGAACCGCCGCTTCCCCCGCTCGATCGCGTCGCGGATGAGGTGTGCGAGCAGCACCACGCCGGGCGACAGTGTCGCGCGGTCGGGACGGAACCCCGAGTTATAGAGACCGACGGTGTCATCCCACTCGATCGTGATGAAGGACGCGATCGGGCCGGACGCCGTGTCGAGGAACCACAACCGGGCAGCGCCGCGCTCGACGAACGAGGCCGTGACGCGCCGGAAGAACGCCTCCATCCGGGCGTCCATGAAGCGCGCCTTCCCGCTTCGTGAGCGGCGGTGGAGGTCGAAGAAGTCGCCGAGCCGGTTCTCGACCTCGGAGGCGTGGCTCGCGCACGCGGCCCGCGCCTCGGGCGCCTCGCGCTCGAGCCGTCGCATCTTCCGGAGCAGCTCGTGACGGTGCTTGCCGTTGAGGGACGCCAGGTACGCGTCCCACGAGGACGGGAGGACCAGGACCGGACATCGCTCTTCGACCGTCACCGATGCGGAGAGCCCGCACGCGGCGGCGATCTGCGGGAGTGCCAACACCGTGGGCGAGGTCCCCGGCACGGCGTGGAGGTCCCACGTGGTCGGTTCCGCCACGCGCGACTGGAGGAGCGCCATCCACGCCTCCTCCTCGCGTCCGGCGAGCGCGATCAGGTCGAGGTAGTCCGAGACGTCGGCGCCGCCGAGGAGCCCCAGGACGCCCGGCTCCACCTCGTGGAGGGGCAGGAGCGCCACGAGCTGGCCCTCGGCGTCCTCGACGCGCCGGATCTCGAGGCGCCGGGCCGCGGCGAACGCGCGCGTCCACTCGCGCTGCCAGGTCCACGTGAGAAACGGCGAGCGCAGCCGACTCCCCGCCACGAGTCGGTCCCACGCGGCCGCCCCCACCGCCTCGAGGCGGTCGACGACGTCGGTCTTCACAAATCGTCAGACGCGCCCGTCGCGTCCGTGGAGTCGGGTGCGGCGCCGCCCGCCTCGTCGGCCTCGCCTTCGCTGAGCGCCTCGTCCACCGCCGAATCGAAGTCCTCGCCGAGGTCGTCGCCGAGCTCGCGGCCCATCTTCTTCATGAACCGGGCCGCGCTCGCGGGGTCGTTTTCGTCGAGGTCGCCGAAGGCCGACGAGCTGGCGAGGGACTCCAGGCGCGACTCCTCAGATTTCATCGTGGCGAAGCGCGACATCACGCGGCTCAAGCTCTGACCCTGACACCGGGGGCAGGTAGGAGGCGACGCCGCGGAGGGGCGAAGCACGAGCAGACTGACCCGTCGCCGACAGTCGTGACACTCGTACTCGTAAATCGGCATGCCCTCACCAATCTTAGCACGCGGTGCGATGGCCGACCCGCGAGTCACCGCCCGCATCGTCGTGTCAGTCTGGACGGCGTGCGCTCAGCGAACCGAGGCTCGACGGGCAGCCCGCCCTCATCGCGCTCACGTCGCGCCGATCCTGATCATCTCGCCCCGCCGTCCCCCAAGATCTCTTCCAGCCGGCGCACGGCGCGATCCCAGCTGAACGCCGTCGTGACGAATCGCCTGCCCGCGGCGGCGAGCCGCGCGCGGAGCGGCTCGTCCACCACGAGGCGCTCGAGCTTGGCGGCGAGGTCGGCGACGTCGCGCCGTCGCGCGACGAGGGCGGTCTCGCCGTCGCGCGCGTAGTCGCGACAGCCGCCGGTGTCATAGGTGACGAGCGCGGCCCCGCACGCCATCGCCTCCATCGGTGGCATCCCGAGCCCCTCGTCCCACGAGGGGCAGAGGTAGACCTCGCAGCTCGAGTACACGGCGGCGAGCCGCGCCTGGGGCGGGTTCGCGTGGAACTCGTCGTACGGCATGGGTCCCCGCGGCGGCTTGACGCCGAGCCCGACGAGCCTGAGCGCCGGGACGCGGCGCCTCGCCCGCGCGACCGCCTCGAGGCCGTCGGCGATGCCCTTCCACGCGTACTCGTGGTGGAGCATGAGCACGCGGGGCCGCGAGGTGGACGCCTCGGCCGGCGTCGGATGGAAGAGCTCGAGATCCACCGGCGTCACCAGGACCTCGGCGGGGCTGCCGAATCGCTCGCGCATCAGCTCGCGGAGCCAGGTCGAGATGACGATCTTCCGGAGCGGCAGCCGATACGTCGCGTCGACGGCGTCGGGAGCGCCGTGATAGAGGCTCTCGTAGTGCTGGACCAAGTAGAACTTGGCCCCGCAGGCGGACGGCGCCGTGGCGGCCGCCCCCGCCGACTGCCATGCCGTGGCGACGACCGCGTCGCCCTCGGGGAGCGTCTCGGGCGTCCATGTCGCCACCCAGCGAATGCGGCCACGAAAGCCCGGGACCCAGTCGGGACCGGCGCCGCGCAGGTTCCGCCACGTGGCGTCGACGCGGTTCCTCGCCGGCACGACCAGCGTCGTGTCGTGGCCGCGCGCGGCGAGCCGGTCGGCATACGCGAGGATCGCTCGCACGCCGCCGGCGATCCGCACGTGGGGACAGAGGAAGGTGATCCTCACGCCCCGGCACCCGCTACCAGAACTTCTCCCACTTCACGGCTTTGCGATCCAACCCCTTTGCGACGAGGACGTCGCGGACGCGATGGATCGTCTGCTCGCCGCCGGCGACGTAGGCGACGAGCCCCGCCACGTCGGGGACCAGGCGCAGAACCGCCTCGGCCAGGCCGCTCGGCCCGTCGGTGGCGGCTCCGGCGGCGCTCGCCGCGGTCGGACGGTACGCGAAGCCGGGATACCGCCGCGCGAGCGATCGGAACTCCGCGTCGTAGGCGAGCCAGCCCGGATCGCGCGCCCAGTAGACGAGCGTCACAGGGCGCCCGAAGCCCGTCGCGTAGAGCTCGGTCAGGATCGAGCGGATCGGCACGATGCCGATCTCCTCGGCGACGAAGAGCGGGCGCCGCGGGTCGGCCCGCGTGTAGACGAAGCCCCCGAGCGGCCCCTTGAAGCGCACCTCGTCGCCGGGTTTGAGGGCGCGGAACCACGCCGAGCCGAGTCCTCCGGGCGCGACGTCGGCGCAGAGCGTGAGCACCTTGCGCGACTGCGGGGTCGAGGCGATCGAGTAAGCCCGCACGGTCTTGGGGCCAAACGGAATCGACACCCACTGGCCGGCGTCGAACTCGAGCGCCGGGGGTTCCTCCAGGCGGAGGTCCGCCTCGAGGATGGCGGTCGAGAGGCGCCGGACCGCGTCGACCCGCGCTCGGCTCTCGCGCGGCTTCACGACGCCTGCCTCAGCGCGCGCGGAAGCGCGGGAGGATCTCCGAGGCGATCGTCTCGAGCTGCTCCCGTTCGTCGCGCGGATCGCCGATCGCGCTCACCAGGAAGTACTCGCAGCCGGCGTCGCGGAACGCCGCGAGCTGCTCGGCGCACTGCTCCGGGGTGCCGATGATCCCGTACTTCTTCGCCAGGGGCGCGAAGTCCTGCGCGTAGCGCTTCGAGAGGACACCGACCCAGGTCGTCTTCGCCCGCTCCCAGTCACGCCCCACGGTGACGAAGGCGAGATGCGCCGCGGTGAAGCCGTCGAGCGACCGGCCGGCGGCGTGGGCCGCCTCGCGGATCTTGTCGAGGCTTTGCGCATAGCGCTCGGGCTGGACGACGTAGGACACCCAGCCGTCGCCCTGGCGGCCGGCGCGCGCCAGCGCCGCGTCGGACCGCCCGCCGATCCAGAGGGGCGGGAGCTTCTGCACCGGCTTCGGGTCGATAGAGACCCCCTCGAACCGACTGAACCGCCCGTGAAACGTCGCCGGCGCGTCCCGCCAGAGCGCGCGGACGACCTCGATGGACTCGGTCACGCGCGCCCCCCGCTCCGTGTGGGGGACGCCGCAGACCTCGAACTCCTTCGGGTTCTCGCCGCCGACCCCCACGCCGAAGATCAGGCGACCTTCGCTGAGGACGTCGAGCGTCGCCGTGATCTTGGCGGCAACCGCAGGCGAGCGCAGGGCCAGCAAGTACACGGCGACGCCGAGCTTGATCCTCCGCGTGATCGGCGCGTAGGCCGCGAGCAGCGTGAGCGACTCGTAGAGCGGGTTGTGAAAGGCGACGTGGTCGCCGGTCCAGACCGAGTCGAAGCCGAGCTCTTCGACCCGTCGCACGAGAGCGAACTGCTCCGCCGGGGGATGCAGGGAGAGGTGGACGCCGAACGAAGCCACGGGCTCCTTTCTCAGGCCACGCCCGGTTGGAACCGAGCACGCGGACCCCGCTCCAACGAAGCCACGGGCTCCTCTCTCAGGCCACGCCCGGTTGGAACCGAGCACGCGGACCCCGCTCCAACCAAGCCACGGGCTCCTTTCCCCGATCCAACGACGTCACTCCGTCACCTCGGGAACGCGTCCTTGACCCCGCCGTCCACCGTGAGCGTGCAGCCCGTGGTCTTCGCCGACCGGTCAGAGGCAAGGAACAACACCGCCTCGGCGACGTCCTCCGGGAGGATGCGGACGCCGAGGAGGTTGCGTTTGCGATAGAAGTCCTCGAGCTCGGTGACGGGGATCCCCTGGGCGGCCGCGCGCTCGCGCCGGACCTCCTCGGTCCAGAGCTTCGAGTCCTGGAAGACGGCGTCGGGGTTGACGATGTTCGAGCGGATCCCGTGAGGCGCGCCCTCGAGCGCCAGGACCTTCGCGAGCTGCGCTTCGGCCGCTTTCGCGGCGGAGTAGGCGGCGAAGTCTTTGCCCGGCGACATGACGTTCTTGGTCGCGACGAAGACGAGGGCGCCGCCCAGGCCCTGCGCGACGAGGATCCGCATCGCCTCCCGCGCGACGAGGAAGTGGCCCGTGGCGTTCACGGCAAAGGATCGCTCCCAGTCGGCCAGCGAGAGATCGGCGACGGGGCAGGACTGGGCGATGCCGGCATTCGACACGAGGATGTCGAGCCCTCCGTAGGCGAGCACCGTTTCTCCGAGGGCGGCGCTCACCGAGTCCTCCCGGCTGACGTCCATCCGCAGGCCGAGCGCGCGGCCCGCGCCGACCGCCGCCTCGATCTCGTCGGCCGCCTTCCGCGCGCCGGCCTCGTCGAGGTCGGCGACGACGACGTGGGCGCCTTCCGACGCGAGCCTCCGCGCGACGGCCCGGCCGATCCCCGACGCGCCGCCGGTCACGAGCGCGATCCGCCGCGCCAGCTCCTTCTCGGGCGGCGCCAGGGTGAGCTTGTAGAGCTCGAGCGGCCAGTATTCCACGTCGAAGGCGTCCTTCGCCGAGAGCGAGACGTACTCGCCGAAGACCGAGGCGCCGGCGATGACGTCGATCGTGTGGCGGTAAATGTCGTTCACGATCCCCGTGGTGCGCCGGTCGCGGCCCGTGGTGAACATGCCGAGCCCGGGCACCAGGACGACGCGTGGCAGGGGATCGCCGAGCTCGGCGCCTTCGAAGCGGTTCTCGTCGAAGTAGCGCGTGTACTCGGCGACGAAGCGCTCCACCGACCGCACGATCGACGCCACGAGCGCCTCGCCGGTCGGCGCACCCTCGAGCGCGACGACGCACGGCAGCCGCTTCGTGTAGATCGTGTGGTCGGGGGTGGCGGGGCCGATCTGCGAGAGCCGCGGCCCGTCCACCGACGAAACGAACTCGAGCACCGACGGCGACTCGTCGAACGCGACGATCACTCGGCGCCGGCGGCTGAGCACGCCGCGCAGGCGCGGCGCCGCCAGGAGCGCGGCCTCGCGGCCTGCGGCCCCTCCGGGCAGCGGGACGCGCGGTCCGCCGAAGACCCGCCGGTTCTGGGACCGCTCGGCGATCGCCGCTTCGGCGCGCGTGATCAGCTCGAGCGTCGCCTCGTACGCCTCCCGGACGGTCGCGCCCCAGGTGATCGTGCCGTGACGCTCGAGCACGAGCGCCGTCGCCTCGGGATCCTGACGGAGCGCGTCGACGACGTCGCGGGAGATGCGGAACCCCGGGCGCCGGTACGGGAGCGTGATCACGTCCTTGCCGTACACCTGGGCGAAGACGTCGGCGTGCCGGTCGTTGTTCGTGAGCGAGACGATGGCGTCGGCGTGGGTGTGGACGACGGCGTGGGCCGGCAGGAAGCCGTGGAGCAGCGTCTCGATCGAGGGCCGGGGTCCGCCGGGATCCAAGAGTCCGTGGGCGAGGTACTCGACCATCTCCGCGTCGCCCATGTCCTGCCGCGGGAGCAACGCCAGGATGTCGTCCATGCGCACGCCCGGGAAGTCCCGGCGCTGGACGGACTTCAGGTCCGAACCGCTCCCCTTCACCCGCAGCACGGGGATCTCGCGGCCGCGGTGGTCGCGCTCGACGGTCTTGATGGAGGTGTTGCCGCCGCCCCAGACGACGAGCGAGGTCTCGGCGCCGATCAGACGCGAGGCATACACGAGGAGGTCGAGGCCCTCGAGCCCACGGGCCTCGGCGTCGGTCCAGCGTGAGCGCATCGCGGGATCACGATACCATGATCCCGATGCGGCAAAGTGGACGTCGACCTCCTGCGCCCCTATCCTTATAATCCCGGGGATCCTCTCCCGATAATTCCCGGAATAGACGGAAGGGGTTCGCCGGAGACGGGCGTGTCGCGGTCCGCGGTGCGAGGTCGGAGGATCTGGGAGGCCGATGACGATGAATCCTCAGCTCGACGGGCTCATGATGGACTACCCGCTCACGCTGACTCACTTCTTCGAACGGAGCCGCCGGCTCTTCGCGAAGAAGACGCTCGCCACGCGCGTCCCCGGCCGACCGCTCTTCCGTCACACGTACGCGGACTTTGCCGAGCGAACGACCCGCCTGGCCGGCGCCCTCCGGGCCCTCGGCCTCCGCAAGGGCGACCGCGTGGCGACCCTCGCCTGGAACAGCCACCGCCACCTCGAGATCTACTGGGCGGCGCCGCTCAGCGGCTACGTCCTCCACACGCTCAACTTCCGCCTCTCGGCTCAGGACCTCACCTACATCGTCAACCACGCCGAGGACGCGGTGATCTTCGCCGACGCGAGCATGTGGCCCGTGCTGGAGGCGATCCGCGACAAGATCCCGAGCGTGCGCCGGATCGTGATCATGCACGACACGCCCGACGCGACGGTGCCGGCAGGCCTCGACGAGTACGAAGCGCTCCTCGCCGCCGCCGCGCCCGTCACGGGCTGGCCTCGGCTCGCGGAGACCGATGCGGCCGGCATGTGCTACACCTCCGGCACGACGGGGAGCCCGAAGGGCGTCGTGTACACCCATCGGGCGATGTTCCTGCACTGCCTCGGGGAGGCGCTGACCGACTCGTTCGGGATCTCGGAGGACGACACCATCCTCCACATCGTCCCCATGTTCCACGCCAACGCCTGGTGCCTGCCGTTCACGGGCGTCATGGTGGGATCGACCCAGATCTTCGCGGGGCCGAACCCCCAGCCGCGCGACATCTGCGAGCTGGTCCAGAACGAGAGCGTGACGTTCACCGGCGCGGTGCCGACGGTCTGGATCGCCGTGAAAGATCTCTGCGAGACGGAGGGCTGGAACATCGCCTCGCTCCGTACGATCGCGATCGGCGGCTCGGCGGCGCCGAAGCACCTGCAGCTCGCCTTCAAGAACCAGTTTGGCGTGGTCATGTCCCATGCCTGGGGTATGACGGAGATGACCCCCCTCGGCACGATCGCGCGGCTCAAGAGCTACATGAAAGGTTGGGCGCCGGACGCGCAGTACGACGTGCGCGCGCGCGTCGGCTACCCCTCGGTCGGCGTGGACATCCGCATCGTGGACGACGCCGGCGCGGAGCTGCCGTGGGACGGGGCGAGCATGGGCGAGCTCCAGGTGCGAGGCCCGTGGGTCGTCCGGGCCTACTACGACAATCCGGAGTCGGCCTCCCGGTTCACGGAGGACGGCTGGTTCAGGACCGGCGACGTCGCGACGATCGACGCCGAGGGCTACGTGCAGATTACCGACCGCACAAAGGATTTGATCAAGTCCGGCGGCGAGTGGATCTCGAGTGTCGACCTCGAGAACATGATCATGTCGCACCCCAAGGTCCTCGAGGCGGCCGTCATCGCCGTGGCGCATCCGAAGTGGGTCGAGCGGCCGCTGGCGTGCGTCGTGCCGAAGCCCGGGGCGCGGCTCCAGCCAAGCGAGATCCTCGACCACCTCCGGCCTCAGGTCGCCAAGTGGGCGCTCCCGGACGCCGTCGAGATCATCGACGCGGTGCCCAAGACGAGCGTCGGCAAGTTCGACAAGAAGGTGCTGCGCGAGCGTTACAAGGGCTGGAAGGCGAAGGACGCCTGATGCGACGGGCCGGCGCGCTGATCGGGGGCGGCCTCCTGTTCCTCCAGGCCGGAGGCGGGACGGGCCTCGGGCACGCGGTAGACCAGATCAATGGAGCGAGCACCGCGCCCGTGCCCACGGTGGCACGGCGCCCCGTGGTGCGGCCCGACAACGTCTGGGTGCCGGACCGCTACATCCCCGTGCCTCACGGGGGATCCCTCGCGCTCGTCCCGGGCCACTGGGAACGCCGGCTCTCCGACCACGAGTCTTACGTGCCGCCCTTGAGCGCGATCAACCCGGCCGACGGGCGCGTTCGGACGTTTCCGGCCGGCGTGAGACCGCCGGCCGAGGAGCGGTCCGGGCCGTGACGGCCACCGCGGCGCGCCTTGACAGCCGGCGCGCGTTGTCTACACTCGCTTCAACCGTTCTGAGCCGGAGCGTCCGGCCGCCCCGAACCGAAAAGGAAAAGGAGGAGCGATGGTACCGATCAGTCGCCGGAGTTTCCTGACCACCGCCGGCGGAGGCCTCGCCGGCATCCTCGCCGCGCGCGTTCCGCCGGCCCGCGGCCAGGCTCGGGAGATCTCCTACCTCTGTTGGAACAACTTCGCGCCGGCCTCGGACAAGAAGCTGGCGGAGATCGGCCAGCGCTTCACCAAGGACACCGGCATCAAGCTCAAGATCGACCACGTCTCGCACATGGGCCCGCAACAGCAGAAGTACGCCTCCGAAGTCCAGACCCAGGCCGGCCACGACCTCGTCGAGATGCGCATGCACTTCCCGTGGCTCTACGAGCCCCAGCTCGTGGACGTCTCGGACGTCGTCGGCGAGCTCGAGAAGAAGCACGGCAAGGCGATCAGCTCGGCGTACGAGGGCGCCCACGTCAACGGGATGTGGCGCGCCGTGCCCCAGTACCACGGCATGTTCGTCCCGACCTATCGGGAGGACCTCTTCAAGAAGGCGAGCCTCAAGGTCCCCGACACCTGGGAAGACCTCTACACGGTCGGCAAGGAGCTCAAGAAGATGGGGAACCCGGTCGGAATCCCCATCAGCCAGAACTACGACTCGATCTCCACGGCCGGCCCGGTGCTGTGGTCGTTCGGCGGCACGGAGGTGGACAAGGACGGCAAGACCGTGCGCATCAACTCGCCGGCCACTCTCCAGACGATCGAGTGGTACAAGAAGATGTTCCGCGACTGCATGGAGCCCGAGGTGCTGTCGTGGTCGGACGCCAGCAACAACGAGTCGATCCAGCAGGGCAAGGCCGGCTGGATCCACAACCCCGTGAGTGCCTATATCGTGGCGAAGCAGCGGAAGCTCGTCACCGCCGACGGCATCAACCACCACCGGAGCCTCGGCGGCCCGCACGGCCGCCACGAGACCGACACTCCGCGCCACATCGGCATCTGGAAGTTCTCGAAGAACGTCGAGCCCGCCAAGGAGTGGATCCGGTACCTGCTCGGCAAGCGAGAGGTCTACGACGAGTACATCATGTCGGGCGACGCGTTCAATCTACCCGCCTACGAGAACCTCCAGGATCACCCGGTGCTCAAGACCGACCCCAAGTACGCTGCGCTCAGGGGCGAGGGCGTCCAGTACCACACCTACGGCTGGCCGGCGCCGCCCTCGGACAAGATCCAGCTCATCACCAACACCTACCTGCTGCCGAACATGATCGCCAAGGCGGTCACCGGCACCTCGACCAAGGACGCCATCGCCTGGGCCGAGACCGAAATGAAGAAGATCCTCGCCGGCTGACATGGCGGTCAGAGCCGACGATATCCCGGTGCCGCGTGGCCGCCCGCGGCTCGCCGGGCGAGTGCGCGAGTGGCTCGACCGTGAGTCGATCCTCGGGCCGGTGTTCGTCACGCCGGCGCTGCTCCTGCTGGTGCTGCTGGTCGCGTATCCGTTCGTCATGGCGCTGTATTTCTCCATGTCCAACGCGTTCATCGGCCGCCCGAGCCGCTGGGTGGGTCTCCACAACTTCATCGCGCTCTGGGACAGCGACGTCTTCCGCCAGACCTTCCAGAACGCCTTCGTCTTCACCAGCATCGCCGTGGCCTTCAAGGTCGTGCTGGGCATCATCCTGGCGCTGCTGCTGAACGAGCAGCTTTGGTTCAAGCGCATGATCCGGGGGGCGGTGCTCCTGCCGTGGGTGATTCCGACCGCGCTCTCGACGCTCGGCTGGTGGTGGATGTTCAACTCGCTCTACAGCGTCGTGAACTGGACGGGCATCGCGCTCGGGATCATGGACCCACCGGGACCGAACTGGCTCGGCCAGCGCTACTACGCCATGAGTGCGGTCATCGCCGTCAACGTCTGGCGGGGGCTGCCGTTCTTCGCGATCACCATCCTCGCGGGGCTCGTCGCGATCCCGAAGGAGCTGTACGAAGCCGCCGAGGCCGACGGTGCGGGCGCGAACGCGCGGTTCTGGCACGTCACGCTGCCCCTGCTCAGGCCTGTCCTCGCCGTGGTCGTCCTCTTCTCGACCATCTTCACCTTCGGCGACTTCAACATCGTCTACATCCTCACGCACGGCGGCCCCATCAACGCCACCCATCTCTTCGCCACGCTCTCGCGTCAGGTGGGCATCGATACCGGCCGGATCGGCGAGGGGGCGGCGATTTCCCTCTACCTCTTCCCACTGCTGGTCTTCGTCGTCTGGGCGCAGCTGCGGTTCGTGCGGAAGCAGGTGTACTAGCGCATGACGGTGTCACGCCGGCCCTTCGTCAAGCGGCTGATGCTCCACGTCGCGCTGCTGCCGTTCCTGATCTTCGCGCTGTTCCCCTTCTATCACATGACGCTGACGTCGCTGAAGCAGGACCGCGAGCTCTACGACCGCTACGCGGTGCCGCTCGTCATCACGCAGGGGCCGACGCTGGAGCACTACGTGAAGCTACTCTGGGACACCGAGTTTCTCACGTGGACGAAGAACAGCCTGATGGTGACGTTTCTCGCCACGGGAATCTCCGTGGTCGTCGGCACCATCGCTGCCTACGCGCTGGCGCGGCTCAAGTTCTTCGGCGTGGCGAGCTTGGGGACCGGCATCTTCGTTACCTACCTGGTGCCGACCTCGCTCCTCTTCCTGCCGCTGGCGCAGGTCGTCCAGTGGCTCGGCCTGTCCGACTCGAAGTGGGCGCTCGTCCTGACGTACCCCACGTTCCTCGTCCCGTTCTGCACGTGGCTGCTGATCGGCTACTTCCGCACGGTGCCGAAGGAGGTCGAGGAGTGCGCCCTGGTGGACGGGGCCACGCGCATCCAGGCGCTCTGGCGCATCGTGCTGCCGATGGCCGTGCCTGGGCTCGTCTGCGCGGCGCTCTTCGCCTTCACGCTCTCGTGGAACGAGTTCATCTACGCGCTCACCTTCACCTCGTCCTCGGAGCAGATCACGGCGAGCGTCGGGGTCACGACCGAGCTGATCCGCGGCGACATCTACTTCTGGGGCTCGCTCATGGCGGGCGCCGTCCTCGGTTCGGTCCCGATCGTGATCCTCTACGTCTTCTTCCTCGACTACTACGTCTCCGGCCTCACGGCGGGCGCGATCAAGTAGCCGCGGCCAGGACCGCGGACAAGAGTCACCCAGATCCGAGCGCCGGCTCCGCCGGCGCAATCGAATCCTGGGGGAGGCTCGGAGGGGGCCGTCGAGGCCCCCTTCGACGTTCTAGCGCCGGGTTCGGCCGCCGAAGGCCTCCAGCATCCCGTCGGCGCAGATCCGCCGAGCGGTGATGGCGCGTCGCATGGCGAGGAGCCCGCGCGCCTGCTCCGCGTCGGTGGTCGCGAGCGTCGAGAGGATCCGCACCGCGCGCTCGGCGTGGTCGCCCTCGACCTCGACGTGGACGTAGTAGAAGTCGAGAGCCGCGCGCGGGACGCCGTAGTGCTTCTCCATCGCGTCGGCCATCCGCTGCATGTGGACCGGGTTGATCGACTCCGTCGCGATGTTCCCGCCGCAGAGGGCCTCGAGCGTGGACGAGCGCTGCAAGAGGAACAGCTCGTTCTTCTCGATGATGGTCGTCGGCAGGTACGGGGTCGCGAAGAGCTCGTCGCGCGAGATCCCGAGGGCCTCGGCCAGCTTGACGAAGAGGAATGCGTGCGCGGGGGTCTTGCCGCCCACCATATCCTCCCCGCCCTCCTCGACGACCAGCGGAACCAGGGCACGCTGGCGCTCGAGTTCCTCGAAGGTCGGCGTGTAGCCGCCGACGGAGATGATCTTCCACGCCGCGTGCCGGAGGGTATCGAGGAAGAAGCACCCCTGCTGCCGGATGACGCTCTGGAGCTCTACCCGCGGGAGCTCTCCCCCCGAGATCATGCGGAACAGCGGGTGGTGGAGCCAGGGGTGCGTCTCTCGAGCCTCCTCGAGCAGGGCGGCGGCGAACGCGGCCGGTGAGAGCGCCATGACGTCCTCCTTTCCGGGCGATTCTACCCGACGTCCTCGCGTGCGAGGCGCCACAGGATCATGAGGATCGGGAACAGGTACATATGCCCGCCGCTCCACATGAGGCCGCCTCCGAGCATCTGATCGTCCACCGCGCTGATGCCGAGCCCCGGCGCCAGCCTCACGTAGTGCGGGTAGAACGCGCGCTCCGGCACGGAGAGCAGCATGCCGAGCGCCGTGTTCTGCGCGGTCGCGAGCAGGAGGTACAGGATCTGGAGGCCGGGATGGGGCCCCGGGCGGAGCCGCGGCGCCGGCTCTGCGATCGGCCACCAGAAGAGGATCGCCGTCGACAGGAACGTCGCGTGCTCGACCGCGTGCACCGCCTCATGCCCCGCTGCGGCGTCATAGAGGAACGGCACGTGCCAGACCCACACGGTGGTCGCGTGGAGGACACCCGCCACGGGCAGGAAGGTGAGCGCTGACAGCGCGGCCCGAAGGGGGGCGCCCCGCCTCAGCGTCTTCCCGACCGCTCGCCGGGCGCCCGCCGGCAAGCCCCAGAGGACGAGCGGCAGCGGGTTGCCGAGGACCAGGAGCGGCGCCGCGACCATGATCAGGAGCAGGTGCTGGCCCATGTGGGCCGAGAACCGCCGGGCCGCGAGGTCGTCGAGCGGGGAGAGGACCGCGGCCGCGATCGTGGCGAGGCCGAGGACGTAGAGCGCGAGCCGCCAGCGCGGCGGGGCGTACCGGGAGGCGCGCAGGCGCCGCCCGCCGCGGAGGTAGGTCGCGCCGGCGGTGACGAGGCCCAGCCAGACCAGCGTTTTGAGGAGCGCTTCGAGCACGGGCCCGCTGCGCCCGTCAGGCGAGCCGGCGTTCGAAGCGCCCGGCGACCCGGGACATCGAGTAGGTGAAGACGAAGTAGACGACCGCGATGAAGAGGTAGAGCTCGAACGGCCGGATCTCACGGTTGTTGACGATCTGCGCCGCCTTGGTGAGGTCCACGTAGCCGATGATCGAGGCGAGTGAGGTGTCCTTGAAGAGTACGATCATCTGCGTGACGAGCGCCGGCACCATGTTGCGGATCGCCTGCGGGAGCACGACGAAGCGCAGGGCCTGAGCCCGCGTCAGGCCGAGCGCGGTCGCGGCCTCGACCTGGCCGCGCGGCACCGACTGGATGCCCGCCCGCACGATCTCGCCGAAGTACGCGGCCTCGAAGATGACGAACGCCGTGAGCGCCACGCCGTACTCGGGGATAGGGAGCCGGAGGAGCTGGGGGATGATGAACCAGATCCAGAAGATCACCATGACGAGCGGCACGCCGCGGAAGAACTCCACGTAGAGCGTCGCCGGCAGGCGTATCCATCGCGCCCGCGCCAGCCGCGCGACTCCGACGAAGATGCCGAGGACGAAGCCGAGGACGATCGCGGGAATCGCGAGCCGCAGCGTGCCGCCGGTGAAGCCCCCGAGGCCCAGGAGCCCCTGGACCACGAGAAATCGGAAGTTGTTGACGATGACCGCGAGGTCGAGCACCGGCTAGCGCGCCTCCGAGGACCGGCGCCGACCGAGAACGACGTATGGCGAAGTGACGTGGACCGTCACGAGCCCCCCCGCGTGATGAGGCCGGGGATCGCGAAGTGGCGCTCCACGCGCGCCATGACGGTCGCGATCCCGACGCACAGCACGAGGTAGATGACGGTGCCCGCGGTCAGCGCCTCGATGGCCCTGGCCGTGTAGGTCTCGATCTGGCGGGTCTGGAAGGTCAGCTCGGCCACGCTGATCGTGAGCGCGACCGACGAGTTCTTGAGCAGGTTCAGGGACTCGCTCGTCGCGGGCGGCACGATGAGCCGGAGCGCGATGGGGACGATGACGAGTCGGTAGACCTGGAACGTCGTGAGCCCCATCGCCACGGCGGCCTCGAACTGGGTCCGCGGGATCGACTGGATGCCCGAGCGGATGACCTCCGACATGCGGGCGCCGTGATAGACGCCGAGGGCGCACATCGCCGCCCAGAACTCGGCCGCGTGGTCGAACAGCCACTCGCGGGCCACCTGCGGCAGAAGGGGCGGGACACCGAAGTACCAGAAGAACATCCACACGAGCAGCGGGACGTTGCGGAAGAACTCCACGTAGAACGTCGCGACGGCGCGCAGCGGCTTCCACGGCACCGTGCGGAGCGCGCCCGATACGATCCCGAGTGCCACGGCGAGGAGCCACGCGAGGCCTGAGATCGCGAGCGTCGTGACGAGGCCCTGGAGCAGCCAGCTCCCCGACTGGCCGCTCCAGAGCACGCTCCACGTGAACTCGTATCGCACCGCGCGGTCCGGCCTACTTTGGCACCACCTGCATGATCAGGAAGCGCCTGTTCTCGGGCGTCAGCGGGTAGGGCGTCTCGCCGTTCGGCCCGAACCACTTGTCGTAGAGCTCGAAGTATTTGCCCGACTCGATCGCCTCCATGAGGCCCACGTTGACCGCGTGACGAAAGTCGGAGTCGTTCTTCCGCATCGCCATGCCGTACGGCTCGTAGGAGAAGAAGTCGCCCACCACCTTCCAGTCGTTCGGCCTCGGCGCCTTGGCGCGGAGCCCGTAGAGCTGGATCCCGTCGTTCGTGTAGGCGTCCACCTGCCCCTGCGTGAGCGCCTGGAATGCGGCGGGCTGGTCGGGGAACTCCTGGAGCCGCGCCGTCGGCACCCGCTCGCGGATGATCTTGGCGTTCGTCGAGCCCTGCTGGGCGGCGACGCGCCGGCCCGCGATCGACTCGATCCCCTTGATCGCGCTGGTCCGCTTCACGAGGAACTGCGCGCCCGTGACGAAGAAGGTCAGGCTGAAGTCCACCGACTCGCGGCGCGCGCGGGTGTCCGTCATCGTGCCGGCGATGAGGTCCACCGCGTTCGCCGTCAGCAACGGGATCCGCGTCGGTGGCGTCGACTCCTTCTTCTCGACCTTGATGGGCTTGCCGAGCTTCCGCTCGATCGCGGGTTTGACCGCCTGCTCGACCAGATCGATCGAGAAGCCGACCCACTCGTTCTGCTTGTTGACGAACGCGAACGGCGGCGACGCCGTCCGCGTCCCGATCGTCAGCACGCCGGTCGCGTTGATCTTCTCCAGCGTGCTCTGCTGGGCGAGCGCGGGCGCCGCGACGGACAGCGCGAGCCCGAACATCAGGAAAAGAACCGTGCGCACTCCTCGCATCGTGACCCTCCGGTTAGTGGGTAAGGATTTTCGACAGGAACTCCCGGGCACGGTCCGACCTCGCGGCGGCGAAGAACTGCTCGGGCGTGGCCTCCTCCACCACCTGGCCCGCGTCCATGAAGACGACGCGGTGGGCCACCCGCCGGGCGAACCCCATCTCGTGCGTGACGACCATCATCGTCATGCCGTCCCGTGCGAGGTCGGTCATGACGTCGAGCACCTCGTTGATCATCTCCGGGTCGAGCGCCGAGGTGGGTTCGTCGAAGAGCATGATCCGCGGCTGCATCGCCAGCGCGCGCGCGATCGCGACCCGCTGCTGCTGGCCGCCCGAGAGGTTCGCGGGATAGTGGTCCGCCTTGTCCGGGATGCGGACACGCGCGAGGAGCGCGCGCGCCACGCTCGACGCTTCGGCGGCGCTGAGGCCGCGCACCCGGACGGGAGCCAGCATGATGTTCTCGAGCACCGTCATGTGCGGGAACAGGTTGAACGACTGGAAGACCATGCCGACACGCGTCCGCAGGGCCGAGAGGTTGACGCCCGGCGTCGTGAGCGATTCTCCGAGCACGACGAGCTCGCCGCCCTGAACGGGCTCGAGCGCGTTCACGCAGCGGATGAGGGTGCTCTTGCCCGAGCCCGACGGGCCGCACACGACGACCACCTCGCCCGCAACCACGGCGAGGGTAATGTCGCGCAGGACGTGGACCTTTCCGAACCACTTGTTGACGGACCTGAACTCGATGACCGGGTCGGCCATCAGCTGATCACCACGAGGACGTCTCCGGCGGTCACCGCCTGGCCGGGCTGGACGCGCACCTCCACGACCGTTCCCGGCGCCGCGGCCTTCAGCTCGTTCTCCATCTTCATGGCCTCGATGATGACGAGGGTGTCGCCGACCGCGACGGCGTCGCCGGCCTTGACGGCCACGTGGGTGACCTTCCCGGGCAGCGGCGCTGCCAGGCTCTGCGGCCCGGCGCTCTCGGTCGCGCGGCCCCTGGTCCGAACGACGTGGCGCGTCTCATCCTCGACCCGGATCACGTACGTCTCGTCGGCCACGCCCACGACGTACGTCCCCTTCCGGTCGGTGACGTCGACGATGTACGAGGCGCCGTCGATCAGCAGCGAGTATAGGCCGGGCGCGGTCCGCCGCGCATCGACCTCCCGGATCTCGCTTCCGATCGTCAGACGGTAGCGGCCGGCCTCGCCCGTCACCTCGACCGTCTGCACGCCGTCCCCGATCGTCGCGACGAATTTCACTGTAATGCCCCACCCGCTGTGCGGACCCGCGACGCATGAAATGCGGTAGACTCCCGCGCGGGTGCCGGCACCGAGGTCGGCTCTCGATTGGTGCGACGAGCCCGAACTGTAATGTGACCCGGAGCCCGACGAGCA
>WNFW01000032.1_pt1 | contig 78501 bp, 69 predicted proteins | sample 5400131 | NCBI WGS metagenome assembly WNFW01 (sample SAMN13153362, study PRJNA577476) | soil metagenome | isolation source: 20 cm soil or saprolite under grassland replicate 1 | place: USA:California | collected 2016-06-15
CACGCCGTAGGTGGAGGGCGGGGCGCAGAGCTTGTCGACCTCTTCCTTGAGCGCGGTGATCTGCTCGCGGGCTTCGTAGAGGGCGTTCACGAGCTTCTCGTTCTGGTTGAACGCCTGCACGAGCTGCCGGTTGGCCTCCCGCAGTTTGTTCTCGAGGACCATGAAGTCTTTGGGCGTGTCCTCGAGCTTCTTGCGCAGGTGGACGGTCTCGGCCTCGAGCGAGCGGATGTAGGCCTGCAGGTCTTGGACCTGGATTTCGTACTCCGTGAGTCGGCGGCGCGTGCTCGAATCGGACATAGAGGCGGGAAGGAACTTCGAGAACCCTTCGCGACTCGGGCTACTCTTCTTGTCGAACTCCTTCATAGCCCATCCCTTCTCACGTGACCCGTGTGCGCCGCTCGTGCACGCGTGTTCGCCTCGTGCTCGAAGTATAGGCGGCTGCAAAAAAGAAAGTCAAGGTTGGCCGCTTACTTACCGACCGTTGGATCGTTGAATTCGCAGCGCTTTTCCCCCCGTTGGCCGCTGATCCCGAGCGAAGCGCTCTCGCGCGAACGCTAGGAGCCTCAGGCGAGCAAGTTTCGTACCGCGACGCCCTGTCCCGCTGCCTTCGGAACCGGTGGCAGACACCTGCGGTTCCACGTATAAAAGACCCTGATGCGCGTCTCGGTGGTGTGTCTCCCCGTCATCGTGCTGACGCTCGTCGTCGCGTGGCCGTCATCGACGCGTTCCCAGGCTCCGACGTCTCCTGCCCCGACCAGCACCCGGCGCGAGCTCCGAGTGGGGGCGCCGGGCGTTCCCGCGACGCTCGATCCCGCGACGGCGCTCGAGGGGACGGTTCCGCTGATCGCACGCCAGGTCTTTGACACGCTCGTCGCCTACCGCGAGGGCACGACCGACGTCGAGCCCGGGCTCGCGACCCGCTGGCACGTCTCTCGCGACGGCCTCACCTGGTCGTTCACGCTGCGCGACGGCGTGAGGTTCGAAGACGGAACCCTGCTCACCTCGGCGGACGTCGCGGCGAGCTTCGAGCGTCAGCTCCGCCCCGACGCGGTCGGGACGGCGGTGGTGTGGTCTGCGCTCTTCCGGGGGACGCCCGGCGTCGTCAAGGAGGTGAAGGCGCCCGACCCGCACACGGTACAGATCGTGCTCGTTCAGCCCTACGCGCCATTGGTCACCCTGCTCGCGCATCCGGGGCTGGGAATCGTCAAGACCGTCACGGGTGGTGACGGCACGGCACGCCTGATCGGCACGGGCGCCTACCGGGTGGTCGACGCGTCGGCCGGGCGGCTGGCACTCGAGGCCGCACCCGGCTACTGGGCGGCTCCTCCGAAGTCGGAGCGCCTCGTGTTTCTCGAGATCGGGGGCGACGAGCAGGCCGAGGCGGAGCTCGATGCGCGGACACTCGATGTCTGGTTCCCGCCGGGGCCGCCACAGCGCACCGAAGGCGCCTTATCGCTCCCCGGTCTCCGCGTCGGATATCTCGCGTTCCAGACCGAGAAGGAGCCTTTCTCGCGGAGGAAGGTGCGCCAGGCCGTGGCGGCCGCGCTCGATCCGGTGGCCATCGGGGTGGCGCTCGAACGGGCGGCGGTCCCGCTTCAGTCGTTCCTGCCCCCCGGCGTGTGGGCGCGGCGGGAGGGCTCGCCCGTCCTGGGCGGCAGCCGCCGGGCGGTGAGGACGCTGCTCACCGAGGGCGGCTGGTCGGCTGCCCACAAGCCCACGCTGCTCGTGCCATCGGCAGAGTCGCCGGTTAACGTGCCCAAGGTCGCCGAGGCCATCCAGGTCGCGCTCGGCGCTCAGAGCATCCAGCTTGCGCTCAGGACCGAGCGGTTCGACGCGGCGTACGCGATGCTCCAGAGGGGCGAGCACGACGTGGCGCTCCTTGAGGCGCCGGTGATCGCGGGCGACCCACACCTGTTCCTGTTCCCGCTGTCGACGAGCGAGGCGGCGATCAAGGGACCTCGCGCGCTGAACTTCTCCTTCTACCGGAGCCCAGCGCTCGACGGTGCGCTGATCCGCGCCAGCCAGCTCACGTTCCGCGCCGAGCGCGCGCGGCTCTACCAGCGCGCCCAGGTGCTGCTCGCGCAGGAGTTGCCGTGGTTGCCCATCTACGTGCGCCTCAACTGGGCCCTCGCGCGCGGCGACGTCCACGGGCTGCGCCTGCACCCGACGGGCTTTCACCGCCTCGACACCGTCACGCTCGGCATTCCACCGGGCAGCGCGCGGTAGATCATCGAAGGGGGCCTCTGACCGACGGGCTCCGCCCTCTGGGGCCCCCTCCGAGCCGGGGGAAGCGCTCCCGCCAGGGAGCGAACCCCCAGGAACAGGGTTGCGCGGGCAAAGCCAGCGCTCGAACTTGCGCCGGCGAAGCCGGCGCTCGAACGCCGCCCTACTCAGGCGCGTGCGGAACGAGATCGCCGCGGCCCCCTCGGAGCGGACACAAGATGGTAGAGTTCCCATATGCCGTCGATCGCCGACACCGTCGTCGAGATGGTCCAGTGGGTCTTCCCTGAGCATGCGGGCGCGCCGGGGCAGATCCACGGCGGGCGGATGATGGAGTGGATCACGCAGGCGGGCACGCTCGCGGCCGCCCGCATCGCGCGCGGCCACGTCGTCCTGGGCGCGATGGACGACATCGACTTCCTCCATCCCGTGAGGGTCGGCCAGATCGCGATTCTCAGGGCGCAGGTCGAGCACGTCGGGACGTCGTCGCTCGAAGTGGGCGTGCGCGTCTGGGCCGAGGACGTCGCAACCGGCGCGCGCGCGGTGACGCTCAACTCGCACCTCGTCTTCGTGCGGGTGGGCGACGACCTGCGGCCCCGCCCCGTCGCCGTGACGATCGAGCCGGCGGACGCCGCCGAGGCGCGGCTCGCCGAGGCGGCTCGGCTCCGGCGCGAGCGCCGGCTCGCGCGGTTCGCGCAGAAGGCGGCGCGGCTCCGCGACACGACCCCCGAGCCCGACGCCGACGTGCGCTGGCGCTTCGAGTCGGCGCGCAGCGTGCTGCCGGAGGACGCGCTGTTCGGGAACACGATGTTTGTCGGCAAGCTACTGATGGCGCTCGACGAGGCCGGCGGGATCCTGTCGATGCGGTACTGCAAGGGTCCCGTCATGACGGCGTGCCTCGACGCGCTCGACTTCTACTCGCCGATCTTCACGCACGAGGTCGTCACCTTCAGGGCGGGGCTCAACCACGTGGGCAACGCCTCGCTCGAAATTGGCGTCAAGGTCCTGACTGAAGTACCGTGGTCGGGGGCGGTACGTCACGCCTGCACGGCGTTCCTCACGTACGTGCACCTGGGGCCTGATCTGAGGCCGCGGCCGTGCCCGCCGTTCACCCCGGAGACGCCGGGCGAGCGACGACGCTGGAGTGAGGCGGCGGCCCGGCGCGAGCTGCGGCTCGAGCGCGTGAAACGACTCAAGGCGGCACTCTCGAACGAAAGAGGGTAGGGCGATGTCAGGGCACTCCCGGTGGTCACAGATCAAGCGCAAGAAGGGCAAGGCGGACGTCCAGCGGGGCAAGCTCTTCTCGAAGATCCTCCGAGAGATCACCGTCGCCGCGAAGAACGGCGGCGGTGATCCCAAGGCCAACATGCGCCTCAAGGCCGCGACCGAGATGGCCAAAGAGGCGAACATGCCCCAAGAGAACATCAAGCGGGCGATCCAGAAGGGCACGGGTGAGCTCCCCGGAGAGTCCTACGAGGAGATCACCTACGAGGGCTACGCGCCCGGCGGCGTCGCCGTCCTGATCCATGTCCTGACCGACAACCGCAACCGCACCGGGCCCGAGATCCGCCACGTCTTCGAGAAGCAGGGAGGCAACCTGGGCTCCGCCGGCACCGTCGCGTGGATGTTCGAGCGGAAGGGTCTGATCCAGGTGGACGCCGAGAAGATCGGCGAGGACGACCTCCTCGCGAAGGCCCTGGATGCCGGCGCGACGGACATGCGGCGCGCCGAAAAAGCTTTCGAGATCACCACCGCCCCTGCTGAAATGGACCCGGTGCGTGACGCGCTCCAGCGGGCGGGCGTCCCCGTGCTCGAGGCCCGGGTGACCTTCGTGCCGAAATCGACGGTACGGGTCCAGAGCAAGGACGCCGCCAGCGTGCTGCGCCTGATCGAGGCGCTGGAGGAGTTGGACGACGTCCAGTCCGTGTACGCTAACTACGACATCCCCGACGAGGTTCTCGAGGCCATCGCGGCTGCCTAGCCTCAGGGTCCTCGGGATCGACCCCGGCCTCGTCGCCACGGGTTACGCGCTGATCGCGTCGGGTCCGGGTCACGCGGTGGTCGTCGACAGCGGCGTCGTGGGCACCGCGTCCGACCTGCCGCTCGATGCAAGGCTCCGCACGATCTACGACGACGTGCATCGGCTCCTGGCGAGCCACACGCCGTCCGTGCTCGTCCTCGAAGACCTCTACACCGAGTACCGGTTCCCTCGCACGGCGCTGCTCATGGCGCACGCCCGCGGCGTGGTCTGCCTCGCCGCGCGCCAGCACGACGTGAGGGTGCTGGCGCTCAGCCCCGCGGAGGTCAAGCGTGCCGTCACGGCCAACGGCGCCGCCTCCAAGGAGCAGGTGCAGCGCTCGGTCGGCCGGCTCCTCGGGCTCGCGCGGCTCCCGACGCCCTCGCATGTGGCCGATGCGCTCGCCCTCGCGCTGACGGGCCTCTCGCGCCTGGGCGGGCGACTCGCGTGATCGCGACGCTCAGCGGACGGGTCCGGAAGAAGCTCGAGGACCGCGTGGTCCTCGAGTGCGGCGGCGTCGGCTACGAGGTTTTCCTTCCGCCGATCGCGATCAAGCAGCTCGAGCACCTCACCGCGGGGCACGGCGACAAGGCGAGCGAGCTCGAGCTGGTCATCTACTACCACGCGACCCGCGACCAGCCCCGGCCGGTGCTGATCGGGTTCACGTCGGACCTCGACAAGGAGTTCTTCGAGAAGCTCGTCACCGTGAAGGACGTCGGACCGATGGTGGCCGCCCGCGCGCTCGCCGCGCCCGTCGCCGAGGTGGCCGCGGCGATCGCGCGGCAGGACGAGAAGTACCTGCGCGCGCTGCCGGGTATCGGCCCGCAGAAGGCGAAGAACATCGTCGCGCAGCTCCAGGCCAAGGTCGCGAAGTTCGCGCTCGCGCGCCCCGGCGCCCCCGCGGAGCCGGTCGCGGCGGCGCCCGCCTCGGCCGACACCGACGGGCTCCGGGAACTCGTGTGGGAGGTGCTCGTCAAGCAGCTCGGCCACCGCCCGTCCGAGGCCTCGCAGCTCATCACCGACGCGCTCCGCCGGCGGCCCTCGATCGCGACGCCCGAGGAGCTCTTTGACGAGATCTACCGCGGGCAGAAGGTGTGAGCGAGGCGGCCGCGGACGAGGGCCGGATCCTGAGCCGGGTGGCGGCGCCCGAGGAGGCGCAATTCGAGCGCCAGCTCCGGCCCCGCTCGTTCGAGGAGTACGTCGGCCAGGAGCAGGCGGTGGCGAGCCTGCGCGTCTCCGTCGAGGCCGCGCGGCTCCGCCACGAGTGCGTGGACCACGTGCTCCTCTACGGACCACCCGGTCTCGGCAAGACGACGCTCGCCGGCATCATCGCCAACGAGATGGGGACGACGCTGGTCACGACGTCGGGTCCGGCGATCGAACGCGGCGCCGACCTCATGGGTATCCTCACCAACCTCGCGGAGAACGACGTCCTCTTTATCGACGAGGTCCACCGGCTACCGCGGGCGGTCGAGGAGCTCCTGTACCCGGCGATGGAGGACTTCGCGGTCAACTTCGTCATCGACAAAGGCCTCCACGCCCGCACCCTCAAGTACGCGCTTCGGCCGTTCACGCTCGTGGCGGCGACGACGCGCCCCGGAATGCTCTCCGCGGCGCTGCGGGAGCGGTTCGGGATCTTCCACCATCTCGACTTCTACTCGGACGCCGAGCTCACACGGATCGTCACGCGCTCCGCCGCGATCCTGGAATCGCGCATCGACGCGGCCGGCGCGCGCGAGATCGCGCGCCGGGCGCGCGGAACGCCGCGCATCGTGAACCGCCTGCTGCGCCGCGTGCGGGACCACGCGCTGGTGGACGGCGAGGCGGCGATCACCGAGACGATCGCGCGCGCCGCGCTGGACCGCGAGGGCGTGGACGCGCGCGGGCTCGACCGGCTGGACCGGCGGTTCCTCGGCGCGATCATCGAGCACTACGGTGGCGGCCCCGTCGGGCTGGAGGCCGTCGCGGCCACCATCAATGACGAGGCGGAGACGCTCGCGGAGATGGTCGAGCCGTACCTCCTGAAGATCGGCTTCGTCGTGCGGACCCCGAACGGCCGGCGCGCGACGCGCGAGGCCTACCTCCACCTCGACAAGCAGCCGCCCGCAGCGGCGCCGGGGCAGCAGGGGCTGTTCGAGTGAGTGACATGCACGACATCGCCCGGATGCTCGTCGTCTTCGGGCTCCTGATCGCCTTCGTGGGCCTGGCCCTGATGCTCGTCGGTCGCGTGCCGTGGCTCGGCCGGCTGCCCGGCGACATCCACATCCAGCGCGGGGGCTGGACCTTCTACTTCCCGCTCGCCACGTCGCTCCTGCTCAGCCTGGTCCTCACTCTGATCCTGTGGATCCTGGGCCGGCGGTGAGGGCCGCTCTCGCGGGCCTTGCCACGACCATCGGGCTCGTTGCGGTTCTCGTCTCCTCGGTGTTGGCGTCGGGCACGATCCGTGTCGCGATCGTCGAGAACGCGCGCGTCGTCGAGCTGCGCGGGGTGTCCATCGAGGTGAACGAGCTCCGCGGGTGCTGCCCGAGCGGCGGCGCGTGGCGGACCGACGTCGTGAGGGCGGTCGCCGCCGGGCAGTCCGTCGAGATCGACGGGCGCCGCGCGAGCGGCTTCCGGCTCACGAGCGAGCGCCTGATCCGGGTGAGCGGGCGCGACTACCCGGCCGCCCTCGAGGTCGTGCCGAACGGCGACGGCGTGACGGTCGTCAACGAGCTGCCCCTCGAGGACTACGTGGTCGGCGTCGTGCGGGCCGAGGCGGGCGAGCGCTGGCCGCTCCAGATGCTGCGCGCCCAGGCGATCGTCGCGCGGACGTATGCCGCGTACCATCGCACGCTGAACGCGCTCCGGCCCTACCACATCGTCGCCTCGACGGTCCATCAGAGCTACGTCGGGCACGTGCCGTCGTCCTCGCCGGTGTGGGAAGCGGTCCGCGACACCCGCGGGCAGGTGCTCCGCTGGGGAGGGGGGCTCTTTCCGGCGTTCTACCACGCCACGAGCGGAGGGTACACCGAGGATCCACGGACCGTCTTCGCGGCGCGCAACATGCCCGCGCTCAAGGCGATCCGCGACGAGTTCTCGGTGACCGCGCCGCACTCCGCTTGGAGCCTCGACCTCCGGCTCGTCGACCTCGCGGAGATCCTGCGACGCAACGGCGTCGATGTCGGCACCGTCAAGGCCGTCCAGATCACCGAGCGCACGCCGTCGCTGCGCGTCTCGACGCTCACGATCCACGGCACGCGCGGGAGCGCGCGGCTGCGCGGCAACGACCTCCGCCGCATGGTCGGCTACGAGACGCTCAAGTCCACGCTCTTCGCCGTCGCCGTGGACGGGGAGAAGGCGCACTTCGCCGGGCGCGGCTACGGGCATGGCGTCGGGATGTCGCAGTGGGGCGCCAAGGCGATGGCGGAGCACGGATACCGGGCGGAGAAGATCCTCGAGTACTACTACCCGGGCACGACGCTCGGCCCGCTCGACGAGCCCCTGGCTCGGACGTCCACAGAGCCGCCTCCATCCACGGAGCCGCCTCCATCCGCCCCGTTCACCACCGCGCCGCCGTGGTGACGATCTCCTGGGGCGACTTCGAGAAGGTCGACATGCGGGTGGGCGTCGTCACCGACGCTCGGGAGTTCCCCGAGGCGCGGCGTCCGGCGTACCGGCTCTGGATCGATTTCGGCCCGCTCGGCGTCAAGCGCGCGAGCGCCCAGATCACGGCCCACTACCGACCCGAGGCGCTGATCGGCCGGCACGTGGTCGCGGTCGTCAACTTCCCGTCGAAGCAGATCGGCCCGTTCGTCTCCGAGGTGCTGGTGCTCGGCGCGTACGACGAAGTGGGCCAGGTGATCCTGCTCCACCCCGACACGGCCGTCGCCCCCGGCTCGAAGATCGGCTGAGCCGCGCCGCTCAGAACTCCCAGACCAGCCCGCCGCGGAGCGTGGAGTCGGCCTTCCGCGCGTCCGTGAGCGGCAGCTGGACGCCGAAGCGCGCGGTCGTCCCAGGCGAGAGCCGCACGTTGAAGCCCGGAACGACCGAGACCTGGGTCTTCCCGCGGAGCGACGGCTCCTCGCTCTCGACCCCGCGGGTTTGCGTCACCGTCACCAGCTCGATCAGCGGCGTGAAGCGGCGGATGGCGCGGTAGCCGACGGCGCCGGACGCGGTGAGCGCTTCCTCGCGCTCGCCCCTGACGTGCGCGTTGACGTTCCACTCGTACGCGAGCGCTCCCAGCAGGTCGAGGTCGCCGAGCGCGACGCCCGCGGCGAGGAATGGCGCGACGGCCGCCTCGCCGCCGAGACCTCGGCGCGCCGAACCGGAAGGGAATTCGAAATCGAAGCCGACGGCGACGAGCGCCTTGTGCTCGACCGACTTGAGCAGCAGGAATTTGTTCTGGAGCTCGATGTCGCCGACGCCGCCGGCTGACGTGCCCTCCCGTGGATCGGTGAACACCCCGGGGATCTCGAGCTCGACCTGCCAGCGCGGCAGGATCGGGAGCTCGAGGGCGACCGCCGCCTCGCTGCGGCGCCCCTCGCGCGTCTTGTCGTGCGCGAAGCGGAGCTCGAGCTCGCGCTCGATGACAGGGCGGCGCGTGACGAGGGGATAGAAGAATTCGAGGGTCGCCTCCTCGTCCGCGCCGTGTACCGGGGCGGGGGACAGCGCGACGAGGAGAACCGCGAGGGCCGTGAAGCCGCGGACCATGGACGCCTCCAGTCGGGAGTTCACCGCACGTCCCTGGCTGGCGGCGCGGCCCGGCGGCCGTGCGGGCTGGCTGGGTGGATGCTTACTTCGTCAGGATCAGCTTGTCGGCTCGCGTGATGCGGAGCCGATACTCCTCCTCACCGTGGACGATGACGAGCTCACGGACGGTCTGGAAGAGGTCCGCGCTCCGCACGACCCGCCGCGCCGAGGACCAGACCACCGGCGACGACGAGATAGGCCGCGTAGCCCACGACCTCGACGAACGTGGGCCGGGCCCGGTAGCCGACGAGTCCTGTGGCGAACCCGCCGACGAGACCGTGGTCGCTCAGCAGGAACGAAGTGTCCCAGAGCGCCTCGGTCGGCGGCAGGACCCCGAGCCCCTGGAGCTTGCCGAGGCCCGTGCTGAAGAGCCCGGCGGCGACCAGCAGGAGCGCGACGGTCGTCACCGTGAAGAAACGCCGCACGCTGAGGCGTGTCCCGCCGCGGAAGACCATCCAGCCGAGCGCCGCCGCCGTCGCGACGCCGAGCACGCCGGCGCCGAGCGGGCGGAAGCTCGCCCTCTCCGCGCTCTGCGACAGAAGCCCCCAGAGAAAAAGGACGGTCTCGGCGCCTTCGCGGAAGACGCCGGTGAACGCGATGAGGCCGAGCACCCAGAATCGACGCGTCGCCTCCGCCTCCTCGACGCGCCGCTGGACGGCGCCCCGCATGGCCTGGGCGTGCCGGCTCATCCACCAGCTGTGCCAGGTGAGGAGACCCACGGCAGCGAAGATGACAGCGGCGCTGACGAGGTCGGGCCCGAGGTCCAGCAGGGGGCCGGAGAGGCGGGTGACCGCGATCGCCATCAGGATGCTCGCGACCAGGCCGAGCGCGCCCCCGAGCGTGACCAGGCGGTAGTGCTGACGCGCCCCGAAGCGGTCGAGGCACGCGTACACGATCCCGAGGAGAAGCGCCGCCTCGAATCCCTCGCGGAGCGTGACGACGAAGGTCGCGGCCATGCGCTACTCGGCGACGATCCGGCCCTTCGCCGTCGTCGCGTGGTACTCGCCGACGAAGGGATAGGTGCCGGCCTTGAGCGGAGGCATGCGGAGCCGCACGGTCTTGCCGGCCGGGATGATTTTCTCGATCCGGAGCTCCTTGCTCTCGAACTCCTCCGGCCCCCCGTCCTTATTGGTGATGACGAGGACGAAGGGGATGCCGGCCTTCACGCGCATCTCGTCGGGGTCGAACCGGTTCTGTTCGATCGCCACGGGGATCTCCGGCGGATCGGCCGCCAGTGTCCCGACCGCGGTGGCGCCCACGGCGAGCAGCGCGCTAGCCAGCACCCATGCTCTCATCGCATCCTCCCAGGGGCCGGCGGATCCGGCGGTTGTTAGGTATACCTAATACGCGCGGTACTGTCAACCTACGCTCCGCCGCCGCGGGCGCGAGGCCCGCCGAACCCCGGCACGGGTAGACTGGGGAGCCGTGGAGCTCGCCGAGTTCGACTACGATCTGCCGCCGGACTTGATCGCGCAGGCGCCCGCGCCGTCGAGGGACGCCTCGCGGCTCCTGGTCGTCGACCGCGCGCGCGGCGCGCTCGAGGACCGGGCGTTCTCCGAGCTGCCGGACCTCCTGCGGCCCGGCGACTGCATGGTCGTCAACAACTCCCGGGTGATTCCCGCGCGGGTCCTCGCGCTGGACGCCGACGGGCGCCGTGTCGAGCTGCTCTTCTTCGCGCGCGAGGACGCGCGGACCTGGCGGGCGCTGGTGCGCCCGGGGCGCCGCTGCCGGGTGGGCGCGGAGCTCTCCGTCACGGGCGGGGGCGGGGAGCGGCTGCGTATCGTCGGCGTCGACGCGGACGGCCCGCGGCTCGTCGAGCGTCTCGACGGAACGATCGAGGACCTGATGCGTGCGCACGGGCTCCCGCCGCTGCCGCCCTACATCGGGCGGTTCGCGACGCCGAGCGCTGAAGACCGCGAGCGCTATCAGACGGTGTATGCGCGGCCGCCGGGGTCGGTGGCGGCGCCGACCGCCGGCCTGCACTTCACGGCCACCGTCCTCGACCGCCTGCGCGCGCGCGGGCTCGAGATCCACGAGCTCACGCTGCACGTCGGTCCCGGGACGTTCCGGCCGATCACGGCGGCGACGATCGAGGACCACGTGCTGCCACCGGAGCGCGTGTCGATTCCGCCGCCGGTCGCGGACGCGGTGAACCGGGCGCGCGCCGAGGGGCGGCGCGTGCTCGCCGTGGGGACCACGACAACGCGCGCCCTCGAGAGCGCGGCACCCCCGGACGGGCGGGTCCGGCCGCTCGAGGGTGAAGCGGGCGCCTACATCACGCCCGGCTATCGCTTCCGCGTCGTGGACGGGCTGCTGACGAACTTCCACCTGCCGCGCTCGTCGCTCCTCGTGCTCGTCACGGCGTTCGCGGGCCGCGAGCTGATGGTGAAGTCGTACGGGCATGCGGTCCGAGCCGGGTACCGTTTCTACTCGTACGGTGACGCCATGCTGATCCTGTGAGGCAGGTCTCACCGCTCGCCGAGACGGCGGCACCGTCTCGGCGCGAACGGCCATGACGTTCGAGGTCGTGGCGACCGACGGTGCCGCGCGCTGCGGTCGCCTCACGACCGCCCACGGCGTGATCGAGACTCCCGTCTTCATGCCGGTCGGCACGCGCGGCGCCGTCAAGGCCTTAGCACCCGACGACCTCCGAGCCGCGGGCGCTCGGCTCGTGCTCGCGAACACCTACCACCTGCTCCTCCGTCCGGGACACGAGCTGATCCGGGCGCTCGGCGGGCTCCATCGCTTCATGGGCTGGGACGGCGCACTCCTGACGGACTCCGGCGGCTTCCAGGTGTGGAGTCTCTCGAAGCTCCGACGGATCACCGAGGACGGCGTCGAGTTCCGGTCGCCCGTCGACGGCTCGACCCACTTCCTGTCGCCCGAGCTCGCGATCGAGGTCCAGCAGGCGCTGGGCGCCGACATCATCCATCCACTCGACGAATGCCTGGCGTACCCGGCGACGCACGAGGCTGCGGAGCGGTCGCTCGAGCTCACGCTCCGCTGGGCGGCGCGCTCGAAGGCGGCCCACGGCGATGCTCCGGGCCAGGCGCTCTTCGGGATCGTCCAGGGCGGGACCCACGAGGACCTCCGCCGCCGCGCCGTGAGCGCGACGGCGGCGCTGGGGTTCGACGGCTACGCGATCGGCGGCTTGGCGGTCGGCGAGCCCAAGTCCGAGATGTACGACCTCACCGAGCTGGTCGCGGGCCTCCTGCCCACCGCGGAGCCGCGCTACCTCATGGGCGTCGGCAAGCCCGAGGACCTCGTGGAGGCCGTCGCCCGCGGCGTGGACATGTTCGACTGCGTGCTGCCGACGCGCAATGCGCGCAACGGCCAATGCTTCACCGGCGACGGGCCCCTCACGCTCAAGCAGGCCCGCTACGTGAAGGATGGGTCGCCGCTGGACCCGGAGTGCGCGTGCTACGCGTGCCGCGGCTTCTCCCGCGCCTATCTGCGCCACCTGTTCATGTCGGACGAGCTGCTCGCGTACCGCTTCCTCTCGCTCCACAACGTCCACTTCTTCCTGCGACTCGTGCGTGAGATGCGCGCGGCGATCGCCGAGCGCGCGTTCGGCCCATTCAAGGCTCGGTTTTTTTCGCGTTATGGCGTATCATCCCTGGATGTTTCGCGCGATTGATGGCCCCGGAGGCTCGACGTCCGATGAACCTCGCCCACGCCGCTGACGTCGCGTTCGCCGCCGCGTCCCCGCCGGGCGGAGGCGGGTCCGGCGCCGTCGTCACGCAGCTCCTGTTCTTCGCCGCGATCTTCGCGATCTTCTGGTTCCTCCTGATCCGTCCGCAGCAGAAGCAGAAGCGCGAGCGCGAAACCATGCTCGGCGCGCTCAAGCGGGGCGATCGCGTGGTCACGACGGGCGGGCTGCACGGGACGGTCACGGGCCTCGACGAGGTGAAGGTGGTGCTGCGCGTCGCGGATCAGGTGAAGCTCGAGTTCGACCGCAGCGCCATCGGGCGGATTCTGGAGAAGCAGGACGACAAGAATGCCTAGGAACCTCTGGCAACGGGTGATCCTCGTCGCCGTGGTGGTCCTCGGCTCCGTCTGGTCCCTCTACCCGCCGAACCGGACGCTCAACCTCGGCCTCGACCTGCAGGGCGGCATCCATCTCGTGCTCGGCGTGGAGACCGACAAGCACGTCGCGAGCCAGACGGACCGCGCCGCCGAGGACCTCAAGGCGACACTCGAGCGCAAGGGCATCGCGCTCAAGCGCATCGCGCGCGAGGGCGACGCGACCGTGGTCGTCGAGCTCGCGAACCGGGACAGCTGGAACGACGCCCTGACCGCGGCGGCCGAGCTCCAGAACTTCGACCGGCGCGACGAAGACCAGGCCGCGGGGCGTTTCAAGCTCGTGATGAGCGAGCGCGCGATCAACCGGCTCCGCGACGACGCGGTCCGCCAGGGGCTGGAGACGATCCGCAACCGCGTCGACCAGTTCGGCGTGGCCGAGCCGACCATCACGCGGCAGGGGAGCGAGCGGATCCTCATCCAGCTACCGGGCATCCACGATGTGGCACGGGCGAAGGGGCTCATCGGCAAGACGGCGCTCCTCGAGTTCAAGCTGCTCGACGAGCGCGTGTCGGCCGAGGAGGCGCTCAAGGGCAACCTGCCCGAGACCGACGAGATCCTCTACCAGCGGCGCTCGGACAAAGAAACGAAATCGGAGCGGAAGATCCCGTACGTGGTCCAGAAACGGGCGCTCCTCACTGGCGCGGAGCTGACGCGCGCGGAAGTGCAGGCCGACCCGAACTCGCCGGGGAACTGGCAGGTCGCGATCGAGTTCACCGCGACGGGCGCGCGGATCTTCGGTGAGGTCACCGAGGCGAACGTGGGCAAGCACCTTGCGATTGTCCTCGACGGCAACGTGTACTCGGCGCCCCGCATCAACGAGCGTATCCCCGGCGGGCGCGCGGTCGTCACGGGGCAGTTCACGGTGGACGAGGCCCGCGACCTCGCCATCGTGCTCCGCGCGGGCGCGCTCCCCGCGCCGGTCACGATCCTCGAGGAGCGCACGGTCGGCCCGTCGCTCGGCGCCGACTCGATCCGCCAGGGGCTGATCGCGATCACGATGTCGGCGGTGGTCGTCTTCGTGTTCATGCTCTTCTACTATCGACTGTCCGGGCTCATCGCCGACGTCGCGCTCGGGCTGAACCTCCTCATCCTCTTCGCCTGCATGGCGGCGATCAGCGCGACGCTCACCCTGCCGGGCCTCGCGGGTATCGCGCTCACGGTGGGCATGGCCGTGGACACGAACATCCTGATCTTCGAGCGCATCCGCGAGGAACTGCGGGTGGGGAAGACGCCACGCTCGGCGATCGAGGCCGGGTTCAAGCGGGCGCTCCGGACGATCGTCGACACGCACCTGACCGTCATGGGGACCGCGGTCATCCTCTTGTTCTTCGGGTCGAGCTCGGTCAAGGGTTTCGGGGTGTCACTGTTCCTCGGCCTCCTGGCGAGCCTCTTCACCGCATACTTCGTCACACGACTCCTCTTCGACCTCGTGTACATGGGCCGCCGGAAGGTCGAGGCCATCTCGATATGAAGCCACGCGACGGAGCCGGGGCGCACGAGTGATCGAGCTCTTCAAGAACCCCAGCTACGACTTCATCGGCAAGCGGAAGTGGGCGTACTACTTCTCGATTGCGATCACGCTGATCGGCCTCATCTCGCTCGTCGCTCACGGCGGGCTCCGGTACGACATCGACTTCACGGGGGGCACGCTCATCCAGGTCCGGTTCGAGCAGGCGCCGTCCGTCGCGCAGATCCGGTCGAGCCTGTCGGCGATCCACCTGGGCGAGTCCGTCATCCAGCGGTTCGGGGACGAGCGTGAGTTCATCGTCCGCTTGCCGCTCAAAGAGCTGGCCTCCGAGGAGGTCTCGCGGCTTGTCCAGTCGGCGCTCAGCGCGAGCGGGTCGCTCGGAGGGTTCGAGATCCGGCGGGTCGAATTCGTCGGACCCCAGGTGGGCCGAGACCTGCAGCTGCAGGCGGTGTACCTCGTGCTCGTCGGCCTCGTGTGGATCATGGTCTACATCGCCCTCCGCTTCGACCTCAAGGGCGGCGTCGCGGCGGTCGTCGCCGTCATCCACGACGTCCTCGTGTGCCTGGGCGCGCTCTCGCTCACGCATCGTGAGTTCTCGCTCCCCGTGCTCGCCGCGCTCCTGACCATCATCGGGTACTCCGTCAACGACACGATCGTCGCCTACGACCGGTTGCGGGAGAACCGCGGCAAGATGATCCCGAAGGGCCGCACCTTCGCCGAGCAGATGAACGACGCGGTCAACCAGACCCTCTCACGGACCGTGCTCACCTCGCTGACCACGTTCTTCTCGGCGGCGGTCCTGCTCTTCTTCGGAGGCAAGACGCTCGAGGACTTCGCGTTCGTCCTCTTCGTGGGGGTCATCACCGGGACCTACTCGACCACGTACGTCGCCGCGGCGATCGTCGTCGACTGGACCCAACATGTGGAGGGACGCCTTCGGCGGTCCAAAAAAGCCGTGGCGAAAGCCTGAAGGACGCGTACACTCATATGTTTAACGCGAGGGTTTCGCACCGTGACCCAAATTCAGACGCTGATAGAGGAGATCCCGAAGTACCAGCCTGGGGCTGACCTCAACATCCTCGCCCGGGCGTACGAGTTCTCCGCGGCGTCCCACCGGGGTCAGCACCGCGCCTCGGGCGAGCCGTACCTCAGCCACCCCCTCGAAGTCGCCACCCTCCTCGTGAACTTCAAGATGGACGTCACGACTGTGACGGCGGGCCTCCTGCACGACGTCCTCGAAGACACGAAAGCCACGAAGGAAGACCTCGAGCGCGAGTTCGGCGCCGAGATCGCCGAGCTCGTGGATGGGGTGACGAAGATCGGGAAGCTCGCCTTCTCCTCACGCGAGGAGCGTCAGGCCGAGAACTTCCGCAAGATGCTCGTCGCCATGGCGCGCGACCTGCGCGTGCTGATGATCAAGCTCGCCGATCGCCTGCACAACATGCGCACCCTCGACTACCTCCCCCCCGACAAGACGAAGAAGATCGCGCAGGAGACGCTGGACATCTACGCGCCCCTGGCGCACCGGCTCGGCATGGCCAAGGTGAAGGCGGAGCTTGAAGACCTGGCGCTCCGCGCCCTCAACCCCGAGGATTACGTCGACCTCCAGAAGCGCGTCGCCAAGCGCCGCCTCGAGCGCGAGGCGGACATCAGCCAGGTGATCGCAATCCTCGAGCGGAAGCTCTCGGAGGTCGGTATCGAGTCGCAAATCCGTGGCCGCCCGAAGCACTTCTACTCGATCTGGAAGAAGATGCACGACCAGGGGCGCGAGTTCGACGAGATTTACGACCTCACCGCCGTCCGTGTCATCACTCCCTCCGTGCGCGACTGCTACGGTGCCCTCGGCGTCATCCACTCGCTGTGGAAGCCCGTGCCCGGCCGCTTCAAGGATTTCATTGCGATGCCGAAGGTGAACATGTACCAGTCGCTCCACACGACGGTCATCGGCCCCAAGGGCGACCCGGTCGAGATCCAGATCCGCACGCGGGAGATGCACCGAATCGCCGAGGAGGGCATCGCGGCGCACTGGCTCTACAAGGAGAAGAAGTCGGGCAAGGACAAGCTCGACGAGTCGCTCCTGTGGCTGCGCCAGCTCATCGAGACGCAGCAGGATATGAAGGACCCGCGCGAGTTCATGGACACCGTGCGGGTCGACCTGTTCCCGGACGAGGTGTACGTCTTCACGCCCAAGGGGGACGTGAAGGCGCTCCCCGAGGGCGCCACGCCGATCGACTTCGCCTACGCGGTCCACACGAAGGTCGGCGAGCACTGCGTCGGCGCGAAGGTGAACGGCAAGCTCGTGCCGCTGCGCTACACGCTCCGCCAGGGCGACATCGTCGAGATCATCGCCTCGCCGAACCAGCATCCGAGCCGCGACTGGCTCAAGATCGTCAAGTCGACTCGCGCCCGCTCGAAGATCAACCAGTGGCTCAAGGTCGAGGAGCGCGCGCGCTCGATCGAGCTGGGCCGTGAGCTCTTCGAGCGTGAGGCCAAGAAGTACCGGCTCAATCCGACGGCGCTGCTCGGCAGCGAGGAGATCAAGAAGGCGGCGGCCGACCTCGGCTACGCGACGAGCGACGACGTGCTGGCGGCGCTCGGGTACGGGAAGAGCTCGGTGCATCAGCTTCTGAACAAGCTCGCGCCGGGCGGACTCATCGAGCCGCCGGAGCGCCCCCGGACGGTGACGACCGCGCCGCGCCCGAAGACCGACCAGGGCGTCCGCATCCGCGGCGTGGACGACCTGCTCGTCCGCTTCGCCCGGTGCTGCAACCCGCTCCCCGGCGACGCGATCGTGGGCTTCATCACGCGGGGGCGCGGGCTCACGGTTCACGGGCGCGACTGCCTGACCGTCGCCAAGAGCGTCCTCGACCGCGAGCGGCTCATCAACGTCGAGTGGGATGCGGCGGAGCCCGGCAAGCGGCCCGTCAAGGTCGCCGTCTACATCGGCCGGGACCGTCCGGGGCTCCTGGCCGAGATCACCGGAGCGATCTCGTCGCGCAACGGCAACATCACCAAGGCCGAGGTCACGGTGACCGAGGACCGCCGAGGCATCAACCACTTCGTGATCGAGGTGGCCGACCTCCATCAGCTCCAGGACATCATCGGCGCGATCCGCGAGATCAGGGACGTCATCAACGTCGAGCGCGTTCGCGGGCTCTAACTTCATCGAAGGGGGCCTCGGCGGCCCCCTCCGAGCCACCCCCAGGACGGGTTGCGCGGGCGGAGCCCGCGCTCGAACGGCCGTTCCTCCAACGCGCTGCGAGCATCGCGAGGGCCGACACACGGGGACCCCGGGCCGGGGGCCGCTGTCGGTTGGCGGGAACGGGTCCCTTCGATCCCTGGCGCGCACGGGCGCGACCCCGCCACGCCTCGCCACGAAGAGCCCTCGGCCCGCTCGGGCATTATGACGAAGCGGCAGTTCGAGGCGCTGGTGGAGCGGGCGCTCCGGCGTCTGCCCCGGGCGTTCAAGGACAAACTCGCAAACATCGCGGTCGTCGTGGAGGACTGGCCGACCGACGAGACGCTCGCCGAGCTCGGCATCGAGCCGCCCGACACCCTCTACGGGCTCTACCGGGGCGTCGACCTCACGCACCGCGACTCGGGCTACGGCAACGTGCTTCCCGACACGGTCACGATCTACCAGGGCCCGATCGAGGAAGACTGCCTCGACGAGGAGGAGATGGCGGCGCTCGTGCGCGAGACCGTCATCCACGAGATCGGCCATTACTTCGGTCTGGACGACGAGACGATGGAGCGCATCGAGGACTCGGACGCCTAGTTCGAGGAGCCTGTCGGAGTGACTGCGTTCGAGCGCCGGCCCCGCCGGCGCAATCGGACGGCGGGCGCGGCCGCCTCGGGTGACCGATGGGGGATGTCGGGGGAAGCGGCGCCGCTCCCCCGGACGCTGAGCGCGCGGCGGCTCGTGGACGCCCTGGCCGCCGTCGCTTCTCGCTACGATCCCATGGGGCGGGGGGAGAAGCTCCGCCTTCTCGACGCACTCGAGGGCCGGCGCCTGCGGGCCCCGGCGTCGCTCGTCCGTCTCCATGAGACGCTCTGCTTCCTCCAGGCGTATCCGGACGCTCCCGAGGTCCTCGAGCGCGTCGACCGCGCGCTGGCGGAATTTCCCGAGCGCGTCGCGCGGCTCGGGCCCGCCGCCCGCAAGCGCCTGCACGACTCGGGCATCGCGAACGCCACGCTCGACTACCCGTTCGGCCTGCCGATGGCGCGCTGGCTCGCGACGCGCTTTCCGCGCGACTGCGAGGTCGCCTGGGCGCGTTTCGAAGACACGGAGCGCCTGGACGAGACGCTGTCGCTCCTCGCCACCGCGGCGGAAGGGGACGCGTTCAGCGAGGGCGGGCTCGGCTGGCGCGCGTGGATCCGCATCGCCAAAGGCGGCCGGCGGATGACGGATCTCCAGCTCCTCGTCGAGCTGTTCGAGCGCACCGGGCTCCCGCCGGAGACGCGCGACTGGCTCTACGAGAACCTGGCGCTGCCCATCCAGTGGGCCCCAAGGTCCGTCGGCGCCTCGCGCACGCTCGCACGGCTCCCGACGTCTCGCGTGTTCTTCCACACGGGCGGGCTCGAGCGGCGCGTGGCGCCGCTCGTCGAGTCGCTCGCGCGCCCGTTGCCGTCGCTCCGGCCGGCGCCGCGCGCTCTGGCCGAGTCGCTGATCGACGCGGCCCGCGTGGCGATGGCCACGCGCCAGCGCGAGCTCCACGCCTTCTCCCATCCGAATCCCGATGACGTCCTGCTCGTGGACGGAGACCGCGGCGTCCGGCTCGCCTTCGTCGGGCTCCTGCCGGGCTTCCGCCTCCCGCTCGAGGGCTACTACGCCTTCCTCGCCCTCAAGAACGGGGTCCCGGTGGCGTACGGGGGCGGCTGGGAGCTGTTCGGCACGCTCGACTTCGCCGTCAACGTGTTCGCGTCGTTCCGCCAGGGCGAGTCGGCGTTCCTCGCGACCGAGCTACTCCGGGCGTACCGACGGATCTTCGGGATGCGGACGATCGTCGTGGACCGCTACCAGCTCGGCCACGAGAGCACGGAGGCGCTCCGGTCGGGATCGTTCTACTTCTACCACCGCCTCGGCTTCCGGCCTCGCGACCCGGCCGTGCTGCGCGTGCTCGAGGCCGAGCAGGCGAAGGCCGCGGCGGACCGTTCGTATCGCTCGCCCATCCCCGTCCTCAAACGACTCGCCGGGGCCGAGGTTTATCTGACGCTCCCGGGCGGCCATCGGGAGCCCGAGACACGCCTCCGCGCAGCGGACGTCTCCGGGCTCGTCGCGCGCTTCGTCGCGCGCGAGTTCGGCGGCGACCGGCTGGCCGCCGTGCGGGAGTCGACGGCCCGGGTCCAGGCGGCGCTCGGCGTCACGGGCTCGTCCGCGTGGCCGACGGCCGAGCGACGCGCGTTCGCTCAGCTGTCGCTCGTCGCGGCCCTCATCGTGGGCCTCGAGACGTGGAGCGCCGCGGAGCGCCGCCAGCTCGTCCGCGTCTTCCGCGCGAAGGGGAGCGGGAGCGAGCGGGCGTACGTGAGCCTCCTCGACTCGCATCGGCGGCTTCGGCGGAGTCTCGAGGCGCTGATCAGGTCGTAGCTCCCGCTGGGGGAGGCCCACCGTGAACGCGCTCAAGCTCCGTCTGCGTAAGTTTTCGCTTGACAGCGAGTTTCATCAGTCTCTATGGTTTCAGCAGATGCTGAAACACGTGGAGCAAACGAAACATGCTGAAATCCGCAGAGATCCGACGACAAGTGGCTCAGCGGCTTCGGGAGCTTCTCCCGAAGGCGAAGGCGTGGGAGGAGAGCGCCGACGCGAAAATAGCCGGCCAATCTGCGGACTTAGTGATGAAGTTCCGTCTCGCCGGGCAGGAGCACACGATGGTCGTTGAGATCAGCTCGCTGGGACAACCGCGGCAGATCAGGGCGGCGGTGACCCGGCTCGCGGAGATCCGCCGCGACCTCGCCGGGGCGTACCCGGTTGCCGCCGCCGTCTACATCGGGCCCCAGAGCGCCCGGATCCTCAAGGGCCACAACCTCGGCTACGTCGACCTCTCGGGCAACTGCTACCTCGCCCTGGAGAACGTCCTCGTCGAGAAGGAGGGTAAGCGCAACCTCCGCGCCTCGACGCGCCCCCTTCGCTCGCTCTTCGCCCCGCGCGCGACCCGCGTCGTCCGCGTGCTGCTCGTCGAACCGGCGCGGGCGTGGCGGCTCGAGGAGCTGGCGCGCGCGGCGGAGGTGAGCCTGGGCCACGCCCACAACGTCGTGAAGCGCCTCGAGGAGCTCGCCTGGGTCGAGCGCGACGCCGACGCGAAGATCAGACTCGGCAAGCCGGCCGACCTCCTCGAGAGCTGGTGCGAGTCGTACACGTACCGGACCAACGAGATCAGCTCGTACGTCGCCCCCGAGCGCGTGACCCGCGCGTTCATGAGCGAGATCGCGCGCGTCGCGACGGCCGAGGGGCGCCGCTACGCGTTCACCCTCAATGCTGGCGTGTCGCTCGTCGCCCCGAGCCTTCGCGTGCCGGTCGTGCACTGCTATCTCGAAGGCGACCCGACTCCGATCGCGGCCGCGCTCGGTCTCCGCGCGACGGCCGAGGCGGACGGCGCCGTGCACGTGCTCGCGCCCTACGACCCCGGCGTGTTCTACGGTGCGCTGGAAAAGGGCGGGCTCAAGGTGGTGTGCCTGCCGCAGCTCTACGCCGACTTGCTCCACCACGAGCGGCGGGGGCACGAGCAGGCCGAGCATCTCCGACGCGAGGCGATGGGCTACTGAAAACCGCGCGCGCGAGCGTGCCGCGGTGAATCCCCGAAAGGGAGGAGGTGACAGCATCGATGAAAAAGAAGGCGACCAAGAAAAAGAAGAAGAAGTAGTGCGGCCGGTCCACGGTGGGGGGTGGTGGCCTCCCACCAGCTACCATTCGGGAGGGGGCACCGCCCCCTCCCGTTTGTGCCTATGCTTAAATGACTTTGGTGACCTTGCCCGCCTTCAGGCACCGGGTGCAGACGCGCACGCGCCGGGTCTTCCCGGCGATCTGTGCCCGCATCGAGACGAGGTTCGGAAGCCACCGTCGCCTCGTGAGGTTGTGCGCGTGGCTGATCGTATGACCCACCGAGGGGCTCTTCCCGCAGATGTCACACCGCTGCGCCATGCACGCTCCTCGGAATGGATTGCGGGCTCGGGAGACGACGGCACTGTATAGCACAGGCACGCGCCCGAAGCAAACGGCGACCCCGGATCTCAGGACGCCGCTCCAGTTCCTCCCGGGCGTCGGGCCCCGGCGCGCGGCGCAGCTCGAGCGGAAGGGGCTCTCGACCGTCGAGGACGCGCTCTTCTTCCTGCCGCTCCGCCACGAGGACCGCACGCGCCTCGTGCCCTTCCGCGCGCTCCAGCCAGGCCAGGTCGCCACGTGCGAGGGGACGATCGTCGGCCTCTCGCCGCCACCGCCGGGACGGTCACGGGCGCCGTTCGTGGTCATGCTCCGCGACGCGAGCGGCTATGCGCAGGCGAGCTGGTTCAACGCCGCGTACCTCGCGCGCGTGTTCAAGCGCGGCGCGCGGCTCGTCCTTCATGGCAAGGTCACGCGCTTCAAGGGCGCGGTCGTGATGCAGCAGCCGGACTACGAGCTCATCGAGAGCGGTGAGGACGACCGGCTGCACACGGGCCGGCTCGTGCCCGTGTACTCGTTGACCGAGGGGCTGGCGCAGCGCGCGCTCCGCTCGCTCATGTGGCGCATCGTCGACACCTTTGCGCGGGACGTCCCGGAATCGCTTCCCGACGCGGTGCGAGCTCGGCGCAAGCTCGTCGCGCTCTCGGCGGCGCTGCGCGACTGCCACTTTCCCTCGACCGAGACGGCGCTCGACGCCGCGCGCCGCCGGCTCGCCTTCGACGACTTCCTGCTGCTCCAGCTCGGCCTCGCCATCCTGCGCTCGCGGACGACGCGCGCACGCGGCGTCGCGATGAACCCACGGGGCGAGCTCGTCGCCCGGCTCCGCGCGTCGCTGCCGTGGCCGCTCACCCGAGCGCAGGAGCAGGTGTGGGACGAGATCCGGCGGGACATGGCGGCGCCGTTCCCGATGCACCGGCTGCTCCAGGGGGACGTCGGCTCGGGCAAGACGATCGTCGCGGCGCTCGCCGTCCTGACCGCCGTCGAGGCCGGCTACCAGGCCGCGGTGATGGCGCCGACCGAGATCCTCGCCGAGCAGCACTTCATGACCTTTCGCCAGCTGCTCGAGCCGCTCGGCCTGCCGGTGACCCTCCTCACCTCGTCGCTCAAGCCGCGCGAGCGCGCCGCGCGTCGGGCCGCGCTCGCCGCGGGGGAGATCCCGTGCGTCGTCGGCACGCACGCGCTCGTACAGGAGAGCGTCGAGTTCCGCCGCCTCGGGCTCGCCGTGGTGGACGAGCAGCACCGGTTCGGCGTCGAGCAGCGGGCCCGGCTCCGCGGGAAGGGCGAGCATCCCGACCTGCTCGTGATGACGGCGACGCCAATTCCAAGAACGCTCGCGTTGACGCTCTACGGCGACCTCGACGTCTCGGTCCTCGACGAGCTGCCGCCGGGCAGGCGCCCCGTCGTGACCGTCGCGCGCACCGAGTCGAAGCGTCGCGAGATCTACACGTTCCTGCGCGACGAGATCGCCCGCGGCCGCCAGGTCTACGTTGTCTACCCGCTCGTCGAGGAGTCGGAGACGCTCGACCTCAAGGCGGCGACGGACATGGCCCTCCATCTCGCCGAGGGCGTCTTCCGCGACCTCTCCGTCGGGCTCATGCACGGGCGGCTCGGCTTCGAGGAGAAGGACGCGATCATGCGCCGGTTCAAGGCGGGCGAGATTCACATCCTCGTCTCGACGACCGTCATCGAGGTCGGGATCGACGTCCCGAACGCGTCGGTCGTCCTCGTCGAGCACGCCGAGCGCTTCGGGCTCTCGCAGCTCCACCAGCTCCGCGGCCGCGTGGGGCGCGGCCCGTGGAAGTCGTACTGCATTCTGCTCACGAGCGGGCGGCCCACCGAGGAGGCCCGACGGCGCATCGGCGCGATGGTCGAGACGAACGACGGGTTCAAGATCGCCGAGGTCGACCTCGAGCTGCGCGGCCCTGGTGAATTCTTCGGCACTCGCCAGTCCGGTCTCCCCGAGTTCCGCACCGCCGACCTTCTCCGCGACGGCGCCATCCTCGAGGAGGCGCGCGCGGAGGCCCAGGCGATCATCGCCGCCGACCCCGAGCTCCGCGACCCGGCGCACCGCGCCCTGCGCGCGAGCCTCCTGGCCCGGTGGCGCGGCAAGCTCGCGCTCGCGAGCGCGGGCTGAGCGGCCGCATGCGCGTGATCGCCGGCGCGCTCAAGGGGCGCCGTCTCGTCACGCCCCGCGGAACCACGACGCGCCCGACTGCCGACCAGGTGCGCATCGCGCTCATGGATACCCTGACGCCGTGGCTCCCGGGCGCGCGCGTCCTCGACCTCTTCGCCGGCGCGGGCGGCGTCGGCCTCGAGGCGCTCTCGCGGGGCGCGCGTCACGCGACCTTCGTCGAGTCCCAGGTGCGCGCCGTCGCGGCACTCGAAGCGAACGTGGGCGCGCTCGGCGTCGAGGCGCAAGCCCGCGTGCTCCGTCTCGACGTCGGCCGCGCCCTCGGACGCCTGACGGCGGAGGGCGCGCGGTTCGCGATCGTCTTCCTCGATCCACCGTACGAGAGCGACCTCGCGGCGCGCACGCTCGAGGCGCTCGGGGCGGGCGGTGTCTTGGCGCCCGGCGCGATCGTCATCGCGCAGCACCCGACCAAGCGCGCGCCAGGGCCGGAAGCGGGCGATCTGAAAGCGTTTCGGACACGCCGATTCGGGGAGACCACCTTGACTTTCTTTCGCGCCGAAGGGTAGCCTGAGGGCCGTGGCCAAGCGCGCGGTCTATCCGGGCATGTTCGATCCCGTGCACAACGGCCACGTCGACGTCATTCAGCGCAGCCTCCAGATCTTCGACGAGCTGATCGTCGCGGTCGTCGCGAATCCCTCGAAGCAACCGCTCTTCACGGTCAAGGAGCGTCTCGAAATGATCGACGAGGCGACGGCCGGACTCAGCAACTTCCGGATCGTCGCGTTCGACGGGCTGCTGATCGACCTGGTCGCGCGCGAGCGAGCCGACTGCATCGTGCGCGGCATCCGCGCGGTCTCGGACTTCGAGTACGAGTTCCAGATGGCGCTGATGAACCGCAAGCTCCGGTCGACCGTCGAGACGGTGTTCCTCATGCCGCACGAGAAGTACACCTACATCTCCTCGCGCCTGATCAAGGAAGTCGCCAGCTTCGGCACGTCGCTGACCGGGATGGTCCCGCCGATCGTCGAGAAGCGGCTGGCGGAAAAGTTTCCCCCCAAGTAGCCTGGCGGGCCGCGGCCCAAGGAGCCACACCGTGCTGGCCGAACGCGTGAAGACGCTTGCCCCGTCGTCGACGCTCGCGGTGCAGGCCAAGGCCAAAGCGCTCCGCGCGCAAGGCATCGACGTCATCTCGTTCGGGGCGGGCGAGCCCGACTTCGACACGCCCGAGCGCATCAAGGCCGCCGCGGTGGAGGCGATGCGGCGCGGCCAGACGAAGTACACGGAGGTCGCCGGCATCCCCGAGCTGCGCCGCGCGGTGTGCGCCAAGTTCAAGCGCGACAACGGGCTCGAGTACGAGCCCGCCGACGTGCTCGTCGCGTGCGGCGCCAAGCACGTGCTCTTCAACATGGTGGTCGCCGTCCTCGACCCCGGCGACGAAGTCCTGATCCCGAGCCCGTATTGGGTCTCGTATCCGGAGCAGGCGCGCCTCGTCGGCGGCGTGCCGGTGGAGGTCGCGACGTCGGAGCGCACGGGCTTCGACCTCGATCCCGAACGGCTCTCCGCGGCGGTCACGCCGCGCACGAAGGTGATCGTCCTCAACAGCCCGAACAACCCGACGGGCGCCGTCTTCTCCGCCGAAGCCCTCCGGGCGGTCGCGAGGCTGGCGGTCGAGCGCGATCTGCTCGTGGTGTCCGACGAGTGCTACGAGGCGCTCACGTTCGAGGGGCGTCACGTCTCGATCGCCTCACTCGGCCCCGAGATCAGGGCACGGACGCTCGTCATCAACACCTGCTCCAAGGCGTACGCGATGACCGGCTGGCGCATCGGCTACGCGGCGGGGCCGCGCGAGCTGATCCGCGCGATGACCGACGTCCAGAGCCAGGTGACGTCGAACGCGTCGTCCGTGGCCCAGTGGGCGGCGGTCGAGGCGCTCGCCGGATCTCAAGACGAGGTGGGGAGGATGACGGCCGAGTTCGACCGGCGCCGCCATCGCATCGTCAACGGGCTCAACGCGCTGCCCGGCGTCTCGTGCGTCAAGCCGAAGGGCGCGTTCTACGCGTTCGCGAACGTGTCGGCGCTCTTCGGGCGGAGCTGGGAGTCCGCCGAGACCCCGGTGCGGCTCCGCGGCTCGCTCGACGTCGCCGCGTTTCTGCTCGCGGAAGCGCGCGTGGCGGTCGTGCCGGGGCTCGACTTCGGCGCCGATACCCACGTGCGCCTGTCGTACGCCACCAGCGACGCGCTGATCGGCGAAGGGCTGGCGCGCATGGGCGCCGCGATCCGCAAGTTGCGCTAGACTAGCCGCGCGTTTGAGTAGGGGCTCTTCTCATCGAAGGGGGCCTCGACGGCCCCCTCCGAGCCACCCCCGTAGGACAGGGTTGCGCCGGCGGGGCCGGCGCTCGAAGAGCCGTAACACCGACGCGGCGCCTCAAAGGAGAAGGGGATGAAGCTCGAAGGCTCGTACGACGTTGCGGCGCCACGCGCGAAGGTCTGGGAGGCGTTCCTCGATCCCAAGCAGCTCCGCAAGGCGATCCCCGGCTGCGAAAAGCTCGAGGCGCTCGGACCCGACGAGTTCAAGGCGACGCTGAAGATCGGGGTCGCGGCCGTGAAGGGCACCTTCGAGGGCAAGGTGCGTCTCGCGGACAAAAAGCCGCCCGAGTCGTACCGCCTCGTGGCCGAGGGGAGCGGCGGTCCGGGCTTCGTCAAGGCCGACACGCTGATCACGCTCACCGAGATCGACGGCGGCACGCGCGTCTCCTACAGCGCCGACGTGCAAGTGGGCGGCCTGATCGCGGGCGTGGGCCAGCGGATGCTCGGCGGCGTGTCGAAGATGATGGCCGACCAGTTCTTCAACCGCATGAGCGACTTGCTGCAGTCCTCCTGACTCTCGTATCGCATGGCCTCCCGCTACCTCGAGCCACGGCTGGAGCGGTCCTCGCGCGCCGAGATGACACGGCTGCAGACGCGGCGGCTCCGGGCCGAGGTCCAGCACGCGTACGCGCGGAGCCCGTTTTACCGACGCAAGCTCAAGGCGGCGTCCATCACGCCGGCGGCGATCCGGACCCTCGACGACCTCCGCCGGCTTCCCTTCACGACCAAGGACGAGTTGAAGGACAACCAGGCGGCGACGCCTCCGTGGGGCGACGTGCTCGCCGTGCCGTTCGCCGACGTCCTCCGCGTCCACCTGACGTCGGCGACGACCGGGCGCCCGCTGGCGTTCCTCGACACGCGCGAGGACTGGTACGGCTTCTATCACTCCTACGCCCGCTCGCTCTACGCGTACGGCGTCCGCAAGTCCGACATGGTCATGGCGGCGTTCTCGTACGGGCCGTGGATCGGTTACTGGTCCGGCTTCTACGCGGCGCAGGACCTCGGCTGCCTCGTCTTCCCCGTCGGCGGGCTCACGACCGACGCGCGGATCGACGCGCTCCTGACCTACCCGATCACGGTGCTCGGCTGCACGCCCTCCTACGCCCTCTTCCTCGCCGAGACCGCGGCGAAGAAAGGGATCGACCTCGCCACGCAGACGCGGGTCCGCATCACGTGGCACACGGGCGAGCCGGGCGCGTCGATCCCCGCGACGAAGGCGAAGATCGAAGCGGCGTTCGGCGCGAAAGCGTTCGACCTCCCCGGGCTCACCGAGATCGCGGCGTGGGGGTTCGAGTGCGACGCCCGCGCCGGCCTGACGCACGTGCACGAGGACTACTGCTACCCCGAGGTCCTCGACGAGCAGGGGCGGCCCGTCGGCCCCGGCGGGCGCGGCGAGCTGGTCCTCACGAGCCTCTACCGGAAGGCGATGCCCCTCATCCGCTATCGCACGCGCGACCTCGTCCAGCTCGCCGACCGCAGATGCCCGTGTGGCCGCACCCTGCAGGCACTGGAGGGCGGCGTCCTCGCGCGCCTCGACGACATGAAGAAGATTCGGGGCGTCGTCGTCTACCCGCGCCGCGTCGAGGAGCTCGTGCGCCCCCACGCGGGCGTCGACGAGTTCCAGATCGTCTTCAGGCGCCGCGAGGGGCTCGACGACATCCTGATCCGCATCGACCCTTCACCGTCGCTGTCGCTCGCCGAGCGCGATGGGCTCGGGGTGAGGCTCGCGGAGGACCTGCGCACCGGCCTCGGCATCCGCACGACGGTGGAGATGGCCGAGCCCGGCTCGCTCCCGCGCTGGGACCACAAGGCCAAGCGCGTGAAAGACGAGCGCACCGAGGTTCCGTTCTGAGGGGAGCCCACGCATGAAGGCGGCATTCTTCAAGGAGCACGGCGGCGCCGAGAAGGTCCTGTACGCGGACTATCGCGACCCGGTCCCCGGGCCGGACGACGTCGTCGTCCGCGTGCGAGCGTGCGGGCTCAACCACGTGGACATGCTCTTGCTCGACGGCCGCTTCCCGCCCCCCGAGGGGCTGCCCCACGTCAACGGCTGCGAGGTGACCGGCACGCTCGAGAGCGTGGGCGCCGCGGTGACGGGGCTCGCGCCGGGCGCACGCGTCGTCGTCTTCCCCGGGTTCGCGTGCGGGAGCTGCGAGTACTGCCTGCGCGGCGAGCGGACCGTGTGCGTCCGCTACGGCTACCTCGGCGCCCACCGAGATGGCGGCTACGCGGAGCTCGTGAAAGCGCCGGCCGCGAACATCCTGTCGCTGCCCGACGCGATCTCGTTCGAGACGGGAGCGGCGCTCCCGATGGCGATGCTCACCTCGTGGCACGCACTCGTCGCACGGGCCGGGCTCTCGCCCGGCCAGACGGTGTTGGTCCAGGCGGCGGGGAGCGGCGTCGGCAGCGCGGCGATCCAGATCGCCCGCCTGGTGGGCGCGCGGGTCATCGCCACCGTCGGCAGCGACGACAAAATCGAGTTCGCCCGCGCGCTCGGCGCCGAGGACGTCGTCAACTACCGTACCCATGACTTCGTCGAGGCGACGAAGGCGTGGACGAAGCGGCGGGGCGTGGACGTCGTCGTCGAGCACATCGGCGGCGAAACCTTCGAGAAATCGGTCTACGCGTTGACCCGGCTCGGCACGCTCGTGACGATCGGCTCTCACGACACCCACTGGGGGCGGATGGATCTCCGCCATGTCTACTCGAAGAATCTCAGGATCGTCGGGACGAACCTGGGCTCGATCCTCGAGCTCCGTACGATCCTCGACTACGTGGTCGCGGGCCGGCTCAAGCCGGTGATCGACCGTGCGTTCGGTCTCAAAGATGCGCGGGCGGCGGTGCAGTACGTGCTCGACCGGAAGAACAAGGGCAAGGTGCTGCTGGTCCCGTGACCCTGGGGGAGCTCCTCACCCGCGCCGCGCACCGGCGTCCCGAGGCCGTGGCTGTCGTGGACGGGACCCGGCGGCTCTCGTACGCGGAGCTGGACGCGCGCCGCGCAGCGGCGGCCCGTGGCTTCGCGCGCCTGGGCGTCGGCAAGCGCGACCGAGTGCTGATCGCGCTTCGAAACCGGCTCGAGCACGTCGTGGCCTACTGGGCGCTCCAGACACTCGGCGGCGTGCCCACGCCCGTCAACTTCCGCCTGGTGTCGGGCGAGATGAAGTACGTTCTCGAGAACTCCGGCGCCAAGCTCGCGCTGTTCGAGGACGCCACCGCCGCGGCAGTGCTCGAGGCGGCTCGCTCCACCTCGGTTCGCCTCGTGTGTGTCGGCGGCAAGGCCTCAGCGGATGCGATCGCCTTCGACGATCTGCTCGGGGGCGGGGGGGACTCAGGGGCGAGTGGGGTTCCGAGCCATCGAGCCCCCCTCCCCCCCGATGTCTCCGAAGACGATCTCTCGCTGATCCTCTACACGTCGGGAACGACCGGGCGCCCGAAGGGCGTCCCGCGCACCCATAAGAACCACTATGCCGGAGCGCTCGCGCACGTCGTGCAGTGCGGATACGCGTGGGGTGAGCGCACGCTCGGCGTCATGCCCCTCTACCACACGATGGGGATCCACGCGCTCACGAGCATGGCCGTCGTCAACGGCTGCTTCGTCTGCCAGCCCGAGTGGTCGGCGGCCGGCGCGCTCCGGCTCATCGCCGCCGAGCGGCTGACGGCGCTCTACCTGATCCCGACGCTCTACTGGGATCTCGTGCACGCGCCGGAGCTCGCGCGCGCGGACGTCTCCTCGGTGGGGAAGCTCGCGTACGCCGGCGCGCCCATGCTGGCGGCGCTCACCGAGGCGTGTACCGCGGCTTTTCGGCCGGAGATCTTCGTCAATCACTACGGCTCGACCGAGGTCTACACGTTCTCGGTCAATCGCGACGTGAGACCCAAGCCCGGGTGCGCGGGCCGCCCCGGGATCCACTCGGAGCTCAGGGTCGTGACGGCGAGCGCCGAGCGTCGAGTCGGTCCCGAGGAGGTCGTCCCGCAGGGGACGAAGGGTGAGATCATCGCGAGCCTCGGGTCCGACGAAGCCTTCGCGGGATACTGGAACCGCCCGGACGCCGACGCGAAGGCGCTTCGCGACGGCTGGTACTTCACGGGCGACATGGGGTACGTGGATGCAGACGGCGACCTTTACGTCGCCGGCCGCGTCGACGACATGATTATCAGCGGCGGCGAGAACATCCACCCGGTCGAGATCGAAGAGGTTCTGGCGCGCCACCCCCGCGTGCGGGACGTCGCGGTGGTCGGCGAAGGCGACGCGAAGTGGGGCGAGCGTGTCGTCGCCTTCGTCGTGCCGGGCGCCGACGTGACGGCCGAGGAGCTCGATCGCTTCTGCCGGGAGAGCCCGGACCTGGCGACCTTCAAGCGACCCCGGCGCTTTGTCTTCGTCGAGGCGATCCCGAAGACGGCGTCGGGCAAGATCCTGCGCCGGCTGCTCCGGGACGGCCACTATGCGGAGGTTCGGTCATGAGCGAGTTCCTGAGAGTCGAGCGGGCGGGCGCGGTCGCCACGATCTGGATCGACCGCCAGCCGAAGATGAACACGATGACGGTGGCGATGCGTAACGAGTTCCCCGCGATCTTCGGGAGTCTCGACGCCGATGCGGCGGTGCGCGTCGTCATCGTCCGGGGCGCGGGCGGCCGAGCCTTCAGCGCGGGCGGAGACGTCTCCGAGTTCCTCACGCTGGCGCCGGCCGATCTCGAGCTGTGGGGGGACACGCTGACCTCGGCGGAGCGCTGCCGCAAGCCGGTGATCGCGGCCATCGACGGGTATACGATGGGGGCCGGTCTCGAGCTGGCCGTCGCGTGCGATTTTCGGATCGCCACGCTTCGCTCGGAGTTTGCGTTTCCCGAAGTGAGGCTCGGCATGATCCCGGGGAGCGGCGGCACGCAGCGCGCGATGCGCCTCGTGGGGATGACGCGGGCGAAGCTCTTCATGATGACGGGCCGCCGCGTCTCGGCCGCCGAGGCGGAGGCGTGGGGGCTCATCACCCAGGCCGTGCCCGACGACAAGCTCGACGCGGCCGTGGGCGCGCTCGCCGCCGAGCTGGCCGAGCGGGCGCCGCTCGCCCTCCGCACGCTGAAGATGGTCCTGAACCGCGGGGCCGAGGCGCCGCTCGAGACCGCGCTCGAGCTGGAGCGCAAGGCGTATGCGTGGCTGCGGTCCACGCACGACTACGCCGAGGGCGTGACCTCGTTCCTCGAGAAGCGGCCGCCGAAGTACACCGGGAGGTAGACCGTGGCGCACTCCTTCGGGCTGATCCTGGCGAACCGCGCCGTCGTCCTCGGCGTGATCAAGGTCCGTGAGCTCCTCGACCTCGCGGTCGGGGCGGAGCGCGCCGGCGCATTCGACGCCGTGTGGGTGGGCGACAGCCTCCTCGCGAAGCCGCGCCTGGAGTCCGTCACCCTCCTCGCGGCGCTCGCGGGAGTGACGAGCCGGGTGCGGCTCGGCGTCGGATGCCTCGCGACGTTCGTGCACCGCCACCCGGTGCTCTTCGCGCAGCAGTGGGCGAGTCTCGACCTGCTGTCGAACGGGCGCGCCTGGCTCGTGGTCTGCCTCGGGGGGCCGAGCGACGCGAGCGCCGCGCAGGCGGCCGAGCATGCGGTGATGGGCGTCCGGTCGAGCGAGCGCGTGGGACGCCTCGAGGAGGGCATCGTCATCCTCCGCGCGCTCTTTCACGAGACCCCGGCGTCGCACCACGGCCGCTTCTACGCGTTCGACGGCGTCACGCTCCTGCCGCGGCCGGTGCAGAATCCGTGCCCCATCTGGATCGCGTCGAACCCCACGGGTCTCACCTGGAAGGGCGGCGCCAGCGCCTCCCCGGCCGCGGTGGAGCGCGCCTATCGCCGTGTCGCCCGTTATGCCGACGGCTGGATGACGAACAAGCTCTCTCCGTCGGAGTTCCGCGCAGAGTTCGGGCGCGTCCGCGCGATGGCGGGCGGGGACGGGCGCGACCCGGCGGCGCTCGGCAGCGCGCTCTACCACAACATCAACATCAATGACGACCGCGCGAAGGCACTCGAGGAGTCGAAGGCCTTCCTCGACGCCTACTACACCGCGACGTTCACTCCGCGGTTCGTCGAGCAGTGGACCGTCGCCGGGACCCCGCGCCAGTGTGTCGCCGACCTCCAGGCGTACTTCGACGCGGGCGTCGGTCACATGGCGCTGCGCCTCGCCTCCTGGGACCAGCCGGGTCAGCTCAAGCGCTTCCTCGGCGAGGTTGCGCCGGCATTCGGAGGACGCTGATGCTCAAGGGCTTCGACCATATCGTCATCGCCGTTCCCGACCTCGAGGTGGCGAGGAAGAGTTACGAGGCGCTCGGCTTCACCGTCGTGCCAGGCGGCCGCCATCCCGTCGGCACGCACAACGCGCTCGTCGCGTTCGGCGACGGGTCGTACGTCGAGCTCATCGCCTTCTACGAGAAGAACCCTGCGCACAAGTGGTGGACGCCCCTCCAGAAGGGCGGCGGCCTCGTGGACTTCTGCATGCAGACCGACGACCTCCGCGGCGACACCGCGGCGTTCCGAAACGCCGGGGTCGAGATCGACGATCCGTCGCCGCTCTCGCGTATCCGCCCCGACGGCTACCGGCTCGCGTGGGTGCTCTCGATCCCGCGCGGGGACCACCGCGGCGTCGCGCCGTTTCTGATCCAGGACGAGACGCCGCGCGAGGAGCGGGTCCCGCGCCAGACGACCCACGCGAACGGCGTCACCGGCATCGGCGCCGTCACCGTGGCGGTGCGGGACGTGGTCCCGGTCGCCCGGTGGTACGCCGAGGTTCTGCGCCAGCAGGCGCAGCCCATCCAACGGCCCGAGCTCGGCGGCGCCGGCGTGCGCGTCACGGTCGGGCCGCACACGCTCGACGTCGTGGCGCCGCGGGGGAGCGTGGGCCCCCTCGCGGAATGGCTCGCGGCGCGCGGCGCGTCGCCCTACGCCGCCACGCTCCACGCCCCGAAGCCGGCCGCGCTGGATCCGACGAAAACCCTCGGGGCGCGCCTCGGCCTGGTCTGAACGGACACGATCTCGACGGAGGCGAATCGATGCGACGTGTGATCGCTGCGCTCGGACTCGTGGCCGTGAGCGCCACGGGCGCCTTCCCGCAACAGCCCGTGAACCTCGCCTTCGCCACGCTCGACACGGGGAGCGCCTGGTACGTGTACGGCGCGACCATGGCGGAGGTCCTCCGCCGGGCGTTGCCGCCGGGCTCCAACATCGACGTGAAGCCACGCGCGGGCGGTGTCGGGAACCCGCGCCTGGTCGCGAAGAACGAGACGCCGCTCGGGCTCGGGTTCACCGTGACGAACCGCTGGGCGTACGAGGGCAAGGAGGCCTACGACGCGAAGCTCGACAACCTGCGCGCGCTGGTCGGCGGTCTCGACACCTACTACATGGTCGCGGTCGCCTCGAGGACGCTCGGCGTCAACTCGGTGCGGGAGATCAGGGAGAAGAAGCTCGCCGTCAAGGCCACCTCGCAACCCGTCGGCTCGCTCGGCGAGTTCTCGGCGCGCCAATTATTGAAGGGGGCGGGGATGGGCTACACGGACATCAAGGCCTGGGGAGGCTCGATGCAGCACGCCGGCTACAACGTCATCGTGGACGCCTTCAAGGACGGGCGCGCCGACGTCCTCTTCGCCGTGGTGACGCCGAAGCACCCGTCGGTCACCGAGATCGCCAACGGCGTGGACGTGAAGTTCCTCGGTCTCGACGCCGAGACGATCCGGGCGCTGGTGCCGCTCGGCTACGTGCCGGCCACGATGCCGGCGAACACCTTCAAGGGACAGACGGAGCCCGTCCGGACGGTCGGCTTTCCCACGGTGCTCATCACGAACAAGGACCTGTCCGAGCCGATCGCGTACACGATCACGAAGGCGGTCCTCGAGAACAAGGACGCGCTCGTCCGCGGCCACGCCGGGCTTGCGGAGTTCGATCCGGCGACGGCGTGGCAGCCGGAGAAGGTGGGGATCCCGCTCCACCCGGGCGCCGAGCGCGCGTATCGGGAGAAAGGGTGGATGAAATAGTTGGAGGCCGCCCGGGTCGGGCTGGCGGCGGCCTGGACGATCTTCCAGCTCTACACGGCGCAGGCGGGGCTCTACGACCTCCTGATCCAGCTCCCGGTCCACGTCGGGTTCGCCGTCGCGCTCGCGTTCCTGACCGGGCCGATCCCCGAGTCGGCCGCCGGGGCGGCGGCGCGGTCGGGGCGCACACGGCGGCGCTGGCCCGACGCGCTCGCCGCGCTGCTCGCCCTGGCCTGCGCCGCGTACTACGTCGCCCACAACGCGCGCCTGGCGTCGCGCATGGCGATGGTGGACGGCCTGCCCACGACGGACCTCGCCGTCGGCGTGCTGTTCGTCCTGCTGCTCCTCGAGGCGGCGCGGCGCCACATCGGCCCGGCGCTGGTCGTGCTGGCGCTCGCCTTCGTCGTCTACGCGTTCGCCGGACCCTGGCTGCCGGGTTTCCTCTCCCACGGCGGTGAGAGCTTCATGACCCTCGTGGACGGGCAGATGTTCACGACGGGCGGAGTCTTCGGCATTCCGACGCTCGTGTCGGCGACCTTCATCTACCTGTTCGTCGTCTTCGGCGGCGTCATGTCTCACGGCGGCCTCCTTCGCTTCTTCACCGACGCTGCGCTGGCGGTCGCCGGCGGGACGCGCGGCGGCGCCGGAAAGGTCGCGGTGATCTCGAGCGGCCTCTTCGGCACCGTGAACGGGAGCGCCATCGCCAACGCGGTGACGACCGGCGCGTTCACGATCCCGCTGATGATGCGGGCCGGCTACCGGCCGGCATTCGCCGCGGGCGTCGAGGCGACGGCGTCTATGGGCGGCCAGCTCATTCCGCCCGTCATGGGCGCCGCGGCGTTCATCATGGCCGAAACACTCGGCGTCCCGTACTCGACCGTCGCCCTCGCGGCGGCCATTCCGGGTGTTCTGTACTTCGTCGCCGTCGGCGTCATGGTCCACTTCGAGGCGGCGCGCCAGGGACTGCCGGTGCTCGCGCGCAGCGAGCTGCCGAAGCTCCGCACGGTGCTGACGCGCGACGCCCACCTCCTGCTCGGGCCGGCGCTCCTCGTCTGGTTCCTCGTGGAGGGCCGCTCGCCGCTCTTCGCGGGCTTCTGGGCGCTCGTCGCCTCGATCGTCGTGAGTCAGCTTCGGCGCGAGACGCGGATCGGCTGGAGGGAAGCGTTGCGTATCCTCGTGGACAGCGCGCAGAGCGCCATGCCGGTCGCGCTGGCCTGCGCCACGGTGGGCATCGTCGTCGGCGTCGTCTCGGCCACCGGGCTCGGACTCAAGCTCGCCGGCGGCATCGTCGGCCTCGCGCAGGGGAACATGCTCGCGACGCTGCTCCTGACGATGCTCGCCGCGCTCGTGCTCGGCACCGGACTCCCGACGTCGGCGACCTACATCATCACGTCGATCATGGCGGCGCCCGCCCTCGTCCAGCTCGGCGTCCCAAAGCTCGTCGCCCATATGTTCGTCTTCTATTTCGGGATCCTCGCCGACCTGACGCCGCCCACCGCGATCTCGACCTACGCGACCGCCTCGATCGCCGGGGCCGACGTCTGGCGGACGCAGTGGACAGCCATGGCGCTCGCCCTCTCTGGCTTCATCATCCCGTTCAGCTTCGCCTACGACCCGGCGCTCATGATGCTGGGCGCCGGGCCCGTGCGTGTCGTGCTCAGGACCGCGGCGGCGACGCTCGGTCTCGTCATGCTCGGCGCCGGCGTGATCGGCTACCTCCGCCGGCCGACGCGGCGCTGGGAACGCGGGCTCCTGCTGGTCGGGGCGGTTCTCCTGATCTTCCCCGGCTGGGTGAGCGACGCGCTGGGTGTCGCGTGCTTCATAGTGGTGCTAGTCTCTCAGCGCCCCGCCGCGCTCCCCGGCGCCGCGTGTGGCGCCGCCCGGTGAACGCGGCACGGATCGCGCGGCAGCGAGCGCGCGTGGCGTCGCGGCGGGGCGCGGGCGTGGCGCGGCGGGGGGGCGCGCAACGCTGATCGGGGGTGGGAGCGAGCGCGCGTGGGGTCGCGGCGGGGCGCGGGCGTGGCGCGGCGGGGGGCGCGCAACGCTGATCGGCGGTGGGAGCGAGCGCGCGTGGGGTCGCGGCGGGGCGCGGGCGTGGCGACAGCCCGGGCGCCCGCGCCCTATTAATGGAGGAGTCCATGGATCTGCGCCAGTGGATCACGCTGCTCGAGAAGGAAGGGGAGCTCCGCCGGATCACGGCCGAGGTGGACTGGGATCGCGAGCTCGGCGCGATCACCCGCCGCGTCCTCGAGGCGAAGGGCCCCGCGCTCCTCTTCGAGCGGATCAAGGGCTACACGAAGGGGCGCTGCACGAAGCTGTTCACGAGCGGGCTCGGCAGCCGTGCGCGCCTCGCGCTGGCGCTCGGCTTCGGGAAGGACGTCTCGAACGCGGCGCTCGTGCAGCACGTGATGAAGAAGAACCGCGAGACGATCCCGCCGCGGCTGGCCCCGACCGGCCCCGTGAAGGAGGTCATCGTGCGCGGGCGGGACGTGGACCAGACGGAGTTCCCCGTCCCGAAATGGCACTACCTCGAGGGCGGGCGGTACATTCACACCTTCTCCGCGATCGTCACGCGCGATCCCGACACGCGCGTCATGAATGTCGGGATCTACCGCGGCATGATCGGCAAGAAGAACACGACCCCGTTCCTGCTCATCAAGGGTGGCCAGCACTGGGGCCAACACTTCCTGAAGTACACGGCCCGCGGCGAGCCGATGCCCGTCGCCTGCGTGATCGGCTGGGACCCAATCATGCCCTTCCTCGCCGGCTCGCCGATCCCGGCGGGCATCTGCGAGTGGGACGTGATGGGCGCCTATCGCGGAGAGCCGGTGGAGCTGGTCAGGTGCGAGACCGTCGACCTGGAGGTTCCGGCGAGCGCCGAGATCGTGATCGAGGGGCTCATCACGGACGATCCGGCGACCTACGAGACGGAGGGGCCCTTCGGCGAGTTCACGGGTTACGTCTCCGACATCCCCACCCCCCGGCCGACGCTGCAGATCAGCGCTCTCACGCACCGGCGCGAGCCGATCTTTCGCGGCACGCTCGAGGGCACGCTGCCCGGCTCGTACAGCGAGAACAGCGTGATGTCTTCGATCCAGCGCGCCGCCATCGCGTGGAACGTCCTGACCGCCGCCGGCATTCCCGGCGTGCGCGACGTCTGGGTGCCGCCGATCACCAACGGGGTAAACGTCGTCGTCCAGATCACGAAGGCCTATCAGGGCCAGCCGAAGCAGATCGCCGCGGCGCTCTGGGGCTCGAGCGCGGCCCAGTTCCGTTACAAGCACGTGACGGTCGTCGAGGATGACATCGACCCGTCGTCCTACGAGCAGGTGGACTGGGCCTTCGCGCACCGCGTGAACGCGGGCGAGGACGGCATCGTGATCTTCCCGGGGATCTTCGGCTCGCCGATCGATCCGAGCACGCCGCTCGCGGACCGCGACGTCGCCCGACTCGGCACCGGGCTCTGGAACCGCGTGCTCATCGACGCGACCCGGTCGTGGAGGTTCGAACGGCGCCCGGAGTGGGGCGGGGCGCGTTTCCCGCCGACCGTGCGCCCGGCGCCCGAGGACGAGGCGCGCGTGCGCGCGCGCTGGAACGAGCTCGGGCTCGGAGACCTCGCATGAAGATCACCGGCGCCGACGCGATCCCGCTCGCCGTCCCGCTCCGCGAGAGCACGCCGCCCTCGCCCTGGGCGGCGGCGACGGCCAAGCAGATCCTGGTGCGTCTCACCACCGACGAAGGCCTCACGGGCTGGGGCGAGTGCTTCGCCTACGGCGCGACGCTCGCGGTCGTGAGTGTCGTCGAGGAGGCGCTGGCGCCGATCGTGCTCGGCCAGGACCCGACGCAGATCGCCGAGCTCGTGGACCGGATGCACCGTGCGCTCATGATCTGGGGGCGGCGCGGGCTCGCGATGATGGCGGTGAGTGGGGTGGAGCTGGCGCTGTGGGATCTCTGCGGCAAGGCGCGCGGCGCGCCCGTCTACCAGCTCCTGGGCGGGCTCTCCGCGTCGCGCCCCCGGGTTTACGCGAGCCTCCTGCGATACGCGACACCCGCCCACGTCCGGCAGGCCGTCTCGGCGGCGGTCACCCTCGGGTACACCGCGATCAAGCTCCACCAGATCGACGTCGAGTCCGTGGCCGGGGCGCGGGAGGTCGCGGGCGACGGGATCGAGCTGATGCTCGACACGAACTGTCCGTGGACGGTCGAGGAGGCGATCCGCATGGGCCGAGCGCTCGAGCGCTTCGACCTCCGCTGGCTCGAGGAGCCCGTGTGGCCTCCCGAGGACTATCCGGGCCTCGCGCGTGTCCGTGCGGCGTTGCGGATCCCCCTCGCGTGCGGCGAGAACGAGGCGACGGTCTTCGGGATCCAGGCGATCATCAACGCGGGGGCGGTCGACATTGTGCAGCCGAGCGTGACGAAAGTGGGCGGGATCCTCGAGATGAAGAAGATCGCGACGCTGGCGGCCGCGACCGGCGCCACCTTCGTGCCGCACTCCTACTACTACGGCCCCGGGCTCGCGGCGACGCTCCACGTCGTCGCCTCCACGCCCGACGTCCCCTACATCGAGTTCCCGCCGGGCGAGCTCGCGGTGTCGATCCTCGCCGAGCCGATCCGTGCTCGCGGCGGCGTCGTCACCGTGCCGGACCGACCCGGGCTCGGCGCGGATCCCGACCCTGACGTGATCGCGCGCTATCCCTACCGGCGTGAGGCCGCGCGTCCCTTCTATCTCACGTAGCGCGCGCGGATTATCATGGTCGGCAAATGGAGATCGCCCAGGCGGTCACCCCGGAGCAGATCGTCGAGGCACGAACGCTCTTCCGCGAGTACGAGCGCTCGCTCGGCATCGACCTCTGCTTCCAGGGGTTCGAGCAGGAACTCGCCGGGCTGCCGGGCGCCTACGCGCCGCCGCGCGGCCGGCTCCTGCTCGCCGTGGACGGCGGAGCGCCCGCCGGCTGCGTGGCGCTACGACCGCTGGACGACGCCGTGTGTGAGATGAAGCGTCTCTACGTGCGTCCCCCGTACCGCGGGCGACGCGCGGGCCGCCGGCTGGCGGAGCGGGTCATCGTGGATGCGCAGGCGATCGGCTACGCGCGGATGCGGCTCGACACGCTCCCGTCCATGAAGGAGGCGATCGCGCTCTACGGCGCGCTCGGCTTCGTCGCGATCGCGCCGTACTACGCGAATCCCGTCCCGGGCGCGCTTTTCCTGGAGCTCGACCTCCGCTGATCCTGCTCTCGTTCTGGGTCCGCTAGCGGGGTTTCAGTTGCCTTACCGGTGCAGGACAGGGCGTTTGTGGCGATCCTCCTGGTCTCTCGAGTCATAGGCCTCGAAGACCCTGCGAACGGATTCGAGCGCAGCAAAAAGCGGCGCAATCAGTATCTCGCCCATCCTACGATCTCCTTCCAGAGGAGCCAGCCTGCGGTTCCGATGGGAGCGCGTCCGCGCCCGGCGGAGACGTCCCCTACCGTCCTACAGATCGCGTGGACCCACGATTGCGACGATCCGCCTGGCGGCCCCGGCGGAGACGATCGTCGATCGTGCACAATCGGCAGCGGAGAACTCGGGCAAGGGCGACGTATTCGGCGTCGTAGGTCTTCGCCCAACCGAGCTCTTCAGCGACGCGCCACGCCTCTCGGCGGAGTCGACGCGGTGTGCGGGTGGCAATCGGCGCGCCAACGTTTCTCGTAAATGGGATCCGACCCTCTCGAACCCCGGAAGTTAGGCTAGGCGCGCGCGGGCTCGGCGACGGAGGCGCGCAGGACCAGGCAGAGCGGGATCGTGACGAGCACGATGACGGCGACCGTGAGGAGCGTCGCCGTCACTCCAACGGCGTCGCCGAGCACGCCGTAGAGCGTCGGCGCGGTCGCCGAGGCACCGACGGTGAGCGTGTAGTAGAGTCCGTAGGCGCGCGAGCGGCGGTCTGCGGCCACGAGGTCGGCGACGGTGGCGTAGAGGACCGACGACGTCCCGTTCAGCGCGATGCCGAGCGGCAGCAGAACCGCGAGCGCCACGGGGAGTGGCGCCGCGACGACCGCGACGATGCCGAGCGCGGTCGCGCCCTCCGTCAGGACCACGGTGCGGATCACGCCGACCCTCTCGGCCGCCAGGCCGCAGACGAACTTGCCCAGCGCCCCGCCCGCGAACACGAGCGCGAGCGCGGTGCCCACGCCCGCCACGGTCGTGCCCTTGGCGATGAGCGCGAAGGGCAGGAAGGTGAGCAGGCCCGTGCGGGTCGCGTTGTCGATCATTCCGATGGCGGTGAGCGCCTGGAAGCCCCGCGCGTCGCGGATGCCCCAGCCGTTGCCCCCGCGCGCGGCGGCGCGCGCCGCCGCGTCCGGCGCGGCGCCGGCGGCCAGGCGCGTCAGGAGCAGCACGATCGCCGCGGCGGCCGCGAGGCCCAGGAGGCCGTAGCCGGCCGCGGCCGCGCGCCAGCCCACGAGGGTCGTCGCGAGCGCGACGGCCGCGGGCACCACGACCTTGCCGACGTCGCCAGAGAAGTTGTACGTGCCGAGCGCCGCGCGGCGGGCGCCCGTCTCGTACGCCTTGGAGACGAGCGAGGACGAGAGCGGGTGCTGGACGCCCGAGCCGAGTCCCGCGATCAGGAGCAGTCCCAGCAGCGAGGCGAAGCCGCCGGCCCACGCGCCCGCGGCGACGAAGCCGCACGCCGTCACCGCCGTGCCCGTGGCGAGCAACCTCCGCTCGCCCCAGCGCTCGGCGAGGAGGCCCGCCGGAAGCTGGAACGCCGCCATCGCGCCCGAGTAGGCGGTACGGATCATTCCGACCTGCGTGAGACCCAACCGGAACTCCTGAGCCCAGAGCGGCAGCAGGACGTAGAGGATGTCGGAGAAGCCGTCGTGAACGAAGTGCGTGCCGGCGGCCGTCGCCAGAACCGCGCGCGCCCGGGTCTTCACGTCGAGTAGAATACCGCAGCGGAGGTCATCGATGACGATCAGCATCACGCGCGTCTACACGCGTCTGGGCGACCGTGGCGAGACCGCGCTGGTCGGCGGCAAGCGCGTGCCCAAGGACTCGCCGCGCATCGTCGCCTACGGGACGATCGACGAGCTGAACGCGATCGTGGGCATCGTCCGCACGTTCAACGAGGAGCGTCTCGCCGAGGGCGAGCACCACCGCTGGCTCGACGAGGTTCTCCGGAAGATCCAGAACGAGCTGTTCGACCTCGGCAGCGAGCTGGCCACGCCGCGAGAGGCGGAGTACGAGGGGATGTTCAAGGTGGGCGAGGCGCAGGTCACGGCGCTCGAGCGCCTCATGGACCACTGCCAGAAAGACCTCGAGCCGCTCAAGTCCTTCACGCTGCCCGGCGGCGGCCGGATCAACGCGTTCCTCCACCAGGCGCGCACCGTGTGCCGCCGCGCGGAGCGCGAGGTCCTGAGGCTCTCGCGCGTGGAGCCCCTCAACGAGTGGGTGCTGCGCTACGTCAACCGGCTGAGCGACGCGTTCTTCGTCCTCGGCCGCTGGGTCGGCAAGCACATGAGCGAGAAGGAGTACCTCTGGGAGCGCGGGCTCAGCGCGCACAGCCGCCCGCGAAAGAAGCGCGGGTGACACGTGCGCCGCTGATCGCGGGGGTGTACGAGTTCCCCGAGCGCAAGACCGCCAAGAGCGCGCTCGAGATCCAGGCGATCTCGGCTCGCGCCGCCCTCGCCGACGCCGGCCTCGCATCGAAGGACGTGGACGGCTACTTCACCGTCGGGACCAACCCGGGCGTGGGGCCGCTCGCGACGGTGGATTACCTCAACCTCAACCCGAGGTACATCGACGGGACGACCATCGGCGGGTCGTCGTTCGTCGCCCACGTGAACCACGCGGCGGCGGCGATCGCGGAGGGTCGGTGCCGCGTCGCGCTCATCACCTACGGCTCCACCTCGCGCTCGTCGGGGATCGCCGTCGGGACGCGCGAGCGGATCGCCGGCGAGTACGTGGACCAGTTCGAAGGGCTCTACGGGATCTCCACGGTCGGCCTCTACGCGCTCGTGGCCCAGCGTCACATGCACGTGTACGGGACGACCGGAGCGCAGCTCGCCGAGATCGCCGTGGCGTGCCGGCGCCACGCGGGACTCAACCCCGTGGCGCTCTACCGCGAGCCGATCACGATCGACGACGTGGTGCGATCGCCGATGATCTCCTCGCCGCTCCACCTGCTCGACTGCTGCGTGATCACCGACGGTGGCGGCGCGGTCGTGGTGGTGCACCCGGACCTCGGGCGCGACCTCAAGAAGCCGCCCGTGCGACTCTTGGCGGGTGCGGAGGCGATCGCCCACACCGCGGCGGGCCACCGCGACTATCTGGTCTCGGCGGCGGCGCAGACCGGGCCGCGCGCGCTCGCGGAAGCGGGCGTGAGCCACGACGACATCGACATGGCGATGATCTACGACTCGTTCACGATCACCGTGCTCGTGACGCTCGAGGATCTGGGCTTCTGCAAGAAAGGCGACGGGGGGCGGTTCGTCGAGGGCGGGCGGCTCGGGCTCGGCGGCGCGCTCCCCGTCAACACCGACGGCGGCGGCCTCTCGTCGAATCACCCGGGGATGCGCGGGATCTTCCTCGTCATCGAGGCGGTCAAGCAGCTCCGCGGTGAGTGCGGCGCCCGCCAGGTGCCGGACTGTCGGGTGGCCCTCGTGCACGGCACGGGCGGCACGCTCGGCACGCGCCACTCGTCCGCCACGCTCATTCTCGGGGCGACGTAGCCGTGGCCGAGTACACGAAGCCGCTCCCCGAGATCACCGCCGAGTCGCGGCCGTTCTGGGAGGGATGCAAGCGCCGACAGCTCCTCGTCCAGCGTTGCCGCGCGTGCGGCGCGCGCCAGCACTACCCGCGCGGCGTGTGCGCCGCCTGCTGGAGCGACGACCTCGAATGGCTGCCGAGCCCAGGGCGCGGGAGAGTCTACAGCTTCACGGTCACGCACCGCACGCAGGCGCGCGGCTTCAGAGACGAGCTGCCGTACGTCCTCGCCTGGGTCGAGCTCGACGAAGGCGTGCAGGTGTTGACCAACCTCGTCGGCTGCGATCCCGAGAAGGTCAGGATCGGGATGGAGGTGCGCGTCACCTTCGAGGATGTCAACGCCGACGTCAGCATTCCGCGCTTCACACCCGCCTGATGCCGATCCTGTCCGTTCGTGACCTCACCGTCCGTTTCGGCGGTATCATCGCGCTCGACTCCGTGTCGTTCGACGTGGACGAGGGTCAGATCGTCGGCCTGATCGGCCCGAACGGCGCGGGCAAGACGACGCTCTTCAACTGCCTGAGCCGGCTCTACACGCCGGCCCGGGGCGAGGTCCTCTTCGACGGCCGCGCCCTCCTGGAACGGCCGGCGCACCGGATCGCCGAGCTCGGCATCGGCCGCACCTTCCAGAACCTCGCGCTCTTTCCGACGCTGAGCGTGCTGCAGAACGTCATGGTCGGCGTTCACTGCCGGACGCGCAGCGACTTCCTCTCGAATGCTCTCCGCCTCGGCTGGGTCGCCCGGGAGGAGGCGGCGATCCGCGCGCGGGCGACGGAGATCCTCGCCTTCCTCGATCTCGAGGACGTCGCCCACCATCCGGCGGCCGGCCTGCCGTTCGGGACGCTCAAGCGCGTCGAGCTGGCCCGCGCGCTCGCGGCGAGCCCGCGGCTGCTCCTCGTCGACGAGCCGGCGAGTGGTCTGAACCACGAGGAGGTCGCCGCGCTGGCGAAGCTCCTCCGCGCGATCCGTGACGCGCGGCGCGTGACCGTGCTCCTCGTCGAGCACCACATGGGGCTCGTCATGCAGGTCTCGGACCGGGTCGTCGTGCTCGACTTCGGCCGCAAGATCGCCGAGGGGCCGCCCGTGGACGTCCAGCGGAACCCCGATGTCATCCGCGCGTACCTCGGCACCGCCGAGCGCGTCGGCGCGGAGACCCGGTGATGGCGCTGCTCGAGGTCGAGGGCCTCGAGGCGCAGTACGGCTGGACGAAAGTCCTGCACGGGATCCGCTTCGAGGTGGAGGACGGCGGGATCACCACGATCCTCGGCGCCAACGGGGCCGGCAAGACGACGACGCTGCGCGCCGTGTGCGGCATGGTGCGGACGGCCGGCGAGATCCGCTTCGACGGTCGGCGCCTCGCCGGCCGGGCGACCGAGGACATCGTCCGGCTCGGCATCGCCCACGTGCCCGAGGGGCGCGGCACGTTCATGCAGCTCACCGTCGAGGAAAATCTGAGACTGGGCGCCTACGCGCGGCGGGAGAAGGGCGCGCTCGCCGGCGCCCTCACGCGCGTCTACGACTACTTCCCCGTGCTCGGCGAGCGGCGGCGCCAGATCGCGGGGAGCCTCTCCGGCGGCGAGCAGCAGATGCTCGCGGTCGGGCGCGCGCTCATGCTGCGGCCGCGCTTGCTGCTGCTGGACGAGCCCTCGCTCGGGCTCGCGCCGCTCGTCGTCCGCGAGATCTTCCGCATCGTGCGCGCGATCAATCGGGAGGAGCGCGTGGGCGTTCTCCTCGTCGAGCAGAACGCGGCGACGGCGCTCGACCTCGCCGATCACGCGTACCTCCTCGAGACCGGCCGCGTCGTCATGTCGGGCCCGTCCGCCGACCTCCGGCGCGACGACGCGATCCGGCGCGCGTATCTCGGATACTGAGGCGATGGAGATCTTCCTCCAGCAGGTGGTGTCCGGGCTCGCGACCGGCGGTATCTACGGGAGCCTGGCGCTCGCGCTCGTGATGATCTACCAGGCGACCGACGTCGTGAACTACGCCCAGGGCGAAATGGCGATGTTCAGCACCTACCTCGCCTGGACGATGATCAACGCCGGGCTTCCGTACTGGGCGGCGTTCGTCGCCACGCTGGCGATCGCCTTCGTCGGCGGGCTCGTGATCGAGCGCGTCGTGATCCGCCCGGTCGAGAACGCGCCGATCCTCACGATCGTCATCGTGTGCATCGGCCTCCTCGTCATCCTGAACAGCCTCGCCGGCTGGATCTACTCGTACATCCAGAAGCCCTTTCCGAGCCCGTTCCCCGAGACGCCGATCGTCATCGGCACCGTGGTCTTCGGCGCCCACGACCTCGGCGCCATCGGCGTGACGCTCGTCGTGCTCGTCTTCCTCTACGTGTTCTTCCGCTACACGATGCTCGGGCTCGCCATGCGGGCGGCGGCGCAGAACCCGTCGTCGAGCCGGCTCTGCGGGATCCGTGTGGGCTGGATGCTGGCGGTGGGCTGGGGGCTCGCCGCGCTCGTGGGCGCGGTCGCCGGGATGATGGTCGCGCCGATCGTCTTCCTCGACCCCAACATGATGGGCGGCATTCTGATCTACGCCTTCGCCTCCGCGACGCTCGGTGGCTTCACGAGCCCGGGTGGCGCGGTGCTCGGCGGTCTCATCGTCGGCGTCGTCGAGAACCTCGTCGGAACCTACGTGCGCTTCATCGGCACCGAGCTCAAGCTCACCGTCGCCCTCACCATGATCCTGGTCGTCCTCGTCGTCAAGCCGAGCGGCCTCTTCGGGCGGGCCGTGGTGCACCGCGTATGACGGGGGCGCGGGCGTGGGAGCGCGCGCTCGTGGTCGCGGCGCTCGCCCTGGCCTGCGCGCTTCCGTTCGCGCTGAGCGGGTTCCGCGCGTTCCAGTTCACGCAGGTCGGGATCTACGCGATCGCGCTGCTCGGCCTCAACATCCTCACCGGCTACAACGGCCAGATCTCGCTCGGTCACGGCGCCTTCTACGCGATCGGCGCCTATACGACCGCGATCATGCTCGACAAGTGGAACGTGCCGTATGGGTTGACGATTCCCGTGGCCGGCCTCGTCTGTCTCGTCGCCGGGTTCCTCTTCGGGATCCCGGCGCTCCGGCTCGAGGGGCTCTATCTCGCGCTCGCGACCTTCGCGCTGGCCCTCGCCGTGCCGCAAATCCTCAAGTACTTCGAGCACTGGACGGGCGGCTCGCAGGGGATCGTGCTCTCGAGGCCCGAGGCGCCGGCCGGTCTGACGCTGACCCCGGACCAGTGGCTCTACTTCATGACGCTCGGCGTGCTCGTCGTCTTATTCGTGCTCAGCGCGAATCTGCTGCGCGGCCGGACGGGGCGGGCGATCGTCGCGATCCGCGACAACCCGATCGCCGCCCAGGCGATGGGCGTCAACACCGCCCTTTACAAGTCGCTGACCTTCGGCGTGAGTGCCGCCTACACGGGCGTGGCGGGAGCGCTGAGCGCGGTCGCCGTCGCCTTCGTGGCGCCCGATACATTCAACGTGTTTCTGTCGATCACCCTCCTCGTGGGGATCGTCGTCGGCGGGCTCGCATCCATCTCGGGCGCGATCTTCGGCGCGCTCTTCATCCAGTTCGTGCCCAACTGGGCGCAGGACATTTCGAAGGCTGCGCCGTGGGCGATTTATGGCATCTTCCTGATCGTGTTCATGTATACGATGCCGCGGGGCATCGCGGGGTCGCTGAAGCTCGTGCTGAACCGGCTCGCCCGCGCTTCTGGCGGAGCCGGAGGGCCGGTGTGAAGGTTCACGGGGTGCAGGCCAGGGGCAAGGAGGAGATCATGACGCGCAGGCGCATCGTTACTCTCGCTCTCGTCGCGGCGCTCGGACTCGCCGTTCCGACTTCGCCGGTCTCGGCGGAGACACCCGGCGTCACGGGAACCGAGATCAGGATCGGTCACACCAACCCGTACAGCGGCAACGCATCGGCGTACGGCACGATCGGCAAGGTCATCGCCGCCTACTTCACGAAGGTCAACGGCGAAGGCGGCATCAACGGCCGCAAGATCAACTTCATCACCTATGACGACGGCTACAGCCCGCCCAAGACGGTCGAGATGGTCCGCCGGCTCGTCGAACAGGACCAGGTCGCGTTCCTGTTTAACACCCTGGGCACGCCCACCAACAGCGCGATCCACAAGTACGTGAACGCGCAGAAGATCCCCCACCTCTTCGTCGCGACCGGCGCCACCAAGTGGGGTGATCCGCAGCACTTCCCGTGGACGATGGGCTGGCAGCCCAACTACCAGACCGAGGGGCACATCTACGCCCGGTACGTCCTGAAGAACGTTCCCAACGCCAGAATCGGGATCCTCTACCAGAACGACGATTACGGCAAAGACTACGTGAAAGGGTTCAAGGACGGGCTCGGCGACGCCGCCAAGAAGCTCATCGTGATGGAGCAGACCTACGAGACGTCCGATCCGACGATCGACTCGCAGATCGTCAACCTCAAGAACAGCGGCGCCAACGTCTTCTTCAACGTCACGATTCCGAAGTACGCCGCACAGGCGATCAAGAAGTCGGCCGAGATCGGCTGGAAGCCGCTCCACCTGCTCAACAACGTCTCGAACTCCGTCGGCGCCGTGCTGAAGCCGGCGGGCTTCCAGAACTCGAAGGACATCGTGTCGACCTTCTATCTCAAGGACCCGACCGATCCGACCTGGAAGGACGATCAAGGGTACAGGGACTGGCTCGCGTTTATGAAGAAGTACTATCCGGAGGGCGACCTCGCCGACCTCGGCAACGTGTTCGGGTACACCGCCGCCCAGGGGCTGGTCCACGTCCTCAAGCAATGCGGCGACAACCTCTCGCGCGAAAACATCATGAAACAGGCGGCGAGCATCAAGAACCTCTCGCTGCCGATGCTGTTGCCCGGGATCAAGGTCAACACGAGCCCGACCGACTTCTACCCGATCGAGCAGGAGCAGCTCGCGAAGTTCGACGGCGAGCGGTGGGTGCTCTTCGGCGAGATCTACGACGCCGGCAAGAAGTAGCGCGCGGGGGTCAGGTCGACTCGAACTTCTTGATGCGGCGGTAGAGCGTGCGGACGGTGAGGCCGAGCGCCCGGGCGGCCTTGTCCTTGTCGTTTCCGTGGCGGGCGAGCGCGCGGCGGATCAGGTCGCGCTCGGCGTCCTCGAGCGTGGGGAGCTCCTCGGCCGGGTCCACGGCGGCGCGCACGAGCGCCGGGGCGAGCGCGGGGAGGTGCTCGCGCGTGATCTCGCCGCTGGCGCCGAACGCGTACGCGCGCTCGATGAAGTTCTCGAGCTCCCGGACGTTGCCGGGAAACGCGTACGCCGTCAGGGCCGCCAGGGCGTCGGACGTGAGCCCCTTGATGTGACGCTGGAACCGCTCGTTGAAGCGCCGGAGGAAGTGCGTCACCAGCGCGGGAATCTCGTCCTTGCGATCGCGGAGCGGCGGCACGACGATCCGCACGACGTTGATCCGATAGTAGAGGTCTTGCCGGAAGCGCTCGCTCGCGACCGCGGTCTCGAGGTCTCGGTTGGTGGCGGCGATGATGCGAACGTCGACCGAGTGCGTCTTGGCCGAACCGACGGGCCGCACCTCCTTCTCCTGCAGCACGCGCAGGAGCTTGGCCTGGAGGGCCGGCGGGAGCTCGGCGATCTCGTCGAGGAACAGCGTACCGCCGTGGGCCGAGCGCACGAGGCCGAGCGCGTCGGCGACGGCGCCCGAGAACGCGCCCCGCACGTGCCCGAAGAACTCCGACTCCATCAGCTCCGCGGGGATCGCGCCGCAGTTGACGGGCACGAAGGGCCCCTTGGCGCGCGCCGACCGGCGGTGGATCGCGGCGGCCACCAGCTCCTTGCCGGTTCCGCTCTCGCCCTCGATCAGGACTGGGGAGTCCGAGGTCGCCACCGAGGCGATCGTCTGCTTCACCTCCCGCATCTGCGGTGACGTCCCGACGAGCTCCCGGTCGGCGAGCTCGCGCCCCAGCCTGGCCCGCAGCGACCCCACCTCCTGCCTGAGAAAGCGCCGTTCGATGAGCTGGCTCATCAGGGGCTGCAGCTCCTCGAGATTCAGCGGCTTGATCAAGTAATCGGAGGCCCCCGCCTTGAGGGTCTGCACCGAGGTCGAGACCATCGGGTTGCCCGTCATCATCACGACTTCGACCGCGGAGTCGCGACCCTTGATCTCCTCGAGGAGCCTCAGACCATCTTTGCCGGGGAGCGAGATGTCCAGCAGCGCCACGTCGAACAGCCGGCCGTCGAGCAGCGTGAGCGCCTCGGCGCCATCGCCGGCCGCCGTGACGTCGTAGCCCCACTGGGTCAGGGTCTCGGCCAGGAGGTCGCGGACTTCGCCATCGTCCTCCACGACGAGCACGCGGGCACGGTCCATGGCGGCTATCGGCGCCGGCGATCCTCGACCCGGGCGAGGAAGTCGAGGACGGTACGGTTCCATGCGTCGGGCTGGTCGCGGTTGGCGAAGTGGCTCGCCGGGGTCAGGACCACCAGCTTCGAGCCGCGGATCTTCCGGTGCATGACCCCCATCGGCGCCAGCGACGGATCGCGGTCGCCCCCCACCAGGAGCACGGGCATCCGGAGCTTCGGCAGCTCGTCGGTGATGTGATCCATCGCGAGCAGCGCGCGAAGCGAGTTCGCGTAGCCGATCGGCGCGAGCCGTCGATACTCCTCGTAGAACTCCGCCTTCGCCCCGGGGTCGAGGGCGAGCCGCTCGGAGACGTTCGGATTCTCGGCCATCGCGAACTCCGCCATCGCGTCCATGCCCTGCGTCAGCGTGATCTCGATCGAGCGCGCGCGCATGACGACGTTCTGCCAGGAGAGCGGCAGCCCGCTCGCCGACGACGAGTTGGTGACGACCAGCGACCTCGCGCGGGCGGGGAACCTGAGCGCGAAGCGCGTCGCGATCCCGGCGCCGAGCGAGAGCCCGCCGACATGAGCCTGCCGGAGACCGAGGTGGTCGAGCACGGCCTTGAGATCGAGCGCCCAGCGCTGGAACGAGTACTTCGCGGGGTCCTCCGGGCTGTCCGAGCGCGCGTGGCCCCGTGGCTCCCAGAGGATCAGCCGGTGCCGGGCGGCGAGCCCGGGGACGTTGAGGTCCCACATCGTCGCGTTGCCGCCGATGCCGTAGGCGAGCACGAGCGGGGTGCCGCGGCCGTGCTCCTCGTAGTAGAGCCGGACCCGGTCGTCGGCCCTCAGATAGGGCATGGTCGATATCTTAGCCGAGGGCGTCTTCCCGCTTGACAGTCTGCGGCACGGTTCAGTATTTTTGAACTGCTGTTAATCCCTGATTAACCCCTCCCTGGGGCAGGAGTGCTCATGAAGGCCCGGCTCTCCCTGACCGTCAACGGCGAGACCCACGACATCCTCGTGCCCGTGCACAAGACGCTCCTCGAGGTGCTGCGCGAGGACCTGGGTCTCACGGGGACGAAGCACGGCTGCGAGCTCGGCGAGTGCGGCACCTGCACCGTCCTCGTGAACGGCGAGCCCGTGCTCTCGTGTCTGGCGCTTCCCGCCGATCTCGCGGACGCGGAGATCACGACGGTGGAAGGCATGGCGGAGGGTGGGCGCCTCCACCCGCTCCAGCAGGCGTTCGCGGAGCTCGGCGCCGCCCAGTGCGGCTACTGCACGCCGGGCATCCTCCTCACCGCTCAGGCGCTCCTCGCCGACCGGCCGAGCCCGACGCGCCAGGAGGTCAAGGAAGCCCTCGCGGGCAACCTCTGCCGCTGCACCGGCTACACGAAGATCCTCGACGCCGTCGAGTTGGCCGCGCTGCGCATGGGAGCTCCACGATGAGCGTGGAATCGGGCGGTTCGGGCGCGGGCTCCGCCCGCGCCACCGACGGCGGGAGGTTCGGAAGGGGGGCAGAGCCCCCCTCCGAGGGCAAGCACGAGTTCGCGGTCATCGGCCGGCCCCTCCCGAAGATCGACGCCTGGGCGAAGGTGACCGGAGAGACCCGGTACGCCGACGACTTCTTCCTCCCGCGCATGGCGTACGGCAGGCTCCTGCGCTCTCCGCACGCCCACGCCCGAATCCGCTCCATCGACGCCACGCGGGCCCGCGCGCTGCCGGGCGTGTACGCGGTGATCACGGGGGCGGACCTGCCGCGGGTGAAGTTCGGCATCCTTCCCGTCTCGCAGGACGAGGAGGCGCTCTGCACCGAGAAGGTCCGCATGGTGGGCGACGCCGTGGCCGCGGTCGCCGCGGTGGACGAGGAGACGGCCGACCACGCCTGCCGGTTGATCGACGTGGAGTACGAGCCCTTGCGCGCGCTCATGTCGATCGAGGAGTCGCTCGCGCATCCCGAGGTGCGCATCCACGAGTACGGCGACGGGCCCAACGTTCACAAGAACGTCGCCCTCCAGTTCGGCGACGTCGAGGCGGCGTTTGCGCGCGCGGACCTGGTCCGCGAGGACGTGTTCTTCTACGAGGGCAACACGCATCTCCCGATGGAGCAGCACGCGGCGGTGGCGTCCGCGGGCCCGGACGGCAAGCTCACGCTCTGGTCCTCGACCCAAACGCCGCACTACGTGCACCGGCTCCTCGCGAAAATCTTAGAGATGCCGGCGGCGCATATCCGCGTCGTCGCCACGCCTGTGGGCGGCGGCTTCGGCGGCAAGCTCGACCCGTTCGCCCACGAGATCGCGGCGTGCCGCCTCTCGCAGCTCACCGGGCGCCCGGTGAAGATCGCGTGCACCCGCGAGGAGGTCTTCTACATCCACCGCGGGCGCCATCCGGTGCTCATGTGGATCAAGACCGGCTTCACGAAGCACGGCGAGATCACCGGCTGCCACCTCCGAACGTGGCTCGACGGCGGCGCGTATGGCTCCTACGGCGTGGCGTCGACCTTCTACACGGGCGTCATCAACCCCGTCACGTACAAGATCCCCGTCTACAAGTTCGAGGGCGCGCGCGTCTTCACCAACAAGCCGCCCTGCGGCCCCAAGCGCGGCCACGGCACGCCGCAGCCGCGCTTCGCGCTCGAGTGCCAGATCGATAAGGCCGCCGAACAGCTCGGCCTCGACCCGGCCGAGATGCGCAAGCGCATCCTCGCCGAGCCCTTCACCAAGACGGCCAACCACCTCACGGTCACGACGATCGGGCTTGGCGAGTGCATCGACCGCGTGGTCGAGGCCTCGGGCTGGCGCGCTAAGTGGGGTGGCTGGCGATCTCAATCGGAGGGGGCCTCGGCGGCCCCGTCCGACAACAGGCGCCGAGGGGTCGGGATCGCCTGCTCGGCCTACCTCACGGGTGCGGGCACCGCCATCTACTGGAACAGCATGCCCCACTCGGGCGTGATCGTGCGCGCCGACCGGAGCGGCGGCGTTGCGGTTCTCTGTGGGGCGACCGACATCGGCCAGGGCTCGGACTCGATCCTCGCGTACCTGCCGGCGGAGATCCTCGGGATCGACCCGAAGGACGTCCACGTCCACCCCGCCGACACGAGCCTCACGCCCGTGGACCTCGGCTCCTACTCCTCGCGCGTGACGCTCATGTGCGGCATGGCGGCGATCCAGGCCAGCCAGCGGCTCCGGGAGGTCGTCGCGCGGGCGGTCGCGCGGAAGCTCGAGGTGGATCCCGGCGCGCTGGCGTTCCGCGAGCGCAAGGTGGGCGTCCCCGACGACTGGGAGAAGGCGGTGGACTTCGCCCAGGCGGTCGAGCTGGCGGAGGCGATGCACGGCGTGCTCGCGTTCGCGGGCTCGTACGCGCCGCCGAAGCGGGCGGGGAAGTACAAGGGAGGGGGCGTGGGTCCGTCGCCGTGCTATTCGTATTCGGCGTGTGTCGTGGAGCTGAGCGTCGACGAAGAAACGGGCGAGATCGAGCTGCACGACGTGTGGATCGGACACGATATTGGCCGCGCGCTGAATCCGCTGCTCGTCGAGGGGCAGGTCGAAGGCTCGGTGTACATGGGCATCGGCGAGGCCCTCATGGAGGGCCAGGTCTTCCGCAACGGCGTCCACAAGCAGCCGTCGCTCCTCGAGTACAAGAGCCCGACGACGCTCGAGACGCCGGAGATCCACACCTTCCTCGTCGAGACGGACGACCCGGAGGGGCCGTTCGGCGCGAAGGAGGCTGGGCAGGGGCCGCTCTTGCCCGTCATCCCGGCGATCGCCAACGCCGTCTACCACGCCGTGGGCGTGCGCTGCGACGAGGTCCCGATCACGCCCGAGATGATCCTGAAAGGGCTCGAGCTCCGGCGCCGGGGTAAGGCCGCGCGCGTCGGGCCCGAACGGATCCCGCGCTTCACGTTCAAGGAGCCCGTGGTGGTCGAATCGGCGTTCGGCCAGCCCGCCGACGCCATCGCCGTGAGACCCTTCGCGCAATGAGCATTGGCCGGACGCAACCACACGCACCTATGGCAGGCCACCCACCAAAGGTACCGGCCCCGCGGCTCCCGTTAAGATGATCCGGCTTCCCGCGTTCACGTACCTGGCGCCGCGCACCCTTGACGACGCGGCGGCGGCGATGGCCTCCCACGGCGCCGAGGCGATGCTCGTGGCGGGAGGCACCGACCTCTATCCCAACATGAAGCGGCGCCAGTTCGAGCCGACCGTGCTGGTCGGCCTCCGAGCGATCCGGGACCTCCAGGGCGTTCGCGGTGGCGCGCGCGACGGGATCACGATCGGCGCCGGCACGACGCTTTCCGCCGTCGCCGCGCACCGCGAGATCATCGCGCACTACCCGGCGCTCGCGACCGCCGCCGGCCTCGTCTCGTCACCGCAGCTCCGCAACATGGGGACGCTCGGCGGCAACGTCTGCGTGGACACGCGCTGCAACTACTACAACCAGTCTTACGAGTGGCGGAAGGCGGTCGGGTTCTGCATGAAGAAGGATGGCGCGATTTGTCTCGTCGCCCCCGGGAGCCCGCGCTGCTGGGCGGTGTCGTCGTCGGACACGGCGCCGGTCCTCTGGAGTCTCGGTGCCCGCGTGCGGCTCTCCTCGACCGCGGGCGAACGCACGATTCCCGTCGAGGCGCTCTACCGCGACGACGGCATCGAGTACCTGGCCAAGCAGCCCGGCGAGATCCTCACGGACGTCATGCTGCCGGCCGCCGACGGCTGGCGCTCCGCCTACCTGAAGCTCCGTCGGCGCGGTTCCTTCGACTTCCCGGTGCTCGGCGTCGCCGTCGCCCTCCGGATGGACGGGCGCGTCGTCCGCGACGCCCGGATCGTCATCGGCGCCGTCGCCTCGCAGCCACGCCCGGCGCCCGCCGCGGCCGCGGCGCTCGTCGGTGAGCGGCTGGGACGCGAGCTGATCACGCGCGTCGCCGACCTCGCCGCGGGGCCGGCGAAGCCCCTCGACAACACAGACTTCACGCACCCCTACCGGAAGAAGATGACGCGCGTCTTCGTCGCGCGCGCGCTCGCATCCCTGGCGGGGCTCGAGCCGGCCGGCCGGCCGGCCGAGGAGGTCGCGTGACCACGCTCGGCGCGCGCATCAAGGGTCTCCGCGCCGAGCGCGAGCTGCAGCAGCGCCAGCTCGCCGAGAAGGCGGAGCTCACGCCGAGTATGGTGTCGCAGATCGAGTCCGGGCGGCTCACGCCCTCGCTCCACACGCTCGGCCGGGTCGCCGCGGCGCTCGGTGTGCCGATCGGCGCGCTGTTCGACGGCCAGCCCTCCGGCTCGATCGTGGTGACCCGCAAGAAGGATTACCCGGTCGTCAGCTTCGACGGCTCGTCGGAGCACTGGGCCGTGCTGGGCGCCGGGCTTTTCCAGGGCAAGATCCGTGCGGTCGTCTCGACCCTCGGGCCCAAGGAGCGCGGGGTCACGACCGAGAAGGTCGTCATCAAGCCCGGTCAGATGAAACTCGTCTACGTGATCGACGGCAAGGTGGCTCTGCACTACAACGGCGACCGCCACCTGCTCGAGGCCGGCGACAGCGCGCTGCTCGACGGCGGCACGCCGCACGGCTGGGAGAATCTCGGCACGAAGCGGGCCCAGGCGCTCTGGGTCATTCTCGGATAGCCCGGTCGCCCGGGGGGACAGGATATGGCTGACAGCGCAACCGTTCGCGTCGACTTCCGGACCGACCCGTCGAGGTACAGGCACTGGAAGCTCGCCTTCGACGGGCCCGTCGCCACGCTCGCGATGGACGTGCAGGAGGACGGCGGGCTCCGGCCGGGCTACGAGCTCAAGCTCAACTCGTACGACCTGGGCGTGGACATCGAGCTCTACGACGCGGTCCAGCGGCTTCGGTTCGAGCACCCCGAGGTCGGCGCGGTCGTGATCACCTCGGGCAAGGAGCGCGTCTTCTGCGCCGGCGCCAACATCCGGATGCTCTCCCAGGCGGCGCACGGCTGGAAGGTGAACTTTTGCAAGTTCACCAACGAGACCCGCAACGCGATCGAGGAGGCGACGGCCGAGTCGCGCCAGACTTACCTCACGGCCGTCAACGGCTCGTGTGCGGGCGGCGGCTACGAGCTGGCGCTCGCGACCGACTGGATCATCATGGCCGACGACGGCAACACCGCCGTCTCGCTGCCCGAGGTGCCGCTCCTCGCGGTTCTTCCCGGGACCGGCGGGCTCACGCGGCTCGTGGACAAGCGCCACGTACGCCGCGACCGCGCCGACTTCTTCTGCACCACCGAGGAAGGCGTCAAGGGCCAGCGCGCCGTCGAGTGGGGGCTGGTGGACGAAGTCGTGCCACGCTCGCGCCTCGCCGAGGTCGTCGCCCAGCGCGCGCGGGAGTTCGCGGCGCGCACCGGCCGGCCGGCGGGCGCGCGCGGGCTCCGGCTCACGCCGCTCGAGCGGACCATCGCGGGCGACGCGATCGGCTACAGCCACGTTGCGTGCGCGATCGACCGTGCGCGCGGGATCGCCGAGATCACGCTGACCGCGCCCGCCGCGCCGCCCCCGGCCGACGCGCGGTCCGTTCACGCGCAGGGGAGCGCCTTCTGGCCGTTGGTCCTCGCGCGCGAGCTCGATGACCTCGTCCTCCACCTGCGCACCAACGAGGACGAGGTCGGCCTCTGGGTGTTCAGGACCGCGGGGCAGTCCAACCTGGTCGAAGCCTACGACCGGCTCCTCGCCGGCCACCGCGACGACTGGCTCGTGCGGGAGATTCGTCTGTACTGGAAGCGCACGCTCAAGCGCCTCGACGTCACCTCGCGCTCGATGTTCGCGCTGATCGAGCCGGGCTCGTGCTTCGCCGGCTCGCTCCTCGAGCTCGCGCTCGCCGCGGATCGCGCGTACATGCTGGACGGAGCGCGGCCGGGGGAGCGCCGGCCGCCGGCGACCATACGCCTGACCGAGATGAACTTCGGCGGCTATCCGATGCCGAACGGCCTGACGCGCCTCGCGAGCCGGTTCCTCCACGACCCGGGCCGGGTCGAGAAGCTTCGGACGCGCGTCGGCGAAGACCTGGACGCCGCGGCGGCCGCCGAGGCGGGCCTCGTGACCTTCACGCCCGACGACATCGACTGGGAGGACGAGGTGCGGCAGGCACTCGAGGCGCGCGCGGCCTTCTCGGCCGACGCGCTCACCGGCATGGAAGCCTCGCTCCGGTTCGGCGGTCCGGAAACGCTCGAGACCAAGATCTTCGGCCGGCTGGCGGCGTGGCAGAACTGGATCTTCCAGCGTCCAAACGCGGTCGGCCCGAAGGGCGCGCTCGTCGTGTACGGCACCGGCCAGCGAAGCGAGTTCGACCGGAGGAGAGCGTGATGGCCGGCATCGACTACGCGGAACGGATCCCCAACAACGTCAACCTCATCGAGAACCGCCGCCTGCAGCGCGCCCTCGAGGAGTGGCAGCCGAAGTTCCTGGAGTGGTGGCGGGACATGGGTCCGCACGGGTTTCAGGCGAACGCGGTCTACCTGCGCACCGCGGTCAGCGTGGACTCGCAGGGGTGGGCCCAGTTCGGTTACGTCACGATGCCCGAGTACCGCTGGGGGATCTTCCTCGCCGAGCCCGAGCCCGACCGCCGCATCGCCTTCGGCGACCACAAGGGCCAGCCCGTGTGGCAGGACGTCCCGGGCGAGTACCGCGGCGTGCTACGCCGGCTCATCGTCACGCAAGGCGACACGGAGCCCGCCTCGGTCGAGCAGCAGCGCCATCTCGGCCGCACGTGCCCGTCGCTCTACGACCTGCGCAACCTCTTCCAGGTCAACGTCGAGGAGGGCCGGCATCTCTGGGCCATGGTCTACCTCCTCGACGCCTACTTCGGCCGGGACGGCCGCGAGGAGTCGGAGGGGCTGCTCCAGCGGCGCTCGGGCGACCGCGACAAGCCGCGCATCCTCGGCGCCTTCAACGAGAAGACGCCGCACTGGCTCGCCTACCTCATGTTCACGTACTTCACCGACCGCGACGGCAAGTACCAGCTCGCGAGCCTCGCCGAGAGCGGCTTCGAGCCGCTGTCGCGTACCTGCCGGTTCATGCTGACCGAGGAGGCGCACCACATGTTCGTGGGCGAGACCGGCGTGGGGCGCGTGGTCCAGCGCACGTGTGAGCTGATGCGCCAGTGGAAGACCGACGAGGTGCAGCAGTACGGCGCGATCGGCCTGCCGACCCTCCAGAAGTACGTCAACTTCCACTACTCGGTCTCGCTCGACCTCTTCGGGTCCGAGGTCTCGACCAACGCCGCGAACTTCTACACGCTGGGCCTGAAGGGGCGCTTCGAGGAGACCAAGAAGAGCGACGACCACCAGCTCAAGCAGGCGACCTATCCCGTCACGGAGCTCCGCGAGGAGCGCATGACGGTGCGCGAGCAGCCCGCGCTCCCCTCTTTGAACGAGCGGCTGCGCGACGACTACATCGCCGACTGCCAGCGTGGCGTCGACCGCTGGAACCGGGTCATCAAGGAGCACGGGATCGATTTCGAGCTCGGGCTGCCGCACCGTGCCTTCCACCGCAAGATCGGCGCGTTCGCCGACGTCCGCGTATCGCCCGAGGGCCGTCTGCTGACCGAGGGCGAGTGGGATGCGACGAAGCACGAGTGGCTGCCGACCCCCGCGGACGACGCGTACGTGCAGAGCCTGATGCAGCCCGTCACGGAGCGAGGCAAGTTCGCCGGCTGGATCGCGCCGCCCGCGCGCGGCGTCAACGGCCAGCCGTTCGATTTCGAGTACGTCCGGCTCGCGTGAGCGGGCCGAGGGAGGCTCTCATGCCGAGGGTGATCACGCCGCGAGAGTTCGGAAAGCCGCTCGGGATGTACTCGCACGGGATGGCGGCCCCGGCCGGTGAGCTCGTCGTCGTCGCCGGCCAGGTCGGCGCCCGGCGGGCGAGCGAGCTGGCCGGCCCGGACGTCGAGTCGCAGACGAAGCAGGCCTTCGCGAACGTCCGCAGCGTCGTGGAGGCCGCCGGCTGCTCGATGAAGGACGTCATCCGCCTCCAGACCTTCCTCATCAGCGCGGACGACATCGAGGGCTTCATGAAGGCACGGCACGAGGTGTTCTCCACGTACTTTCCGGACGGGACGTACCCCCCGAACACGCTGCTGGTCGTCGGCCGGCTCGTTCGCCCCGAGCTCAGGGTCGAGATCGAGGCGATGGCCGTGCGTCCGCGCGCCGCCACGCGGCGCAAGCCGGCCCCCGGGCGAAAGGTGCGGCGCTAGCCTGAGCCACCGGGGGAGCCAGACATGAACGCGTCGGACTTCTTGCCCGCGCAGTTCAACGCCGCCGCCTGGTTCGTCGACAAGAACGTCGCGGAGGGTCGGGGCGCCAAGCCGGCGTTCCTCTACGAGGACCGAACGCTCACGTACGCCGACGCGCACGAGCTCGTCAACCGCACCGGCAACGCGCTCCGCGAGCTCGGTGTCGAGATGGAGCACCGGGTCCTCATGCTCTGTCTCGACGCGCCGGAGTTCATCGGGACGTTCTGGGGCGCCATCAAGATCGGCGCCGTCCCGGTCCCGGTGAACACGCTGATGCGCACCACCGACTACCGCTATTTCCTCGAGGACAGCCGCGCCAGGGTCGCCGTCGTCTCCGCGCCGCTGCTCGCCGAGGCGGCGCCGGCGCTGGTCGAGGCGAAGCACCTCAAACACGTGCTGATCGCCGGCGGGAGCCACGGGCCATTCATGTCCTACGAGGACCGGATCGCCCGGGCGTCCGCGACGCTCGAGGCGGCGCCCACGTCGCGGGACGACGCCGCCTTCTGGCAGTACTCGTCCGGGTCCACCGGGTTCCCGAAGGGCGCGGTCCACCTGCACCACGACATGGCGGTCTGCTGCGAGACCTACGGCAAGCAGGTCCTCGGGATCCAGCCGACCGATCGGGTCTTCTCGGCGGCGAAGCTCTTCTTCGCGTACGGGCTCGGCAACGCCTGCTTCTTCCCGATGAGCGTGGGCGCGCAGAGCGTGCTCTACCCGCACCGGCCGACGCCGGAGTCCGTCTTCGAGATCATCGCCCGCTACCGCCCGACGCTCTTCTTCGGCGTGCCGACGCTCTACGCCGGCATGCTCGCGGTCAAAGAAGCCGAAGCGCGGTTCGACACCGCGTCGTTGCGGCTCTGCGTGTCGGCGGGCGAGGCGCTGCCCGACGCGATCTACGAGCGCTGGCGTGAGCGGTTCCGCGTCGAGATCATCGACGGCATCGGCACGACGGAGATCGGCCACATCTTCATCTCGAACCGTCCCGGCCTGGCGCGCCCCGGCTCCTCGGGGCTCCCGGTGCCGGGCTACGAGCTTGCCATCGTGGACGACGAGGGGCGCTCGGTCCCATCGGGCGAGATCGGCAACCTCCGCGTCAAGGGCGACTCCACGATGGCGTACTACTGGAACAAGCACGAGAAGACCAAGGCGACGCTCTTCGGCGCGTGGATCCAGACGGGCGACAAGTACTACGCGGACGAGGACGGCTACTTCTGGTACTGCGGCCGCTCGGACGACATGCTCAAGGTCGGGGGGATCTGGGTCTCGCCGGTCGAGGTCGAGGCGACGCTCGTGCGCCATCCGGCCGTGCTCGAAGCGGCGGTGGTCGGCCAGGAGGACACCGACCGGCTCGTCAAGCCGAAGGCGGTCATCGTCCTCAAGGAGCCCTGGAAGGCGTCCGAGGAGCTCGCCAACGAGCTCAAGACCTTCGTGAAGGACAAGATCGCGCCCTACAAGTACCCACGCTGGATCGAGTTCGCCGGCGAGCTGCCGAAGACCGCGACGGGCAAGATCCAGCGCTTCAAGCTGCGCCGCTGAAGCGCGGAGCCGCGACCGTGTTCGATCGCGCGCTGGAGACGCTGCCGACCGATCACCTGCACCTGCATCAGTGGCACCGCGTCCGGGCCATGGCGCGCGAGCTGCTCGCCTCCAATCCGTTCGTCGGCGCGAAGTGGCGCGCCGCCGGCGTCCGCGCGGTGGACGACCTCTCGGGCTGGGACGACTTCCGCCGGCTGCCCTTCACGCGCAAGGTCGAGCTCGTCGAGGACCAGGCGGCGCACCCGCCCTTCGGCACTAACCTCACATACCCGCTCGAGCGATACGTGCGGGTCCACCAGACTTCCGGCACGAGCGGGCAGCCGATCCGCTGGCTCGAGACACCGGAGTCGTGGGAATGGTGGGCGCGGTGCTGGGCGTTCGTCCTGCGCGGGGCGGGCGTCGAGCCGGCGGACCGCGTCTTCTTCCCGTTTTCGTTCGGCCTCTTCATCGGCTTCTGGGCGGGCTTCGAGGGCGCGCGCGCCCTCGGCGCGCTCGCGATCCCGGGCGGCGGGCAGGACTCGGCGACGCGGCTCGGATGGATGCAGGCGCTCGGCGCGACCGCGCTCGTGTGCACGCCCTCGTATGCGCTCCATCTGATCGAGGTGGCCCGCGAGCGCGGCCAGGATCCGTCCAAGGGCTCTGTGAGGATCACCGTCCACGCCGGCGAGCCGGGCGCCTCCATTCCCGCGGTGCGCGCACGCATCGAGGCGGGGTGGGGTTGCCGCGCCTACGATCATGCGGGCATGACCGAGGTCGGCGCCTACGCGTACGAGTGCGCCGAGCAGGCGGGGCTCCACGTGAACGAGAGCGAGTTCGTCGCCGAGGTGATCGACCCGACGACCGGCGCGCCCGCGCGCGACGGCGAGCTCGTCCTCACGAACCTCGGGCGCGTCGGCTCGCCCGTCATCCGGTACCGCACGGGCGACCGCGTGCGCCTCGCCGCTCCACCGTGCGCATGCGGACGGACGTTCGTCCGCCTGGAGGGGGGCATTCTCGGCCGGTTCGACGACATGCTCATCGTCCGCGGCGTCAACGTCTTCCCCGCGGCGATCGAGGGCGTCGTGCGCCGCTTCCCGACGGTCGACGAGTTTCAGATCGAGGTGTTCCGCCACGGCGAGCTCGACGAGGTTCGCCTGCTGATCGAGCTCGAAGACGCCGCCGGCGCGCGCCCGGTCCAGGAGGCGCTCCGCGAAGCACTCGGCATCCGCCTCGAGGTCGCCGCCGTGCCGCCGAAGAGCCTCCCGCGCCACGAGCTCAAGGCGCGCCGCGTCGTGCGGCGAACGCCGGGCGCGTGAGCATCGAGGCGGGCTTCGTTCGGGCGCCCCCAACGGCCGAATCCGGAATTTCCCGGCCGGCCGCAGGAAGACGACTCGATCTCTCGCTCGATCGGCTATCATTTCAAGTGACGGGCAGGGGTCGGCCCGGCTGGTTGCCGTCGCCGGGGGCGTCCCTTGTAGGGTCACGCGAGATGGAACCAGATCGCAAGGAAGCCAAGAAGACGCACGCTCCCGAGACTGCCTCAGGGGTGTCGTTCGGCTCGACCGTCACCCTCCTCTTCAGCGACATTCGCGGCTTCACGGACTACACCGACCAGTACGGTGACGCGGCCGCGTACCAGGTCCTCCAGGAGCACAACGCCATCGTCCGCAAGCAGATCGAGGCGTTCGGCGGCCAGGTCGTCAAGACCCAGGGCGACAGCTTCATGGTCGCCTTCACGACCGCGCGCGGCGCGATCCTGTGCGCGGTCGCGATCCAGCACGCCCTGGGCGCGGCGAACCGGAACCAGTCGGGGACCCGCATCGCCATCGGCATTGGCATCAACACCGGCGAGCCGATCCAGGAAGGCGGCGACTTCTTCGGCGGCATGGTGAACCTGGCCGCCCGGATCTGCGCGGCGGCGGGCCCGGGCGAGATCTTCATCGCGGAGACCACGCGGTACGTCGCGGGCCGGATCGAGTCGGTCGAATTCGTCGATCGGGGGCTCCACGAGCTCAAGGGCTTCCAGGAGCCTCAGCGGGTGATCGAGGTGCGATGGCAGTCGTCCGGGGCCGAGCCCTCCGGCGCGAAGGAGGCCGAGATCGCGGCCGTGATGCAGAATGCGATCGACGTGCTGAACCGCGTGCTCGGTGTCGCGCACGCGGACGATCCGGTGTTCCGGCCGCTCGTCGAGTGCCAGGCCAAGGCCAGCGACCTGCGGCTGACCCTCTCCCGCTCCGCGTCCGATCGCCAGAGCCAGAGCGTGCAGCGGATCCAGGAGGCGATCCGCCCGTTCGAGGACTTCGTCACGCTCCTCGTCGAGCGGGACACCCTCGAGGAGCAGCGCTCGGCGCAGATCGAGACCCGCGTCGCCCGCTCGTTCGGCTGGCCGCTGGTGACCGCCGCGGCGCGTGGGCGGCTGTCCTTCGCCGGCGCGCCAGCGCCCACACCAGCGCCCGCGCCTGCGGCCCCACCGCCGCCAGCGCCGAGGCCAGCGCCCAGGCCGGCGCCGGCGCCCGCGGCCACACCGACGTCCGCACCCGCGCCGCCGCCAGTGCCCGCGGCGCCGCCAGCGCCGACGAGGGCGCCCGCGCCGAAGGCGGCGGAGGTTCCCACCGGGTTTGCCGCTCCCCGCACGTCGGCGGTCGAGGCGCCCGCGGTGAGAATCGACCCGCGCGGCGCGGGCGTGCGCTGGTGGGCCCCCGCGTGCGAAGCCTGGAGCGAGTGGAAGTCGTCGGGCATCGCGTGGGCCTACGCCCTGCGCCTCGTCGTCGCCGAGTACCCCCACCTGCTCGCCGTGCCCATCCGAGAGAGTGCCGCGCACGCAGAGCGGCTGGCCGCCGGGTACTTTCTCCTCCTCGAGCACGTCGAGAACCAGTCGCCGGGGTTCGTGCAGGCCGCTGTCGCGCGCGCGCTCGGCCAGGGCCGGGGCGCCGGCGAACCGGAGGTGCTCGGGCGGGAGCTCTACGAGCTGCTCGTCACCGATGGCCGGCTGCGCGAGACCTATGCGGCGTTCGTGAGCGACGTCATGGGCACCGCCATCCCCAACCCGGGTCTCTGGGCCGACGTTGGTATCGTCGAGCAGGAGAACGCGACCGAGGTCATCACACACCGGGGCCGCGTCGTCGGTGAGACCCAGGAGCAGACCGAGCGCGTGACGGCGCAGACAGAGCGCACGACCGATCACCGATTCGCGGTGGCATTGGCGCCGCTCACCGCGCGGTTTTTCTACATCAAGCCGGGTGATCTGAAGACACCGCGTGACGTCGACATCAAGGTGACGAAGGACGGCCAGCCGTCGGACCACGCCTGGCACGTGACGCTGAAGACGAGCCTCGTCGTCCGCTCGGAGCCGAAGCGCCTCGGACCCAAGGGCGTTGTCGTCAAGGGGCTGGGCCGAGAGTTCGCCGGCGTCTGGATCGGGGTCTTCAACGCCGATCCGGCGAACCCGGCGACCTACGAGGTCGTGATGGCCGTGCGGCCGCCGGGACCGACAGGACCGACAGGGCCGACGGGACCGATAGGACCGACGCCGCGCAAAGCGTCGCCGTTCGCGCCGCCCGGGCGCCGGCACTAGCGGGTCCGCGCACGACGGGGATTTGGCGGAGCGTCGCGACGTGATTTCTCGGCCGTAGGACGTTCCGCTCCGACGACCGCCGCACGCCGTGAGATCGTCGAGCTCCCCACCATGACCCACGAACCGACCCGCGAACCCTTCGACACGCTCGCGTCGGCCGCCCCCCCGGACCGGCCGCGCCGTCAGCGGGGACGCGGTTCCATCCCATGGATCGTCGGCGCGGCTGCGGTGGCCGGCGTCGCCGCCGCGTTCTCGGGCGCCTTCGTCGCCGGACACTACGAGGCGCGGCTCGGGCAGATGGCCCGCGAGCTCGTGGCGACGCGCCAGCGCCTGCAGCGCGAGGTCGCCGCGTTGAACGACCAGCTCGCCCTCTACCGGAGCGCTGCGGACCTGCTGCGTGACCCGGCGACCCGGGTCGTGACCCTCCGGGGTCTGGGCCCGAGCCCCGGAGCGTTGGGGCGGGTGATCTGGCACCGGTCTGCGGGCGGCCAGCTGTTCGTCGCGAAGCTGCCGCCGCCGCCGCCGGGCAAGGCGTATGAGTTGTGGACGATCGGCCAGGGTCCGCCGCGGCCCGCGGGCGTCTTCCGGGTGGACGCCGAAGGGCGGGCGACTCAGCGCGTGGAGCCGGTGGCGGGCGGCGAGCGCGTGAAGGGCTTCACCGTCACGCTCGAGCCGGAGCGTGGCGTGCCGGCGCCGACCGGGCCGATGGTCCTCGCGTCGGCCCGGTAGCCGCGGTGCCTTGGAGTATACTGCGAGCGAAGTCGATCACTCACGCCGAAGGAGTCCCTCGATGAGTCTTCCGAAGCCCGTGGAGACGTTGTGGAATGAGCTCCAGGCCGTGCGCGTCGACGTCCTCAGAGAAGCGGAGGGGCTCACGCAGCGCCAGGCGGACTGGAAGCCGAGCGCGACGGACTGGTCGGTCGGCGAGATCGTCGACCACTTGACGATCGCCGAGATCGCGACGGGCAAGCTCACCACCAAGCTCACGAAAGAGGCCGCGGCGGCGGGGACGCTCGCGCAGTGGCCGGCCGACCTCACGGCGTTCGCCACGCTTCCGCCCGATCCGCCGGGGCCGGCGGAGGCGCCGGAGGTGGTGCGGCCGTCGCACGGCAAGACGATCGGCGAGCTGATCGCGACCATGCGGGCCACCCGCGAGCGGAGCCGGCAGTCCATCGAGAAGCTCGCGACGCTCGATCCGCGCAAGCTCCGCTTCAAGCACTTCCGGCTCGGCGATCTCGACCTCGCCCAGTGGTGGCAGCTCCAGATCCGGCACGACCGGATCCATCTCGCCCAGGTTCGCGACGTCCGGCGCGCGCCGGGGTTCCCCAAGGCCTGAGGGGAGGGCGCGGCCTCGGCGCGTGACGAGTCCCATGAAGGTCATCTTGCGGAACCCCCGGCGCGAGATCGAGGTGGCGGGCGGGCGCCGCGTGAAGGACGTGCTGCGCGAGCTTCATATCCTGCCCGAGACCGTCCTCGTGATCCGTGGTGACGAGCTGATCACGGCCGACCAGGTGGTGCGCGACGGCGACACGATCGAGCTGCGACCGGTCATGTCGGGAGGGGCGCGATGAAGTGCCGGAAGTGCGGTGGGACGGCGGTGCTCGAGCTGCGCCGCCACAATGCCGCGTTCTGCGCCCCGGACTTCCTCGACTTCTTCCGGAACCAGGTCCGTGAGGCGGTCCGGAAGTACCGCATGCTCGACAAGGATGAGCACGTGCTCGTGGCCGTGTCCGGCGGCAAGGACTCGCTCGCGCTCTGGGACGTCCTGCTCGACGAGGGCTACCGGACGACGGGACTCTACCTCGACCTCGGCATCTTCGACTACTCGGTGGAGTCCAGGCGGAAGTGCGAGGAGTTCGCCGCGGGCCGCGGCGTTCCGCTGATCGTGGCCTCCGTGGCCGAGGAGGTCGGGGGGCCCGTCCCCGTCATCAAGGAGGTCACGCGACGGCCCCCGTGCTCGGGCTGCGGCCTCTCCAAGCGGTATCTCATGAATCGCGTCGCGCTCGACCGCGGCATCGGCGTCGTCGCGACCGGCCACAACCTCGACGACGAGGCGGCGACGCTGTTCGGCTCGATCGCCCACTGGCAGACCGACGCGCTCGCGCGCCAGTCGCCCGCGCTGCCGTCCACGCACGCCAAGCTGGTTCGGCGCGTAAAGCCGCTCTACCGCCTCTCCGAGCTCGAGACGTCCGCGTACGCCTTCTTGAGAAGGATCGACTACATCGTGGAGGAGTGCCCGTTCGCCAAGGGCGCGACCTCGATCGCGCACAAGGAGATCCTGAACCGGATGGAGGACGCCTCGCCGGGCGCGAAGCACAATTTCTTGTTCGGCTTCCTGGAAAAAGCCCGCGCGGCGTTCGAGCGCACCGAGGCGGTCGAGCTCCGCGAGTGCGCACGCTGCGGTCAGGTCACCACCGGGACGATCTGCGCCTTCTGCAAGCTCGCGGACCAGGTCAAGCGGACGCTGTAGCGGGCGGAGCCAGGCCGGCTCGGTCGTCGTTGGCAAGCTGGTCGTCGCTAGGCGGGGCGTGCGTGATCGGCGGCATCGCTTTGCTCGCGTGGGAGCGGGCTTGAGCGGCCGCGGGGGTCCTCATGTAGAATGAATCACGGTTCAGTCAACGTCACGACCCGGGGGGCCGCCATGCGAGACGCCGTCATTGTTGGAGCCGTGCGAACCGCCGTCGGAAGGAAGAACGGCAAGCTTTCACCCGTCCGCCCCGACGATCTCGCCGCGCACGTGCTCCGGGAGCTCGTCCGCCGCGTCGGCGTCGACGCCTCCGAGGTCGAGGACGTCATCCTCGGGTGCGTGGACCAGCTCGGCGAGCAGGGGTTCAATATCGCGCGCAACGCCGCGCTGATCGCGGGCTTCCCGGTGGACGTGTGCGGTACGACGCTCGACCGCATGTGCGGCTCGGGGCAGCAGGCGGCCAACTTCGCCGCGATGGGCGTGATGGCGGGCCAGTACGATGTGGTCATCGCGGGCGGCGTCGAGCACATGACCCGCGTTCCGATGGGCTCGAACGCCGTGGGCCCCGGCGAAGGGCCGCTCTCACCGCAGCTCCAGGAGCGCTACAACCTCGTGCCTCAGGGGATCTCCGCGGAGCTGATCGCCGAGACGTGGGGGCTCAAGCGTGAAGCGCTCGACGAGTTCGCGGCGCAGAGCCACGAGAAAGCCGGGCGCGCGATCGCCGAGGGGCGGTTCAAGCGGGAGATCGTGCCGGTAACGCTCCCCGACGGCTCCGTCTTCGACACCGACGAAGGCGTCCGCGTGCCCGTGAACCGCGAGAAGATGGCGGCCCTGACGCCCTCCTTCAAGCCCGACGGCGTGGTGACGGCCGCCAACGCGTCGCAGATCTCCGACGGCGCCGCGGCGCTGATGCTCATGTCATCCGAGCGCGCGAACGCGCTCGGTATCCGGCCCCGCGCGCGCGTGGTCGCGACGGCCCTGGCAGGCGTGGACCCGACGATGATGCTGACGGGCCCGATCCCGGCGACCCAGCGTGTGCTGAAGAAGGCCGCGCTCGGGCTGGACGACGTCGACCTCTACGAGATCAACGAGGCGTTCGCCTCGGTCGTGCTCGCGTGGGAGCGGGAGCTCCACCCGGACATGAGCCGCGTGAACGTCAACGGCGGTGCGATCGCGCTCGGCCACCCGCTCGGCTGTTCGGGCGCCAAGCTCATGACGACGCTGCTCCACGAGCTCGAGCGCACGAGTACGCGCTACGGGCTCCAGACGATGTGCATCGGCTTCGGCCAGGGGATCGCCACCGTCATCGAGCGGCTCTAAGTACATTCGGAGGGGGCCTCGACGGCCCCCTCCGAGGCCTCCCCCAGGACGGGATTGCGCGGGCGAAGCCCGCGCTCGAACTGTGGTCACTCCCCAGCGCGTCTAGGGACGGTCTCGCGTCGGCGCACTTATCCACGTATCCACAACTGTCCACAATCTGAAAATCGCACGCTCTGATGCCAGCCCGCCTGCGTCGCCGCCGTCGCGCACACTGAAGACGCGGCCACGTACCACCGCCACTGCGTGCGAGACCGTGAAACGCCCTCGCTGGCGCTCCGAGACCACGCGGCGCCGCATTTCGTGCGGTGATCGGCGCTGTTGATCTCGTGGAGAGCGAGCCTGTACCTTCTGGGACCTGAGAGGAGCCCCGATGACCGACACGCGAATGCCTCGCATCTTGGTGGTCGACGACGAAGAGCGCGTCCGCAGTCTCCTCTGCGATCTGCTGACGGCCTGGGGCTGTGAGCCTGTGGAGGCGTCGAGCAGCGACAAGGCCCTTGCGCTCTTCGAGCAGGGCGACTACGACCTCGTGCTCACGGACTTCCTGATGTCGGGCCGGAGCGGTCTCGAGCTCGTCCGAGACGTCCGGAGCCGGGACGCTGCGATCGGCGTGATCATGTTCACCGCGTCGAGCGTGGATCTCGACGCGGACAGCCAGCAACTCGAGTTCACGCTGCTGCGGAAGCCTGTCCAGCTCGACGGGCTCAAGAGCGCCGTCGGTCACGCGCTCAAAGGTCGCCCGCGCGGCGCCTCCCTCGCGTTTCTTTGATCGCCTGAGGATCTGTCCTAGGCCAGCGCGTCCTGGATCGCGGCGTCGAGGTCGCCGGGACGGATCGGCTTGAAGAGACACCGGTGGACCTTGAGGCTGTCGAGACGGCCCTGGTCCTCCTCGCGCAGCCCCCAGCCGGTGATGAACAGGACCGCCACGTTCGGGTCCACCGCGCGGAGCCGCTCGGCAAACTCCCAGCCGTTCATGCCGGCCATGCCGAGGTTCGTCAGTACCGTGTCGAAGCGGCCGGGCGCATAGGCGGCGAGGGCGGCGGCGCCGCTCGGGGCCGTGGTCACGGTGTGGCCTGTGCTCCGGAGCAACTCGGCAAGCGTCGTGAGGACTTTCGGCTCGTCGTCGACGACCAGCACGCGCGCCTGCCGCCGGACCGTGACAGCCGCCGGCGGCGGGGTCGGCTTCGCCTGCGCGCGCCCGGCGGGGAACGTGAGCGTGAAGATCGCGCCGTGGCTGGGCTGGCTCTCGACGCGGATTTCGCCGCCGTGCCGCCGCACGATCGAGTACGCCATCGACAGCCCGAGCCCCGAGCCCGCCTCGCCCTTGGTCGAGAAGAACGGCTCGAAGACGCGCTGGCGCACGGCCTCGGACATCCCGACGCCGGTGTCGCCGACGGTGATCGTCACGGGGCCGCCGCGCTCCTGGCGCGTGGCGATCATGAGCGTGCCGCCGTCGGGCATCGCGTCGAGCGCGTTGAGGATCAGGTTCGTCATCGTCTCGGTGAGCGCGGCGGGCCGGCCGTGGATCGGCTCCACCGTCCCCAGCTCGAGCCGGAGGGCGAGCGGCCGGCTATCGTGAGCGATCTTCTCCTCCCACCGGGGCCGGGTGATCGCCACCGCGTCCTGGACGATCTGGTTGACATCGACCGCGACGAACTGCTCCTCGGGCCGGAGGCGCGCGAACGTCTGGATGCGCCGAACCGTCTCGGACCCGTCGAGCGCCGCCGACTCCACGACATTGAGCGAGCGGTTCATGAACTCGGCGTCCCTGGGGTTTTGCTTCATGAGCTGCGCGTAGCCGAGGATCGCCTGGAGTAGGTTGTTGAAGTCGTGCGCGATTCCCCCGGCGAGCTGTCCGAGGGCCGTCAGCTTCTCGGACTGGTGGAGCTGTTTCTCGACCTCGCGCTGCACGGTGATGTCCCGGACGATCGCGATGACACCTTCGAGCTCGCCCAGCCGCCCGTGCAGTGCGGAAAGCGTGACGGCGAGCGCCGTGGGCCGCGCCCCCCCTTTGGGCGGAGACGTCTCGAACTGATGCATGGCCTGCCCCGTGGCGAGCCGCCGCTTGGCGTCGGCGTACTCGCTGGCGGGCAGGACGTCCGTGATGGACCGGCCGAGGGCCTCCATCGACGCGAGCCGGAAGATCCGCTCGGCCGCGGGGTTCCAGCCGTCGATGTGATCGTCGGCCCTGATCGAGATGATCGCGTCACCCGCCGAGGCGATGAGCTTCTCGAGCGACCGCTTGGTGTCGGCGATCTCACCGTACAGGCGGGAGTTGCGTAACGCGATCGCCAGGTATTCGGAGAGCATCTCGAGGAGCTCGCGCTCCAGCGGGTCGATCGGGCGCCCGGAGGCGCGGTTGTCCACGACGAGCGCCCCGAGCGGCCCCTGCGCGTCACGGATCGTGCACACGATCACCTGCGGGTCCTCGCCCGCCTCCCACGCCGACGTGTCCGCCGTGACCGTGACGCGGTCGTAGCCGAGCGCCGCCTGGAGCTGCGCCGAGACGCCCGCGGTCAGCTCGCCCGGATCGAGCTCGCCGACGATGGTCCGGGAGATCTCGCGCAGGATCGAGAGCTGGGTGACCCGGAGGGACTGCTCGGCGGCCTCGCGCCGGGCAGTCTCCTCGAGCTGGCGCGTCTTGGTCGCGAGCTGCCGCATTTCCTCCACGAGCCGTGTCACCTCGCTCCGGGCGCCGAGCTCCGTATGGCGCCGGAGCAGCGCGCGACGGACGACGTCTTCCAGATCCTGGCGCGCGAAGGGCTTGATCAGGTACTCGAAGGCGCCGTGGGTGAGCGCGTGCTTGACGGTCTCGAGCGACGCGTAGGCGGTGATCATGATGACTTCGATGGTGGGATCGACGTTCTTGACGCGACGGAGGAGCTCGAGCCCGTCGATCTCCGGCATCTTGATGTCCATGATCACGACGTCGGGCCGGAACCACTCGACCGCCTCGAGCGCGGCACGGCCGTTTTCCGCCGTCTGGATGTGGTACGCGGGCTTGAGGAGCATCCGGAGCGACTCTCGCGGGCCGAGCTCGTCGTCGACGACCAGGACGCGCGGGAGCGTGGTGGGCGGGGCGGCGGTGCTCATCCGGCGGCCACCGGCAGCGACACCACGAATGCAAGCTCGTTGCGGGCCTGGCGGACGCGGAGGTCGCCCCCGAGGGCTTCGACGAGCCGCTGGCTCACGGCGGGCCCCACGTCGATCAGGCTCTCCTGGACCATCTGCACCGGGTCGAAGAGGCGGTGCAGCTTGTCGGGCGCCACGGTGGCCGTCCGGGAGCCGATGAAGATCTGGACGTTGTCGCTCACACCCTTCTCCGTGTGCCGGCCGACCGAGACAGACACGCGGGCGTGCTCGGCGGGCGAGTTGTGCGTGAGGTACCAGACGAGGTACGACAGCGCCTTCCGGAGCTGCGGCACGTCCACCTTGACGCTAAGCGGCGCCGGATCGCGCGTGACCTCCAGCTGGAGCGGCTTGCCAAGCCCGTCGTCGGCGCCTTCGATCGTCGAAACGACGTCGTCCACGATGGTGTGCACATCCACCGTGGTGAAGTTTAACTCACCCTCCGTCACAAGCGCCGCCAGTTTCTCGAAGACCTCCACCAGCCGCCGGACGTCCCGCCGGACCACCGAGGAGAAGTGCTTGCGGAAGTCGGGATCGTCATAGCGCTCGCCGATCAGCTCGATGAAGGTGTTGATCGATACGAGCGGGTTCTTGATCTCGTCGGCGATCCGGGCGACGACGCGTGTCAGGAGCTGCGTCTGCTCCGCCTGGCGCCGCTGCGTCGCGAGCTCCTTCTGCGCCGTCAGGTCCTCGAAGACGAGGACGGCACCGAGCGGGAGCGCGTCGGCGCCGCGGACGGGGTAGGTCGAGACCTCGAGCCATAGCCCGCGCAGGGCGAGCTGCATGTCGGCCCGCATGACGGCGCGGCCCGAGCGGAGCGTGTCGTAGAGCATGTCGCCGAGCGGCGACGGCAGTACGCGCAGGTCCTCGCCCACGACGCCCTGCGCGCGAAGGTCGAGGATCTCCGCGGCCCGCCGGTTCATGGTCCCGACCCGTTGGTCGCGCCCGATCGTGATGACGCCGCTCGACATGTGCTCGAGGATCCGCTCGCTGAACTCCTTCTCGCGCGTGAGCTGATTGTGCAGCGCGATGTCGCGGATGGCCGTGGCGAGGTGAGTGGCCAGATCGAAGAGGGTCTCGGTTTCGCGGCGGCCGTAGGTCGACCCGACCACCGGCTGGCCGACCACCAGGATCGCCACGAGCTCGCCGTGCGCCAGGAGGGGGACCGCGAGCACGCTCTGGAGCAGCTTGAGTTCGCGCACGATCTCGGGATCGGTCAGCTCGTGCACCCGGGCGGGTCGCCCCTGCGCGGCCAGCCAGCGCGCGAGTCCGGCGGTGGCCGGCAGGCGCACCGACTCGACGATCTGAGGCGCGAGCCCCCGGTGGGCGGCGATCCGGTAGTCTCGTCCATCGGCTTCGGGCAGGAGGAGTGCCGTGCGCGTCGGGCGGACGAGCTCGCCGATGGCGTCGAGGAACATCTCGAGCACGCGTGGTAGGTGGAAGCCTGCGGCGAAGGCCCGGGTGAACTCCTTCAGCACACGGCCGAACGCGGCGCCGTCCCAGGGCTCGTCGGCGCGCGCGGCCGGCGCCTCCGTCGGCGTCGCGACGCTCGAGCGCAGCGCGGTGAGCTCGCGGACGAGCCGCAGCTTCTCCTCCGTGCGGTGGAGCACGTCCCGGAGGTCCGGCGCACCGAAGCCCGCGGGCAGTCGGAAGTCGACCGCCTCGCCCTCGTCGCCGGCCCCGCCGATGGCGACGGTGAGCGCCGAGGGCTGGATCTCCTTCACGCGGGCGGCGAACGCCTCGAGACCCCGCGGCAGGCCGACGCAGTCGCGCAGGATTACGTCGATGTCGATGAGCCGCAGGATCTTCACCGCCTCGGCGTCGCTCTGCGCGATGAAGGCAGAGTAGTCGTCGAGGGTGCCGAGCAGGCGTGTGCGGAGGGCCTCGTCGTGTGTGAGGACCAGGACGGTGTTCACGCGGACACTGGCGCGGACGCCCCGACGGCGAGGGGAAACTCGATGGTGAAGACGGCGCCGCCCGCCGGCGCGTTCGCGACCTTGAGCTTGGCGTCGTGGGTCTGCGCGATCGCCGCGCAGATCGCAAGCCCAAGACCCGAGCCGCGCTGCTTGGTCGAGAAGAACGGCTCGAAGACGCGGTCGAGCAGCCCGGCCGGCACGCCGGGCCCCGTGTCGCGGATGGCCACGATGGCGTGTGTCGCGGTCGCCGCCAGCTCGGCCTGGAGCGTGCCGCCCGGCGGTGTCGCCTCGTGAGCATTCAGCAAGAGATTCAGCAAGAGCTGCCCGAGCTCGGCGTGATCGCCGCGGATCACGCACGGTGTGGTGGGCGTCGCCACGGTCACGCCGATGTTCTTGTCCTCGAAGGCGGCCCGCATCGTCTCCACCGCCTCGGCGACCGGGAGCCGTAGATCGAGCGGCTGGCGGGGCCGATCGCTCGGCCGCGAGAGCGTGCGCAGGCGCTCGAGCAGCCGCTCCATGCGCTGGATCTCCCGCGCCGTGATCCGGCCGAACTCCTCGATGAAGCGCTCGTCGCTGTGGCGGCGCGGCAGGAGCTGCGCGAAGGTCTTGATCGCGACCAACGGGTTCTTGATCTCGTGTGCGATGCCCGAGGCGAGCATCTCGAAGTATGCGAGCCGCTCGGCGCGCCGCCGCCCCTTCTCCAGCTCCTTCAAAGATGTCAGGTCGCTGAACACCGCGACAGCGCCGAGCACCGTGCCGGCCGGATCGAGCAGGGGCGACGTCGTGCAGATGATCGGCCGCGTCGCGGTGCCGTCCGAGAGCTCGACTTCGGGCTGGGTGAGGGCCCGACCTTCGGCGACGCTGGTCGCGAGCGCGTCACGGAGGCACGACGGCAGCATGGTGGCCGGCTGGCCCGGGGTGTCCTCGGCGCGGAGCCCGGTGAGCTGTGCCGCGGCGCGGTTGAAGAGCGCGATCTGGCCCCCGGCGTCGATCGCGACGACCCCGCTCTCGATCGTGGCCACGATGCTGTTGATGTACTCGTTCGCCAGGACGACCTGGGCGAAGAGTTGCGCGTTCTTGACCGCTACGCCCGCCTGGTTGGCCAGCGTCATCAACAGGTCGAGGTCCTGGGGGTAGAAGGGGTCGCCCGAGAGCTTGGGACCAAGCACGATTGCACCGATCACCGTGTCCTCCGAAGTCAGCGGGAGGACGAGTGCCCAGTTGAGCCGTGTGAGCTCGTCGTGGAGCCGTCGCTGCTCGGCCGTTGGATTGTCGCGCATCACCTCCTCGGCGAGGAGGAGGTCTCTCGTGCTGTCGAGTGCCGTAACGGCCCCGCCAGGCGCCTCGTCCGGCGCCTCGAAGGGCCCCTGCATGGGCCGCGTGTCCCGGGCCGCCCGCCGGAACCCGCGCCGGTCACGCAGGTAGATCGCCACCCCCTCGGATCGGGTGGACGTGGCGACCGTATCGGTCAGGAAGGGCAGGAGCCTCTTGAGGTCGAGGACCCGCGTGAGCGCACGGCTCGCCTCGCGCACGGTGCGTTGATAGTTCGCGTGCGTGCGGTAGACGTAGCGGTCCAGGAGCCGGCCCGTGACGTCGCGGACGAACGGGATCAGCAGACTGACGGCGGCGATCGCGGCGAGCACCGCGACGAGCTCCGGGGTCTCGAGGTGAAGCGAGAGCCGCGGCCACGCGAAGGTGATGAAGACGCCGACCGGCAGCAGCGAGACCAGCATCGCGGCCGCGAGCGTGAGGCCGCGGTGGATCACCAGCCGCAGGTCCATCAGGCGGTGCCGGATGATCGCGTGCGCGACGAGGGCGATGATCCAGCTATATCGGGAGTCCCCGGTCAAAAGCGGTACGAGAAGGTTCATTGTGATTCCGCCGGCACCACTAATCACAAATCCCGCGGCCAAATAATGCAGTTGGAGACGTGCTAGACCGCGCGCCCCGCGGGACTTCGCCAGGAACACGGCAAGAGCCAAGGTCCACGCAATTAGAAAATATGCTGCGAACACCGGGTATGCGAAGCCAATGTCCCGAGTGGGCCCCGAGGGGGTCATTGCTGCCCCGCTGACGATCAGATTGGTCGTGAGGGAGATCACAGCGAACAGTGAGGCAATACCGAAGTTGAAATAAACGACTCTTCTCGTCAGCCACCTCGAGGGTGTGGGGTAGTAGCGCGCGAAGGCGAGGAACGCAGCAGGAAGAAAGCTCGCTGCCGCGAAGGTGAAGCGCGTCCATAATTCTGGCCGGGCATCGTAGCGAAACGCGGCCGCCGTGCCGATTATCCAGAATCCTCCCAGAAGGATGAAGAGAGCAAACGATCGGTTCGTCTCGCTGTTTGGGCGAGCTCGCCAAACAAACAGAGCGAGAGCAAACGTGACGAGAGCGACCACGGAAAGAGAAAACGGAATCATTTCGTTGGATCCGGTGCCCACGACGGGAACTCGACTTCCGCAACTGTTCCGCCGAAGCTTGTTCGAGGCAGAAGCGTCAGCCGAGCCCGATGAAAGTCTGCTATCTCCCGGCAGATCGACAGCCCGAGCCCTGTTCCGGCCGGCTTCGTGGTGAAGAATGGTTCAAAGATCTTCGCTCGGACGGCTGGATCAATACCTGGACCCTCGTCAACTACACGAACGGTGACACAACCGGGTGCAGTTCGGGCCAAAACGCATTCCGCATCAATACTGACGGTGCCTCCCGCAGGCATAGCTTCAATCGCGTTTCTCAACAAGTTCACAAATAGTTGGACGAGCTGGCTCGGATCACCGAGGATCCTTGGAAGATCTTCTGGACATTGCAAGGTAATCTTGACTTGCTGTTCCTGCGCTGCGGGAGAGTGAATCGCGACAATGTCGTTCAGGAGAGGCGGCAAGGCGACGGCGCTCAGCTTGCCGCCTTCGCTCGGGGCCATGAGACGCAATCGATCGGCGAGGCGGACGATCCGAGCAACTTCGTTGGGAAGCAGCCTGACGGCTGTATCGCGATACTCGGGGTCGTCAAAGCGATCGGGCAGCATCGAGATGAAGTTCGAGATCGCGGCGAGTGGGTTGCGGATTTCATGGGCAATGCCGGCGTAGAAGCGCGCCATGATTGCGAAATGCTCGACGCGCCGCTGATTTCGTTCTAGAGCCTTGACGGCCGAGAGATCGGTTACTACCACGAGGGCGCCGATAACTCGCTTTTGGTCATCTCGCAGCACCGCAGTTGAAAGGATGACGTGCAGAAGTCCAAGCAACCCGTGGTCGATCGTGACCTCGGCATCTTGTGGCTGCCAGGAGCCGCTAACCGCAAATGCTAAGGCCCAGGCAATCTCGGATGGCAAGACGTCAAGAAGGACACCACGATCAGACTGTTTCAGAGCTAAGAGCTTGTTGGCCGCAGGGTTGAAGCTAGTGATCTTGCCTGAGACGTCGATCGCGACAACAGCTGAATCCAAGGACTCGAGGAGACGCTCGGAGTACTCAAGAATCTGAATGCGCTGCTGATACAGCAGGGCATTCTCTAGAGCGATGGAGGCCAATTCTGCCAGCGATTCGATGAAGGCGAGATCAGTCGTGAAATAAGCGTCACCGCTACGTCGCGGGCCAAGCAGAACAGCCCCGAGCAGTTGACCCCTCCGTCCCAGCGAGACTACAACTTCAATTCCCGCTGTCCGCAGGGCTTCGTGCATGGCCTTCCGCGCTGCGGGTTCGCGCGATGGATTGACTACGACGACCATCGGACCTGACTGATCGGTCATCAGGGTCGCGAGAGTGGGCAAGCTAATCAAGGACGGTGAGTCCTCAGGAAGCTGCTCAAGCGCGCGACCCTCAAACGGGAAGACGACCATCGCAAAGTACTCGGGGATGAATGCTTTCGTCAGGATCTCGCGCAGGGTCGAGGAGAGCTCGGACGGCTGCATCAGGCGGCTCAGTTGTCGGGTGGCTCGCGATAGCGCTGACGCATAATCGATGTGACGACGGTAGAGGTAGGGATCAATGACGCGGCTGAAGAAGCGCTGTGACGGACTCGAGAGCAAAGCGAGCACTACGGTCGCTACGATGACAATTTCGGGGCTCAGAACGAACGTCCTGGGTACGGGCACAACCCACCTCGAAATGGCAATGAGGATCGCGGACGCGATGGCGGTCGCCAGTGCATAGGCCACGCCGCGATTGATGAAAAAGCGCAGGTCCAGCAATCGGTGCCTGATTATCGCGTGCCCTACTATCGTTACGAGGAGAAGAGTGAAGTAGGGACCCACCCAGCTGTACGTCGATCGGCCTGTCGCCAACGGAAGGAGCAGGTTTGCGCTAATCCCTCCTACCCCTGATAGGATTATGCCTGCCCCGAGATACTGCAGCTGGGCACGTGCTATGCCACGAGATCCGAGCCATTTTGAAATGAAAACCGCGATGGCGGCAAGCCAAGTAGCAAGGAAGTACAGGGCGAATACGGGGTAAAGGGGGCCGGTCTGACGTGTGAGACCTGCGGGCGTCATCGCAGTGTCGTACACCACCAGTGGAGTCGCCAGTGAGAGAGCGGCAATTAGACTGCCTATCACTAGTGTTGTGCGAAGGATAGGAGGCGAGGGCTGTGTGCCCGGCGTGGGGTAGGCGCGTATGAAAGCAAGAAAGGAGGCAGGGATTAAGCTAGCACTCGCGAACGCGAAACGCGCCCAGATGTCTATATGGGAACCTTCCTGGAGACCCCCGACGCCGAGGACCCAACTAGCTACGAAGCCTGTGAAAGCAGCGAACCACCGATTGACAGCACTGTCTGAGCGAGCGCGCCAAACAAACAACGCAAGGGCCGCGAGTATCGCGGCGAGCGCAAATAGCGGTATATAGACCACGCGACTCTGCCCTAGTCCGGTGCACCCAAGATCATGGCGACGTGAGCTCCGCCGAGACTGTGCGCATGGATCAGAACTCTGCGCACCCGGGCAGGGCGAGAGACATTGGGGACATAGTCAAGGTCACACAGAGGGTCTGGGGTCTGATAGTTAGTGGTCGGGGGAACAGCCTGATGCTTCAACGCGAGGCAAGCCACGACAACCTGCATCGCACTACTAGCGGCCAGCGCTTGACCGCACATCGATTTGGTCGATGAGATGGGCATGCTCCACGCGTGGGGCCCAAACACGCGCTTGATTCCTGCCGTCTCGGCAGCGTCGTAATCTTGCATCGAATTGCCGTGGGCGCAGACGAAGTCGACGTCATTGGGTGAAAGGTCGGCGTTACGAAGAGCAGCCTCCATCACGCGTGCCACTGCTTCCCCGGTCTCGTCGACCTTACGCAAATGCTCTCCTTCGTTGACGCTTGCGAGGCCTAGAATCCGAGCGTAGATTGGCACGCGGCGCGCACGGGCGCTCTCCTCCGACTCGATAGCGACCATCGCTGCGCCTTCTGCGAGCACAAGTCCTGCACGCCACAGATCAAAGGGTCGACTGGCTTCTTCTGGGGGACCTTGCCACTTCGAGAGCACACCGACGGAATGGAAGACCATCAGCATGAAAGCCGAGAGGGGTGTTTCGGTCGCGCCAGCGAGAACACCAGTTGCACTTCCATCCCTGACTTGGTCCGCTCCCCAGCCTATGGCATCGAGACCCGCGGCACAGGCGGTTGCGAAGGTCGTTGTCTGGCCGAGAGCTCTCGTGTCGATCGCAACGTGGCTGGTCGCCGCATGAGCCGGGAATTCGAGTGCCGCCCACGGCGAGATTTGGCCACCGCGGAGAAAGGACTGAAAATTTGGCTGTGCGATATCGATGTGACCATTCAGTGAGGTTCCAATCGCAACCTTGAACCTATCAGGTGAAAGTTCTTCAGTATTGAGCCGCCCATCAACACGAGCCATCTTTGCGGCGGCAACAGCGAATTGGCTGAAGCGGCCGGCCATCTTCGCGATCCGCGCCGGCATCCAGTCCAGCGGGTTGAAATCCTTAACCTCACCTACTGTCCGGCAATCCGGCGGGAGCTTAGAACTGTCGCAGAAGGTCGGAGTCCCAAGACCCGACCGCCCGGCCAGCGCGGCGGCCCAGAAGTTTTCTACGCCGACGCCGATCGGCGAGACGATGCCAAGACCCGTGATGACGGGCTGGCGCTTCATGAGGCAGGCTTCCCTCCGATCGCGAC
>WNFW01000212.1_pt1 | contig 78133 bp, 75 predicted proteins | sample 5400131 | NCBI WGS metagenome assembly WNFW01 (sample SAMN13153362, study PRJNA577476) | soil metagenome | isolation source: 20 cm soil or saprolite under grassland replicate 1 | place: USA:California | collected 2016-06-15
GCATAAATTGCCTCCCAGTTGTAACCGATAGCGGAGCGGTTTGCGGGATTATTACCTCCACAGATCTGCTGAGATCTTATCAGCAGCTCCTGGGATTGATTCAAAAACAAGCCGGCTAAACTGCCGGCGCTAGCGAAACTCTAACAACAACATGATTGGGATGGACTCTTGAATGTGGCTGTGACGACGCTATCGTAGGCCATGCACACCAGGATCTGGGTAACGGTCAAGCCGCGAGCCAAGATCGAGGGGGTCACAGAAATCGCCGCTGGTGAGTACCGGGTTTCGGTTCACGCCTCGCCGCAGAACGGTAAGGCCAATCAAGCAATCATAGAGCTTCTCGCTCGCCATTTCTGCGTGCCAAAGTCCGCCATTAAGATCGTTCGGGGGCACTCTGCCAGAAAGAAACAGATTTCGATAGGCTAATCCAGTTTCCTTCTCGGGTTCTCGGCGGATTGCCGAAATTTTTCTCGGGTCGTAGGGCAGCCAAATTGATATTCCTGTCTCCTGATATAGGCTCGGGGAGGGCGACGTCGTGGTAATCAATGGGAAGAGAGACACGGCGACCATCGCTGGCCCGGCTTACCCAGAGGATGAAGGGCTCGACATCATTCGGTCTCATCCGACAAAACACGAAGGTTGCTATCGGCGAATACGTCGAAGTCAAAAAAGCCGAGTGAAAGCCGGCAAAAAGTTGTCTTGACTCAGCGAAGGACGGATTTTGCATACGGCTATCGCCGCCGTTTGCGACCCGCCTTTGCACTGCGAGCGGTCTTCGATTCTTCCGCGTTTTCGGTGCCGGATGAATCCAATTTCGCTGTCACGTTGTCCTTGATCCACTTCTGATCCCACCACTCCAGTGGCAGAACAGGCACGCCCTGAAGATAGACGCCGAAGTGCAGATGGTCTCCCACCGCGAGACCGGTTTCGCCGGTCTTGCCGATGATCTGTTGCTGTTTAATTGGGTCGCCTTCCTTGACATCGATCGAACTCAAATGGCCGTAAAGCGTCGAAAGTCCAAGTCCATGGTCGATGATGACGGCATTGCCGTAGATTCCCAAGTCGCCGACGAAACTCACGACTCCGCTATTGGCGGCCTCCACGGGGTATCTTTTGGTGACCGAGAGATCGAACCCTAGATGGTAGGCGGTGTCGATGGCTTGTTCCTTATACATATAGGTTCTCGCGTCGGCGAAATTAGCTTCGACCTTAGAATTGGAGAGCTGGCTGAAAGGACCACTCCAGAGCATCGAGTTGGCGGTTTTTTGACCTACCGCTCGGATCTTGTCGTCGTTTTGTTTCCGCAAGGCGTGATTGACTTTGATAAAAATATCTTTCGGGCTTCCCTGACGCATGCCCACGTCGTTCAATAAAGGCGCAACTTTGCTTTGAATGAATTCGTCCGAGATCGGGATGGTGCTTTTTTTATATTTTACATCCTTCAAGGTGTAAGAAAGTTTCATCTGTCGGGTGTTGCCCGCTTTGTCCGTAGCGACCAAGACGGCCTTTTCTTCCGGAGGTACGTTGTACGGGTGAGCAAAGAACGCGATGTATGCATTCGGATCCTTGGTTTGGCCTTTGTACCCCGGGAAAAAATAGTCGCCAATCTTGATGCCGCTCGTTGCCGCATCTGGCGATGGTTTGTAAACGATGAGACCGCATCCGCCGAAGCTGATATACGGATCGTCCGCAATCAGCTCGATGGTCGGCGGCGTGATGTCGATGGTGACGTTTTTCTGAACGACCGCTTCGTTGCCTCTAAAAAAATTCCATAGGGACCGATCTCGGGCGCTGATACGGAAAACGGCGGGCCCCTCTTTAACGCCTGCCAATTTCGATGACACGAGGATAATTTTCTTTTGCATCACCGGTTGTTCGTACTGCTCGGTGACCAGCGGAATTTCGGTGCCGCCCGCGGAAAGTGTAGCGGAGACGGATTTCAAGCCGCTGCCCTGTTCGCTGATTTCAATTTCGATGGGCGCGAGGCCGATGAAGTCTGTGTTTGGTGTGACCTTGATTTGCGGTTTGTGCCATTCAAATTTAGGGGCTAAGAAATAGATTCCCGCGATGAATAGCGCGATTAAGATGACATAAATGATGTTTCTATTAAAGCCGATCCCCCTACGGGGCCTGCCGATTTCGAGAGCAGTCATGAATTTGACGGAAAGCGGGATTCCGAACTTCCGTTTCGACTAAAATAAACGGGGACTGGGTTGAAGTCAACAAAAGAAGGCGTCTAGATGTGATGGTCTGGAGAAATGAGGCTCTGCAGAAAAGCGGCTCTGCAGAAAAGCGGTAAAAGCAGCTGATCGTTTAAACTACATCATTCCTTTGTCGCTGAAGCTGAAATAACGATCGCGTCCAATCACCACATGATCCAGCACGCGTATCCCCATTACTTCGCCAACTTCCCTCAGCCTTCGCGTGATGTCGAGGTCCTCGGGGCTCGGGGCCGGATCGCCGCTCGGGTGATTGTGAACGAAGATGACCGCGGCTGCGGACTCACGGATCACAGGATTGTAAACCTCCCGTGGATGAACCAATGACGCCGTGAGTGAGCCTTCTGAGATTTTGACCTCGCGAATTTTTCTATTCTTGTTGTTGAGCAAGACCACGTAGAAGAGCTCGCGTTTTTCCTTTCCGAGATTGTCTCGGAAGTGGCGGAAGACGTCTTCCGACGAGAGGAGAGGCTGGCCGCTTTCCCATGGTTGGTGGCCGATCCGCCGGCTGATTTCCAAACAGGCCTTGATCTGTGCGACTTTTGCTGGCCCAATCCCTTTGACCTTCGCCAATTCATGCACGGAGGCCTCGTCGATCCCCTTGAGACCGCCGAACTGGCTGAGAAGCAGGCGAGCGTGATCAATGGCCGTCTCGCCCGTACTGGCATTGCCGTTTCTGAGGATGATTGCGAGCAGCTCGGTTTCGGTCAGAGTCTGTGCCCCTTTATCCAGGAGCTTCTCTCTGGGCCGATCCTCAGCGGGCCAATCCTTGATAGTCTGGTACCGAGCCATAGAAACCTCGCCGTTTGGGCTCGTCTCATCGATGTTTCGAAATGCGCGACCGCCGACTTCGTCTATCACACTGTGGGAATCAGTCCAATACCTTGAGGAGGAGTCCCTTGAGATATTCCCCTTCGGGATGATGGAGGCTCATCGGATGATCAAGGGGTTGGCCCAATCTTTTTAGAACGCTGACTTTGCGACCGGCGTCAACGGCGGCTCCAAAAACAACTTTTTGAAATAAATCCAGTGAAACGTGCTGGGAACAGGAAAAGGTGAGCAGAAGCCCGCCGGCATTTAGACGCTTCAAAGCGTGAAGATTGAGAAACTTATAGCCGCCCGTGGCGGCCGTGACGTCGTTGCGTTTGTGAGCCAGGGACGGAGGATCCAGGACGATCACGTCAAAGCTCGTATCGCATTCTTTCAAGTAGGTGAAAGCGTCGGCTTTGAGCAGTTCTCCACCGGATGCAAAACCGTTCAACTGAAGGTGCTGCTCGGCCAATTCCAGCGCCGGCCTTGATGAGTCGAGGGAAGTCACTTGCTTTGCCCCTCCGGCGAGCGCGTAGACGGAAAAGGCGCCGCTGTACGAAAAACAGTTGAGGATCGTCTGCTCACGCGCGAGTGTCAACAGCAAAACGCGGTTGTCCCTTTGGTCTAAAAAGAATCCGGTCTTCTGGCCGCGTCGAACGTCCACCACGAATTTAAAACCGTTCTCTTCGATGGGAATAAGCTCGGGCGGAGCTTCTCCCGCCAACACACCGACGGATGGTTCGAGCTCTTCTTCCTCCCGGGCTCGACCTTCACTGCGTTCATAGATGCCGTTTGCTGAAATGAGGCCTGCCAAAGAATTCATGATGATTCCCTTGACGGAATCTGTGCCCGCGGTAAAAAACTGGCAGACGAGAAAATCGCCGTAGCGGTCAATGATCAAGCCGGGAAGGAAATCCCCTTCGCCGTTGACGAGGCGATAAGCATTGGTTGTCGATGAGAGATATTTCTCCCGAAGCGTCAGCGACCGCGACAGCCGGCGGGTGAAAAAGCCCTGGTCGATGGTTTCTTCTTTCCACGTGAGAAGGCGAATTCGGATCTGCGATTTGGGGCTGGAGAGGCCACGGGCAATCCAGGTTTTTCGAGCGTCGAAGACATCAACGATGCCAGCCGTTTCATCGTCGCCCTCGATTCGGTCGATGGCTCCGGAAAAAATCCACGGATGGCCCCGAAGGACGGGGGCTTCTCGGTCTTTCTTGAGAAATATTCGTTGCAGCGTAATGGGTAAGCGAACGCTTTGAGGCGCCACTGTAATTTGAACGGATTGAACTCTTTGAACTACTTGAACACATGCCGCTGGCGGTTCAAGCCGTTCAAGCTGGTCAAACGGTTCAAAGTACTACTGTTGCCTCGTGCCTCTGGCCTAATGGCTACTCTTTCCGAATAAACGTGCCGCTTTTGCCGCCGCTTTTTTTAACCAGCCGGATTTCGCCGATGGACATTTCTCGATCGATGGCCTTGCACATGTCGTAGATAGTAAGGCCGGCGACGGAAACTGCGGTCATCGCCTCCATCTCAACGCCCGTCTTGCCGCTCACCCGCACCGAAGCTTCAATCTCGACCCGCGCCGGGTTCTTTTCCGGGTTCAGCTCGATCTCCACCGATGTGATGTTGAGCGGATGGCACATGGGAATGAGTTCCGACGTCTTTTTGGCCGCCATGATGCCAGCGACGCGAGCCACCGAAAAGACGTCGCCTTTTTCGACTTTGCCTTCGAGAATTAAATCCAATGTCTCCGGGCGCATGTGAATGCTGCCTCGCGCCACCGCAATTCGGCTGCTTACTTCCTTCTCGGAGACATCGACCATCCGCGCACGGCCTTGATCATCCAAATGAGTGAGTCTTGCCATAACCAATCTTTCGACCGACGGCTTTTTATGTTACATAAAACCAATGGTGAAAAAAAGCCACTATCGAGTTGTCATCTTAGGTTCGGGCGCTGCCGGTCTGACGGCGGCGATTTATGCAGCTCGCGCAAATCTTAAGCCGCTCGTCATCGAGGGCTCCCAACCGGGAGGCCAACTGATGATTACCACAGACGTTGAAAATTATCCCGGTTTTCCCAAGGGAATCATGGGGCCGGATCTCATGGAGGAGTTCAAAAGGCAGGCGGTTCGTTTCGGTGCGGAAACCGAGTTTGGTGAAGTCACCGCCGTTAACGTGAAACAGCGACCGTTCAAAGTATCCCTTGGCAAGGACAGCGTGACTTGTGACGCGCTGATCGTCGCCACGGGAGCTTCGGCCAAGCTTCTCGGCCTCGAATCGGAGACGAGACTCATGGGGCACGGCGTTTCGGCCTGCGCGACGTGCGATGGGTTTTTCTTCAAGGACAAAGAGCTGGTCGTCGTTGGCGGTGGCGACACCGCCATGGAGGAAGCGATTTTTCTCACCAAATTTGCCACCAAAGTCACGGTTGTTCATCGGAGGAACCAGCTCCGCGCCTCCAAGATCATGCAAGATCGCGCGGAGAAAAATCCTAGAATCTTTTTTGTCTGGGAAAAAGTGGTAGAAGAAATTTATGGCGATCCCAACGCCGGCGGCGTAACAGGTGTCAGGCTCAAGAATCTGAAGACAGGGGAAACACGAGATTTTAAATGTGATGGGCTTTTTGTCGCCATTGGCCATGAGCCCAATACGAAACTTTTCGTGGGACAGTTAGAATTGAATCCAGCGGGATACATCCTGACTCATGACGGCACGAGAACCGATGTGCCGGGAGTCTTCGCATCCGGGGACGTGCAGGATCATGTCTACCGCCAGGCTGTCACTGCGGCCGGCACCGGTTGCATGGCGGCGATTGACGCGGAACGATTTTTAGAAAGCCAGGCCGATTAGAATACTTTGTACGGCTCTCTCGTGTGTTCAGTGTTAGGAACGAAACATAAAGTAGACTGCACCGAGCAGACACAATCCCGCCCACAAATAGTCGAGCCTTAGCGGCTGGCGCATGTAGAGCACCGCAAACGGCGCAAATACGGACAAGGTGATTACTTCTTGCGTGACCTTTAACTGAGCAAGGCTCAATTGCGTGTAACCGATCCGGTTCGCCGGCACTTGCAGCAGATATTCGAAGAGCGCGATTCCCCAACTCGCTATGGCGGCAATATACCACTTCTGACCATTCAGATTCTTTAAGTGTGCATACCACGCGAAGGTCATAAAAACATTTGATGCTACAAGCAATAGCGTGGTTCTAAGAATGACTGGCATTTTGCTTCCTACCTCCCGGTATTCCATCAGTTCGTCCGGCAACTCGACCAAGAGCCCAACAGTGTTGTCTCGATTTTCTTTTTCTAAGTAGCAAAATCTTACAACGTAGCGAAAGGGAAATCGAGTATGGGTGTCCCGATCCTTTTTTGAACGGGTCTAGCGTGTTAGGGTAACCTATTGGGCGTCGTAGCGGCCGTGGGTTTCGTTGCCGTAACTTCTTGCTCAAGCGATGGGCTTCTCAATCTTCTTCAAATCAGCAAGTAGAAAATCGCGGCTTTTCATTTCGCTACCGTCCTTGAATCGGATCAGGTAAGGTTTCCCTGAAGTCCCCGAGAAGCTTGCGACTCTCTCGATGAAATCCCGCGCCGTCTTCACTCCGGAATCGTTCGCTTCCCACTTGCGCCGTAGGAAAGTGGCGGCGGTATCCGCAGCGTGGGTAGTCCCGTTTCGGACAAACTTCGCGTCTTTCAGCTCCGCCACGTGCTTAATAAGTAGTTCGATCTTTTGCCTTTCCGAAAGGGGGATAGTCTGAGCGTGAAGCACAACGGGAATCGCAATAGCCAGCGATGCCACGAAACCTAGTCCCGATTTGAGCAGTTTGGTTATGGTCAAGTGATCCGTGCCTTAGACGTTTTGCCCCGCGAAATCATCATCAGCGATGTCCAATCTCCCGGGCTGAGGCTACATGAAGAAATCTGAGTCTATTTTGCGCCGCTCCGTATCAATTCTATTGCCTGGTTGGTGGTGCGCACGCGGGCCATGCGCGGGAAAATCGTATCCATGAAGGCCGCCATGGAATCGTCATGTGAGTTGCTGCAGGCGTCGCGGACAATGATCAAATTATAATCTAAGTCGCGGGCGGCATAGGCGGTAGACGCGATGCCGACGTCGACGGCACCGCCGGAGAGAATAATGGTATCGATGCCGCGCGAGCGCAACGCCAGATCAAAGTATGTTTGATGAAAGGTGCTCCAGCGATATTTCGGAATAATGTAGTCTTCGGGCGCCGGCTTTAGCTCATCAATTACCCGTTGCTCCCATGAACCCTCGGTTGCGCCGTGCACAGTTGGGTTGCATTCACCGTTGGGCCATGGGCGAAGGCGCATGTCAGTGTCCGTAACGATCATGCTTCGGATTTGGCCGTCTTTTCGGTGGTTCGCCATGGCGTAAAAGATGGGAATTGAAGCCTTTCGAGCAGCGTCTCTGAGACGGACAGCGTTATCTACCACCGGCTTCATTCGCGTTTTCGTCTCCTCGGCAGCTCCGTGGTAGTACACGTTGAGCATGTCGAAGAAGAGAAGGCCTGTCTTATGGATATCGAGATCGTTGACGTTCATGGCTGTTCCCCCATGCGTGGCCTTGATATTTGCCTCAATCGCTACTGCGGCAAGTCTGGTTTGCCGCGAGTATGTCTGCGTCTACCACAAATCGATGGAACAAGGCTACTTTTCTCGCGGCCAGCTACGGAGAATTTCTTTTGCCGCATAATGTCCAGGCAAGCCCGAAACACCGCCACCCGGATGAGTACCGGAGCCACAGAGATAGAGATTTTGGATCGGCGTTCGATACCGTGCCCATCCCGCGACCGGACGCATGAAAAACATTTGATCCAGCGCCACTTCGGCGTGATAAATGTGTCCTTCGGTCAAACTGAAGCTTTGTTCGAGGTCCATGGGCGTTAACAGTTGGTAGTGCAGGATCGAGTTCTTAAAACCAGGCGCATAGTCTTCAATGAGGTTTATCACGGTATCTCCGAGGACATCTCGCTGCGCGTCCCAGTTGTTGCCTTTCAGGTGATACGGGGCATATTGCGTCCACACGGACATAACATGCTTTCCCGCGGGAGCGACGGAAGGATCGGCCACCGAAGGAATCGTAATTTCCAAGAACGGCTGTTTCGAGAAGCGGCCATATTTAGCATCATCGGCAGCGCGTTCGAGATAATCCAGCGTCGGTCCAATGTGGATGACCCCGCCAAGATTCGCGGATGATGCGTGATCCGGCGCACATTTGAATTTAGGCAGGGCGGCCAGTGCAAAGTTGACTTTGGCTACCGTGCCGCGGGATCTGATGTTCTTTACTTGTAACAAGAAGCGGGGATCTAGATAAGTCGGCTCAACCAGTTGAAAAAAAGTTCTTTTGGTGTCGGCGTTCGAAACCACAACAGTCGCCGCGATTTCGTCACCGTTTTGCAGAATAACCCCCGTGGCTACGCCGTTTTTGATGACGACCTTGGTCACTTTAACTTCAGTGCGAATTTCCGCCCCATGCTGTTGCGCGGCTCGCGCGATGGCCTGCGGGAGATTGCCGATACCGCCGCGCACGAATCCCGACGCTCGTAGCGCACCGGTCGATTCTCCGAGCTGGTGATGCAGAAGAACGAAAGAGGTTCCTTGGGCGCGCGGACCTACGAATGAACTAAGCACGCCGCTGGCTCCGATACTAGCCTTGAGCAAATCGTTTTCGAACCACTCGTTGAGCAAATCGGACGCACTCATCGGAACAATTCGGAGAAACTCGTACGCTGTTTTTTTGCCGAGTCGATGAAACTTCCAGCCAAGCTTGATCAATTCTGAGAGGTTAAAGCTTCCCGGGCTTGCGGCGTCCGGCATGGGCAAGTCATTCAGGCTACGAAGAAAAGAACTCAGTTTCTTCAAGAGCGCGCTGAAGCGGTCGAATTTTGCCGCATCGGCTCGAGAGAATCGGCCGATTTCTTCGGCGATCTTGGCTGGTTCACGCGGAACGAGAAGTGAGTTCCCATCCAGGGCAGGTGAGAAAAGCAATGGCTCCAGAGGCAGAATTTCCAAGCCATGCTTCTTGAGATTGAGATCGCCGATTATGTCGTTGGAAAACGACCCGGCGAGGTGTGCGCAGCTTGAATACTTGAAGCCGGGAAAGACCTCTTCGGTAGCGGCGATGCCACCGATTAGTTGGCGCCGCTCCAAAACCAAAACCTTCTTGCCAGCCTTGGCTAGGTAGGCCGCCGTTACAAGGCCGTTGTGACCGGCGCCGATAATGATTGCGTCATATTTCTGCACAGCGAGCTAAACCCTTCTCATTTTCCAAGCTTTCAATATTTCCAATGCCGCCAGTCGTCCCGAGGCAGCCATGACGCCACCGCCGGGATGCGTACAGGCGCCGCACATGTAGAGATTCTTAATCGGCGTGCGGTAGTTGGCCCAGCCGGGAATAGGCCGGAGAAAGAACAGCTGGTCGAGAGTCAGTTCACCCTGGAAAATATTTCCTTCCGTCAAGCCGAACTCTTGCTCCAAGTCCCATGGGGTTATGACCTGGCGATGCAGGATAATGTCTTTCAAATTGGGCGCGTATTCGCTCAAGGTCTCGATGACATTATCGCCGAACTCTTCGCGCCGCTCCGGCCAGGTGCCATTGTTCAAATGGTAAGGCGCGTATTGAACGAAAATCGACATGACGTGTTTTCCCGGCGGCGCCATAGAGGGGTCGAGTCTCGACGGAATGACGGTGTCCAGATAAGGCCGTCGTGAAAAGTCACCGTATTTCGCATCGTCGTAGGCGCGTTCGATATAGTCGATGCTCGGGCTGATCGAAATCGCCCCCGAGAGGTGCGCACCGTCTCCCGGAAGACAGGTAAAATCAGGCAGACCGTCCAAGGCGAGATTGACCTTGGCTGAAGAGCCACGGATCTTGAACTTCCTGGCCTGTTCTACAAATTCCGATGGAAGGTGTTGCGAGTCAACCATTTTCAAAAATGTTCGTTTAGGATCGACACCGGAAACGATGACTCTCGCTCGAATCTCCTCGCCCGAATCTAGTACGACGCCGTACGCACGACCGTTCTTGACGAGCACCTGATCGACCGAAGCCTGTGTGCGAATCTCGGCGCCGAAGTGGCGCGCGGCGTCAGCAATCACGCGGCTGATGGTTCCCATGCCGCCGCGCGCGAAACCCCAGGAACGAAACGCGCCGTCGAGCTCGCCCATGTAATGATGAAGGAGAACGTAAGCCGTCCCCGGAGAGCGGGGCCCCATGAAAGTTCCGATGATGCCGCTGGCTGACATGGTCGCTTTGAGGGCATCGGTCTCGAACCAACCGTCCAGAAAGTCCGCCGAGCTCATGGTCATGAGCTTGGTCATCTCGTAAAAGAGTTTTTCGCCGAGATCGTGAAAATGATTGCCAACCCAGGCGAGCCCAAAAAGATCCCGCGGGTTCCAAGAAATGGGTCTGGGCGGAACGATTCCAAGCAGCGGTTTGATGGCCATGGCCATCTGAACCATCAACTGCCCGTATTGTTCGTACGCCTCCGCATCCGTGATGGAATGGCGCGCGATTTCGCGGCGCGTCTTGGCGTGATCGCCCCAGCGGACGAGGTAGTTCCCGTCAGGCATGGGCGTAAACGTGCTGTCGAGGGGAATGATTTCCAGATCGTAGTTGGGAAGCTCCAGCTCGCGGATTACCTCCGGGCGCAATAGACTCACGACATAGGAGCAGACCGAGTATTTAAACCCGGGATAGAGTTCCTCGGTGACCGCGGCCCCGCCGACGAGGTGACGCCGCTCGAGCACGAGTACTTTCTTCCCGGCCTTCGCGAGGTAGGCGGCGTTGGTGAGACCGTTGTGGCCGCCGCCGATCACAATAGCATCGTATTTTCCGTTCATCGATGGCCCTTGCTTAGGGCGACATTTTTTGTAATTTTCTTTCGCAAGTCAACGCAAGAGGCAAAATTTTCTTTGAATCGAAAATCAAAAAGCCAAATTCGAAAATAAAATATGCCGTACGGAACGCCCTTTTATTCACGCACGTCCCCCCTGTGCGTTAGCCAGAGCTGGCGCACATGGTCCGGTTACTTAGTTGCTAGTTCCTACGATGTCCTCCACGATTACGAATATCATGCAATTCGGAACAGCGCTGCATTGATCGACGTATCGCCATTGTTCAAGTACGAGGTTCGGGGGAAAGATGCACTGAAGCTCGTCAATCGCGTAATCACGCGCGACGCCGCAAAATGTGCCGTTGGTCAGGCGCTCTATACCTGCCTATGCGATGAGGAGGGGAAAGTCATTCAGGACGGCACTGTGTTTCGCGTTGCCGAAGATCATTTTCGCTTTCATTTGGCCGATGCGAGCTTGCGTTGGCTGAAGCTAAACGGCATGGGAATGAACGTTGGCATTCAGGAAGTTTCGGAGCAGGTGGCGGCCCTGGCCATTCAGGGGCCCAATTCGCTGCGTGTTCTCCAAGAAGTGGTGGATATTCCGCTGGGTGAGCTAAAATTTTTTCGGTTGACCTCCGCCATCCTCGCTACGGTACCGCTCCTTGTGTCTCGCACGGGATACACCGGCGATCTTGGCTACGAGCTTTGGTTTAGTTCCGAGCACGCTGAGCGAATCTGGGACGTGCTGATGGAAAAAGGACGGGGATTGGGAATCAAACCCGCGGGTATGCTCGCGCTTGACATTGCGCGTCTTGAGGCGGGGTTTATCCTGTTGGAAGTGGACTATATCGGCGCGGAAAAAGCCCTGATTGCGACACAGAAATATTCGCCGTTTGAAATCGGCCTCGGCTGGACGGTGGACTTGAAGAAAGAAAATTTTGTCGGTTGCAAAGCATTGCGGGAAGCCGATGCACGCGGCCCCTCTCGACAGATCGTCGGTGTGGAGATCGATCTGCGGGATTACGAATATCTGCATCAGAAGATTGGATTGCCGCCGCAAATTCCGCTAACCGCCTGGCGTGGAGTGGCGCCGGTTTATAAGGATGACCTGCAGGTTGGACACGCCACCACCGGCGGTTGGTCGCCGACGCTCAAGAAGTATATCGCACTTGCTACTGTAGCGAGAGAACAGGCGATGCCAGGGACCCGACTCGACATGGAAGTCACAGTGGAATACGCGCGAAAAACCGCCGGTGCAACGGTCGTAAAGTTGCCGTTTTTCGACCCGCCGAGAAAAAAGGCGATATTCGCGTCTTAGGAAATAAATTTACGGCGTAGCCTGCGAATTCAAAACGGACGGCCAATACTTGGCCTAGCGCACGAGACGTACGGGGATGCCGCGGTTGTGAAGGTAGTTTTTACATTCCGAAATGGAATACTCCCGATAGTGAAAGATCGAAGCGGCAAGCGCGGCGCTCGCTTTGCCTTGCGTCAGTCCTTCGTAGATGTGCTCAAGAGTCCCAACCCCGCCGGAAGCAATCACGGGAATTGGGACGAGCTCTGAGATCGCCCTCGTCAATTCTAAGTCGTAACCCGCTTTGGTGCCGTCCCGGTCCATGCTGGTGAGCAGGATCTCTCCAGCGCCATAGCTCGCCATCCTCCCGGCCCACGCACTTGCATCAATCCCAGTCGCGTTTCTGCCGCCGTGCGTGAAAACCTCCCAGTGGTTATTTGCTCGCTTGGCGTCAATGGCTACCACGATGCATTGGCTGCCGAACATCTCCGCAGCCTCCCGAACAAACTCGGGTCGATTGGTCGCCCCCGTATTGATGGAGACCTTATCCGCGCCGGCCCTTAATAGCTTGCGTATATCTTCAAGCTTGTTAATTCCACCGCCGACGGTGAGGGGCATGAAGACCTGATCGGCGGTGCGCGCGACCACGTCGAGCATGATTTCTCGATTTTCGTAGGAAGCCGTGATGTCGAGAAAACAGAGTTCGTCGGCGCCTTCTCGATCGTACACGCGCGCGATCTCTACCGGATCGCCGGCATCCTGCAGCTCAAGAAACTTTACGCCTTTAACAACCCGTCCCGCCTTAACATCTAGACAAGGGATAATTCTGTTCGTGAGCATTGGCAGCTCTCAATGTAGCCAAGAGGAAAGGATATCTCAATGTCACGGACAATGATGGGCCGAAAAATTATAGACTCGCCAGCCGGTATTAGTTGGAATCCTGCCCATACGTAAATAGCTGTACTTTGGCGCAATTTTCCCAGGGAGCCCCCATAGACTACCTATAATGTCTCACATAATTTATGAATTTACAATTTTAGTCTTGATAAATTCCGATTATTTGGCTAATAATCGGCTCGCTTAGTACTATATAAGTACTTTTAAAGGAGGATAAGGAGGATATGAAGAACAAATTTCTGATTTAGCGGAGCATTGGGATTTCTGCTGACTGTTCTCCTCGCCGCCGCGGCGCCGGTTCGGGCTGATGACGTGGATCAACGAATTAGGTCGCTGGAGGATGAGCTTGCGCGGCTCAAATCCGAGCAGACGCAAGTTAAAGCTGAGCAGATTGAATTAAGAAAGCAAGCGACGGCCGCAGAGGCAGCGCTGCCGAGTTTCAGCTACCGTCCGGGCAGCGGCATGCTGATCGAGGCAGCAGATAAAGCCTGGTCTTTCCGTTTCACGCTAGAGTCTCACTTCCGGTTGCTCTTTGAGTCCGGCTTGACCGAAGCAGGTAGAGAAACCGGCGGTGTGATGGGACGTCGCTTCCGGCCGTTTTTCTATTACTGCGTGAATGATTGTCTATACGAAGTGGACTTGACGGCTTCGGTACCGTTAACGCCAAGAATTCGACGAACACAGGTACCAGCTCGATTCTGCAGCGCGGTATATTATGGGTCCACGGAGAAGCTCAATCCCTGGCTAGCGACACTTTATTTAGCGATGGATGATCCTTCGCTATTCACTGACTCTTTCCTCTTCCCGCGGTCGAGGAAGCTTCCAAATTGCCGCTGTGACCCATGATCAGGAGGGCGGCCTTGAAGCGGTTATTGACCTTCAGTTTGTCGAAGATATTGGTAAGGTGCGTTTTTACGGTTTTTTCACTTATAAAAATCTTTTTGCCGATCTCCTCGTTTGTCAGCCCCTCGGCCACTAATCTTAGGATTTCCATTTCTCTCTTCGTCAGAGTGCCGACAACATTATCGTAGGGGGTCTCGCTCACTTCATTCATCTGACCGTGGGCGATTTCCTCGAACGCATCGGCCGCGGGCATCTCTTTGTCGATCCACAGTCCCCCCTTGTGAATGGTCTTAATCGCTTGGAGTAACGTCGGAAAATCGATACCTTTGAGAACGTAACCCCTGGCGCCTCCCTTGGCCGCGTTCAATATATTTTCGTCCTCGGAGTATGCGGTGAGAATGAGGACCTTGGTCGCGGCATTTCTTTCCTTTACCTCAAGAAGCGTCTGAACAACATCGCCTTTGGGCATTTTGACATCCAAAAGCAACACGTCGGGTTTGGCGCGCTCAACGACCTTGGTGACTTCGTCCCCGCGGGAAGCTTCTCCGACGACAAGGATGTCTTTCTCCAAAGATAGGATTCTTCTGATTCCTTCGCGAAATAGGGTATGGTCGTCGGCAACTACGACTTTAATAGGCAACATGTCTATTCTCCCTAAAGCCTAAATGTAGACTGTAAGATATATGAAATACCCGAATCTGCCAAGAACGATTTTTCTTTATCCCCTATATTAACTAAGACACTGGTCTTATTCTAGGCAAATTAATCGCGCTCTTCGGCATAAAAAATACTACGCGAAGCGTATTGAGATGACCGAGCTGTCACGATAAGTATCTAAACAGTTTCAGCTTAAATTGGTTAATTTGGGGGGCAAGATGAAAAGTCTTTTTGCACTAACGGGGTTACTTTTTTTAATTTTTGCATTCTCCTCATGTTCCACTCAGGATGAGAAGCCGACCAAACCGGCGGCGCCTGCCGCAGCTGCTCCAGCCGCTAAAGCTGAAACCAAGGCGGCGCCTGCAGAAAAAGCTCCCGAGGAAAAGGCGGAAAAAGCGAAGGCCGAGAAAATTGCCGGTGATGTGGGCCTTCTCGATACGGAGAAGAACTACATGATTTTGGTTACTAAAGAGGGAAAGCTCGTCACCCTTGATTTTGATCCGAAGACAAAAGCGACGGAGCTTGAGCCGACGCCTGCAAAGGTCGCCGATATTGGTCTTGGCGCTTCCGCAGTTGTGGAATATACCAAAGAGGGGGACAAGGATCTTGCGACCAGTATTCAATTCAAGGCGGCAAAAGGCGAGTGATCAACGTCCGATGGTTTATACACAGCGATCAGGAGGATAAAGCAATGAAAAAAGCGAAATCAAAGGTTGTAGGGTTGGCAATCTTACTGGCGGCCTCTATGGTGTCGGCTGCAGTAGCCCAAGAAGAAAAGAAAGCGGAAAAGGCAAAAGCACAGAAGGTGTCAGGAGACATCGGCTTGTTAGACACAGAGAAGAACTACATGATAGTTGTTACTAAAGAAGGGAAGCTGATGACACTTGATTTCAACCAAAAGACCAAAGCTACTGAACTAAAGGAGAAGGAAGCCAAATTGTCGGACATCGGCTTAGGGTCGTCTGCCGTCGTGGAGTACACCAAAAAAGGCGACAAGAACGTCCTCAGTAAGATTGAATTTACGCCTGCGAAAGGCGGCGATTAAAAAGCGGTGTGAGTTAGAATCCCTCTTCTTCGAAATCATTAATGACAAGCTTGCGGTATCCTCGTTCGTCTTCGAGGGTCTTTTGGCGTTTGCTTTCTTTTTCGTTTTCTTCCTGGCATTTGACGCATAGACGGGTAAAAGGCAGGACTTTTAAGCGTCCCAATTGGATTTCGCCCTCGCAGCTCTCACAAATCCCGTAGGTCTTTTCCTTGATGCGCTGCAGCGCCTCATCGATGGCCAGCAGCTTTTCACGCTCGCGGTCATTGAGGATGAAGTTTATTTCACGGTCTCTCTCGTCACTGGCCAAATCGTAGGTATCCCTGCCTTCATCTTTTTGGCCCTCAGTCTCTTCTTTTACACGGCCGTGCATTTCTCTAAGCAGCTGCTTCTTTGTTTCCTCCAACATTTCAGCAGCTTGCTTCAGGAAATCTCTTCGCTGTTTCTTTTCTTTTTCGGGGTCGGTTTTAGTAGCCATGGAGTTTTTCACCAATCAGGTCGTAATCTAAAGCGCCAGTAATCCGGACATCTGTCATATCGCCGGGCTGCGGCGAGTTTGTCTCACCGGTTAAGCTATGTTTCTCTACGAACACAACGCCGTCAACTTCTGGTGCATGTGCTTGCGTTCGGCCAACAAGCTGTCCAGAATCCAGATCAATGTCATTGATCATAACTCGCTCAATGGTCCCGATCAAGGCCTGGTTGTTTTTTCGCGAAATGGCCGCTTGCAGATCCATGACTTCCTGCCATCGTCTTTCCTTTTCCTCTTCCGATATCTTGCCGTCCAACTGGACTGCCGAGGTACCTTCTTCTTCGGAATACTTGAAGACCCCTAAGCGCTCAAAGCTTGTTTTTTCAACGAAATCCAAAAGCTCCTCGAAATCTTCCTCCGTTTCACCGGGAAACCCGACAATCAATGAGGTCCGTAGCGTCAGTCCTGGAATGGATTCACGCAGTCTATTTACCGCCTCTCGCACCGCGCTTCCGCTTTTGCCGCGCCTCATTCGTTGCAGCAACCGCGGGCTAATGTGCTGAAAGGGGATGTCGATGTATTTGCAAATCTTGTCACTTGTTCGGATTAGGTCCAGCAGGGGTGCATCCAGAAAGTTGGGATAGGCATAAAGAAGCCGAACCCACACAAGGTCGGGAATCTCCACCATTTCCCGTAGTAAGCGGTAGAGCGTTGTGCCGTCTTTTCGGTCCCTGCCATAGGCGGTCAGGTCCTGCGCGATGAGATTGATCTCCTTAACCCCTTCGGTTGCGAGGGTGGCGGCCTCTTTTACGATAGACTCAACGGATCGGCTTCGGTGGGGGCCCCGCAATTGAGGAATGATGCAAAATGCACACTTGTGGTCGCAACCTTCCGAGACTTTGAGAAAAGCGCTATAAGATGGCGTGGTTCTGGCGCGCGGGGTCGCGTGATCGTACAGGTAAGTTGGAATTCCTATGTATCGTCTCTGGCGGGTGGATTCATGCTCACGGAGGATCTCCGCAATCCGCGGGACTTCGCCGGTTCCAATAAACAGATCCACTTCGGGCAACTCTTTGGCGAGCTCTTCCGGATAACGCTGTGAAAGACAGCCAGCGACGACGAGCTTTTTGACCTTTCCTTCCTCTTTGAGCCGGGCGATTTCGAGGATGCTGTCGATGGATTCGGCCTTGGCCGCTTCGATGAATCCGCAGGTATTGACCAAGACCACGTCGGCATCGCCGGGTTCTTGAACCATTTCATAGTGGCTTTTCTGCAAGAGACCCGCCATCACTTCGGAATCGACCAGATTGCGAGCGCAGCCCAGGCTAACGATGCTGACCCGTTGTTTTGGAAAGCTCATTGGCCTAGTTCGACTACGTCGACCCCCTTCGGCACCTCGAGGCGAAAAAGCGAATCTTTGAGTCCCACCCCTTTGCGCATGCCCGACAGTCGGATGGTCGTTAAATTATTGGTGGCGTCGCGGACGCTCACCCATAGAATATCAGATGAATTTTTGGCGACTCCGAGAAGAATTTCGCTAAAGCCTCCCGATTCTCCCTTAGGCTCCAGGCGCAAAATATACTGGCTTTCCTCAGTCGCCTTGAGCACGGCGTTGAAATCTTTTTTCAGATTGCCGATGCCCAGCAGAAAGGAAAGCGGAATGTCGGAACGGAAGGCATTTTTTAAAGGGCTTTTAATGATTTGATTCTGCTCCGGCTGATAGAAATAGAGATACTTTCCATCGGCAAGCACGAACTGACCCTTCGGCTCTTCATAGCGCCAAAACATCTTGCCGGGCCGCTTGAAAGACACTTGCCCCGAGGCCTTCAGGTTACGATTGAGTGTCTTCACTTCGGTTTCCTGGCGAAAATCGGCGACAAAGTCGACTGTCGCCTCGTAGTTTTTTTGCAAGTTATCAACGATGGCATCGGCGTTTTTGCCTTCCGCCGCGAAGCTCTGATCTAGGCAGAGCGCAAAAATAACCAGCAACCCGCACAGCTTGCCGAGTTCCGTTTTACGCTTCGATTCTTCTCGCATAAACTTCGCGTGGCTTGGCGCCGTCCGGCGGTCCTACGACGCCGTCCCGTTCCATTTGCTCAATCATCCGAGCAGCTCGATTGTATCCTACCCGTAATCTTCGCTGAATCATAGATATCGACGCTTGCTGGGTCTCTGTCACAATAGCAACGGCCTGGTCGTACATTTCGTCGTGCTCTTCGTCAGCTACGGCGGCTTCGACGTCTTTTTTGACGTCAAAAACCTCGGTTCGATAATTTGGCTGCGCCTGCTGTTTAATGAATTTCATGACCTTGCGCACTTCTTGATCGGAGACGAAGGCTCCATGCACGCGCGTGACGCGCGCTGTTCCCGGCGGCAGGTATAAAAGATCACCGCTGCCCAAAAGCTTTTCCGCGCCGATTGAATCTAAGATTGTACGCGAGTCCACCCGTGAGGTCACTTGAAACGAGATCCGAGCAGGGAAATTGGCCTTGATCAGTCCGGTGATAACGTCAACGGAAGGCCGCTGGGTGGCCAGAATCAAATGGATGCCGGCCGCCCGAGCCTTCTGAGCCAAGCGCGTAATGTATTCTTCAATATCTCTGCCTACCGTCAGCATCAGGTCCGCCAGCTCGTCAATGATGATCACGATCCTAGGGAGTTTCTCATGAACCACGGGTGTGTCTTGATCGAGACTGCCTCCAACATCCGTATCCTCTTCAGCGGATTGTGGTTCCGTGAGCTCGATAACTGACTTCTTGATTGTCCCCTCCCGTTCTAAAGTCCGGTTGTAATTATCAATGTTGCGCGCTCCTTTGTCTCTCATTAGACGATAACGACGGTCCATTTCATCCATCGCCCAAAAAAGTGCCGCGGCCGCCTTTTTGGGATCGGTCACTACGGGAACGAGTAAATGGGGGATGTCTTCATACACGGTTAACTCAAGCATCTTCGGATCGATCATTATGAAATGGACATCCTGAGGCGTGCATTTAAAGAGAATGCTCAGAATCATGGCATTGATAGAGACCGATTTCCCGGTCCCCGTCGCGCCAGCCACTAGGAGATGTGGCATGCGGGCTAAATCGGTTACAAACGGGCTGCCGCCGATGTCTTTACCGAGAGCGAGGGTAATTTTGGAATCGGAACTCTGATAAGCTTCGCTCTCAATAATCTGTCTAAGAAATACGGTCTCGCGCCGCGGATTGGGTATCTCGATCCCGACCACAGACTCTCCAGGGATTGGCGCAAGGATCCGAACGCTCACGGCACGTAGAGCCATGGCAAGATCGTCCGACAACGTCACGATCCGGCGCACCTTGACGCCGGGTGCCGGCTTGAACTCGTACATGGTAATCACTGGGCCGGGACGAACGGCGACGACTTCACCCTCAACGCCAAAGTCCGCCAACTTTTTTTGCAAAATCAGGGAATTGGCGTGGAGAGTTTCTTTGTCTATTTTGAACTGCTCGCCATCGGACGGATCCAACAATTCTGTAGGAGGGAGCTTATAACCTTTACCAATCTCCGGCAGTTTGAATTGCTCCTGGGGCACTGACGGTTTTTTCGACGTTTTCTTGACCGCTTCCTCCTTGACCTCTTCTTTTAGCACTATGGGCGGTGGAATATAGTCCCGCCGCTCTTTCTTGGTGTTTTCGCCCTTGCGTTTTTCTCTTTTTTCTTTCAATGCCTGCACGCGTTTCTTGACGGCAGGAACAACCGACTTACTGAGTTCGGCAAAATTCTTTTTTGCCTGATTCAGAAAATCAAGTAGTGAGTTTTGGGTGACGAGCATCAGAGATAGAAGAAATGTGACGAAAGCGATTAGAGTCGCGCTGATGCGACCAAACAAGGGTACCAGGACGCTTTCTTTCAAAAAGCCGCCAACGATGCCGCCGGTTTCTCGCGCGTTCTCTGAGTCGATGAAAATGCTCAGAAGAACCGCAACACTGACGAGAAGCGTGGTATAGCCCGTTGTCTTCGTGAGCGAAAATCCCCTGTAATTAGCGCGAAACAATTGAGCAGCGCCGATACATAAAAAAATGGGCAAAAGGAATGACGGGAGCCCGAGTCCCTGCAGCAAAATGTCGGAGAGAAAGGCACCGACAAAACCACCCCAATTGTGCGTATCGAGCGTGCCCGAGGGCGTGTTTAACGACCGATCTCTCCCATCGTAAGACAGTAGACTTAGGGCAATCAAAAGCGCGGTGAGACCGATCACCACAGCCCAGATTTCACGGTTCAATCGACTCTTTTCCATAGCACTGATAGAAAGCGTTGCTTCTACGTCTCGATAATGTACGGTAGGACCACCGGACGACGTTCAAGCCTTTTTCGAAAGTAGCGCCGAAGGGCCTTCCGAACCTCTTCTTGCAGTTCGGCCGGATCGGTGCGCGCTTCCCGGTTGATCCCGCTCAGGGTTTCCAGCACGACTTTTCTGGCCTGTTCCAGGATTTCTTCGCCTTCTTCATCGCGCACAAAGCCGCGCGATATCAGATCGGGCCCGGCCACCAGCTCGCCGGATTGTTGATGAATCGCCATTACGGCGAGGACCATGCCGTCCTCCGACAAATGACGGCGATCCCTGATCACGACGTCTTCCACATCGCCGACGCCTTTGCCGTCGACGAAGACTCTGCCGACCTGGATAGGGTTGATCTTCCGCGCGCTGTGAGCGCTTAATTCCAACACGTCGCCGTCCTCGAGAATGAAACAATTTTCCTCCGGCACACCGACATCCTGCGCCAACCGTCGGTGTCTGACCAGATGGCGATATTCACCGTGGATCGGGACGAAGTAACGCGGCCGAGTCAGCTGGAGCATGGTTTTTAGCTCCTCCTGGCTGGCATGGCCCGATACGTGAATTTCCGAGACCTTTTCATAATGGACTTCCGCGCCGCGGCGATACAGATGGTTGATGAGATTCGAAATGGTCTTTTCATTTCCCGGAATGAATTTGGAAGAAAGAATGACCGTGTCGCCAGACTCAACTTTGATCGACTTGTGATCATCCAAAGCGACTCGATGAAGCACCGATAGAGGCTCACCTTGACTGCCGGTCGTTAGAAAAGTCAGGCGCTCAGGAGGCAATTCCTGCCAGCGTTCATTTTCGGTCATGAAGCTTCGGGGGAGGCGCAAATAGCCCAACTCCGAGGCGATTTGGCTGTTTCGGATCATGCTGCGTCCGCTCAGGATCACTCGCCTGCCGCAGCGCTCGGAAATGTCGACTACCTGTTGGATTCGCGGGATGCTCGACGAAAAGGTCGATACGAGAATTTTGCCGGTGCTTCCTTGAAAGATCTGTTCCAGATTGGTTCCCACCTCCCGTTCGGAAGGCGTATAGCCGGCACGCTCCACATTCGTCGAGTCGGAGAGGAGCAGGAGCACGCCTTTTTCACCGTAGGCGGCGAACCTCTGAAAATCGAACATCTCGCCTTCCATGGGCGTATTGTCGATCTTGAAATCGCCCGTGTGGATCACGGTTCCGACGGGAGTCTCAATGGCCAATGCCAAGCAGTCCATCAAACTGTGGGTGACGCGAATGCCTTCCAGCTGAAACGGCGCCAATTCCCACAGTTGGCCGGCGGTGATCTCGCGAATATCGGCAGTGTCTTCGAGGTGGTGCTCCCGAAGTTTGTTGTCCAGCAATCCGAGGGTTAAACGCGTGCCGAAAATCGGCACCGAAAGATGTTTGAGGATATAAGGCAGAGCGCCGATATGGTCCTCGTGCGCGTGAGTGAGAACAATGCCTTTGAGATTTTGTTTGTTTTCGAGCAAATAACTCACGTCGGGGATGACCAGGTCGATACCCAAAAGATCCGCGCCCGGAAACATGAGACCGCAATCGATGGCAATCGCTGCACCGCCACACTCAAGGAGCATCATGTTAAGGCCAAACTCTCCAAGGCCGCCCAGAGGTATGATTTTTAGTGGTTCCATTTTGCCTCAAACCGTTCGCTTCTCTATGGGCGATTTGGCCCCGCCTAGTGGCTCAGGTTGTTGCTGTTTTTTTTCGCTGGCGAACTCAAAAGCTGGTCGGAGATTCTTGCCGATAAGCTCTTGCACCCGTGCTGACAATCCGCGAAGAGACCCAGGGCGATAGTTTTCTATGAAGAGCGGCTCGCCGACCCTCACCTCTATTTGGCCGCCGCGAATGCGCCAGTCTCCTTTTGGAAGAATCGGCCCGCTGCCGTTGATCGTAACCGGTACGATGGGAGTTTGAGTCTTGGCTGCAAGCAAAAAACCGCCGCGTTTAAATGGCAACAGCTTTCCGTCTGTGCTGCGAGTCCCTTCTGGAAAAACAACCAGGGAAATGCCGGCCTTCATGTGTTTCCTGGCTCTTTTTAATCCCTCCAGAGCATGGAATCGATTGGACCGATCGACCGCGATGTGCTTCGAGGCCCACATGGCCCAGCCGAATAAAGGAACCCAGAGCAGTTCCTTTTTGGCGATCCAGCGAAGCTGAAACGCGGGAAGGCTCTGGATAAGCACCGGAATATCGATGTTGCTCTGATGATTCACTATGAAAACGTATTGTCGTTTCGGGTCGAGGTCGCTTAAGCCGTGGATTTTCACTGAGACGCCGCCAATCCGCAGAATCAGCCAGCTCCAAAGTCGGCCGATTTGATAAACCTGCTTACCGTGGGGATCAAAAAGTCCAATCAGGAAGGTGACGATGACCGCCGGCACAGTGACCACGCCGATCACAACCAGCTTAAGGCAATAAACCATGAAGGTCTGCGTAATTACGGATTAGAAAAAACGGCTGAAAAAGCTAAAACATCTTAGTTCACGAAGCGTCAAAAAGCAACGCGATAAAAACTCTTTTCGAAGGCAAAATCCTTGTTGACTTTTGGCGGCCACTCTCATTATTCTGCCGCCGATCCGATTGAGTTGGCTCCGGGAAGGAAAGTATTCGATCCAAGAAAGGTGGCAACATGATAAAACTTGTTACGATCCTGATCTTTTCGTTTGTGCTTTCGGCATGCGCTCAAATCACGGCACAACCCCAATCCAGTTCCGGGCGTGTGCCCGAGGCCAAAGACATGTCATTGGTTGGCTACAGCGATCTTCAAGCGCGCTCAGCGTATCAACCGGTCATTCACCGTCAAGGAAGTCGGTTCATTGCCTATATCGGCCATCACGGTGGGCAGGCCCTCAATCCCTTGACCGGCAAGGTCGAGCCCAATGGGACATCGATCGTTGACGTAACCGATCCCCGCAACCCCAAATATCTCGGCCACATCCCCGGGTCGGCAGCAGGCAGCGGCGAGGCGGGGGGCGCTCAAATGGTCCGAGTCTGCGACGGCAAAACACTGCCGAAGGCCGACCCGGCCAAGACCTACCTGCTCCGTACGCTTGGCAATGAGGCGCATGAGGTCGTTGATGTAACGGAGCCAACCAAGCCGATCCGCGTGACCACGGTGCTATCCGGACTCACTACGACCCACAAGAACTGGTGGGAATGCGACACGGGGTTCGCCTACCTGGTTTCCTATAAGAAGGACGAAGGCTGGAGAAGCCGGGGCGTAAAAATCTATGACTTGAGCGATCCTGCGCATCCCCGTTACATCCGCGACTACGGCCTGGTCGGGCAGGAGCCCGGATCTAAAGGAGAACCGGTGCCGCAGTCCCTGCACGGACCGATTCGTCTGGGAAATCGGGTTTACTTCGGCTATGGCTCCAGCGCCAGCGGAACCCTCCAGGTCGTGGACCGGGAAAAGCTTCTAAAAGGAAACCCCGCGTCGAAAGATCCCTTTGCGCCGACGGTGGAAAATATCCGCTACGCGGAAATCTCTCATCTGGAGCTCTATCCGAACACCGGCGCGCATACGGCTTTTCCGGTGCTCGGGATGACGATTCCCGAATTCTCGAAGATGGAGAAAGGAAAAACCGCCGACTTTGTCGTCATCGTTACTGAGGCAACCCAGAACGAATGCCGCGAGTACCGGCATATGGTTTTTTTCGTCGACGTCACAGACCAAACGAGACCTTTCTCCGTATCCAATTTCGATGTGCCTGAGGCGAGCGGCAATTTCTGCGCGCGCGGCGGCCGCTTCGGAGCGCATGCCAGTAACGAGTCGTTTACTCCGATCTACTATAAACGGATCGTGTTTGTGTCCTATTTCAACGCGGGGGTAAGAGCGGTTGATATCCGTGATCCGTACCGGCCTAAAGAGATTGCTTACTACATCCCGGCAATTACCGATAAAACGGACAAGCGCTGCGTGCCAAATCCAGGCGGCGGCGAAAGCTGCAAGGTGGCCATACAGACCAACAACGTCGAGGTCGACGATCGCGGTTACATCTATATCGTCGATCGAGCCAATACCGGGATGCACATCTTGGAATTGACCGGTGCGGCACGGGCGATTGCGAATTTTCAGTAGGCGCGATTTATTATTGACTAAGCTCTATGCCGGCGATAAGGTGAGGTCACTTTTTCTCTCGCGAGTCGATATTTGTCTCGGAGGCATTCATGTCGGTCAACAAAGTGATCTTGATCGGTAATTTAGGTAAAGACCCCGAAGTGCGGTTTACACAGACGGGTAGCGCGGTCGCAAATTTTTCGATTGCCACGTCCGAACAGTGGAACGACCGCGACGGCAAGCGGCAGGAAAGGACCGAGTGGCATAACATCGTCGTTTGGGGTAAACAAGCCGAGACCTGCGGGCAATACCTGGCGAAGGGTCGGCAGGTTTATGTCGAAGGCAGTATCCGGACGCGGAGCTACGACGACAAGAACGGGAACAAACGCTATGTGACGGAGATCGTGGCGCAGCGGGTGCGATTCTTAGGCGGTGGCGGCGGAACGCGAATGGCTCCCGAGGCGGATGCTGCTGGGGCGGGCGAGGAGATGGGTGGTGGCGGGATGCCGCCGACGGATGACGATATTCCTTTCTAGAGATGGCGAAACCCACCAGCGCGCTCGACTCTCAGACTCCCTAGGTAACGAGATTTCTCGGTCTCCCGTCAAAAAAAGCACTAATGTTGTCTGCGACTTCGCTAAGTAGCCGTTCACGCGCTTCGCGGGCGCTCCAGGCCGTGTGCGGCGTCACCAACAAGTTATCCAGTTCCTTGGCCGCTTCGACAATCGGATGGTCCGCAGCGGGCGGTTCCTGGGAGATCACATCCAGCGCAGCCGCAGCCAATCGTCTTGTACGCAAGGCTTCGATCAGGGCAGCTTCGTCGACAAGCGCGCCACGAGCGGTGTTGATCAAAAAGGCCGTAGGTTTCATCAATGACAAAGTGTGTTCATTGATCAAGTTTTCCGTCCGCGGCGTAAGTGGACAATGAAGTGTAACGATATCGGATTCCTGAAGCAGTTGCTCTACGGAAATCCTACCGCTGGATATCGGCTCGTCGGAACCGGGCCGGCCGACGATCAACACCTCCATGCCGCAGCTCCGCGCCATTGCCGTCACAGTCCGGCCGATGTTGCCGTAGCCGATGATGCCGAGCTTTTTTCCTTTTAGCTCCATCGTCGGGAAGTCGAGAAGCGAAAAGACCGAACTCTTCTGCCAGGCTCCCGCCTTCACAACCTTTCCGTATCCACCTACGTGGGTCGCGAGTTCGAGAATGAGCGCCATCGTGAACTGCGCCACCGACTGAGTGGCGTAGCCTGGAACGTTGCACACCTTGATGCCAAGTTTGTTAGCCGATTGCCGGTCGATGATGTCGGTTCCCGTTGCCGCGACGGCGATGAGCTGCAAATCCCGCGCTTCCGGTTTACTGAGTATAGAATGATCGATGGGGACTTTGTTTGTTACTGCCACCGCATTGTCCTTTAGCCGGTTGACGACTTCCGCCGGGCTCGTAATCTGATAAATCGCGCACTGCCAGCGCTCGGTGAATGGCTCCAGCGAAACGTCGCCGAAAGTCCTGGCGTCAAGAAAAACGATTCGAGGCCGCAGCGTTGTCATAGGTGATCTGTGTCTTTGCGTTCGCGCTGCTTAGCCTCGTTCCACAGAGTGTCCATTTCTTCCAGTGTCGATGCCGCGGGCGTTTTCCCCGCTTCACGGAGTCTCGTTTCGATGTAACCAAATCGTTGGATGAACCGCTCGATTGCGTGGGTTAGAACCTCCTCCGAGCGGAGGTCAAGAAAGCGCGCGATGTTGACCATTGAAAAGAGCAGGTCGCCCATTTCCTCACTCATGCGCTGCCTATCGCCGGAAGAACAGGCCTCTTTGAGTTCGCCCAGTTCCTCTTCGACTTTCTGCCAGACGGGCATCGCATCGGGCCAATCAAAACCCACACGGGAAGCTCGTTCGGTAATGGTCTGGGCGCGCGCCAATGCCGGCATCGCTTTAGGAAGATTGCCTAAAGCTGATTTACTTGAGTCTTTCTCCTTCTCTTCCGCTTTCAGTCGAGCCCATTGTTTTAAAACGGCGTCGGAGTTTAAAAGCGCGCTGCCGGAAAAGACATGGGGGTGCCGGCGCACCATCTTGTCTTTCAATTCCGCAATGACATCGTTTGCCGTGAAAGCGCCGCGCTCGCTCGCGATCTGGCAGTGAAAGATGATCTGGTGCAGGAGGTCGCCCAGCTCTTCTCGTAGCGTCTCGTCCTTGCCTCCGTCGATGGCGTCTAAGAGTTCATAGCTTTCTTCTAGGAGCGATGACTTCAGTGATACATGCGTTTGGTCCTTGTCCCACGGGCAACCATTTTGCCCGCGGAGTTGGGCCATTATTTGCAAAAGCTCGCCAAACTCTCCATCCGGCGATTGGCTGTTCTTCACATCGACCTCCCTTAAACCTGCGGCGCGTGGTTATTTCTTCCACCAAGGGGCATTAAGTGTTACGGTATCATTGTCGCGGAAAATTGAAAACGACGAGGGTCAGATCAACGGGAAGATGCAGCGAAAAGTTTATGACCCGTACTGGACTTTTGCCGCGCGCAACGGCTGAATTCTAAAAGTGATGAGTGGACGGGTCAACAGGGGTGGACCGGCAAAAAAAAATCTGGTAGATAAAAACGACTTTCAAACGTCATTTCTAAGAAGGTCGATTATGGATATTACAACTTCAACTTTACAACTCAACACCCCGGACGGAAGAATGGAGACTTTTGAGGCGCGGCCTAAGAGTGACGGATCGTATCCTGGAATCGTTGTACTGATGGAAGCCTTTGGTCTCAATGACCACATCAAGAAGGTGACCGAGCGAATCGCCCAAGAGGGTTACGTGGCCGTGGCGCCGGACCTGTATCACCGCGAGTCCGAACGCATCGTGCCTTACAGCGATTTACAGAAAGCCATTGGCATCATGAACCGGCTCCAGGACCCCAAGGTCATGGATGACGTGGGCGCCGCGATTGCTCATTTGAAGTCTCAAAGCAATGTGAAGGCGGGTTCCATCGGCGTGACTGGTTTCTGCATGGGAGGTCGCTTTACTTATCTTTCGGCGGCGCATCACAGCCAGGACGTGAAGGCGGCGGTTGTGTTTTACGGCGGGGCCATTCCCATGGGTGACCCCAGCCCTCTCTCGCGGACGGGCGAGATCAGTTGTCCGATCCATCTTTTCTTCGGTGGCAAGGATCCTATGATTCCGGTGGATCACGTAAACCAGATCAAGACCGAGCTGACCAACAAGAAAAAGAATTTTGAGATGAAGGTCTATCCCGAAGCGACCCACGGCTTTTTCTGTGATGAGCGGCCGAGCTACCACGCGGAGTCTGCCAAAGATGCTTGGGAGAAGACAAAATCGTTCTTCGCTCAACATCTGAAGTAATCGGGATATGCAATCGTTTCGGGAGAGGGGAGGTGTATGGCCTTCCCTCTCTTTTTTATTTTTTAGAATCGCGTGAGACAATGGGTAAAGCTCGTTACTATGCCGAAGGCTAGACGCAAAGAGCAGGTGACGCTGGCGCTCGTTCAAATGAGCGCCAGTGAAGCTCCCGAAGCCAACCTTGCGAAGACCGTGCGGCGAATCGAACTGGCCGCGCGGCAAGGCGCGCAGATCGTTTGTCTCCAAGAGCTCTTCCGTTCGCGCTACTTTTGCCAGAGCGAGGATGCGCGCCGCTTCAAACTGGCGGAATCCATCCCCGGGCCAAGCACCGAGACGCTGGGAACACTGGCGCGAAAACGACGAATCGTCGTCGTCGCCTCGCTGTTTGAGAAACGCTCGGCGGGCATCTATCACAATACAGCAGTGATTATCGATGCCGATGGTTCCATCGTCGGCCGTTACCGCAAGATGCATATCCCGGACGATCCGCTGTATTATGAAAAATTTTATTTCGCCCCCGGTGATCTCGGCTTTCCCAGTTTTCAGACGCGCTACGCGAAAATCAGCGCCTTGGTCTGCTGGGACCAATGGTTTCCGGAAGGCGCTCGTCTCGCAGCGCTTTCAGGGGCGCAGATTCTTTTTTATCCGACCGCCATCGGATGGATTGCTAAAGAACCTCGCACCGTGGCCTTGAATCAGCGCAGCGCGTGGGAACTGATCCAACGATCCCATGCGATCGCCAACGGTGTTTATGTCGCATCGGTGAACCGCGTGGGACGGGAAGGTAAAATCAAATTCTGGGGCCGCTCGTTTGTCGCTGGGCCCTTCGGGGAAATTGTCGCGCTAGCGGACGGCGACCGCGAAGAAGTCCTCTTCGCCAAGTGCGACCTCGGAAAAATCGCAGAAACTCGTCAGAGCTGGCCTTTTCTTAGAGATCGCCGGATTGACGCCTATGGATCACTGCAGTCACGCTTTCTCGACAAGATCGACAACGGGTAGTCGCATTCATTTTTCGATTTTAACGTTCCATGAGTCAATTAGTGATCAGGCCAGAGACTCCACGATCACTGGGCTACGCCATGCCTGCGGAGTGGTCGCGGCATCGCGCGACCTGGCTCTCCTGGCCGCACAATCGTGAAACCTGGCCAACTCAATTAGAGCAGGTGAGGGAAGTCTGGGTGAGAATGATTCAACTATTGTCGCCCCAGGAGCGAGTGTGTCTGTTGGTCAACGACGAACCAAGTCGCCAAGATGTAATCAGGCGGCTTACGAACGCCCGAGCCGCACTGGACAACGTCACCATCTTTCAAATTCCTACGGTCGATGTCTGGATGAGAGATTACGGTCCGACGTTTGTGATTAGAGATTCGCAGGAAAGCGCGTTGGCTTTCAACGATTGCATCTTCAACGGTTGGGGCGGCAAGTACGAGTCTTATGAAGAGGACGAGCAAATCGCCAAGGAAATCGCTTCGCTTCTCCAGGTCCCGGTCTTCAACCATCCGGTCGTGCTCGAAGGCGGTTCGATCGAGGTCAACGGCCTTGGGACGTGTCTCACCACGGAGCAATGTTTGTTGAACAAGAACCGCAACCCCCATATGAGTCGCCGCGAGATCGAGGAGTTCCTCAAGGACTCATTGGGCGTTGATCAGGTGATTTGGCTTGGCCAAGGAATCGTCGGGGACGATACCGACGGACATATCGACGACATCGCCCGGTTCGTCAATCCAGCGACGATCGTTTGCATCGTGGAAGAAAATTCCAAGGATACAAACTATTCGCTTCTCCAACAAAATTTAGAACGCTTGCAAGCAGCGAGAGATCAAAACGATCACAAGCTTTCCATCGTGCCGTTACCGTGCCCCGGTCCTGTCTATTACGAAGGCGCGCGCCTGCCCGCCAGCTATGCTAATTTCTACATCGCCAATGGGGTGGTTCTGGTTCCGTTATTTGATGATCCTTGCGATGTCAAGGCTTTGGGAATTTTGCAGGAACTGTTCCCCGACCGAAAAGTGGTGGGGTTGCCATGTACGGCCGTCGTAGCCGGCTTGGGGGCGATTCACTGCGTTACACAGCAAGAACCTGCCGTTCCTTCAGGGCCTTGACAATTTGTTGAAGTCGTCCATATTCTAATCCTTCGTATGGGGCAGCTCATCCAGCTCAAGGAACTGCATCAGGCGCGGCGCCGCCGCTCCGAAAAGGTCAGCATGGAACAATGCGTGCAATTGCTGGAGTGGAACCTGAAAAAAAGTCTCGACGAGTATTTCAACTCTCCACGGGAGCAGCGCTCCATCCGGGCTACTCAGATCCGTAAACTTAGCGAAATTCTCGAATACGCGCTAAGGCTTCTCTAAATCCGCCACGTCAGTCGTGGAAATTTTAAATCCATTTTTGGTGATCGTGATGTTTTTTCTCGGCCTCGTGCTTATCGGCTGGATTTTTCTGAACCGTTTCCAATCCATCCTGCAAGAAAGACGAGAGGACCCGTCCTGGCTATTGATGCAACAGCAAATCGGTCAGCTCGGAGTTCAGTTCGGACAGGTGCTCGAAAGCAGCACCCAAATCATCCAACAACAGTTGGGACAAATCCTCGGCCACGTGAACGAACGGCTCAGGGAAAACGCCGATATTTTACAGCGGACCCAGCAGAGCCTGGGCGAAAGGCTGGATAACGCCGCCAGAGTCGTCGGCAGTGTCCAGAAGAGCCTGGGCGGACTGGAAGAGGCCAATCGCAAGATCTATGAGGTCGGTAAGGATATAGCGTCGCTGCAGGAAATTCTTCGAGCACCGAAGCTGAGAGGAGGCCTGGGCGAATTCTTCTTGGAAGATTTGCTGGGGCAAATCCTTCCGTCCCAGCATTTTTCGACCCAATACAGCTTCCGTAGCGGCGAGAAGGTCGACGCGGTGATCAAGCTCGGGGGTTCGTTGGTTCCGGTGGATTCGAAGTTTCCATTGGAAAATTTCAAGCGCATCCTGGAAGCGACGGCCGATGATGACAAGACGCGAGCAAAGCGGCAGTTTGTCGGAGACGTACGGAAACACATCGATGCCATCGCCGCCAAGTACATCGTTCCCGACGAAGGGACCTATGACTTCGCGCTCATGTACGTCCCGGCGGAAAATGTTTACTATGAGACGATTATCAAGGACGAGTTGCCGGGGGAGAAAAATCTCAGTCAGTACGCTTTGAGTAAACGCGTGATCCCGGTTTCTCCCAACTGTTTTTACGCGTACCTGCAGGCGATTATTCTAGGACTCAAAGGGATGAAAATCGAAGAACGGGCCAAGGAAATCATCCAATACCTAAACCGGCTGCAGGGGGATTTCTCCAAGTTCCGCGATGATTTTGGTTTAGTGGGTAAGCATTTGGGTCACGCCCAATCGACCTATCAAAATGCTGAGAAGCGGCTGGACCAGTTTGGCCAGAAACTTCTTTGTGCGGACGCCGCCCCGGGAGAGCTTCCCGAGCCGAGCTCCAACGATCGCAATACTGGATAATAATTCTAGGCAGGAACAACTCCGATGCGGTTAAGTCTGTTCTCCCGGCTGGTCCTTGGGTACCTCGTCGTTTTCGCTCTGGTGATGGCGGTCAGCATTTACGCCGTAGGGGAGCTGCGCCGTTTTGAAGACATCACCCGATCTATCCTGGATAGAGACAACCGAGTCCTGGATTACGAGAAAAAGCTCGCCGATAGCTTTTTGTCGCAGATTCGGTACGAGCGTAAATTCACGATTGCGAAAGATCAGGCACTCTACCGAGAGTTTCTCAAGTTCAAAGGCGATTTTGAACACAATCTGGAAGAAACCCGCGCGGTTGCCGATTCAAAGTCGGCGGCCATGCTGGATCAGGTGAAAGAGGATTATCAGCGCTACCAGGATTTATTCGCAAAGGAAACCGTTCAGATAAGGGCGCATCTGGAGTACTCTCAGGATTGGTATAACAAGGAGAAAAGCAAGTTTTCTGATGCCGTCCTGGGATCTTTGGATCGATTGCAGACCGAGCGGCAACAAGAGACCTTCGACAAAGTAAAAAATCTGGCGGACGCAGGCGCACAAGCCCATCGAGTGGCGGTCATGATTACCTTGGTCGCTTTAGTTATTATCCTGGTGCTGTCGTTTGTCATTACGCGAAGCGTTACCCGGCCCATAGGGATTTTAAAGAAAAAAACCCGTGAGATTGCGAGCGGACGATTCGTGGCAGATCTCCGGGTGACTTCCCCTCCGGAGATCCGCGAACTGGCCTCCTCATTCAACCTCATGTGTCAAAAGCTAAACGAGCTGGACAAGATGAAGGCCGACTTTTTTGCCTCGATGTCGCATGAATTACGAACGCCGTTGACCTCCATCAAGGAAGGTACGGGTCTGTTGCTCGACGGAGTAGGTGGAGCGGCCACCGACAAACAGAGAAAGCTCTTGACCATCGTAGCAGAAGAGAGCAATCGTCTCATAGCGCTCGTCAATTCTTTGTTGGATCTGTCGAAGATGGAGGCTGGAATGATGAATTATAGTTTTGAAGAATCCAGCCTTGGACCTTTGATCAACAAGGCGGTCATGGAAATAACGCCATTAGTGGAGGCGAAGGGGATACGCTTGGAAACTGAGGTCGCACAGGAACTTCCGAGTGTGAAGTTGGATCGCGAACGGGTACTCCAGGTGCTCAGAAATCTCATCGGGAATGCTGTCAAGTTTACTCCGAAGGCCGGACGCGTTAAAGTTGCCGCAAGAGCCATTCACGACAAAATCGAAGTGTCCGTTCGGGATACTGGGCCGGGAGTTCCTGAGGAGAATCTTAAGACGATCTTCGACAAATTTCATCAGGGGAGCCGTGATGGAGCCTTTTCGGCCAACGGTACGGGTCTTGGCCTCGCCATAGCCAAGCATATTATTATTTCTCATGGTGGCAACATATGGGCGGAAAACCATCCCGAGCAAGGCAGTACGTTTACCTTTATACTTCCCTCGTAATTTTGTTGGGGGGATGTGGCCTAGTCAGCAAGCCGCCGGAGCCGCTGACGCCGACGGCGCGGCCGGAGCCTGCCGTGACGCCGAAGCCCGAGATAGTCGTCGAGTCGCGGGAAGTACGGGAACGACGCGAGGCCAGCGAGCACTTGCAGCTCGCGCAAGTTCTTCTCGCGAAAGGTGACTATGAAGGATCCCTTCGAGAGAGCCGAACAGTTTTAGCTTTGGTCAAAGACGAGTCGCCGTCCGATGCCGCCGTTTTCAATATGGGTCTTGTCTACGCGAATCCCAAAAATCCCAAGAAGGATAACAGGCAGGCCATGGGTTTTTTCAACCGAGTGATCAAGAGTTATCCGGATAGTCCTTGGGCGGAACAGGCGAGGATTTGGGTCGGTGTCCTGGACGGCGTGGAAAAGCTCAAGCAAGTAGACATTGACATCGAAGAAAAAAAACGGGACAGATTGCGTTAAGGATTGAAATGGGTTCGGGCAGAATCATTGTTGTTGATGATGACAAGAATTTGATCGAGCTGGTCAAAATGAGGCTCGAGTCGGCAGGTTACGACGTGACGGCGGCCGTGCAAGAAGACGAAGCCCTCAGTGCGGTCAAGACACACTCTTTCGACATTTGTTTGCTCGATCTAATGCTTAGAGACAGAGACGGGATCGCTCTGATGGGGGAAATACATGCTGTCGCTCCTGATATTCCGGTGATCATTTTGACTGCTCATGGAAGCATTGAGAGCGCCGTGGAAGCCATGCGCAAGGGAGCGTACAGCTATCTCACGAAGCCCTTCGAGCCCCAGGATTTGCTCTTGCAGATTGATCGGGCTCTCGAACATCGGCGCCTCAATTCTGAAATCAAGCGGCTCAAGGAACTGTTGGAAGAGAAATACGACTTCGCCAACATCATCGCTCGCAGCGCCAAAATGCGTTCAGTGTTGGACATCGTAACGCGCATCGCCAAGCTCGACTCAACGGTCTATCTACATGGCGAAAGCGGCACCGGAAAAGAACTGATTGCCAAAGCGATCCATCTTGCGAGTGATCGAAGGGACCAAGCGTTTGTTGCGCTTAACTGCGCCGCCTTACCCGAAACGCTTCTTGAAAGCGAGCTCTTCGGCCATGAGAAGGGATCCTTCACCGGCGCCGTAAGAAGCACGAGAGGTCTGTTCACCCAGTCCCACGCCGGCACGCTATTTCTGGACGAGATCGGAGACATGCCGCTCTCGACTCAATCCAAGTTGCTTCGTGCTTTACAGGAGCGGCAGTTCTATCCCGTCGGCAGCGACGTTCCGGTGGAGGTGGACGTCCGGGTGATTGTGGCTACCAACAAAGATTTGGAAGAGCAAGTGAAAAAGGGACTCTTCCGAGAAGATTTGTTTTATCGAATTCACGTGATCCCTATTTGCGTGCCGCCTTTGAGAGAACGCAAAGAGGACATCGTCCCGCTGGTAGAGAGCTTTCTGAAGAAATTTAGCGAGCAAATGAGAAAGGAAGTCAAAGGACTCACCCCCGAAGCGCTGAGAAAATTGATGTTGCATGATTGGCCGGGAAACGTGCGTGAGCTGGAAAACACGATTGAATACGCGATCGCGATGACCCAAGATGAACTCGTCAACGAGGACTACGTTCTCCAAACGAAGGCCTTTGCGTCGGAAAACGGTCGAGGGCTGTCACATGATTACGAGGTTGCCAACCAAGGTCTCAAGACTCTCAAGGATGCTCGTGACGCGTTTGAACGCGATTATCTGGTTCAGGTTCTGGCCATGACCGAGGGTAATGTCAGTCAAGCCGCCAAGCTCGCCGGAAAGTATCGGGCCGACTTCTACGATCTTTTAAAAAAGCACGACCTTAAAGTCGAAGAGTTCAAGAGAACCAAACCAACGATATCGAATTAGTTGGTTGTCGGTGTCCACTGAGCTCCCTGTCGGGCTCTTGAAATCGCTGTCGCTACGAACCAGCCAAAAAGACAAAGACCGATAAGGTTGGTCCCGCCGTCGAATTCGCAGGGAAATCCCTGCAGTTCCGACCTAACGCTAAGCGCGTTACGCAGTAAAAGACTTTAAATTGGCTCTCCATCGTTAACTAGCCTCGATGGTACAAGCTTTGCTGTATTATCTCGATCGAGGTCTAATCGCTGTGCGTAAGCCCCGAAAAGTACTGTTCGTTGAGGATGACGACGCCTTACGTCAGGTATTCGAAGAAAAGCTGCGTATGGAAGGCTTTGAAGTATGGACTGCCTGCGATGGCCTGCAGGGATATTCATGCTACTTCCGGCATCCAACGGACCTGGTCGTAACCGATATTCAAATGCCGGAGCTGGACGGCTTTCAAATGATGCGTTGCATCCGGGGGATTAATCCTTCCGTCAAGACCGTCTATGTTACCGGAGCAGCGGAACGGTTTCGAGCGCTGTTGGAGCAGGAAAAGCAAGAATTCGGCGCGGTTATCATTGAGAAGCCTTTTTCGAGCGAGAAATTGGTCACAGTTATCAGTTGAAAGCCCCGAATGGGAATAGATAACGCTTGCCCGCCAACGGGCCATTGCTTAGCGCTACGAATGGCTTCTAGGAAACTGAGATCCGACCGCTGCATTGATTGGAAGCGGCAAGGTTGAGTATTCCTCCAAGAGTGTAGGGTTAAGCATCCACCCTTTCTTAATTTCAGCCGGCGATCAAGTTGCAAGAGATCAATTTTATTGTAATAAGGCACGACCTAGGCCATTGGCACAAGTTTTGGTTACGGTTGGAATGGTTTCAACGGTTCGTTACCTCATACCTTATGAAGGCTTTGCCCTTGCCGAAGAGTTCTGGTGCTAGGCGCCTCGCTTCGCCTATGATCCAGCTGACCTTCATGCCTAAGCGAGCGATGATCAAAGTGTTATTAATTTTGCAGGAGGAAAGAAGGAGGGTATTTATGAAAAATTATGGTGGAAGTTCGTTTTTCTTTTCGGTTGTAACTGCGGCATCGCTGCTTACCACTCAGGGATGCATAGCGACCCGCGACTGGGTTCGGGAACAGATGGACCCACTATCGGGCAGGGTCTCTCAGACTGAATCGCGTCTGAGCAAAACCGAAACGCAGCTTGGGAGTCTTGATGGCCGCGTTGGCGGAGCCGAGGGTAGACTCGGGCAGTTCGAAGGAAAGCTCGGGCAGGTCGATGCAAAAACGGAAAAGGCCTTGAACTCCCTAGCCAATCTCCGGCTGGAAAGGCGCTTCGTGATCGATATGAAAGAGGGAGCCAACTTCGCTTTCAATTCGTCCAACCTTCCGGCCTCGGCGAGAAAAGAGATCGATGGATTTCTCAGCGATCTGAAGGGTGATCAGGCCGCTATGGACAGTGCGGTTTTTCTTGTGACCGGACATACCGATAATGTCGGTTCGGAGGATTACAACTATGAGCTAGGCCGCCGGAGAGCCGACGCCGTGAGTCGATATCTCGTGACGCAAAAAAAGATGGATCCGCTCCGGGTTATAAGCGTGTCTTATGGAAAGAGCGCGCCGTTGACCGAGGGCAATAATGCGCAAGCGCGAGCCAAGAACCGTCGAGTTGAGATTTTGATTTATCGGGAAGCGATCAGCTCGGACACAAATACGGCAAGCACTCAACCCAACACAAAAGCTCCACAACAGCAGTCGCAGCAAGAATCACAGCAGCGACAGCAACTGTCACAACGGCCGCAACAACAATAGGCGGGGAAGACGATTAGTCGCAGCTGATTGAAGGCAGCGCAATGCGGAAAGTGTGAAAGGCGGGACCGTAGGTCCCGCCTTTTTCATTTGTACAGCCGGTCGATATATCCGGTGTCGTCGAGCTCGCGTAGATAATGCGTGTCCCACAGAGCCAACGGGTTAAAGCCGGCAATCTCCGGATTGCGCCGCACCGCCAGTTGAAAAACGTTGGAGATGGCCTCTAGCGAAGGATAGGGCTTTCGTTCCAATGATTGATGCCATTCGCCATACAGTCTGTTTACCTCTTCTTCCGACTGAAGACGCAAAATCGGGGTCGCATGCTCTTTGAGTATTTCCAGCGTCTCTTCCTTCCGGCTGATGAAAAAATGAATCGCGTCTACGAACCCCCGAATCAGACACCGAATCTCGTCTTCGTGATCTTTGACAAAGCCCATCGTCGTAGTCAGTGTCACGCCGCGAATCATGGGCATCGCTCGCACCGAGATGACATGCGCCCCGGCCTTGGCGGCACGTTCATCGTGAGGTATACCGACGAACGTCCCGGCGAATTCGCCGGCCAGCACCCGCTTCCAGCGCTCCTCCGACGATCCGCGCAGCTCCACGAGTTCCACGTCCCCACGATCCGTATCGAGCCCCTCCTGGCGCAAAAACAGCCAGATATTCAGCCCGGCGTGCGAGTTCAACTTATCGGCAACGACCCTTTTCCCCCGTAGATCCTTAACCGACCGAATTCCATCGGTCACCACGAGCCGGTTCTCCGTCCAGTTGTTTCCCGCTTGCGCCAAGTGAACGAAGTCTTCGCCGTTCTTCGCATTTCTGACGAAAAGATTATGGTGATTTCCGGAGATGAGATCTGCGTGCCCGTTTTTCAGCGCTTCCACCGCCTTCTCGCGCACGAGTTCTGGCGACGTGTCCACCGTGAGACCGTTCTTTTCCCAAACTCCCGATTTTTCCGCCACCAACCAAAGCGGCGCGTGAGAATTTGATCGGTAAATGATTCGTAACTTTGAGTTCGCCATTGACTTTAACCTCCGAGAATCTTTTTCGCATCGTGGCTCGTCGCCGAACCTCTGGTGAGGCTAGGATCGCAGTCGGAGCCCGAGCCAGAGAGTAATCAAGGCGAGTAGCAAAATACACCAATTGGCGCCTTTGAGCCGGTGAATAATCGAATCGAGTTGTGCTGGCGTAACCGGTTCTCCGCCTTCCTTTCGTCTGACGAATCGGTGACCTATTCCCAACGATTGGTAGACACTAAGAATGACAAGAAAAAATACGAAAAACAATTTGATAGCGAGATCGTATCCGAGCTGTTTAATGAACATTTCCCGATACGCCGCTTTAAGCTCGGTTAGCTGAAACGCGCCGGTAAAAATAAGAATTCCCAACGCTCCGACTTGAAGCGGGTTGTAGAACTTGAGTCCGTGCGCGAGAAACTGCACTCTGTCCTCATGTTTGTCAAGGGCAGCGAGAGACGGAAGGAGGAGGGCCCCTAAACCGACGATCGCCCCGAGATAGACAGTCAGGGCGATGAGGTGAAGCCAGGAACTAAGCATGGGTGGAGACGATCATCCCCATCCAAACCGAGAGCCCTTCCTGATAGGCTTTCCGGGGGCGTCATAAGTTTCACCGATGGCATCAAGCTGTTCGCGGATTTTTGCCAATTCTCGCTGTTGGTGGGCTTCGAAGGCTTGTGCTTCCCTAGCGCGTCGTTCGACAAACTGGGCGAGTTCTTTCTCTGTTTTGTTGGTAAATTCCGTTTGTTCTCTTTCCCACTTATCGTAGGAATCTTTTAGCAGCGTGCGGATATGAAAATTAAGATTGTCACGAACCACCATCGATTGGTTGCAATGCGGGCAGAAAATAACATTGCCGATCATGAAGCTGCGCACCGATTCCACATGGGTTTTGTGGCACTTAAAACATCGGACCGAGATACTCCATGAATCGATATCGGGCAAGGGTACGAAGTTAACCTCTGGTCCGCTGTAGCCTGGAGTGGCAAAGGCGGCCGGCTCGGCGGACGCAGCTGCAGCTGGTGCGCCGGCTGAGGGCGCAGGCCGCGCGGGCGCCTCTTTCTTGGGCGCTTCGGTTCCTTCCTTGCCTTGGCCTTTACGAAAACGTGACTCAAAGTTATCAGCGAACTGGGTCTCAGGATGGAGCGTCCGAGCGCGCGCGATGAGCGCCTCTTCGGTTTCGATGTTGTTCGGATCGGTGACACAACAGTCCACCGGACAAACCGCAGCACAGGCTTCGTAATCATGAAAGCCCACACACTCCGTGCATAGGAGCGGGTCGATGACATAGACCGGATCTCCCTGGCTAATTGCGTTATTGGGGCACTCCGGCTCGCACGCGCCGCAATTGATGCAATCGTTGGTGATCATCGTCGCCATGAACTCGATCCTCCTAAGAGTCTTTAAAGATAAGTGGGCGTGAAAACGAGATTATCCTAGATGAAATTTCTGAAGCTTGCAAATCTGGGTGATGTGGATCTTTGGCTAAGCTCAAACTTTTCCAACACGGCGCGGTTACAGCTAATCCAATTGGCCCTTTTCAGTGGATTTCTTGGAGCCGCTGTCTGCATGGGCGAAGTCATGGAAAAAGCTCGAAGCATAATAAAGCCGCCTGACAAAGGTAGTTGAAGTCTGTCTGGAGTTGAGGGGATGGTTGCAGAGAGGATTCCAGCCAGAAAATCTATGCGCGTTCAGCGCGCCGAGTAAGGTCGATGAGCTCGATTTTGTATCCGTTAGGGTCCTCAATAAAGGCGATTTCCGTTCCGCCATGCTTCATGGGACCTGGTTCGCGAACTATCTTGACGCCGCGCGTGCGTAGCTCATCGCAAGTTCTGTAGATATCGTCCACTCCCAAGGCGAGATGACCGAAGCCGTTACCGACATCGTATCGATGGGTGTCCCAATTATAAGTCAGTTCGACGACCGCATTTTCGGACTCATTGCCATAGCCTACGAAGGCTAAGGTGAAACCGCCTGAGGGATAGTCTTTCTTTCTGAGTAATTTCATCCCCAAAACATCGCAGTAGAATTGAATGGATTCATCCAGGTCGTTGACCCGGATCATGGTATGGAGAAATTTCATAGCGGCCCTCCCATTTTATTAGTCTATCCCTCAATTGCTATGCGACCGACCATAACAACTAGGACTTTCCGCATCAACCTAGAGCCGAAGGTTTTTCAGAGCGAAATATGCTTAGCCCTTGGCCCGAAAGTCAATGTGAGTTATAAGTATGATTTATGGGTTACTTTTACATACTAAACCGACGGCCTGGTCTAACGCTGTGTCTGGCTCTCATCACCCTCGCATTCATTCCTAGTCACACATGGGCTGCAGACGACGCGAAGAAAATCAGGCTGGCTTATGCTGGTTGGGAGATCGGAACCGCAGTGGCATATGTGGGCGTGGATTCCGGTCTATTTAAGAAAAATGGCCTTGATATCGAAGAGATTCCCATTCGCGATAATCTCTCGGCGGGGGTTCAATCCCTGATCGGAGTCGATGTCTTAATTGGTTTCGGCAATCCGCTCGCTGTTCTCCAACCGGTGGCTGGCGGAGCCGATGTGACCCTGATTGGGTCCCATGTGAGCTTTGACCAGTATGGTATGGCGGTGGCTTCTTCTATTTCCTCGGTCAAAGAGCTCAGGGGCAAGAAAGTTGGGGTTTCCGCGTTGGGTGCTAAGTCGGACTTGATCGCTCGAGTGATTTTACGACGGGCCGGCCTCGACCCCGCAAAAGACGTCGAAATGGTTGCTGCCGGACTGTCTCCAGCCAGAGCCCTGGCGATCTCGAAAAATCTGCTTCAAGGCGCTCCTTTGAGCGAAGACGTGGCTGCGGAAGCTAAAAAATTAGGGATCAAGATACTAGACGTCAAGGCCGTTCCCGCGGTTACCGACCTTATTCTAACCACCCGCTCCTTCGCCAAGAGGGAAGAAGAAACAGTGCGCCGCTTCATGAGAGGCTACGTGGCCGCCATACACCATTTCGTGTCCAACCGAGACAACAGCTTGGCAATTCTCAAGAAGTATTTTCCGAGCAGTCAGGGAATGACGGTTGATGCCATGTACGATAGCTTTGCGGCGCAGTTGCGGCCGTTGCCAGAGCTGAATAACGAAGCGATCCAAGCCCTCGTCGATGTCGGGGCGGCGGTGGATCAGCGCACGAAGTCGCTAAAGCCCGGGGACATAACTGAACCGCGATTTTTGGAAGAACTCAAAGGCAGCAAGTTTCTCAAGGACCTTTACACCGAAAAAGTCAGTCTCTAATCTGACCCGCGCCGTTGCCCTCTGTCATCCCGCGGCCATCTTTGGAAGTTCGGCGGATATTTTAACGTGCCAGTGCTCCGTTGCCTGGACGATTAGCTTGTCATATGCACCACAAGTGAGTAAATGATCAGGAGGTCATCGTGAGACTACACAATCAAGTTGCTATCGTGACCGGCGCGGGCCGAAATATCGGCGAAGATATTTCTAAACTGTTCGTCCAGGAAGGGGCCAAAGTTGCGGTTGTGGATCTCGATCAGGGCCGAGCTAACCGCGTTGTTAACGAGATTAATGCTGCGGCCCCGGGCCAGGCGATTCCGATCGTTTGCGACGTCGCTTCGGCTAGTTCCGTCGAGAAAATGGTTCAAGCCGTCGTCAAAGAATTCGGTGGTGTAGACGTCTTGGTTAATAACGCAGCATGGACGGACCATAAGACTATTTTTGATATCAGCGAAGAAGAGTGGGACAGGGTCATGAATGTTTGCCTTCGAAGCGTCTGGTACTGCACTCGTTACGCGGCTAAAGTGATGATTGACCAAAAAAGAAAGGGAAAGATCATCAATATCGCTTCGACCTCAGGCCATGGGGGTCGAAAAGAGGCTACGGCCTATACCACGGCCAAAGCGGGTGTCCTCAACCTCACCCGATCCATCGCGGTTCAACTCGCTCCTCAAGGGATTCGCGTGAACTCCATTTCACCAAACCGAATCGGTTCGCCGGTTGGCCAAGATGAGGTTCCTGAAAACCGTTTTGTGAAAAATCTCGCCGGTCGGCGTGGCGTCCCGATGGATATCGCTAAGGCGGCGGTCTTTCTCGCTTCGGACGAATCCGATTTTATCTACGCCGTTGATCTGCCCGTCGACGGTGGCGCCCTCGCCATCCGTGACTAGCTTCTCGAAGAGAAGTTTCTGATGCGGCTGCGGCAAAAACCGCTTGCAAAAACTCGCGATTTAACGTGGCATTACGTAATTTCATGGTACGATATTCTTGCGTGTAACTCTGTTATATCGGATAGCCTTCAGCCCGACATGAGTGAACACGAATACAGGCCCAAGTGTAACGCCAGCAATCAGATCGAGCTTGGTCGTGGATTTGGGAATCGGGGAAGCCGTGGATACAAATTCCCAAGCACATTTTCAGGATTTCAGAGGATTCGAGGATAGATAGTAAGATCGGTTTTGAAGGAGAGAAGTTTTATATGGACATTGCACCAATTAATGAAAAGACCGGTTACGTCCGCTGGATGAAGAGCCAAGGCCTGCCCATACATATCGGGCATGGCATGGGGGATCTCCGCACTCTGGAAGTCGCGCCTTACAGCCGCACGGGTGGGAAGGCGGCCTTTATTCACCTCCACGGCATGCAAGGTATCACCGGCGGATACGTCGGTGAGATCCCGCCGGGAGATGCCTTGAAGCCGGAGCGTCATTTATACGAAGAAGTGATCTGCATCTTAAACGGTCAGGGGGCCACGGAGATTTGGGATGACCACGGCCATAAGAAATTGTTTGAATGGGGTAAGTGGAGTCTTTTTGCGCCGCCGATGAACACGTCCCATAGGTTGGTGAACGGTTCGCGGGAACCCGTGAGATTTCTGGCCGTGACCAATGCGCCGCTGGCATTTGACATCTACCGGGACGAAAATTTTATTTTCAACTGTCCGTACAGTTTTTCCGATCGTTTCTACGGCGAAGAAGACTATTTCAACGTCGGCAAAAAGCGTTACGTGAGCGGCTTGATCAACATTTGGGAAACCAATTTCATTCCTGATATCTCAAACGCGTTTCTGGAAAACCTCGAGGTCAAAGGCGCCGGTTTGCGTCTGAGCCAGTTCGAGATGTCGAGCAATGCTCTGGTCGGTCATCTGGGCGAGTGGCCCGTCGGCAAATATCACAAGGCTCACTATCATGGGCCGGGCGCTATTATCGTGGGACTGCAATCCGTCGGTTACGTCCTGCTTTGGCACAAGCAGGGGGGCATTCACCCTTACGAAGAAGGACACGAGGATAAAGTCATCGAGATCAAATGGGGCGAAGGCAGCATTTATTGTCCGCCCGGAGATTGGTTTCACCAACACTTCAATACCGGCAGGGAACCGGCACGCCATTTGGCCGTGCGCTATGGTAGTCGTCTCTATCCGCTCGGTTTCAAAGTCTCCCATCAGAAAACGGACGACGATGTGTTTCGGGGAGTAAAGCAGGGCGGATGGATGATTCCGTACGAGGACGAGGATTCGGAAATTCCCCGACGTTATCAGGCCGCGCTCAAAGCGAACGGCGTGATTTCTTATTGAGGTCGGTGAAAGGGCCAGACGTTTGCGATCCTTCTTGATTGAACTTACATGACAGTATGATTTGCCGCCCGCGCCAACCTGTACTTGACAGGGTTCTGCCACCGCACTAGGTTTGAAGTTGACCAATCCCACCAAGTCAGATCAGAGGGAGGAAGTGACATGACAACTACGCTTCCTGTTATCGATGCCGACGCCCATGTGATCGAAACCGAGCGGACCTGGGATTATCTGGAGCCTTCGGAGCAGAAATACCGACCGCAACTATTCTACTCCAAAGATGACGGCAATCAGCAATATTGGGTTATCGACGGTAAGATTCGCGGCTTCCGCTTTCCTACCTTAAACGAGCAACAGCTGCGTGAGCTGTCGCAGAAGACGGGCAGAAATTTGGAAACGCCGCAGGCGGCAAGAGAACTGGACGACGTGGAGCTGCGACTGCAACATATGGATCGGTTGGGTATCGACATACAGGTGCTCCATAACACGCTCTGGATCGAACAGATAACCGAACGGCCTGAAGTCGAAGTGGCGCTCTGCCGCAGTTGGAACCGCTGGCTCGGCGAAGTGTGGAGAAAGAGCAACGGCCGGCTGCGCTGGTCGTGCGTGATTCCGACTCTGGCGTTGAATGAGGCGGCGCCGCAGATTAAGGAAGCGAAGGAGAATGGTGCCGTTGCTGTTTGTATGCGTCCCCTGGAAGGAGACCGCCACCTCAGTGATCCTTATTTTTATCCGATTTATCAAGCGGCCAGCGACCTGGACATGGCGATCGCCGTGCACATCGCCAATGCCAATCCAGCCAACTGCGAGCTCTATCGGCAGTCGCCCGTGGGCCGATTCGCGATATTCCGCATGCCGACCGTGGCCGCATGTCTCAACCTCATCTTGAGCGATGTCCCCCGGCTTTTCCCGAAACTTCGTTGGGGCTTCATCGAGGCCGCGGCGCAATGGATCCCGTGGGTCGCTCGCGAAGCCGCAAGACGGTTCCAAGTGGCCGGACGACAATTTCCAGAAAGCGTTTTTGAGGAATACAAAATTTACGTTACCTGCCAGAACAACGACGACTTAGCGTATATCCTCAGCTATTGCGGCGAACACTGCCTCGTTACCGGTACCGACTATGGACACCTCGACGTCTCGACGGAGGTTGACGGCATCACCGAGTTTAGGGCTCAAGAGGGGATCAGCGACCAGACCAAAGAGAGAATCCTCCATCATAATCCTAAGGCGCTCTACAACATCTAAATAACATGCGTCGTTGGCTTTGATCCCCGACTGCCTTTCTCCGCCCGAGCCCAGGCTCATTTCTGTAGTGAACCTGTAAACTAAGCGTCTAATCAAGATACACATTGATCTGGAGCTTCGGTCGGAGACTGGGTCGGCTTATTGTTCGCCCATTTGTCAGAGCTCTGGAGCTCGTAGGCATTGCCGGCGGGTTCTCCGTGGGGTCTTGTAAGCCGTTAATTCCCTGTTAGGCTGACTCGGCGGACGCGAAAGGAAACATCACATGAGTTTGAAAAAATTTTATCGCTTCCCGCCAATCGAGTGTTGCGACCAATTCTACGAAGCCTTTCTATTCTCCCATCCGTGAGTAATTGGATTCCCGACTCGTGATGAATTCCAATAGCGCGGCTTTGCCATCTTCGGTAGCTCTTCTGGCGCGCCGGATGGCCGAGGCAACCTGTTCGGGGTCTTCGACTCGTTCCGCCCATCCGCCGAGCGCGCGGCCAATCTCCGAATAATTGCCGCCAAGCGCTTGCGTCTGGTAGCGCTCGTGAGATGCCTTCATATGGCGGGTCTCGGCGGCCATGAAGTTGTTGTTCAGCACGACGGTGAGGATTGGGATATTGCAGCGAACCGCGGTTTCAAAATCCAGGCCGGTCATGCCGAACGCCGCGTCGCCCATAAAGTTGACGCAGAACTTTTCCGGCGCGGCCAGCTTCGCGCCCATAATCAGCCCCAGTCCGGTTCCGAGCGCGTGAGATTTGCCCCAGCCGATGTAACTGCGGGGCGTTGGCGCCTGATAAAAGGGGACGAGTTGATTGCGCGGGCTTCCCGAATCGTGCGTGATGATCGCGTCTTTGGGGTCGACGCATTTCATAAATTCAGAGATGACGCGGTAAGGATTGATCGGCACCTCTTTCGAAGTGAGCTTTGGCATCCATTGACTCAGCCATGGCTCACGGAGCCGCCGGATCCCCGCAGCAACAGCACCATTCCTTTTTGGATCGTTCGTACCTTGTATGTCTTTCAATGCCTCGATGAACTGTCTGAGCACGGATTTGGCGTCGCCGAGGATCGGATAATCCGTCGAATAGTGTTTGTTTATGTCCCGTTCGTCGTTAGTGGCGTGAATGATGATCTTTCCGGGTGGGATTGGTGCTGCGACGATGCTATGGCGCGTGAAGCTGCAGCCGATTCCAAAAACCACGTCAGCCTTCGCGAGGAATTCATGGACGGGTAGCGGCATAACGCCGGCGCCGGTGCCGAGAGAAAGAGGATGATTTTCCGGAAACGCGCTCTTGCCTTCCAGCGTTGTCGTCACAGGCGCTGCCCGCAGTTGGGCAAGCTCCACGAGCTCTTCCGAGGCTTTGGCATAGAGCACGCCTTGACCTGCCACGATGACGGGAGCTTTTGCTTCCAGTAATACACGCGCCGCTGCGGCGACATCTTTAGCATTGGCTCCGCTGACCGTCCGCTTGACCGGAGTATAATTCAGATCCGCTTCGTTGATTTCCTCAGTCGCAATGTCCGCGGGGATCTCGACCAAAACGGGGCCGGGCCGTCCCATGCTCGTAAGTGTGAACGCGCGCCGCATCACGGCGGAAACCTGATTCCCCAAGGTAATTTCTTCGGTCCACTTGGTGACGGGCGCGTAGGCCTGGACGGATCTAAAGAAGTGATGAACCTGAGAGGTGGAACGCGCGTGACCCAGGGGAAGCAGCAAGAGGGGCACCGAGTCCGAATAGGCGGTGGTGATGCCCGAGAAGGCATTTTCCGCTCCCGGTCCGGTTTGCATGGTGAAGACGCCGACTCGATGACCGTTGGTGATCCGGCTGAAGCCGTCAGAGATTCCGACTCCCACTCTTTCTTGACGGCAGATGATCGGGCGGATGCCTGCCGTGGCGGCCGCCTCGATCAGCGCGTTGGTGGGATAACAGCTCAGGAATTCGACTCCTTCGCGTTTGAGGATTTCACAAATAGCGTCGACGACTCTCATAAGCCACCTCCGAAAAGTTAGACGATGTCACGCCTGCCCAGTCGCTGATTTCTGTTCGATTAGGAGTTTTTCCAAATATTGCTTTGGGTCCATCCCGGCATCCATTTTCGTCACAATACACGCGACATGACGCAGATCGTTTTGCTCGGATGTCCGAATAATCTGCGGGGGCTCTTGCCCTCTGTCTAAGGCGTTGACGCATTGGAGCAGAAATCGTTGTTTATCACTCTGGCATGGATTTTCAACTGTGGAGTTCGATAGCGATCTTTTCGGCTTTATTCGTGGCCACAAATATTTAGGGGTCAGGAATCTTTCGAAAAATGGACGCGCCAATAGTAGTTGGCAATTCCGATGTACTCGTGCAGGGATATGAAAATTCCCCTCGCGGCACCTTCGTTGGGAAAGAAACGGAAGGGATCAGGTTCGAACGCAACGAGCGAGAAGTCACCCGGAGCGGCGATCGGCTCAGACGCCTTGGATTTAAAGGCGAGCATACTGCGCGGCATGTGAACGGCGGAGGTGACGAGCAGATAGCGCTTCCAGCTCCTTTGATGGAGGATTTTCTCGACTTCGACCGCGCTCTCAAAGGTGTCACGCGACTTATCTTCGGCAAGTACATCGTTTTTCGGCACACCCCAAAGTATCAAGTAGTCGCGCGCGATCTGGTTTTCATTTTTCGATGGAGTAAAGGGATTCACGTGCCCGCCGGAGACAATGATCGGCTTGGGGCGGATCCGGTACAGGCGCCATGCTTCCTCCAAGCGGTGAAACATGTACTCATCAATCGTTGCAAAAGGAATGAGTCCGCCGGCCGGAATCATGCTGCCGGTCAAGACAACGATCGCATCGTACGGCTCCACTTTGGCGGGCTCGAGGAGCGGCGGATAACGCGATTCAAGAGGATAGCGAAGCAAATAACCGACGGGACCGCTGTGCAGGGCGATGATCAAACAGAAAGTCGTTAAGAGGAGCTTCCTCGCCCACCACCGTCGCCAAAAAATCAGTACGGCAAGCAGCAATAGCATCCATGGCAGCGGCGGCAAAATGAGCTCTTTGAGAAACTGCTTGAGAACAAACATGCGCGGTTATTCGCCGAAACCCGTTATCGGCACTAGGAAGATCGGCTTAGCTTTGGACGGATAGAACGATTCACCGAGATGCACTACTGCCGATGGCGGCCTGGTAATATTGGGTGTCGTAGTATTTCGAAACTCTCGAGCCCATGGGCGGGATCAAGCCGAACTCGTTCCGGAGACTCAGCGCGTTCTCGAATCCCTTGACGTTCAGCGCGCCGGTGGCGGACACCTCGTCGACGAGGTCGGCCGCGGTTTTGGCGTTCACCTTGAGCTCGGTGCCAGCCAGACTGAGGGCTTCATCGCGGTTGGCTCTGATCCACCGCATGGAAGCGAGCCACGCGCGTAAGAAGCCGACGAGATTTTGTCGCTGGCTCTCCGCCCAAACACGGTTCACGGCGAAAATGGTGTTGGGAAAGTCAGGCAGGACTTCGCTAGAGTCGCCGAGGCGGATCATTCCCGCGGCAACGGCCTGTGTATCAACCGGTGGAGTCAATATTCCCGCGAACGTCTCGCTCCGTTTCATCGACTCCAATCTTAAAGGGGTATTGCCAACCGCAACCAGCTCATAGTCGCCGCGCGTCAGGTCGAGTCCTTTGGCCAGCAGCACTTTCCGCAGCACCAGAGCAAAAGCTGTATCCACGGCGTCGACGGCGAGTTTTTTGCTGCGCAGATCGCTCCATTCCTTGATCTCCGGGCGGACAAAAACCGGCAGCACGGCCTTATCGATGATTTGCGCCACAGCGATGAGCTCCGCGCCTTCGCGGCCCGACCAGCCCAAAACATTATCGAACGAGGTGGATGCTATGTGATAGGTTCCGTTGCTCAAGCCGCGCATCTGATCCGTGGAATTCGCCGTCCGAGAAACTTTGACTTCGAGACCTTCGGCGGCGAAAAAACCTTTGAGGCGACCCACGACCGTCGCCGGATCTTCTCTGAAAACGTTCAACTGGGTTGTGTGCAATTCCTTTTGCTGGGCTTGCGCGATCGGCGCCAGAATGATGAGTGAAAAAACCATGGCTGCAAGTTGTTTGAACATTTTGGACTCCTTGAAAGTCAATGCTGCTTATTCTGCATCCGGCTGCTTTTCGGGCGCAGCGTTGGCGAACGCGGGCAGCGCGCCGCAATGGGTTTCGATCTGAAGCAGAGCGGGAAACGGCGAAAGATCGCAGCCGAAGCGGCGCGCATTGGCGAGCTGCGGCACGAGGCAGATGTCGGCCAAGGTCGGCGCGTCGCCGAAGCAGAATTTTCCTCGTCTCGGACTCGAAACTACCGTCTGTTCGAGCGCGGAGAACCCGAGGTTAATCCAATGCCGCGCCCAACTATTCATAGCTTCGTCGGACTGCTTGTGTTCTTTCCTTAAATAATTCAACACGCGCAGGTTTTGAATGGGATGAACCTCGCACGCGATAATGAGCGCCATACTGCGCACCAGCGCGCGGTCCGCTGGATCAACCGGCAATAGCGGGGGCTTCGAGTGTTTTTCTTCCAGATACTCAATAATCGCCAGCGACTGAGTGAGAATGCGCCCGCCGTCTTCAAGCGCAGGAACGAGGGCCTGCGGATTGATCGATTTGTAAGCTGGGCCAAACTGCTCGCCGCCTCCTCGACGCAGATGGATCGGCACCTGCTCGTAATCCAAGCCTTTCAAATTGAGCGCGATCCGGACACGGTACGATGCGGAACTGCGAAAGAAAGTGTAAAGTTTCATCTGTGAAAACTCCCTCACGGGTCGTCTATCAGCTTTCGTAATGGGTGTAAACGGCGCTAGTGTAAGATGAAGTCGGAAGGCGGAAAGATGAAAGAAAGTTTTCTATTTCGGAACTTATTATTCCTCACTTCCTTTCTCCGTCGTTTCATCCCTGAGCCTTCAACCTAGTCATCATGCCCCCAGAGCTCCTTGGTCGCCATTCGTGCGCCTTCAGCCATCGCTTGGAATTTCGCCCAACCTACCTGGGGATGACCGACTCGCGATCCGATGCCGCAGTCGGTCCCGGCCATGACATTCTCACGGCCCATGATCTTGGCGTAGCGCACCAAGCGATCAGCGATGGCCTGCGGATGTTCGATGAAGTCGCTGTAATGTCCCACGACTCCCGGAATCAATATCTTTCCGTCCGGCAGCTTGACGTCTTCCCAGACGCGCCATTCATGTTCATGGCAGGGATTCGACGCTTCGATGGAATAGGCGCCAGCGCGGACTTTGAGAATGATATCCACGATGTCTTTGAGAGGGATATCGTATTTGTGCGGTCCGTGATAACTACCCCAGCACATGTGAAAGCGCACGCGATCGATGGGTAGATCGCGCAATCCATGGTTGAGCGCGTCGATGCGCATCTCCTGGTACTTCCGGTAGTCCGCGGCGCTCATTTGAGGGAACATCTGCCAGGCGTCCGCGAGGTCGGGATCGTCGATTTGCAGAAGAAAGCCGGCGTTCACAATAGCCTTGTATTCTTCGTGCATGGCGTCCGCGATAGCAAATAGATAGGCCTCCTCGGTGGGGTAGTACTCATTTTTCATCCAGTGCTCCATGGTGCCGGGAGCGATGGCCGGAAGGAACGCCTCTTCGAATTGTTTTCCGTGGAGCGCCGCTTTGAGATTCTCGATGTCTGCCTTGACCTCATCATGGCCAACGTATTTGAGAGGTTCCGCGCAATAGAAAACTCTGGAGTGGTGCCCGATCGAAGTTCGTCCTCCCCGATTAAAATAATCGGGAAATTCGATCATATCGCGGCCGAAAATGGAGGTCGGTTTGAAGTCCGGCCCGGCAGGTCGCTCGACAAAGCCGCTCAAACGCTCGCGCGCGTAGCGCGAGAAATTCGACTTTCCCAGCTCGCCATCGTTGACGATATCGACGCCGCACTCGATCTGTTTTTGCGCGACTTCGGCGACGGCGCTGCAAAGGCGCTCGGGAAGGGCTTCGCGGTCGTAAGGCTTACCATCGTTTCTGGCTAGGAGCATTTCCATCAGATCTTTTGGCCGCGCTAAACTTCCTGCATGGGTGACGAGAATGCGTTCCGTGCTTCGCTTCATCGTATATCTCCTTGCATAAAGAATGGAGTGTTGGAGTACTGGAGTGTTGGGAGATCGAAAAGCCCATTCCTCCAATACTCCTTCTCTCCATTTTTCGTCCTCACTTGGTCCAAATGCGGTCGAAGCTAGACTCTCGTACATTCGGTTTCGTTTCAGATGATTACGCACCCAATTCGACGGCCGTGACAAACGGCAAGCCGTTCACAACCTCGCGCACCCCAGAATCGTCAATGGTGAGCAGGGCCCCGTCGGAAGTCCCGGCCACCATACCGCTACCTTCCGGAGTGCGGCACATATGCATGACGCCGCCGTTTAGGCCATCGACAATCTTTTCCCAAGTCGCCCCTTTGTCCCGGCTGCAAAAAATGGCGGCGATGGCGCCTTCTTCGCGAATCCACAAATTTGGCCGCCCCTTGGCGCACCCTAAGTAAATGACACCGTTTTGGTCTTCAGCTACGGACGTGCCGTAGTCATGGCTCTTGGGTGAAACATCTTCCCAATGGGCGCCGCGGTCGAAACTGCGGAACGAAGCCTCACCGCAGGCCAGGAAAACCATTCCAGGATGCTGCTCGGACGCCAGGATCTCGTGAATGTCCATGTCGGTCAATCCTTCGTTAGCCGGTTGCCAGCTCTGTCCACCGTCGTCGCTGATTACCATGCCACCGACTTCGATGCCCGCGTAGAGCCGGTCGGGCGAAGCAGGGTCATAGGTAAGATAACGAGCGCGCGATTGCAGCTCCGGACTGGGCGGAAAATTAGCGCCTGCACTGTGAATGCGCACCCCTTCCAACTCTTCCCAACAACCATGACCCCGCCGTTCAGCGCGAGCGTCGAGAAGAGCATCATCTTCGGCGGATTCGGGTTGGCCCGGTGCCAGTGTGCGCCGGCGTCTTTCGTGTAGAAGAGTCCAGAGTGCTCGGTTCCGGCGTAAATTGTCTTCGGGTCTTCGGAATCCACCGACAGACAAGTGAGCGTCCAGTAGGTCAGATCGCGTTTAGTTTTCTTCCATTCTTTGCCATCCTGCTCGAAACGATACCATCCTGAAAATGTCGCAACATGTAGCGCTTTCTTGTTGTTTAATTCGCTCATGATTTTCTCCTCTCGCGATTGAAACTCGCTTTGGCCACACTATTAACTCTTTAGCGGCGTCAATCGCAAACTAGAGTGTCCTGGAAATTAAAGTCGGCAAAATAAATCCTCGGCTACCAACCGTCATACCCGCGAAAGCGGGTATCCAGAAGTTTTTGATTTTCCTGGATTCCGGGTCGCGCTACCCCGGACTATGATCCGGGGTTGCCCGGAATGACGGCCGAATTATTCGACGGATTTCGGGAACACCACACACGAAATTCGCCGATTCGTTCAGTCCGCATGAATTCCGTCACAACCGCGGATCAGCCATGTTTAACTTCATGGCTGCCAGATTTGAATCAGCTCTTTCGAATCCACGATGTCGCCGAAGCGCTCCATGCGCTTCAGCGCGGCGTTGTGGCCTTCCTCGGTGTAGGTTCCGACACAATCGCGCACGACGATCATGAAGTAACCACGCAGAAAACCGTCGCGCACCGTGGACTCGACGCCGCCGTCGGTGGTACAGCCGATCATCACGATCGTTGTCGCCCCACGGTTGCTGAGAATCGTCTCGAATTCGTTGCCGATGAACATGCTCGACCGTCTCTTGTTGATGACGATGTCGTTCTCCGTCGGCTTGAATGGCTCCATGATCTGCCAGCTGAAGCTCCCGTGGAGGCGGCGTGGTTTGAGCTTGCTTGGATGGTCGACCTTTTCGTTTTTCATTTGCCGGCGCATCCAGGCAGGTGATTCGTCCTTCCACAAGAAAGGGGTTTGACGGGTGTAGATCGTTTTGATTCCAGCAGCGGCCGCTGTGGCAATGAGCGGCGGGGCATTTCGAATGAGCGATTCCTTATTGAAGGAGCCGCTGGCCTGGTCGTTCTGCATGTCCCAAACTAGAAGCACTGTGTGATTGGAATCGACGATCTCACTTAACTCGCTGGGAATTTTTCGACCTTCGAATTCGATCATGGTTGCTCCTCTTGTCTCATTGGTTCAACTTGCCTTCTTTCCTGAGTTCCTGTTGCGCTTGTTTCAGAATGCGGTCATCGATGACTCTATCGAGAGTAAATTTCTTGTCGACGAGGCCGGTGCGAATGTCTTCGTCCAACATAATTTGGATGCCATCCATCGCGACGGAAAGGTCGACTGTATAACCTGGTATAAAAAGATCGTAGGATCGGTTGACGACGTCGGGCTCGCCTCTGAGTCCCGTGGCGTAGCCGGTCTTAATCGCCTCTTGCTTGCTGTTCTTGGCGAACTGCATTCCCAAGATGACCGCCTTTAGAAACCTTTTCGTGGTCTCGGGATATTTTTGCAGCGTGTCGCCGCGGGTGACAAAAACGCTCTGAGGAATTCTCAGAGCTTCGTTCAGATTCACAATCATCGGGTAACCTTTGTCGAGCAGTCTCACGGCGTCTTCGGCAGAGAAGGGTGCGGCGGCGATGAGTCCTCTTTCTAGAGCAACGGCGCGCACAGCGGTCCCCCCGATGGCCCGAAGAACGACGTCCTTGTCCGGGTCCAGGTTATTTCTCTTCAAGTAAATCCTTATGGCAAAATCTGAGAAAGCACCCGCACCAGTGACGCCGATGATTTTGCCGCGCAAGTCTTCGACAGTCTTGGCCTCTTTGCTGCCGAGCAAAGTGTAATTCGTGTAGTTGGATTGCGAGGCGATGATGTGAATATCCAGGCCTTTGGCCCGGCTGCGAATTGCCGCTTGGGCGCCGCCGATGCTGGCGAAATCAACATCGCCAGAAATCAGCGCCGCCAAGGCGGTAGGGCCACCGCGGACGAAGATAGGCTCTACCGAGAGTCCTTGGTCTTTGAAGAAGCCCTTGGCAATGGCGATGCGAAACGGCAGCTGGTTGTTCCAGGAAAGACTGACAAAGACGATCCGGAGTAACTTCTTCTCTTGCGCTTTGGACAGACCGGGAAGCAACAAGGCGATCAGAAGACAAACGAGAATGAGGAAACTAACATGCCGCTTGCGTTTTCTCATAGGCTTGGGCGTTTGTGATTTTCCGGAGTTCTTATCTTTGGTTAACGCGAAACTTGAAACTCGAACCCCGAAACTCTTATGGCACGATTTGACCCAGCGAATTCTCCTGTGCGTCAGCGTTTCAATTCCAATTCTTCCTTGACTTCTCGGATCAGCTTTAGATTCAAAACTTTTTCGGGAGGGATGTCCTCCTTGATCTTGAGCGGTGCTTTCACGTCGAATTCAACCACATTTTTGATCCCCTGAGGTGAAGGGAAGCCGGGAACGCCCTCGGCGAACGCCTTGGCAAATCGGCGAACACCCTCGACGATCATGGGTCGGCTCACGTTTCCCATCGGGATTCTCTTGAGCGCAATATCCGCCGCCTCTTCCGGGCGATCGCGGATAAACATCAACGCCTTGACCATGGCTCTGAGCCACCGTTTGATGTCGTTTGGCCTCTCGGCGATCATCTTGTCCGTCGCCATGAAGCCCTGGAAAGGGTAGGGAAACAGGTCGCCGATAAAGGCAAGCGTACGAAATCCCTCCCTCTCACCAAGCAGCGATTCATCGGCGTTCACGACAGTAGCGCTGATCGCCCCCGACTTGAGAGCGAGGAACGTGGTTGACGTGTTGCGTGAGGGCAGAGCCACGCGCGTGATGTCCTTTTCCGTCAATCCCTCTTTTTGGACCAGCATGGTGATCAATGTGTCCTGAGTGTCACCGACAGTTCCGACGGCAATTCGTTTTCCTTTGAGATCGGAAATTTTCATAATGTCGGGGGTCGCCAAGAGATACCAGGTAACCTTTTCGGTTTGAAACATAATGGCCTTGATGGGCGCGCCACGCACGGCGGCACGCATGCCGCTGCCGCCGGCGCCGCTGTAATCCACGTCACCGCTTACGAGCGCGGCGATAGCATTCGTTCCCGAAATGGCGATGGTCTCGTTGTCCAGGCCTTCACCGCGAAAATATCCCTTCACTTCCGCCACGGGCAGCGAAAGATAGTTGACCGTCGCTCGAGGAATCACCGTTCTCACTCGCTCGGCCGAGGCGGTCGCGGCGCCGAGCGTCACTAACATAAACAGGCATAGACGTGTAGCGATCATACGCCTACCGAACTCCCTCGCGACGGATCTCTTCGAGCAGTCGGAAATCCACCATTTTGCTCAGCGGAATATCGCCGCTCCCTTTGTCGGATTGCTGAAACAGCCGCACGTGGACCTTGAGCCCCGCATCACTTGCGGTTCCGTCTTTGCTGAATGACTTGGCCACAGAGACGTAGGATTCCCTGGCCACCGCCGCGTCTACATTCCACTCGCGCTCCATGATTTTGATCGTGTCCTCCGGTTTCTCACGCTCAAAGATCAGACCTCGATAGAGGGCCCGCAAAACGCGTTTAACCTGATCGCGGTTTTCGTTCATGCGCCGGTCGGTGGTCGAGAAACCGTTGCTAGGAAATTCGATGGTATCGCCGAGAAAAAGCAGGTCGTGGAACCCTTTCTGTCTCAGAAGCACGTTGTCCGGCGGATTGGTGATCGTGGCGGCGATGGAACCGGAGGCCAGAGCGGCCGCGCGGGTGTTGGGCATGCCAATTTGGATTAGAACCACGTCACGCTGCGGGTCCAGTCCGTTCTTGCTGAAAGCCACGCGAGCGGCCAGGTCCGTAGTCCCACCAAAGCGGCTGATTCCAACATACTTGCCCTTGAGCTCCATCACTGACTTGATCTGCGCATTCGCGGTCAGGAAATAATTGGGAAGGGTGGCGCCAAAGAAAATGGTTTTGACCGGCGCTCCCTTGGCAGCTAATCGCAGGGCAGAATCGGCCACGCCGTGATACTCGATGTCGCCTTGGAAAAGCGCGTTATGCGCGATGTCGGGAAGCATCATCGGAACTTCGAGATCGATCCCTTCATCTTTGAAAAAGCCCCGTTGCAGTGCTACGAAGAGCGGCAGATAGCCCATGGATTTCGACGGCAGGGCGAGCCTGACCCGCTCCGCGTAGGCAAAATTCGGTGGGCTCAGCAGAGAGAATGATAAGATAATCAGAATGGCAATTTTAAACGGGGTTACCATCTCGTTCGGTGGCGTTCCTTTATTTTTCTGGAGCAAGCGAGCAACCCTCCATTAATATATAAGCGCCGCTACCGCAAGGGCGACGAAACAATGAAGTTGTCTCATTTGTTTGTCCAATAATTCATCATGTAAACAAATACTTCAGCGGAAAGGGCGGAACAAAATATGAGTCTCGGTCGAATATTAGCAGAAGAATTTCAGCCGGACGTGCTCAAATGGTTGCGCGAACGAGCCGAGCTTGTGGTTATCAATCCGTGGGTGGAGCCGGAGCGTTGGGAATTGGAAGTCTCGCGTGTGGACGCTGTGATCAGCAGGAAAGGCAAGATCACACGGCAACACTTGGAGAAAAGTGGCGGCCGTCTCAAAATCATCGCCCGAACGGGTGTCGGCGTCGATCCGTCGAGAGTCGATCTCGGAGCCGCAAAAAAGTTCCGGGTCTGGGTGACCAACATGCCGGGGAGCAATTCAGTTTCCGTCGCCGAATTGACCTTCGGCCAGATGATCGCTTTAGCGCGTCACACTTTCGCGGCTAATCGCGCGGTGAACGAAAACCGCTGGAGCGATTACCTCCAATTTGCCGGAACGGAGCTCGCCGGTAAGACACTCGGCATCGTCGGCATGGGAAATATTGGCACGCGGGTGGCGGTACGCGCGCGGGCATTCGAGATGCATTTCCTGGTTTACGATCCATATATCCCGGAGTCCCATGTCACCGCATTGGGTGGAAAGTGGATTGGCTTAAACGAGCTGCTCGCAGAATCCGATTTTGTAACGTTTCACTGTCCGCTGACAGCCGAGACGAAAGGCATGATCGGCGAAAAAGAATTCGCGTTGATGAAGCCCTCCGCTTACTTGATCAATGCCGCCCGCGGCGGGATCGTGAACGAAGAGGTGCTTTGCCGCGTGTTACAAGACAAAAAGATCGCCGGGGCTGCGTTGGATGTCGTGGAAAGCGAACCGCCGAAAGAAGACCATCCGTTGTTTCAGCTCGACAATGTCATCTTCACGCCGCACATCGGCGCGCTGACTTTCGAGGCGGCGAAGCGAGGCGAGTGGGGCGCTGCTGAAGAAGTGATTCGGGTTCTGGAAGGGAAGAGGCCGAAGAATCCGGTGATCGAAGGAAAGTGATCTAGGCGGCTTTTATTTGGCGAAACCGTTTAGCGGCGCTTGGGCGACTTCCACCTGCCCGTTTCCCCACATTCTGACGACGTTGACTGTTCCAACATACTCCGGCGAGCCGGAATAATGGGCAATGACACGTCCGTCACCCACGGCGGTGGCCTGATTCCAGTGGCCCAGCGCAACGTAATCGGCGCCAGTGGCGACGAGGTCCTCACTGTGAATGAGCCAGGAACCGATCAGTCGGTGGGGGTCCCGAGGTTCGTCGACGTAATGTCCGTGGGCCGCAGCGAGATGCCAGCGCGCGGACCGCGGTTTGGGATTGGCGAGGGGCGACATGTCCGTGTAGTCGATGTGCGGCCGTCCCCAAATTTCTAATTCAAAAGCGGGAAACGTTACGGACTCTTCAACATTGAGGCCTAGAATACTGATATTGGGAATGGTCGCGAGGCCGCCCCGCCGATAGACGGAGTCCGGTGTCAGCGGATCATGATTGCCGGGCAAAATAACGATGGGGTTACGGTAATCGCGCAGCATCTGCGCAGCGTGCTCCAGAAGTTCGAGCGGTTGGCGATGATTGTCGAAAGTGTCGCCCGCGAGGACCACAACGTCTGCGCCAACCTTATTGGCAGCTGTCAGTACTTTAGGGAGTGCCGCTAATCTGTCGTGATCGCTGAAGCTATCGTCGACGCCCAGGTGCAAATCAGAGCTGTGTACGATAACCACTTCCAAAGGTGAAGCCATGGGCATTTAATCCTAGGTGCATCGATAAGAGACGTTAACAAATGCACAGGGAAAAGAAAAGGAGGCCAAAAAGATTGGCGGAGTCGCTTCATACTGCTGATCCGCTGATTGTTAGGATTATGGGAGACTTGGAAACAGGACGGTCAGGAATGTGGCGATTCGAGGAAGGCGGGGAGGGTCACCTTCCTCCAGGCATGGGAAGCGAAAACCTTACTTGGTTTCGGGCTTCTCGTCGCTTTTGCTTTTGTCCTTTGCCACTGGTGCTTTCTTGTCATCGCCTTTGCTTTTTTCTTTGGCCGCGGCTTTTTTCTCGTCGCCTTTGCCCTTTTTCTTAGCCTCGGTCTTCTTCTCCTCACCTTTGCCCTTTTCCTTAGCCTCGGTCTTCTTCTCCTCACCCTTACCCTTCGTCTCATCGGCAGCATAGGCTGCGGAAGCCAAGAACATAGAAGCAATCAACACAGTTAGAAAACGTTTCATGTAGTCCTCCTTGGTTGTCGTTTTAGATTCAGAACGGTCAGATCAACGTACCGCCCTCCGCTCGACACGACACGATCTAACGCGTCCCTCTCGCCTTAGACGCGTGACCTGTAGCTTTTATTCACGCTGGGCGGATTTAGATAACAGGCGAATGATATTCTCAATGGGTTTAAAGGGGTTATAAGCCGGCTAAATCGCTGAAATTGATCACGGAGACTCCCCAGAAATACGCCGACGGCGATCAACCGGAAACTATTCAGATGATTGGTCATCGGCCCGAATGATTGATCGGCACAGTATTACAGCCGCCCAGTAGCCAGCCGTTCGTGGATGGTGTCGCCTCGAATGGCGTAAACCGGCATCAACGCTCGGCGTGCGATTATCGTTCCTTTTTGAGAGTCTACCGCGTTCCACTCACGCTCCTCCAACCGCAAAACGGAAATATCGGCCGGGCTGCCGACGCGAATGAGGCCGAGATCGTCGTTGCGACCGAGAAGCTTCGCCGCATTGACCGTCGCCATTTCCACGACTTGATTGAGAGTAAATCCCAGCGCCATAAGCTTCGCCATCGTCGTTGGCAGGTCGTAGACCGGCCCGGCGCGGTTGCCGCGGTGGCCATCGGTGGAGACGCCGTCGGGGTACAATCCTTGGTCGAGGACTTTACGCGCGACGTCGAAATTCAAATTATGCAGTCCGTGGCCGACATCCATCAGAACGCCGGACTCTTTGGCGTCGCGCACCTGTGGCCATAGCTTGCCGTTGCCGTCCAGCAAACCGCCTGGATGAACGGTGAACATGTGGGTGACGATATCACCGGGGCGGAGGTACTTTACAACATCGCCGACGTGAACCGGCGCAGTGTCTTTGGTCCAGCTCTCGCCGACGTGAACGAGTAACGGCAGCTTCAAACTGTCGCCGAGCTTGCGCGCCCGCTCCAACGGCTTCAAGCCTTGCGCGCCAAGCGCGCCGCCGGTCGCCATGATCTTGATTCCGACGATGATGTCGCGGTTGGCTTCGACGGCTTTCTCGATTTTTTCCTCATCGATCAAACGAGGATCAGCGAGAATGCCGTAGCCAGGCCCCGTCACTCCGCCCAACGTCGAAAGGTTGATGTAATTGAGCACGCGCGTTTTGGCATTGTTCGTGACGTAGTTGCGAAACACATTCAGGAGAGTATGCCCCGCGCTGCCGGCGTCCACGACCGTCGTTACGCCGGAGCCTACGCCGAAAATATCCGGGTCCACGCCAAAAGCGCCAAGCCCTTTCATCAAATGAAGATGAACGTCAATTAATCCCGGTGTCACCAGGAGGTCTTTGACGTCGATCACCGTCGCCTCATCGGGAGAAAGATCGGCACCAATCTCCGCTACGATGCCATCATGCACGCGAATATCGAACAAGCCGTCGCGACCGCTTGCCGGATCGAGCAATCGGCCGCCCTTTAAGAGAAAGTTTGCTAGTTGTTTTTCCATGTCACTCTCTCATCAACGCGCGGTCCACTATAAGCCGGATCTCTAGCTAGCTAAACTAGTCGGCTGCTGAAAAGCCCGCCGTTATCCTTCGAACAGCTCAGGACGAACGGCGGAACACTTGAAATCATAGCTAACTAATTTCCGTTCGTGGTGAGCGTGTCGAACCATGAAACCACTTTTTCAGATGCTATGGTTTTTGACCAGCTATCCAGTCATTCATCTTCGTTTCCAACAAATCCAACGGCAGCGCGCCGTCTTTTAGAAGTTCGTCGTGGAAAGCGCGTATGTCAAATTTCGGCCCGAGATCCTTTTCCGCCTTCGCCCGAATGGCGGAGATTTGTAGCTGGCCGATTTTGTAGGCGAGCGCCTGACCGGGCATAGAGATGTAGCGGTCGATTTCGTTCACAACATCCAGCTCCTGCTTGGCCGTGTTTTCGAGGAAAAACTCGATGGCCTTCTGCCGATCCCAGCGCATGTAATGAATACCCGTATCCACAACCAGCCGCACCGCGCGCCACATTTCATATGTCAGCTGGCCGAATTTCGAATAGAGATCATCGTAAAGTTCCATCTCGTCGCCGAGAGACTCTGCGTAAAGCCCCCACCCTTCGATAAACGCGGTGTAACCGCCGTAGCGCCTGAAGTTTGGCAACCCTTCTTGCTCCATTGCCAAAGCTATCTGCAAATGATGCCCTGGAACTGCCTCATGAAGTGACAGGGCCATCATCTCGTACTTAGGTCGAGTCTCCGGCTTGTAGAGGTTAACGAAGTAAGTTCCGGCGCGGGAACCGTCCGCCGCCGGCCCGCGATAATAGGCAGTTGTCGTGTCGGGCGCGATATTTTGCGGAATCGCTTCTACGCCATACGGCATGCGCGGTAGAGTTTTAAAAAGCTTCACGAGCATAGGATCAATGCGCCGCGTCAAAGCTCTATACGCTGCGAGCAATTCGTCGGGTGCCTTGTAATGAAATTGCGGATCGCTTCGCAAAAAGCCTACAAACTCTTTGAAAGAACCTTTGTACCCGAGCTCATCGATGACGGCTTGCATCTCGGCTCGGATGCGCCTCACTTCGCTCAAGCCGACTTCGTGAATCTCCCTGGGTGTCATATCGGTGGTTGTGTTCAGGCGCACGGCGAAGCGGTACATGGCTTCGCCTTCAGGCAGCTGCCAGATGCCGACTTGATCCCAGCCTGCGGGCAGATACTGTTTGACAAAAAATTCCTTCAGCTGGCGAAAGGCTGAAACCACGGATGTCGCAATCACGTTCTCCGCCGCCTGGGCGAGGCGTGAACGCTCGGCTTCGGAAATCGACGCAGAAAAATGCTTGAAGGGTTTGTAGAACGGGCTCGTCTTCAGATCGCTAACGATTTGGTGGTCGATCTGAGCCGGGATGCGCTCCAGTACAATTTTAGGAAGTACCATCTTTGTCTTAATACCCTCGCGCATCAGCGCGATCGTCTGCTCGATGCGAGCGGGTAGGGCGCGAAGCCGCGCTAACCAGTCCTCATAATCTTTGACTGTCTCGAAGCGCAGCGCGTCCGCCAATTCGTCCGCCGTCTGAACTCCGCCGCGTTGGTTAAGAGGAATCAAGTACCAGCGATACTGGTATTCTTCGAGTTCGTTTTTGTAATCTTTTAGAAAGAGATCGTAGTTCAGCCGATCAGGAGGTGAAAGAGCCTCGCGATCCATTCCTCTGAGCTTGGCCAACACTTCGATGTTGTGGGTGTGCCGCTTACTGATGGCATCAAGGCTCAGATCTTCCCAGCGGTCGTTCCAACGGCGATCGCCCAAGCTGGATGCCCAGGTAGGGTATTGCTCCATCCAGTAATCCCACTCGGAGGCGAATAGCTTGTGCAACGCTTTGGTAGCTTCGTTCATACGAGCCTCTTGTGCCTGCAGACGACCGGACAATAGAAGTATTGCAATGAAAGCACAAGCAAGGAATCGGAAATGTTGCGGCATTGTCAATCCATGTTTTCTACCTGTCAGCCGTTGAGCCGCTTCCGGGTTAACATATAGCATTACGCTATTCTGTATTCTCTCGTTTGATCCGGTACAGCACATGTGGGCGTCCGGCATGGTCAATATCCCGCTCGTAGCGGAGTCCAACCTTCTCCATCACTCGCCGGGATGCCCAGTTGGTTGGCAGGGTAAAAGCCACTATGTTTTCCATTCCGACGCGCTCAAATGCGACTTTTAAGCTTACCGTAGCTATCTCTGTAGCCACTCCTTTGTTCCAGAATTCCGCCATCACGACATAGGCCACTTCGACTTCGTTTTTGCCTCCGACCGTGACATTTCGTAGACCACCGTGGCCGACGAATCGCCTATCTGACTGTTGTCGAAATACCCAGATACCGTAGCCGTACTTTTCCCAATGATCGAGGTTCTCGCGGAGAAAGCGCTGAGTTTGTTCGGCGGAGCGAAGGCCTCCTAGCGTTGCCGACACAGGGTTCCTGATGCATGTTGCAGAGGTCGTCAAAATCCTCGGCACTGAGACTTGTGCCGATCAGGCGATCAGTGTGCAATGTGGTTATCGACAGCATTTCACCGCCATCTTTGTCGGCCATTGAAAATCAATCTTTCCAAAATCTCACAAAGCCAGCCCGAAATGTTCACAAACAAAGCTTAGGCCGTAGAGTCTGGAGTAATTCCCATTTCCGCCAGCGGTTCCATTGTCAGCCTCTTTTCCCGCGTCGCAATACGCACTGCAAAGAGTCCAGAGGCGTCTTCGAACTCGATTTTTCGAAAAATCATTTCATCGGGAGAACTTCGCGCTAGACTGCTGCGACCATCAGTGCGCGCAATGTGAGCGCCGCCTACCTCAGCGCTGAATCTGGCTCACCATGCTTTTTCCTGGACAATAGATATAAGTATGGCGGTCAAAAGTTATTTTTGTGTCGGTGGCTGTCCAGTAGAATTCCAGACAATGCGGGTTGCCCTGATAAATAAAGTCAATTTGTTTGATGGTAATGGTTTCGGTCCTCTGTGTCTCTCTGGTGTCCCAGACTTTGTATACGAACCACTTTGACTCGCCTTCTTTCCAAAGTTCGAGCGGAAACTTGAGCCCGCCTGAGTAGGTTCTCGTATCCCGGCCCGGCCTTCCATCAAAAAGTCTTCCAAGGCCGGTTTGATGATCGTTAATTGTAAATATTTGCGATTTGTCTCCGTCCTTGCCCGGATTGATTCTCTCGTAAACAACGAACACCTTTCCTGTTACCGGGTGCTTCCATTCCGTAGGCCCCTTGACCTGGTAGGTGGCGGTGCGATGGCTATAGGTGCCGTCGACTTTTGGCATTCGCAACTCCCTTTTTCCGTCCCACTCGGCCCCAGGCCAGAGCTCAACAGGAATGTATCTTTCTTTTGTTTCAGGATTTATTGATTCCTCCCAGGCTTTGATATCGAGGGCGAGTGCTGAGGTAGATGCTAAAGCCAAGCCTCCAGCTAATAAACCAGGCAAAGAAATTTTAAACCAGCCGAAAAACCACCTCATCGCTTTCCCCCTTTTTCGGTAAAACATTAACGGTTAGAGGTAGAAGATGCATCTTACAAGGTAAAAGGGACCTAACGCCGCATCCAGAGATAATGAATGGCAACAAATCCTTGCAACCTCTTAGGAATTCAAAATCTCTAAGACTTGAGGATGCAGGGTCTTGTTCGCCGCGACGCAGGAGTTTCCTTGAGAGGCCTCTGTCCCCGACCATGTCGTAATCACACCGTTTGCCCCATGTATGATAGGAATCAACGGGAGTATATCCCACGGATTCATAATGGGGTCGAGCATGATATCCGCCGCCCCAGACGCAACCAGCAGGTACCCATAACAATCCCCCCACGTGCGAAACAGGCGCGTCTGTCTCAGCAATTTTTCGAAGCCTTCCTTCTTTTGATATTTGGCAATAATTGCAATATCTGTAGTCAGAAGCGTCGCTTCCGAGAGATGAGGGACCTGTCGCAGTTGCACGGCTCGACCGTTCACAGTGGTTTCCGTATTATTCCCGATACACAATTGGTTGAGTATGGGGTTGTGGATCGCCCCCAAGATGGGTCTATCGGTATGGAGGAGACCAATCAGAGTCCCGAACAACGGGCATCCCCTGGCAAATGAGATAGTTCCATCTATGGGATCCAGAGTCCAAACAAACTCCGCTGAGGTATTCTCCGGCCCGAATTCTTCTCCGAGGATCCCATGCTGCGGATACGCTTTCCGAATGAGGTCCCGCATCACCGCTTCGGCTTCTCGATCGGCCTGGGTCACGGGGGTTTCATCTTCCTTGATTTCTACAACAAGGTTGGCTTTCGCAAAATATGGTTTGATCACGTCCCCACTCTTTTCCGCCAGGGTGCAGATGAACTCAGTAAATTCTTTTATCTGCATAGAAGACGTCCTTGGAGTATAGAAAACCTTTGCCGGTACAGCGCAATGGCAGAGGCAATCTGCTCCCGATTTTGGGAGCCGATAAGGGAAGCAAAACATTCTTGCAACGGTGGTCCGATGTAGCGCGCGAGATCTGAGTCGGGCGGAGCGCAGTAACCCAACTCAAGAAGCGCATGCTTGAAACAGGTGACGATTCCTTCGCGCGGATCGGTTAACGTACCGTCAAGGTCAAATAGAACATTCATGACCGGCTGGGCATTCGTAATTCATTGGTAGGGGCGTCCCCGCGGTCGCCCGAAACAGGGCAAGCACAGGGGGCTTGGCCCTACATCGAAATGTTTCTGAAAATCAAATTGAACCAGCACATTACACACAGCCTCTAGACGAACGCGTCACGTCGTATAGTAAGCGTTCTCCTTGATGTATCCTTCGGTCAGGTCGCAGCCCCAGACGCGCGCCGATGCTTTGCCGATGCCGAGATCGACGCCGATAACGACTTCTGATTGGCCTAAATATTGTCGCAAAGCTTCCAGGTCGCATTCGACCGGGGAGCCTTTTTTGAAAACATTTGTATCGCCAAAACGGACTGTCACTTTTGTCGGCTCGACGCTCGGATCAAAACTTTTGCCGACTGCCATTATAACGCGGCCCCAGTTGGGGTCGCAGCCATAGACAGCGGTCTTCACCAGCGGCGAGTTGACAACACATTTCGCGACGCGCTTCGCTTGTGTTCCGGTCTTTGCGCCTTTGACGTCCACGGTAATGAGTTTGGTCGCGCCCTCGCCGCTGCGGGCGATTTCTTTGGTGAGATACCCGCACACTTCCAGCAATCCTTTTTCGAACTGTCCGAGTTTTACTTTCCCGGCAAGACCATTGGCCATCAACACGACCGTGTCGCTCGTGCTCGTATCCGTGTCGATGCTCGTGCAATTGAAGGTTCGATCGACCACGCGGCGCAGCATGGGGCGCATCGCTGCCCTCGGCAATTCTGCATCCGTCATCAAATACACCAGCAGCGTGGCCATGTTGGGCTCGATCATGCCGGCGCCCTTGGCGATGCCGGCGATCACCGCCGGGCCGACCCGGCAGGAGAAATATTTCGGATACTTGTCCGTGGTCATGATCGCTTCCGCTGCGAGCTTGAGATTGTCGGGTTTCAATTGGCTGCGAATACCGCGCAATCCCACGCGAATCTTGTCCATCGGCAGCGGCCGGCCAATCACACCGGTGGAAAATGGCAGAACGTCATAGGGGTCGACGCCGAGCTCTTCGCCGACGATCCGGCAGGTTTCGATCGCGTTGTCGATCCCTTGCTTGCCCATCCCTACGTTGGCGTTCTTGCTGTTGATGACAAGAGCCTGAGCCAAACCGTTGGCGATATGTCTCCTGCCAACGGTTACCGGCGCTCCAGGGAAGCGGCTACGAGTAAACATGGCCGCCGCCCGCGCGCGCACGGTCGAGTGTATGACGGTCAAATCAAGCGTTTCGTCCTTGATACCAACGTTCTTCGCTACCGACAGGAATCCCTGGGGCTGCAGGAATTCCACAGGTTGCGGAGACGGCGCGCTAAATGTGTTTTGTATCTGCACGAGTCTCTCCAGCGGAGGTGACTACTCTATATCAGAAAATACTAGGAGCGAATATGTTCATCTGCCCGAAGGTGAGTTTGGAAGTCAACTGTTTAGAAGCGCTTTCATTGCATTGGAGGCAGGACAAGCGAGCGATCACAGTCCAAACAAAAAAGAGCTCAAAAGCCGCAAGGCCGAGGTAACGATAGCTCCGAACGTCAGGCCCATACCGACTACGCGGACTCTATAGTCTTCTTTTTCTTGGCTCACACCGTAAAGCATGGACGACACGGCCGGTGATGAGCGCCAAACCGATGAGATGAATCATCAGAGGTGAGGACTGCTGAAGTTCCACGAACGTTGCCAATAAGAGTGCCAAGGGCACATACTCGGCAAAATTGGCATGGACACGGATCGCACGCTCCAGCCTTGCGTTTTCGCCATCGCCGAGAGCGATTCTCTCTCTACGACGCATCCGTATGACGCGCAGGCTCAGAAAAAAATATAGCGCGGCGAGGAGCGAGGCGTGGAAGGGGACGATTCCGAGCATGCGCGGAACCTACTTAGATTCCCTGTATTCCACAGCGCCTCGAAGAATCGCCGGGCAATAGCTTCGTTGCCTTCGGGCATGACGTTTCTCCCTGCTGGCACTCCGTCGCTTTCTGAACACAAATCCAAGTATTTCCTTCAATGTAAGTTCTGAATCCCGTCTTTTCTCAAAATGCGATGGCGTTGTCGCTTAAAACTAACGCACGGACCACAGAAGCACCCACCTGTGAGAACCGCTTCAGCCATATCGTCGGTCTGTTCTAACGTTCACGATGATGGTTGTATATGGCGGGCGCAAGCCTGCCGGACAACGGGGTTAGATCGAGACCTGTCCTCATTTCACGTTCGTTCCCTGGTGGAAGACTATCTGCCATCTTTCGCCCGTGTATCGCCATATAGAACTTCTGAGCGAAAAAGGAGAAGCTTGTCTGTCTTTCGTCACCCCAATCACCTTGTATGTGACCAGACAAATAGAAGCACTTAGCACGCGAACTCTGAAGTCCTCAACGATTCGCTCGATCGGCGCCCACTGTGACATCGCTGCAATGATCTCTGCTTTAGACCAAACTTTTCCTGAAGCACCAAACTCGACAAAATCTTCTGCAATTAACGAACCCGCATCCTCGGCAGATAACCTCCTGCCCACTTGAGCCAACCGCTGCTCTAGCTCAAAAAGCCTATCTTCGCGCTCGCTGCTTATCGTCGGGTCTAACTTCTCATTTCCCAAGCTTATCAACTATATCCTTGATCAGCAGTGACATGTTCTTTGTAAGAACCGCATATCCTTCCTTTGTGAAATGCTGTCCATCAGCTTGAATCATGTCGGGAGATATATTTTTGTTTGGTTGACCGTACCAGAGGGCTGAATATTTTTGTGCAACTTCTCGACCTCCGTCTCCCGGGTATCCTAACAAGATCGCACTGATATTTTTCTCCTTAAGCCTTGCCAACATTTGCTCCACGTTTGTCCTTGTTTCATCAGGATTGAGTGAGCTACGTTTATTCATCAGAACCTTATCGTTTGTTCCTGGCTGTAAAATGACGATTTTTGTCCCATCTGGTACAGCACGGCTCAGTCGACTTAACATATCCCGCGTAGTGGCGCCATCTGCTCCCTCATTGGCTACCGATACAGAATAACCTGAGGCCTTTAATATACTTTCTAGCTGAGCGGGATACGCATCAGAGTTGGATACCCCTTTGCCATTGGTCTGGCTGGCACCCACTGCAACAATTTTTATTTCGTCAGCAGTTGCTGACACTGGCAACGCCAACAAGCTCACCAATAACAATACCTTCCGCAGTAAAGTTTTCATGAAAGTTTCCCTTCGGCAAAAAAGGGTGTTCATGGCAGTGTCATCGTAAGGTTTCACTCGCTGGCTCGAACCTTCCGCCCAAATACTTTGCAAGAAACTCTTCAGCTTTGGCGTAGAAATGAAGAATGTTTCCCGGACGGGCAAAGCGATGACCTTACTCCCCATGGTTTCCAACCTTGGTGCGTTGTCTTCCTCATGAGCCGCGACTCGCGGCTGGTTTCGGATGCGGAGGATCCCGTAACTCTGGGCCGCGGGGTCCCAAAAACAGATCGTCAACCTCGTATGCAAAGAGGGCCACCATCACTCAAAGCTGCGGGCTGGCTATCTCGTTTCTCTTGATCCTGCACCAAGGTAAAGTCCCAGGAATTCGAGCACGTCTCTCTCCCACACATTCACGCCTTCGGCTGAGAATATCCTATGCCCAGGTGGCACGTCTCGAGCAACTTGCCTAGGCGCAAACGGCTCGTAGATCACTGTCCGGTGCCGCACGCCACGCCTGCTAAGGATTTCGGCAACTGTGGTGATGGAAGCGGTCGTGCGATCGTTTTGTGCGACCTGCAACAGCGTCGGCGTGGTTGTTTTTTCGGCTGCGGCGATGAGTCCCGCGCGTACGTCCGGGTTCCCATTCCAGGTCAATGCGCCGCCCGCCTGATTCACCGCAACAGCAAATACCGAGCTGCGGCTCGTGGTGAACATGGTGATGATGCCGCCGTAAGACCAACCCATGACGCCAATACGCTTCATATCAGCGAACGCCATGGTACGCAGATAATCAAGCGAAGCGAGCACATCATCGGTCTCTGCTTGAAGCCGTGGAACTAGCCGCTGTTTGTCGCCCACTATTTCTTCCGGCACCGTCGGTCCGTCAGACCGACCATAGCCGCGGCGTTCGATAACGAGTGCGGCGTAACCAGCTTTGGTAAGTAGCTGCCCGATGTACTGTTGCGGCACCGAGCGTCGTTCGCCTCCCTGGCGTGAACCGTGGTTATAAATAACAACCGGAAAGGGGCCGTTACCAAATGGCCTGTACAGATACGCCTGAATACGCAGGTTCCCACTTGGATAGAAAACTTCGGTGTACGCGGATTTAGTGGCCGCCGCCCTAGATGAAGACGCTGCCAAGGAGGAGCAGAAGCATCTCTAGTAAGACGGTTGTCGAAAGACGCACCATTGCTACCCCGTTATTTCTCCGCCGGCTTGATCCAACCGCCCATGTCCCCCCTAGGCAAGGAGCGAAACGACCGCCATTCCATCTCGGTCTCCTCTGGCGGAGGCTGTGTTTGGTCTGCATATCTAAGTCGTATAGCTTCCAGCCCTTCCGGTATATTATCGGGAGCGAGAAGAAGCTGGCCGGCTTGTTCCATGAGTTCTGGCTTCACGAAAATAGGGGCTTTCACCCGTAGCGCCAGAGTGACTGCGTCGCTGGGGCGAGCATCTACCTCATGGAATCGACCTCGTACCTTCACCCACATAGTCGCGTAATAGGTATTGTCGCGCAGGCTGATAACAGCTGCCTTTTCAACCGTCATCTTCGCCACGTCCAATAATCGTGCCGTAAGCTCAAACGTTGATGGCCGAGGGGCTGAGACTCCAGCCAAAAGCATGGCAATCGCGTCGCCTTCGACTGCGCCAACCCAGATCGGAAGAATGCGATCGCCAGATTGCTCCTTCAGCAACATGACCCGTGTGAACCCAAGTTTATATTTTTTCCCACGCGAAGGCAGCCACTCGGCTTCTTCATCGCCTTTAGGCGCGCGCAACATGACATCATGAACGATCACTTCGATCATGGAAACCCCCTTGTCCGCACGTGAAATAAATTCATGCGTGTCGGCAAATTCTTTTTCCAATTCCTTCCGCAATCGTGCGCGAGCGCGGTGCAACCGAACTTTCACTGCGCCGACCGGTGCGTCGATGAACCTGCCGATTTCCCAGAGTGTCAGTCCGTCAACATAGTGCATCCGGACTGCCTGCTGTTGCTCAGACGGCAGCGTGGGCGGCATGCACGATCTCGTGCAATTCGCGGAATTCGTAAATTGTTTCCGCCGACGGCTGCAGGTCAGCCTGGGTGAAGTTCCCGGGCACGCGTCCACCATGCCACTCATCCGCGGGATGCCAGTCACGTCTGGCACGGATTCGCGTTCGGCAGAGATTAATGACGATACCCAACAACCAGGAATGAAATCGTTCCGGAACGCGCAAATCGTGCAATCCCAAGAACGCCTGCAACAGAGCTTCTTGGGTTACATCTTCGGCTTCAAATGAATCCCTGAGGATTCGACGAGCAAGTCCTTGCGCTTCGAGCCGGTACCGGTCGACAAGATGACCGAAAGCCGCTTTGTTGCCGGCCAGTACCCGTTTCACAAGCTCAGCGTCGTCATCGATCATTGGCGTCTATTCGTATAGTTGCGAACCGGCGGGAAAAGGTTACATACGCTACCACTTTTTCTCTAGCTTGGAACAGTTAATCTCCTAGGCCGCCTAAGTCTTGCGCTGGTGGCCACTTGCGTTCCCGGCTTTCACTTTTTCACGCGCGTCGGCCAGAGTCCCGACAAAGTAAAAAGCTTCTTCGGGCATGTCATCGCATTCGCCTTTGAAAATCGCCCGGCATCCCTCCAACGTTTCGCGCAACGGAACATGGACTCCCGGCAAATTTGTCCACGGTTCTGTCCAGTGAAACGGCTGGGTCAAAAAACGGTTGAGGCGCTTGGCGCGCTCAACGATCTTCCGATCCTCTTCTTTTGGAAGCAAGTCGAGTCCCCGGCTTTCAATAATCGGCTGCAGATCTTGGTGACGGCGCAGAAAACGGCGCGCCTGCGCAGCGATCTCTTGGTGCGCCGCGCTGACTTTTTGTTCTTGCAGAAGGCGAGAGCGGGAGTTGATGGGATCCACGGCAGGATAAAGCGCCCGCTTTGCGCGGCCAAAGTCGAACGTGATCACGGCATCGAGATCAGCCAGAAGCTCAGGTTCTGCACCAACAGTTTCACCGCCAAAGTAAACGGTGGTCATGCCGGCGTCCTTTCTTGAAACAGCCTCAAGTCGCGCCGCGAGGGCTTCATAGAGAGCGATATGATTCAGCACAAGGAAGAGAACCTCTCTGCCTTGAGTTCGTAGATTTTCGGCCTTTGCCAGAGCCAACTCCAACATCGCGTTGCGATGCTCCGCCGAGTCATTAACATTACCAAAGGCAACAGAAGCGACCTCGCCTATACCTGCATCGCTGATGAGTAATTGCATATCTCTACTTGTGAAGGTCTCGTCGTCGAGGCCTAAGCATATTGTCTGGGAACCGTATAGGGCATTCATCCTGAGCACTAATTCGGTTACGAGTACCATTGTTCCCACGTTTGAAAGAGGCGTAAGGATGCCGTTGCGTCCACCATGAACGAGCGGCGCAAAAAGATCGATGATCTTTATTCCCGTCTCCATGACGGGTGTGGCAGATGCGTGGGAGCCCTCAGGTGCTTTTGCGATAGCTGGCTGCTCAACACCGTGGGCGGCGAGAACCTCGATGATATCTTCCGCGTTGTTTAGAACCGCCCAGTCCATGGGCGTACGACCGTTTTTGTCTGCAAGATCAAGTCGCGCGCCGCCCTCAATCAACGCATTTGCGGCTCCAATGTAATTTCGCATGGCAGCAAAATGGAGCGCGGTATGACCGTTGTTTGTGTTGGCATTAAGACTGGCTCCAGCTCCGATGAGTCGCTTAATGATGGCTTTCTGACCCATCCAGACGGCTGTATGCAGAGGCGTCCAGCCGTCGCGATCGCCTGGTCCCAAATTCACCTTGCGTGAAAGGAGAAATGCCAGCAGAGCTTCATCGCCGGTAACAGCCGCCCAATGGAGAGGCGTCCCGCCCAGCGGCCAGTAGTGTCTCTCACGCGTGACGGGCGTCTTAAAACGCATCTCAAGCAGATCAGGTTGCCTTTCCACGATCGCCTTAAAACTTTCGAGATCGCCGGTCCGCAGAGCGAGAAGATATTGAACTTCACTGGCAAACGCACCTGTTTGCGATGGACGATTAGACTGGATTTGCTTCTCCATCATGGTCTCTAGCCTCCCCCTGAGTTTTTTTCGGGCCGTAAACAAGTGCTTCTTGATCATACTGACCGGGAGCTCCAAGAACTCTCCAATTTCCTTCTGGGAATAATCGCGGAGATAGAAAAGAGTGATGATTTGCCTTTGAGTCGCCGGCAATTCGGCAATGGCGTTGTGGATCGCGCTTTTATCTTCTGACGTTTCTAGCGCTCTCATGGGATCTGGCAGTGTCGCAGAAAGTTCCACGGACTCGTGGAGCGGTTGGCTAGGTCTTACGCTTCGTCGTTCGCGGTCGCTATGTTTGATGACTACGCGCCGAAACCAGCCGGGGAACGCCGCGGGCTCCCGGAGCGCGGTAAGATTTAGATAAGCCGTGATAAAGGCTTCCTGAGCCGCATCCTGGGCCAGACCGGTATCGCCCAGCATCGCGTAAGCGATACCGTACGCCATGTCCTGGCAACGTTTCACGACCTCGGAAAACGCTTCCTTGTCGCCACCTTGTGCCGCGGCAACCCAATCCCGCAGCTCTTTTACTGAATGACTTTTCGGCATCTGTCTGTAGGACCCAATCAGACCCCCGAAGGTTACCTCTGATCGGGTGTAAACGACTGGAATTTGGTTTTTAGGTGCCGACAGTGAGGATCTGAAATTGCTCTAAGACCGCGCAACATTCAATTGTGAGCAGCCGCCCCGATGATTAACACTTGCCCAACTCAAATACGCGATCCGCATAATTCGCCGTGACGAACTAAGCTCCCCATGCTTTCCAGCCTGGGGGCAGAGTCTTTCCCGTAAGCCGGGCATAAATAATCCACTGCCCGTGATGTAGAGTCTCGTGAGCAAGCATGCGCATCAAGTGCTGAAAGACGCTGGCCATTTCACCTTCCCACTCGATGGTCGCATTCCAATCCACTCGCTCGACAGCCTGCACCAGTTCTCGGTCCAGTGCCCGACTATTCAAAGCCTCCTGGTAACACTCCTGAAGCCGGCCGACGTGGCGAAACTGCTTCCAGAATGGCCCGAGACCTGGACCGGGAGTTTCGCCTAACTCAGCATCAGTGAGCGAGTCGAGAAGCTCTAGGGTTAATCCCCGCGTGAATTTCCATTCGCTCTTGAAAAGATCCAAGTCGGTCACATGCTACCTTTCCCCGGCTTTGCCTGCTTGGCGAGACCTGATCACGGGTCACGAGCCCATTCAACTTTTAACTTTGGCCAATGCTCCAGCCATTGTTTCTTCCGAATCCGATCATTGTACAAGGCGGCCGGATATCGGACTGCTGGATTTGGCGCAACTCGAAGCGACCAGTTCTCCTCGATACCGTAAGGCGCGGCGACTTTCAGGCTCCCATCCGGTTCTATTCGAACGCCCACGCAGGTAGAAACTTCGGGCCAATGCGCCATGGCATGTTCGGTGTCTCGATAGGCCGCATGGCCGTTGAGAATGTGCATTCTGGTTTGATTTCGGACTTGCCACTTGACTCCGGGGAGGCGTGCTTGCAGCGCGGCTTCGAACTTCTGTTCGCTAACCTCGCTGAGGTTTGCAGGATCATAATAGACCACATCCACATCATTCAACGGCGTGCGGGTCGTCTTCTCATGTAAAAAATCCCAGATGGCGTTTCTTAGAAATCCAGCGGCTATGTACCAGTCAGGAAGCTTCAAGCGCTCGACCGCCCGGAGACATTCCGTCATCCACGCATCCGAGCGGATCAACCGAGCCGTGGCATTTAACATAGGACCAGCGTGATCAGATTCGCTTTTTTAACTCTGCGGCCATAGGCAGTCAAAACGCGGTGGTCAACTCAGATCACAAAGTAATCAGCTATCTTTTCTCAGTATCTCCAGAGCGAGCTTTTTAATGTTCATATCCGGGTCATTGAGAAAGGCTTCGATCTCCGGTCTGAACGACGTCAGATCAGCGCTCTCCGTTTCTTCGGCCAGCCTTTTCAATGCCAATTCTCGAGTCCGACCGTCTTTGTCCTTCAGACATTTCCGGTACACCTCGATATAGTCTCGGGACCCGGTTATCGGCCCCAAACAGACCAGAGCGTCAAAGCGAATATCAGGGTTCTCGTGCTCCAAGTATTTGAGATAGACCTCCTTAACTCGTTCTCCCTTGGAATCAAATCGCCATAGATTGAACAGGATGGTCCTTTTCTGCTCTAAAGGACCGTGCTCGAGTCGGTCCAGAAGCAGGTTCAAGATCCTGTCGTCCTTGAGATTGCAAAGAGCGTTGACAGCTGTTTGCTGAACTTGAACATCGCCGTCATACAGCCGTTCGATCAAAGGAATCGCTGCCTGACAATTTCCTTTCCAACCCAACGCGAAGGTCGCATGAAGTCTCCGTTCGGCATCCGAGCTGTTGGCCTCTTTCAACAATCGGTCGATGAGCGGCTGAGGTTTTTTTAAAAATGGACCGATCACACTCAACTGGATCGCGGCGTCATTTCGCACCTCCGGCAACTCCAAAGGGTCGGTCATCAGATCGTACAGAGGCCAAGCAAACTCCTCTTTGGCAAAAGTTCCGAGAACGAACATGATCTCGCGTTTAAGATCCGTGTCCGCGTGCTTCATAGCCCTCAGCAGCAGAGCAACGCCCTGATCGCCGTCGTCAAGAAATGATTCGACGGATTCAACATATTTTTTCGCCCTTTCAAGAATACGAGCTTTGGGCTCGAGCTTGATTACATGACTCTTTTTCATCGTTAATCCAGCCGCTCGCGCTTTACCAGTTGTAATACCTCAGGCAAACTAGCGATCGTGACCCCCTGCCATTCTCTAGCTTCTTGATACAACTCACTCCGATTTTTTTGTGACGCTGTTCGAATCAGAAGCACGGGATGCAGGCCGACCTCAGCAGCAGCGGTTAGTTCGTGGTCTTCTCCGTCGGCGATATACAGACAAGAGTCAGGCGTGACGCCGAGGCGCTCGCATGCGAGATGATAGATGCGAGGATCTGGTTTCTTGAAGTGTGCTCGGCAGGAGAAAGTAGGTGTGTCAATTAAATTGGCAAAAGCTGTTTCTTGCCAGAGAATGGGTATCTCGATTGAGCAATTGCTCAGGAGACCTGTTTTATGGGTATGGGTCTTGAGTTGGGTCAGTGTATCGATGGCAGCCGGCCTGGGTTGCAGCGCCTGTCTTACGTATTTCATCCGGATCTCAACTGCTTTCGTAATTTGTTCAGCTCGCGGATGCACGTTCATGATATCGCAAACGTATTTTATGTTGGCCTCCACAGTGTCAAAGGCGCCGGTTATTCGCATCTCCGTCGTTTGACTCCACAAGGGAATGAACTGTTCATAAGGTACGGCAAGGACAAGGGCGAACTCCTTATTAATTTCGCCGACAGACGACGGAAAGTCATCCACCAATGTCCCAAATAAATCGAAAATGACCGCGCTGTAATTCATGTATTGATGAGTCTATTACCTATCTCCCTCATGTAAAAGCACTTCACCTTCTGTTCTTAAAAGATATGGCCACGTGTTTTCTTCCCAGTCTCTCTTATCAGGCTCAAGGGAGTGCGTGCAGCGGGCTCCGTAGGCGATGCAGTAAACACAAGTGGCAAACAGCGATTTCCGCTCGCGCGTGGAAAACGACTTTCCGCGTGCCTCCTCATAGTCCGCAACGTAGGTGCGGATATCATCTGCCGTCGGAATGCGGCGAACGCCCTCCAGAGTCCAATCCGCCGTGAAACCGTGAGCAGAGATACCCACCAACTCAGTCTCTGGACAGAACGCCAAGGAATCCCAGTCGTAAGTGGCAACGATTCGTCCGTCCTGAAAACGCAAGTGCCCCACTCTCCAGTCCGCATGTCCGAGCACCGGCTTGCCTTCATGAGTTTCAGCTCGATGAGCTCGCTCTGCGAATGCATCAATCCACTCCGCGCCTTCGGCAGTCTTTTCAAAGTTGAACAACTTGCTGTGCGGCTGGGCATAAAGAGATTCACTTCGCTGAAAGTGCTTCAAGCACGAAACTTCACCTGGGAAAGATCGGAGAAGTTCGATCAACTCTGCGAACCCTGTAGCGATTAGTTCTCGGCACTCCGGCTCGAAACCATTGCCCCGCCGGCCCCGATCCAAGAACTCTTCGACAGTCGCAAGCCCTTTTGCTAATAGAGTTGGCCCAAGTATTGGCTTGGGACAAGGATAGCTCCTGTCGGCCAACCAGTTCATGACCCGGCAAACACTTCCGAGCGTCGTGCGATCATGACTCAGATAAGGATTCGTTTCCGCAGGCGGACGAACTTTCATGAAGACGTCTCGTCCATCTTCCAGCTGGACTCCATGCGTGCTCCCGACACTCGATCCGTAGAACAGGTAGCCGCGGAGCTTGCTACCCAGATGCGTTTGGCAAAACTCATTCATCATCCGCGCAATCAATATGGCACTGTCGGTTCCGAAGCAGTCCAGCTCGACGGAAGGAGATTCCCAAGTATCAAGATCCTTTTGGATTGTTGCAGCGGGGTCGTGGATGATTCTCATTTTGCAACTCTCCTCCAATGAGCGCATCACTACGCAACTGCCAATCTGGAGAGACAGGCGAGGTGATTTCTCCAGGCCTGAGACCTGGTCAGATGAGAAACAGGGGAGTTGGTTTAAGCTTACCCGTCCTGGGGTCGATGCTAAACCCGAGGGACTCGAGCGCGATAACACCCAAAAGAGCGCCGTCGTTTTTCTCGCCAAAGATAACAGGAGAAGGAGCCTTGCGGCCGTTTATGCGCAGGAAAGCCGTGCCTACATCTCGCTGAATACCAGAGCCATCGGCAAGAGTAAAAGTCTCTCTCCCGTAAGGTTTAATTCCAACGGCCTTTAAGACCTCTTTCAGTATGATACTGTAGAGAGCACCTGAATCAGCTAAGAGTTTTTTTCTCCTTAACCGCGTAGGGGTTGCAGGATTTGCTATGCTTACGGTTACGTAAGTGATGCCCATGACAGCTGACGTATAACGAAGACCCAAACCAAAGTCAAAATGACGAGTAAACGGCCACCAAGGATTCGATGATGTCACTCTCCCCACCAAGACGCCAGCCTCTTCAATCGCCGGATCTTGGACAAGCATGTACCCAAGTTGACTACTTGTAGAACCGCTTGGACTCTACATACTTATTACACTCTAGGATGATGTTATCGACTCCCGGCATGGCTGTAGCTCCTTCGACTCAAACGGGTGCTTCTAGTGGTACCACCAACTTTGACAGGCAAAAGTTTTCAGCGTGAAGCCAGCAAGTATCGGTCAGTTCGTGCGGCTCCCTTCGAAGCGATTGAACCGATTTCCAGTCACCTCGTTTAAACGCCTCGTTTAACTTGTCGTTGAGCTCTGGATCACGAGCGCCTGAGCAAGGGAAGATCCCGACTTCGGAAATAAAATGGGCAAAAAAACCGCGAGGCTGATGTGCAACTTTAAGTACTCGGCCCCATTGAGGGTCATTAGCCTCCTCAGCAGCCGTGAGTGGCACAAGCAGTCTCCCACCCAGCCGTAAAGTGTCCAGCCAGACCGGGTGAAGATGGGTGGCGCCAGCATTAATCAGTGTTGCATCGCTCGGCCCCGGATCAATCTCACCTCCGTCGCCTGCAATGACCTCAACATGAGGCAGATAACTAAGATTTCCGCGAGCGCGCTCGGCGAGTCCGGCATCAATCTCATAAGCCGTGACGTTGCCGATAGATCCTACGACCTCGGCCATGACGGCTGTGTAGTATCCCGTCCCACAACCAACATGGACCACATGGTCTCCCGCCTGCAGTTCCAGTTGCTCGATTAAAAAGGCAAGAAAGCTAGGGTGCCCGTTGTTGAGTTTCCGCTCCGCATCGATCGCCACAAGAACGTTGTGGTACAGATGTTTCGGATCAGCATCCTTGGTTGTCCAATACTCAAATCCAGGACTCAATATTTTCCAGGGTCCTGGCCCAAGGAAGTGTTCGCGCGGAACCTTCGCGAATGCTTTCACGACCGCTTCTGATTGAATATTGGCTACGGCGCGGAGCTCTTCTGCGTAGTATTCGCGCAGTGTGTCAAGATCGCTCATAGAGCGGGGTCTCGTCTCAATTCTTAAGGTCGCGGCACTATACCGCGCACCGATTGCAACCAAAGGTCCGGAAAGATCACATAAGATCGGTAGTCTCGAATCTTTCCGTCAGCGAGCCTGGAGATGCTCACCCCTATGACAGTGACTGACTTACCGTGTAAGGCATTGCCAGCGCCGGAGCCATGAGCTTGAAACGTGCCTAAGAGCCTCCACCGCGTCCAAACCAAATCATCTTGAGCGACGATTTCCTCGATCGTACACCGGACGTCTGGGACGGCTTCTCGGTATCTCTTGGCGGATGACTTGATGATTCCGCGGAAATTACCTTCATGCCAAATCGCCAAGCGCTTCATAATCGATTTCGCGAGTTCCGGGTGGGTTTTGGTCATCTCCCGAAACCGCGTAAGAACACTGTCGGCATATAAGGCGGAGTTAGCAGCAGAGAAAGCTTCCTCGGCGGAGGGCAGAGAGCCCCCCGGTCTCGGATAGCAGATCTCGCCGTCGCACTTGTTGTCCATGACATCGTTTACAGCGTCCGGATTGCTGTTGTTCCACAGGGCATCATAAAAGCGTCGGACAATGGCTTTATTCTCTTCAGACATGAGACTTCTTCCACTGATGTTCTTTCTAGATGTTCTCGATTTCTATCGGTTCTACTGGATCCGCCAGTTCAAAGCCGAAGACTTTCGAGTAGAAATACAACTCAGCCTCCAGCACACGTTTGATATTCTCAGCTTTTCTAAAACCGTGCTGCTCGCCTTCAAAAGTAAGATATGCCACCGGTAGCCCCTTGGCGCGCACTGCTTCAAACATCTCCTCCGCTTGCTTGGGCGGAACCACCTTATCCTCCAAACCCTGGAAGAGAATCATCGGACAAGCCAGCCGGTTGGTGAAATGAATCGGCGATCGTTCCACGTAAAGATCGCGTCTTTCCGGATAGGGACCGATCAGTCGGTCGAGATA
>WNFW01000074.1_pt1 | contig 77465 bp, 73 predicted proteins | sample 5400131 | NCBI WGS metagenome assembly WNFW01 (sample SAMN13153362, study PRJNA577476) | soil metagenome | isolation source: 20 cm soil or saprolite under grassland replicate 1 | place: USA:California | collected 2016-06-15
CAGCTTCTCCAACCTTCGCACCCGACACGCTACGTGATCGTCGTCGACGACGACATCGATGTCATGAACCTCGAAGATGTCATGTGGGCGGTCTGCACGCGCAGCGATCCGATCCGCTCGATCACGCTCATCGATCACACCCGCGCGAATGTTCTCGATCCGATGGTGCGTTCGCGGTTCGACGAAAATGCCGGCCACACGAGCTCCTGCGCGGTGATCGACGCCTGCCGGCCGTTTCCTTTGCGCGATCGCTTTCCCAAAGTGGCCGAATCGAGCGCGGAGTTCAAAAAACAGATCAGGGAAAAGTGGGCGGGGATCTTAAATCTTTAGGCTCTTAAGGGTTGATTGTGAAGGAGTATTCACCACAGAGGCACAAAGTGCGCAGAGTTCAAGAGTATTTTTTAATCAAAAACTCTTTACTCCGTGCCCTCGGCGTCTCCGCGGTGCAATCTCCGAGTCCGGCTTCACACACGGAAGCCTGAAGAGCCAATCTTTAAAACAACGGGAGTCAGGCGATAAATGGCAAAATCCTCGCGTGCTCGGCCGCGCGCTTTAGCGTGAAGACTAATCCATCCCGACTACGCTTCTTACGAAGCAGCGGAGCTCAAGGGAAAATTGGGGATTTCGCTTTAGAATCAGTATGGTGCGCCCGCCGAGAATCGAACTCGGACTTAGGGTTCCGGAGACCCTCGTGATATCCCTTTCACTACGGGCGCCGTTAGCTTTTTAACATCAGGTGTACATGCAGTCAACGTGGGAGCCGAAGATCGAGGATAGAGATTGTTTCATAACACCGACCATCTCATCATGGATGGTGCCATTCGAGGCCAAGGTCTCGTTTTCCCAGATAGAGAACGAATGACCGGAGAAGTCCGTGAGTTTCCCGCCCGCTTCTTCGACAATCAAGCCGGCGGCGGCGGTGTCCCACGGACGAAGCTTGAATTCCCAGAAGCCGTCTAGTCGCCCACAAGCGACATAGCAGAGATCGAGAGCCGCGGATCCCGCGCGACGAATCCCCTGAGATCGAGTCATGAACTCTTTGAAGAAAGTAAGATACAAGTCCGCCTTCTCGCGCCCGTCATAAGGAAAACCGGTGGCGAGAAGCGCTTTGTTCAATTCTTTGATGTCAGAGGTTTGAATCGCGCTGCCGTTGAGTGTGGCTCCTTGGCCTTTGACGGCCCTAAAGCACTCTCTTCGCATGGGATCATAAACCAATCCCAAAACGATTTTGCCGTCGTACTCCAAGGCGATCGAAATGCAGAACTGAGGATAGCCGTGGGCGAAGTTCGTCGTGCCGTCCAATGGATCGATGATCCAGCGGTAATTGCGCTTGGCGCCGACGAGGTTCGTTTCCTCTTCAGCCAATATGGAATGATCCGGAAAGTTTCGCTGTAATATATCGACAATGCGACGCTCGGATTCACGGTCCACGGAAGTCACTAGATCGATGGCGCCTTTGTAACCGATCTCTTTGGGTTGCTGCCAGCTCTCGCGAATCAGTGTTCCGGCCGCGTCTGCGGCTTCCCACGCCGCGCCGAGAAATTTCGCGATCTCATACGCCATATCACATCGTCCTTCGCAATTCGGTGACGGCTATGTTACCTAATGGCGTGTGAAGATTCGAGCTCCCGCCAAGATCAACCTTCGATTGCGCGTGGTCGGAAAGCGAAAGGACGGCTACCATCTCATTGATACAATCGTGGTGCCGGTATCGCTTTACGACGAAATCGACATCACCAAAAAAAGAACGCATGGCGCCGGTGAGATGAACTCAAAGCACCTGGAGGTGACTTGCGATCATCCATTGGTCCCGGGAGGCGAGAAGAATCTCGCGTATCAAGCAGCTAGCATGCTTCTGAAACACAAAGAAATTCGGGAATATGTTCATATCCATATTAGCAAACGGATTCCGGTGGGTGCCGGCTTGGGAGGGGGTAGCAGCGACGCGGCGGCGGTTCTCGTCGGTTTGAACCGACTCCTCGGTCTCGATTATTCATTGAAGAAGCTTGAAAACATTGCCCTCTCGCTAGGCGCGGACGTGCCGTTCTTCATTAAGCGAGTTCCGGCTCGAGCACGGGGGGTAGGGGAGCGCTTAACTCCTATCAGAGGGTTTTCACCATTGTGGTTGGTTATCGCCTACCCAGGGTTTCCGGTTTCCACCGCCTGGGTATACGGAAACCTGCGCCCTAAGTTGACAAAATCTAGGGTAAATACTAGCATTATTTCTCTGCTGAGGAGTCCGGATAAAATCAGGAGACTACTCGTTAACGATTTGGAGACCGTGACGGCGGGCCGGTATCCGGAGATTGGCTTGCTGAAAGAAAAATTGATTCGAGCGGGGGCTGCAGGGGCTCTCATGTCAGGTAGCGGTTCGTCGGTATTTGGTGTTTTTGACTCGAGGCGAAGGGCCGAGCAGGCTCTTCGCCGGTTGAGAAAAGAGGAAGGGGTAGAAACTTTTTTGGTGCAGGCGTTAACTCAGCGAACCGTTAAAGAAGCCCATTAATTCAACCGCCGGAAACGCTTCTGGGTTATCAAGAGGAGGTCCCTATGCAGGTTACCGAGGTTAGGGTCTTTCCTGTCGACGAGGATAAACTTAGGGCTTATGTAACCATCACGCTGGATCACTGTTTCGTGATCCGAGACCTTAAGATCATTCGAGGGACCACTGGGTATTTCGTTTCGATGCCCAGCAAAAAAAGAAAAGACGGTACCTATAAGGATATCGCTCATCCGATTAATAACGAAACGCGAACGATGATCGAAGAGAAAATAATCGGGGAGTATCACAGAGTGGTCGCCGAGGGCGGGAGCCAAAAAGCTCTTGAGCACGAATGATCCGATCTTCCGTGCGGCCGGATGAACTTCTTTTGTAGAAGTTCGGGGATGGGCGGTCGCCAAGCGGTAAGGCCCCGGACTTTGGATCCGGTATCGAAGGTTCGAATCCTTCCCGCCCAGCCAGTTTTTGGTAAAGAAAACTGGCAAAAAAGAGAGTATAAGAACAATTTTTACGCGGCGCCGTTCGTCCATGAACGGCGCCCTTCATTTTACTGGATCGCGTCGAGCTGAGCTGCTATGAACAGCAAGAGAGAATCTTCGCGAGTGATAATGAGCGGCAAACTGGATAACGGCATCACTGTTTACTTTAGACCATGAGTCAGCACATCGCCGGATTGAAACTGTTTGCTGGGAATTCGAATCCTCCTCTGGCAGAGGAGATCAGTCAGTATCTGAAAGTCCCGCTAGGTAAATCGGTGGTGGAAACGTTCAGTGATGGTGAAAGCAAGGTCGAAATAAAGGAAAACGTGCGGGGAACAGACGTTTTTGTACTCCAATCAACTTCCGCTCCGGGTAACGACAACCTGATGGAGCTTTTGCTCATGCTCGATGCCTTCAAACGGGCTTCGGCAAACCGCATAACAGCGGTGATTCCCTATTACGGCTATGCCCGGCAGGATAGGAAAGTAATTCCGCGAGTGCCCATTAGCGCTAAGCTTGTGGCGGATTTGATCACGACCGCCGGAGCGTCGCGGATGCTTACGATGGATCTCCATTCCGGGCAGATCCAAGGGTTCTTCGACATTCCGGTCGATAACTTGTATGCGACGCCGGTGCTGTTGCAGCATCTTAAGAAACAACTCAATCACAACGAAGTCACAATCGTATCCCCCGACGCCGGTGGCGTGGAGCGGGCGCGGGCCATCGCGAGGCGGCTCGACGCCTCCCTGGCGATCATCGATAAGCGAAGAGTTGGTGCCAATGTGGTCGCAGAGATGAATATCATTGGCGAGGTTAAAGATCAGATCGCGATTTTATTAGACGATATGGTGGATACCGCCGGAACGCTGACGATGGCGGCCGATGCCTTGAAAAAGAAAGGCGCTAAGAAAATTCTTGGGTGTTGTACGCATCCGGTGCTGTCGGGGCCGGCGATACAGCGAATTGCCGAATGCCCCTTGGAAGAATTGATCGTTACTAACACAATTCCCCTCGGCCCCGAAGCTAAAGGTTGTAACAAGATTAAGGTTTTGTCCGTAGCCCATCTGATTGGAGAAGCGATTCGACGGACCCATGAAGAAGAATCTATCAGTTCTCTGTTTGTCTAAACGAATTTGTTGTCAGCGACGTACCAGGAGGTAACTTCCCTTGGAAACCCTTGAGATTCAAGTCGATGCTCGTGAAGTAGGAAGCAAACGAACGGCCCGGCGTCTGCGCCGCGACGGGAAAATCCCCGGGATTCTCTATGGCCCCAAGACTCAGGCGGTTCCTCTGGAGTTCAATAAGAAAGAGTTCTCCAATCGTATCGCCGGCCTTGAGGGCTCCCATTTGGTGCGCCTGCAGTCGAACTCAGACGCTTTGGCGAACAAAGTGGCCTTGGTTAAGGACATGCAGTATCACCCGATTACCGGTGACGTCATGCATGCAGACCTTTATGAGGTGGATCTCACGGCAAAGATCCAGGTGCATGTACCGCTTCACTTTGTCGGCAAGGCGGCCGGCGTTGTCCGCGGCGGCATTCTCCAACCGATTGTGCGGGAGCTCCAAGTGGAATGCTTGCCTCTGGATATTCCTGAATTCTTCAACGTCGAAGTGAGCGCCCTCGATATCGGAGATTCGATTCACATAGAGGATCTCGCTATGCCAGAAGGCGTGACGGCAGTTTATGAGTCGAACATCCCGCTGGTGAGCGTGGTGCCGCCGACGGTTGAAGAGGCTCCGACGCCGACGGTTGTGCCCACCGAAGAAGGCGCCGTGCCGACAGAAGAGGCGCAAGAAGAACAGAAGGAAGAGGGCGCGGAGCCCAAAAAAACTCCGTGAGCGGGGTTTTCGGGAACTGATCGGTGAAATTGGTCGTCGGCCTGGGAAATCCCGGGAAGTACGAGCGGACGCGGCATAACATAGGATTCTTGATCATCGACCGCGTCGCAAAAGAAAAAGCAGTTGTCGTAAAAAGGAAACTCTGTGACGCGCTTGTCGGTGAATGGTCAAATGGAGAACGTATTCTGTTGGCCAAGCCGCAAACTTACATGAACCGCAGCGGGGAGTCGGTCAGAGAACTGCTCCAAGAATTTCGCGTGTCCGCAAAAGACCTGATTATTGTATACGATGATCTTGACTTACCGTTTGGCCGTATTCGAATCCGTCCTGAAGGAAGCGCCGGCGGTCATCGCGGAGTACTCTCAGTGATGGAAAGTCTAGAAGGGGCGCCGTTCTATCGGGTTCGGGTCGGTATCGGGCGGCCACCGGAAGGCATGGAGGCGGCGGATTACGTGTTGGAACCCTTCAGTCCTGAGGAAGCCAGGGAGCTCGACGAGGTGATTTCCAGGGCTTCCGAGGCGGTTATTTGCTTGCTGCAGGACGGCGTTCAACGGGCCATGGAGCGGTTCAACCGGACATCCTGAATCTCTAGTCGCCATTGTAAACGGTAAGGGGCTATGGTAGACAAAAAAATTTTTCCTGGAAGGTAAAAAAGCCATGACGCTATATGAGACCCTTTTTCTTGTTCACCCGGAAAAGGGACCAAGAATGAAAGAATTCATCGAGAGATTCAAAAAGGTTATCGAGGGCCAGGGCGGCACCGTGTCCAACGTGGATGAATGGGGTTTGCGAGATCTTGCCTATCGTATCCAAAAGCAAGGAAAAGGCTTTTACACCTTGCTTCAATATCGCTCATCGGGCCGGGCAGTTGAAGAATTGGAGCGAAATCTAAGGCTGACGGATGGTATCTTGCGCTATTTAACCGTGCGTGCTGATGATGAACACAACGCTGCGCCGGCAGAGTCAGTGAGAGGCCAATCAGACGAACACAGGACACCATCTCCGGAGGGGCCTACCAAATCAGAGCCCCAGGCATAACGGAACCACACAGATCTCGATGGGGGAAGGTCATCCTGCGAGAAACTGGCAAAGACTGTAATCTTTTGCTATACGCCCACCGGGATACGGCTTGTGAGTTTCCCGTCGCGGTATATCATAGTTATCGATTCAACCGAGAGATAAGATAAACAGTTGTCGCTTTAGACCCGGGGAAGATTTACAACGCTAATTGGCGGGCCGCGACAGCTAAGATTGGAGAGTGAGGGAATTTAACCCATGGTACAAAGGGAACCAGGCGGGAGGCCGTATCGGGAGCGGTCAGAAGACGAGAGAGGCGCTCCTCGTCGAAGGCCGATGTTTCGGCGCAAGGTTTGTCGATTCTGCGCCGACAAGACACTCCGGATCGACTATAAAGATGTTAGGACTCTTACACAGTTTGTGACCGAGCGGGGGAAAATGACGCCCAGCCGAATCACAGGTAACTGTGCGCATCATCAGAGGCTGTTGACGACGGCCATTAAAAGGGCACGCAGTGTTGCGCTGCTGCCCTTCACTACCGCCAAAAGCTGAATCTTTGCCCGGAGCGGTTTCTTATGCGACGGCCAGAAGTCGTGAGAAAATTCTTTCTGTCTTTAGCCTCCACCGTGTTTCTCTTCGTTAGCGGTGTTGTAGTGCCGCCCGTCGGCATTGCTCTCTTGCCGTTCGTTCCTCAACCGGTGCTCGTCTTCGGTCTGAAATATGGGGTCGGGTGGGGTTTGGGAGTCTTGCTAGTTGCGGGGGGGCTTCTGGCAGTTTTCGCGGCAGAAGAATTGATCTTTATTTACGCTTTATTTGCGCTCATCGCAGGACTGCTGTTCGGATTTTTGGGCCGCCTCCGAGCAATCGAATTTTTGGTGCTGGCTGTTACGAGCGTTGTGTTTGCCGTCACAGGTGGGATTTCGCTGTATTTCTTTGGCTCGTGGGCCAAAATGATTGACGATTTTCGCGAAAGTCTCACGAATCACCTCATGGCGGCGATGCGAATTCACGAAAAAATGGGATTTCCGCAGGATACCGTGGATCTGCTCAGGGAACGAACGCCACAAATCGTAGAAACTCTGCTTCAGCTCTTGCCTGGTGTATTTTTCGTGAGCCTCGCTCTGATTGTACTGGTCAATGTTGTCTTGTTATGCCGGCGATTTCCAGAGCGGCGGTCGGAATGGTTGTCGGTTGATAACTTTCGCGAGTGGAAGGGGCCTGAGCCCCTGGTCTGGGGGCTGATCGTATGTGGTTTCACTTTATTTATCCCTGGCCTGGAATGGTTAAGAATACTTGCCGTTAATATCCTTGTGGTCATTGCGGCCTTCTACTTCGCTCAAGGATTGGCCGTTATTGCCTATTTTTTTCACAAGAATAACGTCCCGCGCTTCCTACGCGGCCTGACCTACCTGCTCATTTTTTTCCAACAAATTTTTACGCTGCTGGTTGTCGGCGTGGGTCTTTTCGACCTTTGGGGTGACTTTCGTCGGCTGAGGAAAAACGACCTCAATCCGAGCCAGGCATCTTAACGGAGGGATTATGGAAGTTATTCTCAGAGAAGATATCCCAAATTTAGGTAAGATCGGTGAAGTTGTCCGGGTCCGTGACGGATTTGCGCGTAATTACTTGCTGCCTCGCGGGTTGGTACTAGTCGCTAACAAAAGGAATCTCAAAACCTTCCAGCACCAGAAGAAAATGGTTGCGGATCAGAAGCAGCGCTTCTTGCGCCAAGCACAATCCGTTAGTAACGAGTTGGCAGGTGTCTCTCTCACCATACCCATGCGAACCGGTGAAGAGGGCAAGCTTTTCGGTTCGGTGACGAACATTCAGATTGAGAAGGCCCTCAAAGCAAAAGGGCTAGACGTAGACCGGCGCAAGATTCATTTGGACGAGCCGATTAAAACGCTCGGTGATTTCGAAGTCCCCGTTCGCTTGACCGCCGAACTAACCGTGCCGCTCAAGGTGTCAGTGGTCGCCGAAACCGATTAACGCTCACTCCTAACGTCAGGAGCGGGTTTCCTGCCTGTCTGACTGATGGGGTTAACGCGACTCGTCTTCTCAAGCCAGGGTAACGCGAAGCGAATGAGTCGTTTCAGCCTCCGACGTTTTATTTTTATCAACCGGCGATAGCCGCTTGCCAATGCGAATTGGCCTGCGGTTTTTCCAAATTTCCACTCGCTGAGCCACAGACGGGCAAGGTGTCTGTGAAAAAATTCATTATCAGGCGCCAATTCCGTACGACGCTGTGCGGCTTCAATGGCTGCCTAAGACGTCTCTGATGGGCCAGACTTCGCTTGGTCGAAAGTGAAGCATGGCATCTCTGGGTGTGAGCGCTATTCCCATTTTGTCTTGCAGCTCGGCTTCTCTGAACTTGTTACATTTGCTGATAATGCAAGGTAGCCGTGGCAATAGGGATATCGCGCAAAACAAACAAAAGTAAATGAATAGTAAAAGTTGCTCCGGGAATGCCGATCTGAACCGCGGTCGAATCCTGCTTCTTACCGCTGCCGCGCTTTGGAGCCTTGCCGGTATCTTCATCAAATTTCTCTCTCTCCCGCCCCTTACGATTGTCTTTTACCGGAGCTTTTTTGCGTCGCTGTTCTTCTCGTTCTTTGTGCGGAGAAGCGTTGCGATGCCGCGCGGCCCGCTGCTCGTCTCGATGGCCGCCTATACCGCGGCCATCAGCGCCTTTGTTTCGGCCAATAAGATCACGAGCGCAGCCAATGCCATTGCCCTACAATACACGGCGCCGATCTTTGTCTTTGTCATGATTCATTTTTCATTTCGCGAAAAGATCGCCGGCATCAGCTGGGTTTCCCTTGTCTTTGGGATGTTCGGCATTGCGGTGATCTGCGTCGGAAGCGCGGGGCAACCCGATGCCGCCGGTGTGGCGATCGCTCTGTTGAGCGGGCTGCTGTTTGCGATCTACATGGTCAGCCTCCGCTACCTCAAGGAGGCCAACCCTGGGACCTTGACGTTTCTCAATAATTTGGCCTGCTGTCTTATTCTCTTACCGTTCGTGAAGTCCGAGCTTTCACTTTCTTTCAATGAAGGTTGCATCGTCGCCGTGATGGGAATCGCGCAGCTGGGGATTCCCTACTGGCTGTTCTCGAAGGGCTTGGAAAAAATTTCCCTTCAAGAAGCTTCGCTGATCGTTCTGATCGAACCCGTCTTGAATCCGATATGGGTGGCGTTGGCCGTCGGCGAGGTGCCGTCGAAGGCAACCTTGATCGGCGGCAGTTTAATTATCACGAGTTTAGGATTTCGCACCCTGTGGCAGTTGTTCAACGGGACCGCCGGCCCAGCGCAGCGCGGAGATAGAGATTTTGCTTGAACGTCCGCCTCCATGGACAGAGTGGGAACAATCTACGGCTCTTGCCAGAAGTTAACCGGAAATCGGAACATTGCCGCCGTGGCGGATCTTCTCCATCTCTTCCCGTGACAATGTCTTGATGTCCTTTCGTAGCTCGTAATTGATATGCTGGATCGCTTCCGACGGGCCTGAACGATTGCCCATGAGTACCATCGGTCCGGCGCCAGTATTTTCAAGCTGATAGAAGGACCCACCGGTGATCGTCGCCACCATTCCGGGCTTCATCACGGCCTTGCCGCCGTCAGGAAAATGCATCGTGCACTCGCCGTCAATCACATAAAAGGTTTGATCGGCGTTGTGGCAGTGCATGTCGTCTTTGTCGCCGGGCTCGGGATAAACATGAACCCAGGCATGGAATTTTTTGGTGTTGAAGATCACTTTTCTCTTACCTTCTTTGGCCATCTCAACCATGTCCATGACTTCGATTGGCATATTCCCTCCGGTGTGCCGACGTTGACCGAACCCTACCAATCCACTACCAACCTGTCAAATTCGTCTCTCTCTTGCGTCGCCCCGCGGTTTAGATTCCTGAACATTTTTGTGATAGGTTTTGCTAACTCTGAAGGTAAAATCAAGGAGGTTTTAAAAAACCATGAATTGGGGAATGCAGAATCGTTTGGCTAGAATCATCAAACCTGAAGACAACCGGGCCGTTATGCTGGCCGTAGATCACGGCTATTTTCTTGGGCCAACCAGTGGATTAGAACAGCCGCGAAAAACCATTGAACCGCTTTTGTCCTACGCGGATTCGATTATGTTGACGCGTGGCGTGCTCAGGACGTCCGTCGATCCTAAATCCGACAAGCCGGTAGTTCTTCGAGTCTCCGGAGGGACAAGTATCCTCAAGGAGCTTTCCAACGAAGACATCACGGTTTCAATCGATGATTGTATTCGTCTCAACGTTTCGGCCATGGCGCTTTCGATCTTCGTAGGATCGGAATTCGAAAAGGAGACGCTCGTCAGTCTGGCCAAGCTCGTGGACGAAGGTGAAAAGTATGGCATTCCCGTGCTTGCGGTAACGGCCGTGGGAAAAGACATGGCGCGCGATGTCCGCTACCTGGGGCTCGCCTGCCGCATCGCGGCCGAGCTTGGCGCGCATATCGTCAAGACCTATTACTGCGACGACTTTGAGCAGCTCATCGAAAGTTGCCCCATTCCGGTGATCATCGCCGGCGGAAAGAAAACACCCGAAATGGAAGCTTTAGAACTCGCACATAATGCGGTGACCCATGGCGCTGTCGGTGTCGACATGGGACGGAATATCTTTCAATCGGATTCACCCGTGGGAATGATCAAGGCTGTTCGGTCCATCGTGCATGAACACGTTTCCGTCAAGGAAGCTTGTAAGATTTACGAGAGCGAGAAGGGAGTTAAGGCGCGGCGGGCGGCGGGCTAGGCCGTCTCGGGTCTCGTGTTCGGGTCTCGGGTTGGAAGATGACGACTGAGGATTGATCGTGGCAACGTTCGTGACATTTGAGGATATTGAAGGCTGGCAGATGGCGAGGCGACTAACTTTTGAGATTTATGGCGCTTCGAAGAAGCCCCTTTTCGCCAAAGATTTTGGTCTTCAAAGACAGATCCGAGATGCGAGTGTTTCAATCATGGCGAATATAGCTGAGGGATTTGAAAGGGGCGGTTCTGGAGAGTTTCAACAGTTCTTGGCTATCGCCAAAGGTTCTGCGGGCGAAGTAATCTCGCACCTGTACGTTGCATTAGATCAGGGTTATATCAATCACGACGACTTTCGTAGTCTAGAAAAAGCAGCGCGTGACACGGGTCGTAAAATCGGAGGTTTGATGAGTTATCTACGTCAATCAGACCTCAGCGGTCCGAAATATAAGGCATCCACCAGAAGAGAACGCAGTGGCAAGCGACTTTAATCCAACGCGGGACCCGGGACCCGAGACCCGAGACTCGAGACTCTCCATGCATGTCGCCATGTACTACAACAATCGCGACGTTCGTCTCGAAGAGATGGCTGTCCCTCGTATCGGTCCAGGTGAATTGCTAGTGCGCGTTCGCGCGAGCGGCATTTGCGGTAGCGATCTTATGGAATGGTACCGCGTCAAGAAAGCCCCGCTGGTGTTGGGTCACGAAATCGCAGGCGAAGTCGTGGAAGTAGGTGAGGGGGTCAAAGATTTTCGGGTTGGCGATCGGGTTTTTGCTTCGCACCACGTGCCATGCGGCCAATGTCGTTATTGCCTCGCCGGACATCAGTCCGTCTGCGACATGTTGCGGACCACGCGCTTCGATCCCGGTGGATTCGCCGAATATGTTCGCGTGCCCAAGATCAATGTCGAGTTGGGAACGTTTTGCTTGACCGATGGGATGACATTCGACGAAGGATCTTTTATCGAACCGTTGGCTTGCGTTCTCCGCGCGCAACGTTTCGTGCGGTTGGCGGCCGGCCAAACGGTGCTTGTCATCGGCAGCGGCATTTCGGGCCTGCTCCACATTCAGCTTGCTCGGGCGCGTGGAGCCGCACGCGTTGTAGCAACCGATATCAGCGATTTCCGTCTCAAGGCGGCTATCCAGTTCGGAGCTGATGCGACCATTCACGGGAGTGAAGATGTGCCCGGGCGTCTGGGTGAATTGAATGGTGGTCGGTTAGCTGACGTCGTGATTGTTTGCACCGGCGCTATGCCGGCCATTCAACAGGCCGTCAGGTCCGTCGATCGTGGGGGTACGCTACTATTCTTCGCCCCAACGGCTGCGGGGGTTGATGTGCCGATACCGCTCTTCGATTTCTGGCGCGACGAGATTTCCATCGTGACGTCCTACGCGGGAAGCGGTCCGGATCTGCTCGAATCCATGGAGCTGATTGGTAAGCGGGAAGTGCGGGTGGCTGACATGGTCACGCACCGATTGGCTTTGGCCGAAGCGGGCGTAGGATTTCAACTCACAGCGAATGGTCGGGAGTCCATCAAAATCATTATCGATCCGCTAATGTGAATCGGTCTCGGGTCTCGCGTTCCGAGTTTCGGCCCCGGATCCGAGTCCGGGGTCGAGACACGAGACTCGAAACCCGAGACTATTTTGTGAATCCCAGCTCTTTCCGTGCTTTGTCGAGAAAAGTGTAGTCCACCACATCTGCGACGGATACGGGCTTTGTTACTTTGGCGCTGTCACGCGCGAGGTCGATGAGGACTTGTACGGACTCCGGCTTGACATAGGCGTCTTTGGTCAAGACGCGGTTCACTTGCCGGGCCATTTCTGCGGCCATCTTACGATCGTTCACTTTCCATTGCTTCATGAGGATGTTGGTCACGGCCTCCTGATTGTTCTTGTCCCACACGAACTGAAGGCCCCGAAGCGTGGCGCGGACCATTCGATAGACCTCGTCTGGGTTCTCGCGGATTCTTTTCTCCGATGTGCCGAAACCGTTCTGCGGAAATTCCACGACGTCGCCGAGAAAAAGCAGCTCATGATAGCCTTTTTCCTGCGCGATGATATTTTCCGGCACCGAGAGCAGCGAGGCATCGACGATTCCGGACTCCAAAACGGCATAACGACTCGCGGCGTTTCCAGACATTTGAAGAACCGAAACGTCTTTCCCCGGCTCCAGCCCAATCTGCTTCAGAGCTTGATTCGCGAGAAGCGTCGCTGAGCCGCCCGGAGAGCTGCCGGCGATCTTTTTTCCTTTAAGTTGCTTAATATCTTTGATGTCTTTTTTGCTCATCAGAAATAGCAAGGGCTTGGCGACGGTAAAGAGCAATACCTTCATGGGCTGGCCACGAACCGCGGCACCGATGGTTCCCGTCACCGCGCCGTTGTAATCAAGGTCGCCGTTCAGTACCGCGGCGCTGGCCAAGTTGGCGGGCATGAACACGATCTCCAGGTCGATGCCTTCGTCTTTGAAAAAGCCACGGTGGAGAGCGGTGTAAATCGCCAGGAAAGAAACGTTGGTCGAGGAGCTTCCCATACGGACCTTTTTCAGTCCGGACTGGGCCTGGACAGCAGAGGGATTAACGAGAGCCGACGCAAAGAAAAAGGCGAGTAGCGGAAGTGTTACGGATAGTCTTTTTAACATAATCGTACTCCTCGGCGACTCTTGAGAAATCACATTAATCCAACTGACTCCACTCTTTGAACTCTTCGAGCCCTAACTTCGTGAGCGTGTCCATGTAAGGTCTGCCGGTTTTTTCATGCCGTCCGGATAACCGGTAGTATTCGTAAACCAGATCGGGGAGCCATTTGGCGATAGTGAAGCCTTTGTATTTGCCATCGGGAATCGGTTCCAAAAATCTCGGCCCAACGTCCTGCCAGTCATGTTCAGCGATCCAGCCGCGCTGCGTTCCGAAAACGCTTTGCAGGATCATCGAGCGATGGCCCGCATCCAACATCTCATCGAGGCTCACATCCCAACCGGTGGTTGCATTCAACGAATCGACCATGCTGTTCAACGCGTCGGGCATCTTGTCGTTGAGCGCGAACCAGCAGGCGCCCATCATGCCGCAGGCCTGGCGATATTTTTCCGTCAGAAGATGGGAATGCGTCCAGCCATCGGGCTTCTGCATATCCAGCGGGCCCCATTTCTCGCGATAGGCGAGATCCGGCGGCGGTTCTGTGCCGCCGGCACCTTGCGGCTTCATACCGCCGCTGGCGACCAGCTCGCGCAGCATCTGGCTCAGCAAAGGACGCCACTCATGCTGCGCCGGCGTGCCGCCCTTGGTGTGAACCACCCAATTCTTTGCTTCGCCGCCCAAAATTTCCGCTAATTCCTTTGGGCCGTCGGCGAGGATATTGCCGAGCCAGGTTTCGCGCCGCGCGCAGCGCTCCAACAGAGTTTCCGCGGCTGCCAAGTTGCCCCACTCTAATTTAAGTCCGTCCGTGCGGTCGGGACCGAGCACGCCTTTCTCCCAGGCCTCAAAGGCCAGGCCCGCGCCGCAGGCGTAGTGGCTGCACTCGATGCCCAGATCATTGATGCGCTCGGAAAGATAGAGAACATCGTTGCCCTTGAAGCCGAGATTGTAAAACGTGTCCATCCACTCGCTGCCAGCGTTGAAGTGGCCGATTTTTCCTGTGTGGCGTCCTTCGCCGATTTCCACGTCCCACGGGCACAGGCGCGGGCACTGGAAACAGGGACGCAGCACGACGCGGTTTTGGTCCAAGCCGCGGGCTTCGTCGGTGATGACCGTGCTGCGCCAATTCAATTTCGTGATCGCGCCCCAGGAGTCCCCGTGCCCCACGCTCTTTTGCTTTTGCGCAACACTGTAAACGCGGGGCTGCAATGCCTTCCTCCAGCGCAAACCGGCATCGATCAGATTCTCTTTGCTGACAACCCGTGGCCGCTGTGTGCCCCAGACGACAATCGCTTTCAGCTTCTTGGAACCCATCACAGCGCCCAAACCGTGAGCGGCAGTGTGATTGTAATCGTTGACGAACATGGCCGCACGAACGAGATTTTCGCCCGCCGGGCCGATGCAGCCGATGCGCGCGTCCGGGTGGCCGGACTCGGCGCGCAGCATTTCTTCGGTTTCGCGCGCTCCTTTACCCCAGACGCGCCCGGCGTCGCGCAGTTCGACCTTGTCTTCGCCGACGTAAAGATACATCGGCTGCGGCGCCGCGCCGGTAATAATCAAGCCGTCGTAACCGGCCGCTTTGAGCGACGTTCCGAAGTAGCCGCTGGTGGCGGCGCGGCCGAGGGTGTAGCGGGTCGCGGGACTGAGATAGACGAAACACGTCTTCGTCCCGCCGGGCGTAAAACCCGTGCCGGTGACTGGACCGGTCATGCCGACGATGACGTTCCGCGCATGGTAGGGGTCGATGTTACGCGGCAGCTCGTTGAGAAGAACGTATTCGGCAAATAGTTGCCCGCCCCAGTACTTTCGCAAGAGCGTTTCTTCGGGAAGATTCAAGCCCGCCAGTTTTCCCGTGCCAAGATCCACGCGCAGGATCTTGCCCATGTATCCGCCCGGTAGTCGGGTCTGTCGCCGGACTGGAAAGAAATCGGAATAATCGCCTGATGTTCGTGTCGGCACTTGTGTTCCTCTGACCGACTGTCTCGTAACGCCGTTTTTGTCAGGTGTCATTCTGAGGAGCCAAGGGCGACGAAGAATCCGCGAGCGTTCTGAGGCGAGCCGAAGAATCTGACATAGAAAAGTTCCTTCACTTCGTTCAGGACAAGCCTTCGCTTCGCTCAGGATGACAATACGGCCGGTCAGCTATTCAAAACTCTATTCCGGAGCCGCCCACAGTACTCGGTCCGCAGGCAAATTAATGTCGAGTCGCTCCCAGCTGTGACCCCTGTCGCGGCTGATCATAAGGTCGCCGGCACCGCCGGCGCCGGAAGCGTGACCGCGGGAGACGTTGCCGATGCCGGCAAAGACGGTTCTCGGTTCGTGGGGGTGATGGACCAGCGCCCAGATCATGGAATCCAGATCATCCGCCAGACCGTGGGTGACTCTCTGCCATGATTGCGCGTTGTCGTTGCTTGTGAACAGCGCCGCCCGCGCGCCGCGGTTTTCCCGGCGCCAGAAGCCAGGGGAGCCGTCGGCCGTTGCGAGCAGCATGATCGGGCTCTCGCCTGGTTTATCCGGCGGCAAGAAGAGAAAATCGTGGAAGTAATTTCGGCTCAGGCCATTCTCGGCGCGTACCCAGCCATGCTCCGGCTTGTCGCTTGTGAAAAAACCGCGAGCCGTGGCGACGAAGTAGCGGTCCTGCTTGCGCGGCAGATTCGCAATCACATGAATGTCGAGGTAGTCGATGCCTTTGCTGACGTCTTCCCAGCTTTGGCCCCGGTCGAAGCTGCACGCGATGCCGCCGTGTTCGATGCAGAGATAAATGATGCTCGGATTATCGGGATGGATAAAAATATTGCGCACGTGGCCGAGATGCGGCGGTTGCGGAAACCACCAGTTCTTGCGCACTTCGTCGGGGAGTTTTTTAAGCGCGGTGAGTTCTTCCCAATGATCTCCGCCGTCTTCGCTGCGAAATAGAGCAACCGGCTCAAAACCGGAGTAGATGACCTTGTCGTCTGTTGGATCGACGGTGACAGAACGAATGTCGCCATCCAATATTTTCTCCCAAGTCGCGCCGCCATCGGTCGTGCGATATAGCCCATCGTGTGTCATCCCCACGAAAACCCGCTCGGGTGTTTGCTTGCAGCCGAAGATGGCATCGATGATGCCGTCTTCGAAATGTCGGCCAACCTCTTCCCATCCGCTGTTCTTAGAGCGCCAGATCAACAATCCATGTTGGGTACCGGCGTATAAGCGTACTCCTTCACTCATAATAGGCCTCCTTCGTTCCAGTCGTTCCAGCCGTTCAAGCCCCCTCTTTTATTCTCCCCGTGCAACGGGGGAGAGTTAGAGAGGGGGGTTACGGAAACAGTTCGCTTCTACCCGTGGCAGGTTGGCGGTCCCAACGGCCCTCGAGACTACAAAAATAATTCCATGCTCTCTGCGCGCGACGCTCCAGCGCGATCTCGGCGCCGAAGGTGCGACACTCCTCCGGGCTGATCGTGCCGACCTCGCCCAGGGTCGCCGCCTGCATCGTCTTTTTGGCGTCATCTTCGAGCACCAGGGAGGCGAAGAGAACTTCCTGAAGATTCTGGCCGGCGGCGACGATGCCGTGACCGCGCAACAAAACCGCGCGCTTGTCGCCGATGACTTTCAGCAGGCTACTGCCCCGGGCCGGAGTTGTGATCAACTGGGCTTGGGGGTAAAGCGGCACGCCCTCGCTGAAGATCGCGCCTTGCAACGTCACCGGTTGGAATTCTCGCTTCGCGATGCTGAAGAGAGTCGCGTAGGGCGTGTGCAAGTGCGCGACGGCGACCGCGTCGGCGCGCGCGCCGTGCAAGGCCGTGTGGATCGGCCATTCCACCGGCGGACCCTCTCTTCCTTCCAGCGGTTTGCCGTCAAGATCGGTAATGAGCATATCCTCAGCACGGAGACTCCCTTTATCCGAGCCCATCCCCGGCGTGATAAAGACCCGCTTCGTTTCGGGTTGATAAACGCTGACGTGACCGAAGACACCGATCATTCCCTGCATCGCAAAAATGCGCGTACAGGTGGCAAGCTGTTCGCGTAAATCTTTCTCCGAAATCATCGGCTGGGCCTCCTCTGTGCGGTTTCGAGTTCTTTTTTCACCTCTTCGACGAGTTGTAAACTCAGCAAGCGCTCCGGCGGGACGTCTTCCTTGAGCTGCATCGGGATTTTAATGTCGTATTCGAGAAAATTCTTTATGCCTTCCGCTGAAGGGAGGCCGGGCACTCCCTGAGACACGGCTCGCAGATAATTCTTGGTTCCTTCCACGATCATGGCGCGCGTGGCGTTACCGAGCTGGAGCTTCTTGATGCCAAGATCCACGGACTCCTCGGGTCTTTCCCGCACGAACATGAGACCGCGGATCGCGGCTCTGAGCCATCTCTTAATCTGCCCCGGATTCTCGCGGAGCTTTTTCTCCGTGGTCACGAAACCCTGAAACGGCATGGGAAAGAGATCGCCGAGAAAGCCGAGGGAATGCAGTCCTTCCTTTTGCGCGAACACAAGTCCGCCGGGGTCCACGGTAGTGGCGTGAGCCGCGCCGGTTTTTAGCGCCATGACTCTGGTGTTGGTGTCCGCGCCCATGGAAATTCGAATGATGTCTTTCGCCGACACACCGCCGCGCTCTGCAAACATGGTCATGATACGGTCCTGCGTGTCTCCCGGGCTGCCGATGGCGATTTTTTTGCCTTTTAGGTCAGCGGCATTTTTAATGCTCGGATCGGCGACAAGGTAAAACGTGACCCTGTCGGTCTGGAACATGATGCCTTTGACCGGAGCACCTTTCAGCGCGGCGCGCATGCCGCTGCCGCCCGCGCCGCTGAAATCTACATCGCCGCTCAAGAGAGCCGCGATGGAAAGCGGCCCGGAAATAACTACGGTTTCGTTGTCGAGGCCTTCTTCGCGGAAAAATCCCTTACCGTCGGCGACATAAACAGAAAGATAGTTGAGGTTCGCCTGGGGAATGGCGGTTCTGATTTTCTCGGCGTGAGCATCGGCGCCTGTAACTACAATGAACGTAGCGAACGTGATCGCCCGGAGCCGCCTTTGATGTTTTCTCAAGTAGTTCTTTACGAGTATCGGCGTCATTCCGGCCAAGTCGGCGATAGCTGACGCGAGCCGGAATCCAGGATTTAGGAATGCACTGGATTCCCGCTTTCGCGGAAATGACGAAAGTGACTTTGCGCGCCCCAACTTAAACATCGAGTCCTAGAAAAATCGCGTTTTACGAAAAGTAGCGGTAGATCAACCGCTTCGGGTGAATGATCGCGAGGTACAAGGCCCGCAGCTTGCCAGGAATGCCGCAACGCGGCGTAAAAAGATCTTTCAGCATGAGACCAAGCGGTATCTTATGTTTGGGGAATTTTTGCTCGCCAACATTGCGCACACCGTAGGATTCCCTCTTTTCTTTCAAGACGTAGACAACGTTGCCGCCGCCGGCTTCCCTGTCGCCGTAAAGATAACCGCCAACGGCTTCGGCCTGCTTGGTTGCTCTATCCGTGATCTCTTTCGTTAAACCGAAGTCCAGAGCGCCCACGGGGCAGGCCTGGACGCAGAAGGGCTGTTTGTCTTCGCTGACGCGGTCACTACACATGGTGCATTTACTGGCTTTGCTCGTAATGTCGTTTTTGGTGATGACTTCCCAGGGGCAGGCGTGAATGCAGTACTCACAACCGATGCAAACTTCCTGGTTAATGACGACTGGGCCTTCTTCGTATTTCGTGATCGCTTCCACAGGACAGACCGCGGCGCAGGCGGGAAAATCGCAGTGCATGCAGCTGTTCCGCGCCCAGAGCGGCGCGAGCCCTTCGAGCACCGGCGGCTCCATGGTGATCCAGTTCGTGCTGGATAGTTGATAGAGAGTCGTGCGCGGATGGTCGTTCCAGTCTTTGCACGCCTGCACGCAATGGCGACAGCCGATGCATTTGGTCGCGTCGAATAAGATGCTTCTCGCCTTGCCGTCTATGAGCCGGCCTGTGGGAACCAGGTTGCCGTATTGTTGGGTTAGCGTCTCGATTGAATTCTTAGCCATGCAGTATCCTTTCAAGGATCGCCAGCTTTAACACGGCACGTTTATCACTTCCTTTTCGCGCCCGTCAACAAGTTTGCTGGGGAAACAGAAGTGCGGTGGTTTTAGAGAATCCATGTCAATTTTCGGGGCTCCGGTGCATTCTCTGTCGGTTCCGCTGAAACTAAGCCACAGAGATTCCAGAGCTGTGGAGAACGATGGAAAAATCCTCTTGACTTCGCCTGGTGAGCGAGACTAGCGTGTAAAAGTATGGATGAGCCGGTCTCAAGCGTTCGCGTGGTTGGCATCGGCGCTTCGGCTGGCGGGATCGACTCGTTGAAGGAATTCTTCAGCGAGATGCCTGCAGACTCCGGCTTAGCATTTGTCGTGGTCCAGCACCTGGACCCGACCCATGCGAGCCATATGGCCGGCCTCTTGGCGCGACAGACAACCATGAAAGTCGCCGAGGCCCAAGATGAATCGCCGATCCAGGCCAACCGCATTTATACGATTCCACCCAATAAATTTCTATCCGTAAGGGACGGCATGCTGCGTCTGACCGAGGCGGTAAAGCGCGACGGGTTACGGCTGCCGATCGATTTTTTCTTCCGCTCTCTCGCCCAAGACCAACACGAGAAAGCGATAGCCGTGCTTTTTTCCGGCAGCGGCTCGGACGGGACCCTTGGGATCAGGGAAATCCGGGGGACAGGCGGTCTCGTGATCGTCCAGAATCCCGAGACGGCGCAGTTCGATTCCATGATCGAAAGCGCGATTGCCACAGGGCTGGTCGATTACGTCCTGCCCATACGGCAGATACCGGGTAAGCTTCTCCAGTACGTCAAACAACCCCGGTTAGATGACCGAGCCGATGTCGACCAGCTAGACGACGTGGTCTCTTCTATTCTCAATCTGTTGGTCGATCAGAACAAAAGCGACTTTCGCTGTTACAAACGGAGCACGGTCCAACGCCGCATCGAGCGCCGCATGGGTCTCAGCCAGATCTCGGATATTTCCGACTATTATTGCTTCCTGTGTGAACGTCCGGATGAGCGAGCGAAGCTTTCGAAGGACATGCTGATCGGCGTCACGAGTTTTTTTCGCGACGCTGAGGCCTTTGAGAATCTGCGCGAGAAGGTCATCGTTCCCCTGGTTCAGGAAAAAGATAATGCTAATCCTCTACGCGCTTGGATTGCCGGTTGCGCGACGGGCGAGGAGGCCTATTCCGTCGTCATGGTGCTTATGGAGGAAATGGCTCGGGCGAGAAAAAACTTTAGTTTGCAGATCTTCGCGTCGGATATCGATCGCGAGGCTCTCAAGTGCGCTCGCGAGGCGATCTACTCCCAAAGCATCACGGCCGATATGTCCGAGGAGCGCCTAGCCCGGTTCTTTGTCAAAAAGGACGGCGCCTATCAGATCGACAAACGGGTCCGGGAAGCCGTCACCTTTGCCGAGCACAACGTGATCACGGATCCGCCGTTTTTGCGGATGGACCTGATCAGCTGTCGCAACCTGATGATTTACATCGAGCCCGAGGTGCAAAGAAAGGTTCTCAACTTATTCGCGTTCGCGTTGTTGCCCGGCAAATATCTCTTTCTCGGCAAGTCGGATACGACGATTGAACAGAGCGACCTGTTTGAGCCGGTCTCCAGAAGCTGGCGGATTTTCCAGCGCAGGCAACTTGTCGCCTTCCCCGTGGGTGGCTTGCCAATAAGAACAGGGATCCGGCCTGCCAGATTTGAAGAACAGCATCCTATCAAACTCTCGGATCTCAACCAGCAAGTCCTCCTGAAGCATTTTAACGCGAGTATAGTTTTGATCAATGAAAATGGCGAAATCGCGCACTTTTACGGGCCAACCCATAAGTACTTGGCACACCCGTACGGCGATGCCAACCTGAATCTGTTTGAAATGATCGTCGATGCCAAGCATTCCCTGGTGCTCCGTCTCGCGGTGGAACGGGCGGTCCACGACAATGATTCGGTCAAGTTGCGGCTTTCCGAACTCAATCGGGAGGATGGGGCTGAGTTCGTTGACGTGACGATCGCGCCGGTGGTGGAGCCCAGGTCAAATAAGAGGCTGCTCGCCGTCATCTTTGAAGCTGCGGCGGCGCTGCCGAAGAGTTCGCCTGTGAGCGTCCAGGAAGCCCATCCGCAGGACATCGATATCGTGGCGCAGCTCGAAGCCGATAATCAGCGGCTAAAACAGGACCTCCAAACCGCTATCGAGAGCTTCCAAAGCACGCATGAAGAATTCACGGCCGCCAATGAGGAGGTTTTGGCCGTCAACGAGGAGTTGCAGTCGGCCAATGAAGAGTTGGAAACTTCAAAGGAGGAATTGCAGTCCGTCAACGAGGAGCTGGTCACCGTCAATAATCAGCTCAATGACAAGGTCGAAGAGCTGAACAAGACCAACGACGATTTGGCTAATTTTCTGAATTCCTCCGAAGTCGGGACGCTTTTTTTGGATAAGGGCTTTTGTGTCCGGCGCTTCACGCCTTCGGCGACCAGACTATTGAACTTGATCCCTTCGGACGTGGGCCGTCCGGTCAGCCATATCTCAAACAAGTTCATCGACGTTGACCCGATAGCCATCGCAGCTACCGTGCTCAGAAACTTGACGTCCTTTGAAAAAGAAGTGGAGACATCCGACGGCCTCTGGTACATGTTGCGCTGCATGCCCTACCGCACGCTGGGCGACGTCATTGACGGCGTGGTTTTCACATTCACCGAAGTGACCCGACTGAAGCGTTCGGAAGAGGCGATGATGGAGGCCCGCAATTACGCCGAGAGCATCATTCACACGATTCGAGAATCCCTGCTCGTGCTGGATCCTCAGCTGAAGGTCCTCTCCGCTAATCGGGCGTTCTACGAGACCTTCCAAGTCGCGCCGCAGGTAACGGAGAACCGGCTCGTCTATGAGCTAGGGGAGCGCCAGTGGGACATTCCTAGGTTGCGGGAGTTGCTGGAGGAAGTCCTGCGGAGCGATCGGCACTTCGAGAACTTCGAGGTGGAGCACAACTTTCCCGCGATCGGCCGCAAGATCATGTCCTTGAACGCCAGAAGGATCGATGATCAACAGCGGGCCAGTGTCCGATTGATACTTTTGGCGATCGACGATGTCACCGAGCAGAGGCGGGCAGAGGAGGAACGGAAGAAACTCGAAGAGCAGCTTCGCCAGGCGCAAAAAATGGAAAGTATCGGGACACTTGCCGCCGGTGTCGCCCACGACTTTAACAATATACTTAACATTATCCAGGGTTACGCTTCTCTTCTCAAAGAGCCCGGCACCAGGCACGAGGAGGTTGCGGAAACTGCTGGTGTCATCGTTGAGTCAACCAAACGGGGAGCAGAAGTCGTTCATCAGCTGTTGACGCTGGCTCGAAGAGCCGAGCCCAGATTGGAAACAACCGACGTTAATACGCTTCTCCATGAACTGATGCATTTGCTGAAACAAACCTTTCCAAAAAGCATCGAGGTGACTTTAGCTTCGAATCATGAGCTCCCCCCGGTCATTGCAGATCTGAACCAAATTACCCAAGCGCTGTTGAACGTCTGCGTCAATGCGCGCGACGCGATGCCGGATGGCGGCAGGCTGATCCTCAAGACCGGGAGCGGCCAGGGAACCGGTCTGGGGCTTTCGGTGACTTACGGCATTCTAAAAAATCACGACGGTCTTATTCGAGTGGAGAGTCGACCGATGCATGGGACGACGTTTCGTGTATATTTGCCGGTCGGCTCCTCTGAAGGGTAATCTATGGACTACGTTCCAGAAACAAGCTCGTCAAGAAATCAAAGGGCCAACGCCCAAAGAACGATTCTTGTCGTGGAAGACGAACGACTCATGCTTCGTCTGCTGGAAAAATTCCTATCCCGGCAAGGTTACCAGGTCTTGCTGGCAGCTGACGGGGAACAGGCCATCGACGGCTATTGCCGTCATAAAACGGAGATCGATGTCGTGCTGCTGGACGTCGGTCTTCCCAAAGTTAGCGGCGTGGATGTGTTCCGCAAGATGAAGAAAGAAAATCCGGATGTCCGCGTCGTCGTTGCCAGCGGCTATTTAGACCCAAAGATGAAGATTGAGATGTACCGTGCAGGCGTCAAGGACTTCGTTGATAAACCGTACATGCTCCCGGAGATGTTGGAGACGCTTCGAAGCGTCACTGAAAGATGATGTGGACTTGCCTTGCTGATCGGGGCTGGGTTTGCGTGAAGCTTATTAGTCGAGCTGACTCCACTCCATGAATTCTGCTAGCGCGAGTTTTTCCAGTGTGTCCTTGAACGGGCGCCCCGTTCTCTCGTGCCGGCCTGACAAGCGGTAATACTCATAAACTAAATCGGGTAGCCACTGGGCGATGGTGAAGCCCTGATATTTTCCGTCGGGGATGGGCTCCAAGAATCTCGGGCCGACGTCTTTCCAGTCGAAATCAGCAATCCAACCGCGCTGGGTGCCGAAGAGGCTCTGGAGAATCATGCTGCGATATCCGGCTTCCAGCGCCTGATCCATACTAAAATTCCAGCCGGTGATGGCGTTGAAAGAATCGACGATACTGTTGAGGCCGTCCGGCCTTTGGTTCATCTGCGCAAACCAGCAGCCGCCGAAAATTCCCGTGAACTGGCGATATTGCTCTGACAGGACGTGCGACCAAGCCCATCCATCCGGACTATCGCTGCTGAGGGGGCCCCAGTTCTCCCGATAGCGGAGATCCGGCGGCGGTTTAATCGAGCCGCCGCCCTGTGGTTTCATGCCGCCGCTGGCGGTCAGCTCGCGAAGCATTTGTCCCAGCATAGGCCGCCACTCGTGCATCGCCGGGGTTCCACCCTTGGTGTGCACGGCCCACTTGGGGGCGTCACCGCCGATGGCTTCCGCAACCTGCTTGGGACCTTCCGCAAGTAGATTGCCGAGCCAGCCTTCGCGCCGCGCCGCCATATCGAGCAACTTAGCGACCGCTTCAACGTTGCCCCATTCAAGTCTCAAGCCGTTTGTTCTGTCCGGACCGAGGAGCCCCTTCTCCCAGGCTTCGAAAGCGACGCCGGCGCCGCATGAAAAGTGGCTGCACTCGATGCCGAGGTCGTTGATTTTCTCGGCGAGATACAAAACCGCGTTGCCTTTGATGCCGAGGTTGAAAAAACTATCCAGCCATTCGCCGCCGGCATTGAAGTGTACGACCGTTCCTTTGAATTGTCCCTCGCCGAGCTTTGCGTCCCAGGGACAAAGCCTGGCGCACTGAAAGCAGGGCCGCAGCACCACGTCGTTCTCACCAAAGCCATGGATGTGGGCCGGGGAGAGATCGGTGCTGCGCCAGTTTAGATTGTTGAGCACGCCCCAGGCCTCGCCGTGGCCATACTTGGTTTTCTTCTTTTTGACATCGTGTTGCTCCAGTGTTTGGCGCCAGCGCCAACCGGCGTCCACGAGCGCGGCCTTGTCGCGAATACTTGGGCGCGCGGTGCCGGAGACGACGATCGCTTTGAGCTTTTTCGAGCCCAAAACCGCGCCACCGCTATGGGCGGCGAAGTGATTATAATCGTTGGCGAGCATGGCGGCGCGATTCAAATGCTCGCCGGCGGGTCCGATGCAGAGCACCTTAGCGTCGCGACTCCCCGCGAGTTCGCGCAGGCGATCTTCGGTCTCGCGGGTTCCCAAGCCCCAGACCGTTGCGGCATCGCGCAGCTCGGGCTTGCCTTCGTAGATATATAGATAAACCGGCTTCGGCGAGGCGCCGTTGAGAATAATGCCGTCATAGCCCGCGGCTTTCAGATACGTCCCCCAGTAGCCGCTGGTGGCTCCTCGTCCGAGCGTGGTGTTGGTCAGGGGACTTAAATACACGGCGGTCATTTTGGTCCCGCCCGGGGTGAAGCCGTTCCCAGTGAGCGGTCCGGTCAGCATGACGACGATGTTCTCCGGACCAAAGGGTTTGGCATCGAGCGGCAGTTCTTTCATTAGAATATATGAAGCGAGCGCCTGTCCGCCGATGAGTTTCTTCAAGATCGGCTCTTCGGGCAGGTTCTCATCGCGCATCGCCCCGGTCGTGAGGTCGACGCGGAGAATTTTGCCCATGTAGCCGCCGGGGAGGGGAGTGGTGCGTTGGGATGGAAAGATGCTCATAGCTGACCTTGTCAGTCTCGGGTCTCGCGTCTAGAGTTTCGAGTTAAACCCGAGACCTGCAACCCGAGACGCGAGACGATTTTTTTACTGCGCGCCGAAGATCGCCCGCATTTCTTCGCCTGCCGCTGCATACTCTTTCGCTAACCGCGGGTCGCTGGCCTGCAACTTTATTTGCCGCAGCGAAAATACCTGTGGATCGAGCTCACGGTGGCTCGGGACTCTCCCTTGATCGCGCAACATCTTTTGGCCCTCAGCCGAGAGAATGAAGTTCATGAGGAGTTTGCCGGCGTTGGGATGGGGCGCAGACTTGGCCAGAGTCACCGGATGAACATAGGTGATGACCGGCTCATCGAAAACATACTGCACCGGCCCGCCCTGCTTTTTGGTGCGTGCCAGGATGTGGGCGTAGGTATTCGACACGACGTGAAACTCGCCGGCAGCGAGTAATTGCGCCGTGATGTTATGCCCGTCGCGCAGCCCCGGTTGCTGCGCCGCAAGTGCTTTGAGAAATTCCCTGGCTTTTTCTTTTCCCATTCGACGCTGCAGGTTCACGTACCACTCCGGATCCTGGAGATTGACGCCGATCTTGCCCTTCCATTTCGGCGCGAGGAGGTCTTGATACTTCTTCGGCGCTTCGTCCGGTCGCACGAGTTGTGTGTTATAGCCCATCGTGTTGAGCAACGAATGGACATTGATCCAATGGCCCTCCGGATCTTTGAAACCTTGGTCGTAGGCTGCGGCCTCGTTAGGAACAAATTTCTGTGTAAGCCCGGCTTCTTTCAAGAGCTGGAGCTGAAAACCGGCGGCAGTAAAAACGTCCACCGCGTAGCGGCCTGCTCTCGCCTCGTTAAGTGCGCGTTGCAGGACTCTTTCGCTGGTCGCGCGGTAAAAGGACGGTTTGATGAGCGGATACTTTTTCTTGAATGCATCGACCAGAGTGACGATTTGCTCGTTGTTCAGCGAGCTGTAGAGGACGACCTCGCCCTCGGATTTTGCGGCGTCTTCGACCGTTGCAGCTTGGGATCCGGATAGCCATGCAAACAATCCGACGATAAAACCAACGGCAAGATAAGCAGCGGTCGAGCTAACTTTGCCCATTAATTGATTCCTACGAATAGATCCTCGAGCGGCAATTCTTTATGCATCAACCCTTGTTCAATCTGGTAGCGGTTGAGCGCGCGCATGCTGCGTTTCTCGTTTTCGCCAAAGACATAGGCGTAGGGATCTTCGCCCAGCACTTCTCGCTCCTTTTCATAACCGGCGATCTCGTCGGCGTCCATATAGGCCGCAGCGGCCTCTTTCGCCTCCTTGAAGGCTCTCGTCAATTTAGCCGGGAAGTCAGGATATCGCTCCACGATTTCGCGCCGCAGTGCGAGGACGTGCATGATGGGGTTGATACCGGTTTGCTTCGTATACCGGATAATTTCTTCGTTGTCCTCGAAAAGCGGTTTCACGCAGGGGTATTTCGCCATCATGGGCGGTGTTGAGCCGCCGCCGAAGAATCCCAGATACCCCGAATCGCCCGGCACGACGGCGCCGTGAAGCACACCTTCACTCAGGAGCTTTGATAGTTGTAGCTTTTCCTCACCGAAAGGAGGCGGGGGGTCGATCCGCTCTACTTTGACGGGAAGCTCGTGACCGATGAAAACTTCTCTGCCGGAGACGAACCATTGCATGTCGGTGGTCTTAATATCGTAGGCGTCGAGAAGGAAGCCACGGGCCCAGACGACGGCGGTCGCCCCGTAACGGAAGCAGCCGAATTTTTTACCCCTGAGCTCCGCCGGGTGCTTTAATTTGCCTTCACAGTGATAGATGTTTCTCTGGCGCGGCCCGCGCTCGAAGAAAACCGGTATTGCCAGGAGCTGTTGACCCTTCTCAATGGCTCGCAGAAGGCTCGCCGCGGAGCATTCGCCGATGTCCCACTGGCCGTGGAGAAATTTGTAGTGGCGTTCGCCGGAAGAGACAAAGTTGGGGTCGATGTCGAGCTCATAGCCTTCTACGCCGATCTTGCCGTCGATGAGAGCGCGACAGCGCGGATGGTCGGGGAGACCGAGGGTGATGCGTGGTTTGGTAGCCATAGGGACTTCCTTTCTCAGTTATAGTGATTCAAGATTTGAGTTCAATTCGTTCAAGCCATTCAAAACGTTCAAATCATTTGATTAAGTCCCCCGAACGGCTTGAACAGCTGGAACTTCTTGAACGCTTTGAACCATAAGTTTAACGCGCGCCCGGAAAAATCTCACGATAGCGGTTGCCGATGGCCTGGTATCTGTTTCCTATATCGAAAATATCAGGCATGCGCACGTCCTGGTCCTCCAAGAGCTGGCTCTCCGGGGATTTGACTTTGGCGTGCGCCGGCGTCCGATTAGTTGTTACGATGATCTTTTGCCCCTCTTCGGAAAGCAAGTAATCGATGAACAGCGCTCCTGCGTAAGGATGACTAGCATTGGAGCTGAGAAACACCAGGCTCGGACTGAGAAACAGGGGCTGCATAGGCGCAAACCAGAGCGGCGCTCCCTGCTTACTCAGACTGAGCACGGAGTTCAGATTCGTTTCCACCGCCATAGCGAATTCGCCCGCCGCTACCAGTTGCGTCATGAGACGCCGTCCGCGCTGGTGTGAGATATTCTGCTCGTTGAGTCGCTTCATAAAACGTAATCCCGCTTCCTCTCCGAGATACTGAAGGATAGTCCCAAACCAGACATAAGACTGGCTGTCCATCGTCAGTTTGCCTTTCCATCGTGGCTTTAAAAGATCTTCCAACACGCGCGGAGTTTCTTCCTTCTTAACCTGACGGGTGTTGTAGGCACTTACCATGACGTTGGTCATGTAAGCAGTCCAACGCCCCTCTTTGTCCTTGAACCCCTCGCGGTAGAATTCCCGCTCGGAAGAGCGGTAGCGCGCGGCGACTTTCTTATCGATCAGCGCCAAGACGCCCAACTGGCCGCTCAGCACGACATCCGACAGCGGTTTTCCCGCCCGGCTCTCCGAGTCTATGCGCGTGATGATCGAAGCGCCGGAGAAGTGAGTGCTCGTCGCTTTTACGCCGGGATACTTTCTGCTGAAGCCGTCGGTGAGCGGCTTCATCGCCGCAACATCCATGTTGGCGTAGATGACCCCTTCGCCTTCGCTCTTGGCGCCCTCTAGTAAACGTTGTTGTCGCTCCTGAGGCGGGAGTTTTTCCAAGACGGCCAGCTTAGACTCGACGGTTTCCGCCCGGAGCACCGGAACGGCGGAGAAAAGCCCGATGACGGCCATGAGCGTCATAAACAAAACCTTCATTCGTCTTGCTCCTCGGTATCAGATCCGCTCGCTATCGTTGCCGCGAACGCGCGGTCACAGATAGCCCCTCTCGCGAAAATATTTCTTGGCGCCGGGATGCAGCGGGATGTTCAATTGTCCGGCTTCGCCGCCGCGACAGAACTCGAGCATGGTCATCGGCCGTTTGTCGAAATGATCCGCAGGGATTTGTAGGTGACAGAGATCCACCGCTTTGGCCATGTTATAGGCGATCTCCGATGTTAAGTCCGCATGACAGAAAAACGTCCAGCCACTAAAGTCCAAGGTTTGTATATCTTGCTCCATTTCCGGGTAATGTTGTCTCGTAAGCGTGGCGCGAGGAAAGCCGATCTTTTCCATCTTGCGCAATACGCCGTCATCAATCGATAGGAATCGCATTCCCGAGTCGAGCGCCAGGGAGCCCCAGCTTTTCACGCCTTCGTCGAAAACTGCGTTGGCTTTTCCGGAGCTAATGTGGTCCTTTCGATCAGGGCTGCCGGGGCTCGTGGCCTCCATTACTTTTCCGCCCCATCTTTCGATCTCGCGGAGGGTCATCCCGTAGACTTTGAGAATTTCCTCGATGACGTAGAGAGTGGTCTGGAGTTTTCCTTTTCTTCGCGTCGAAATGCCAAGGGGATATTTCTGCTTCTTGATACCCTCGATGGACTCAATGCCGGTATCTTTGCTCACGGCAAAAATCAACCGATCCCAGGTTGGGAATACGCCGATGGCGCGGAGCGAAATTTTTTTCTTATAAAAGCCGCGGCCCAAGTAGGCCATGCGTGATAGCCCCGCCGGATTGCCGAAGCCGAAGTCGTATTTTTTCTTATCGATCAAAAGGGCCGGTCCAGTGCCGCCTAGTTCCGAATCCCGCCAGCCCATGGCAACGTCCAATTGCGATTGGCGCGGGAGTTGGACGTTGTTGAAGAAAGTTAAGCTAATTACGTTCGCGATGTCGACCCGCTTCGAGGTCGCCGCGATGGAGAGTCTAATGGGTTCGTTCATCGGTGTGCTTTCTAATGTATTCCTCTATTCCACCCGACGCGCGCGCCGGCCGCCCGGTCTTGGGAAGTGAAGTTCGAGATAGTTGCCCTCGGAATCGAACAGGTAAATGGTATTGCCGCTGTCGCGCTCGACGCTGCGATGAAATTTGCCAAGCTCCTTGACGGTTTTGAGCGCGTCGCCGTAATCTTCCCAATTCATGTCGAACGCTTGATGGGCGATGCCGTCTTGGTCGAGCGCATCTCTGTTGAGCGGTCGGGGACGCTCGAAGAGGACGATGTCGTCGTCGCCGCATCGCAGCCGGTCCAATCGTTGGACATTGCCATGGATCGGCAGCGCGTCCGGATTGTTGGGATTGCCGCCGACGCGGCCCAGGTATTTCATGCCTAGCACGTTGGTATAGAAGTCGCGCGCGCGTTCCAAGTCATCCACAGGGATGCCCACGTGATAGACCTTCTGTAATTTCATGATCTCGTTCCTTTCGTCTTATTTGCCGGCGTGATTCTCTGTCTTGGACGCCCGCGTGTCAAGAGAATCGTTAAGAGTCGGCGATTTGATTCCGGAGGTTGTTCTGCTTATGATCATCCTGCGGGCATTTCAAGATGGTCCAGACCTTTTTCAGAGTCGTCACGCCGCAGGAAGCGTTGCGGTTGTTGCTTCAAGTTCCGCCGGTGACGACGGAGCGGGTTCCTACTGTCCGGGCGCGAGGCCGCGTCTTGGCCGAGGATCTTTACTCCGCCGTCGATCTGCCGCACTTTCATCGCGCGGCCATGGATGGCTATGCCGTAAAGGCGAAGGACACATTCGGCGCGAGTCAGAGCTTGCCGGCTTATTTGAAGCTTGCCGGCGTCATGGAGATGGGAAAGGAAGCCACGCGGCCAGTCGCAACGGGGGAAGCTATCCGTATCTCCACGGGCGGCATGATGCCGCCTGAGAGCGATGCCGTCGTGATGGTCGAGTACGCGGACGAGGTTGAGAGAGGGTTGGTCGAGATTCATCGCGGCGTTTCACCATGGCAAAACGTGATCCAAATCGGCGACGACATTAAGAAAGGCGAAATGGTTTTCCAGCGCGGGCGCCGGCTAAGGGCCCACGACTTGGGCGCGCTCACCGGCATCGGCATTTCTTCCGTGCCGGTTTACAGGCAGCCGCGCATTGCGCTTATTTCCACGGGAGATGAGATCGTCGATGCGGACACCGATCCTCTTCCCGGCCAGGTGCGAAACATCAACCAGCATTCGCTTGCCGGGCTTATCGAAGAATGCGGCGGAGAGCTGAAAGATTGGGGCGTTGTCCGCGACGACAAAGATCAGCTGACAAAAGCGATCGGCGAAGCTTTAGAATGGGGAGATCTCGTGCTCCTTTCAGGGGGCAGCTCGATGGGCGCGAAAGACATCGCGCTGGAGACGATCTTGTCCTTCGCCGATGCGGAATTCGTTTTTCACGGTATCTCCATCAGTCCGGGAAAGCCGACGATTTTTGCCAAAGCCTGCGGCAAGCCGATCCTGGGGCTTCCCGGCTATCCGGTTTCAGCGTTAGTCATTTTCGATCTCTTCGCTGGACCCTTGATCCGAAGACTGGCGGGTCAGGACACGGAGACCGTAACTCGATTTACCAAAACCGTGCAGGCAACATTGAAAACCAATATCTCATCGCAGGTCGGTCGCGAGGACTACGTTCGCGTGACTCTGGAGCGCGATGCCGATCGTTTGTTGGCGATACCTCTGCCAACCAAGTCGGGAGCCATTTTCACTCTGGTGAAAGCCGACGGCATGGTCCGAATCGATCTCAATCAGGATGGGCTGGAACCAGGGGAAGAGGTGGAAGTGATACTCTTCTAGTTTCGAGTCTCGTGTTTCGGGTTTCGACTCTGAACGCGAGACGCGAAACTCGGAACTCGAAACTGCCAAAGGCCATGGCGCGCAAGCGGTATCTAAAAAAGACCCCTCTGAAACAAGCCCAAGAGCTTTTCTTGGCGCGTATCGACCCGTCAAAGATTTACAACGAAACCGTTGCGGTCGAAGACGCGCTCAATCGCGTCACGGCGGAACCGGTGTTCGCGAAGATATCTTCGCCCCATTATCACGCCGCCGCCATGGACGGCATCTGCGTCCGCGCCGAGGATACCTTCGGGGCAACCGAATTCGCCGGCAGGAAACTCACGCCGGCTTCGGGCGACTCGCCGAAGCCGAGCGCGTTCGCCTACGTCGACACCGGCAATTCCCTGCCAGCATGGGCGAACGCCGTCATCATGATCGAAAAAGTCCGCCAGCTCGATGACGGAACAGTTGAGATTTTTGAATCGGTCGCTCCATGGAATCACGTTCGCTTAGTGGGCGAGGATGTAGTTGCTACGGAATTGCTCTTGTCGCGCTCCCATCGGCTTCGCCCCTATGATCTCGGCGCTCTGCTTGCAGCAGGTCACACTTCGGTTCTGGTCAAAGCCCATCCGAAAATAGCCATCATTCCCACTGGAGATGAATTGATTCAGCCTGGCGAGGAAGCGAGGCCCGGAGCGGTCATAGAATTTAATTCCACTGTATTGGCGGCGTTCGTGCGCGAATGGGGCGGAGTACCGGTCAAGTATCCCAAAGTCAGGGATGATGCTGGATTGCTCAAACGAGCGTTGTGCCAGGCTGCCGAGGAATGTGAGGTGGCGACCATCATCGCCGGCTCGTCGGCGGGCGAGCACGACTTGACAGCCGACGTCGTCGCGGCGGCCGGCGAGTTGTTGGCCCATGGCATCGATGTGATGCCTGGAAAACCGGCGGTGTTAGGAAGTGTCGCCGGCAAGCCGGTCATCGGTTTTCCCGGCTATCCGGTATCGGCCATTGTGATTGCGCAGGAAATCTTACGCCCTACGTTGGAAAAGTTTCTTGGCTGTGCGGCTCCCACTTATCCCACCGTGCGCGCGATTGTGCCGAAGAAAATCGCGTCTCACCTCGGCCTCGAAGAATTTATCCGCGTGACCTTGGGGCGAGTGGGCGAAAAACTGGTTGCGGTTCCCCTCGCGCGCGGCGCCGGGGTTATCACCACTATGGTCCACGCCGATGGACTGTTGCGCATCCCGAGCTTGATTGAGGGGCTCAATGCCGGCGAAGAGGTCGAGATAAACCTGCTGCGCCCGCCAGAAGAAATTGAAAATACCATCCTCTGCACCGGCAGTCACGATCTAGCCATCGGGGTGCTCGAAGACCGATTAAAGTTGCGTCATCCCGGTCTGAAAATCGCCGCCACCAATGTCGGCAGCCTCGGTGGCTTGCTCGCGCTTCAGCGCGGGGAAACCCATATCGCAGGCACCCACCTGCTCGACCCGGAAACCGGTGTTTACAACGTACCGGATATCAAAAGGACGATTGCTAAAACTCCGGTTGTGTTGGTCCACCTGGCGCAACGCGAGCAAGGCATATTGGTCCTACGCAAAAATCCAAAATCAATCGCTGGACTCAAAGATCTCGCCAGACGCGACGTTCACTTTATCAATCGCCAGTCCGGCTCGGGTACACGCGTGCTGCTTGACTATGAGCTGCAAAGATTGGGAATTGATCCAACCTCTATTCAAGGTTACGAGCGCGAGGAGTTCACCCACATGGCGGTCGGCGTAGCCGTCGCCAGCGGCCTCGCCGACGCGGGACTCGGTGTGCGCGCCGCCGCCCGCGCCCTGGGGCTCGATTTTATTCCTGTCGGCAAAGAGCAATATGACTTGCTCTTCCTACGTTCCTTCTTCGAATCCGACCGCGGCGGCCAACTCATGGAGGTCACTCGTTCCGAAGCCTTCAAACGGGCGGTCTCTGCGCTTGGCGGCTACCACACGGAAAAATCCGGAGAGATTCTCTACCGACAGTAGCTTTTCTTCACAGTTCAAACCTTCTCACGTTGCTAGCTCAATAGCCTCCTGCATACACATATTGGTTCATCGAAGATTTTACCGAGAAAAATGCGTGCTCTGTGCACGGTTTTCTGGACCTGGGCGGTTGTTGCTCCGACTCGTCGGGCGCTGTCCTAAGTTGTCCAAATTTGTACTTTCGGTAATCTTTCAACTTCCCGCCTTTACTTCATAAAACGGTTAGTTGTCCGTGGTTTTCCCTTGGCATTGGCGTTGCGTTAAGGCGATTCGAGGAATTTTTGTGGATCTGAAACTCGATAACATTCGGTTACTCACGCTTTCCGAGGCCGCAGCGCTCTTGCACGTTTCAACGCGTACCCTCCAGAGAATGATCCGTAGCGGAGAGTTTCCGGCTCTTAAGGTTGGGGGGCAATGGCGGGTGCGCGAGAGCCAGCTCAGACAATGGATCGAAAAAAGAGAAAGCTCTGTCGCTGCGACCAACAACGGGGATGGCGAGATATGATCGGACAATTATGCAAGAAATCTAACGCGGCCGTTCCGCTACCGCACGAAACGCTTGATCAGTAGGATATTGCTAGCCGCTGCTTGGCTCGCTTGGTAAATGAATAAGATCTGCTTTTCCAGTCTGCGAGCTAAGTTGATTCTCTTGTTTTCAGCGTTTGCCCAAAAGGGAGAATATCCTCGGACCAGGATAGGGTTAGCGGTATGCAAGAAGATTGTGGAACGGCGTGGAGGGAAGGGTGGAGTCGAAGCCTGGAAGGGAGCGACATTTTACTTCACGATTCCGGCTTAGGAACCCATTTGGAGCAGAACCATGAGCAATGACAAAAACGGCAGATCGATTGAGGTCCTGTTGGTGGAGGACAATCCTGGGGATGTGCGGCTGACGATGGAGGTCTTGAAGGAGGAGAAGATGCTCCTCCACGTGAGCGTGGTAGGCGATGGAGAAGAGGCTCTGGCCTTTCTACGGAAGGAGGGCAAGTATGCCAGCGCCGCGCAGCCGGATCTCATTTTACTGGACCTCAATCTGCCCAAGAAGGATGGCCGAGAGGTATTGACGGAGATCAAGAGAGATCCCCACTTAATGCTCATCCCGGTCGTGGTTTTGACCACTTCAACGGCCGAACAAGACGTTCTGAAGACTTATGAACTGCATGCCAATTGCTATATCAAGAAGCCGGTTGATTTTGAGCAGTTCACGCGAGTGGTGAAGGTGATCGAGGATTTCTGGTTCACCGTCGTGGTGCTGCCATCAAATGGGAAAGTGAGATGAATAGGGAGACTACTAAAGTCCTCGTGGTCGAAGATAACCCGGGAGATGCCCGCCTGAGAGCGAGCTGGGTGAAGGTCGACTTTCGTTGTTACGCTACCATACCGAGATGTCGGCTCCGCGGATCACCACCTCGGGTTTGAGGCATAAACGATGAGCAAAGCTGAGACCTTAACCAGTCGTAACGGCTTCAGGGATATTTCGCTGCTGCGAAGGCTCCTCAAAAGTTTCTGGGATTTCCTTCCGTTCGGGGGATCCTTGCCGGCTGATGCCTGGCAAAGCAGGCATCGATTTTTGTTGGGACTTACCTGGTTTCACGCTTTGCTGATTGCTCTGATTGGACCTGTTCTTGGGTATGGTTGGGAACTTAGCTCGGGAGCCCTTTTTCGCGAGGACACCGTGCTCCATACGATCGCGGAAGGAGCAGTCGTCGCCTTCTTTGCCGGCATCGCAACCTGGGACACCATCCGCCGGGAAATTCGAGCGACGGCGGTAGGGTTTGGGCTCATGAGCGCCTCGGCCATCCTGGTTCATTTCTCGGGCGGCTATGTCGAGCTTCACTTTCACTTTTTCGTCATGCTCGCCTTTTTGGCGCTTTATCAGGACTGGGTCCCTTATCTGTTGGCGATTGTTTACGTTGCGATCCATCACGGAGTTGTAGGAGTGATGTGGCCTCAGGAGGTCTACAACCATACGGCGGCGATAAATGCTCCATGGACGTGGGCCGGCATCCATGCATTTTTTGTCCTATGGGCGGCTGTCGGCAGCGTGATTGCTTGGCGCTTCAATGAGAAGGCGTTCGCTCAGAGCAAATTGATTCTGGATTCTGCGGGCGAGGGCATTTACGGATTGGACCGCGACGGGAAAGTGGCTTTCATCAATCCGGCGGCCGCTTCGCTCCTGCGGTGGCAAGCCAAGGAAGCCATCGGCAAAGCGATGCACCAAGTCCTGCGCCACACGCGCTCCGATGGCAGCGACTTTTCGGACCATACGTCTCCAATCCTTGCCGCTCTCAGAGATGGAGCTAGGCGTCAGGCAACGGATGAGCTTTTCCGCCGGCAAGACGGCACGAGCTTTCCTGTCGATTATGTGTGCACTCCGATTTTCGAGCGCGAGGAGCTCACGGGAGTGGTCGTTACCTTCAGAGATATCAGCAGACGTAACCAGCGAGAGTTGGCTCTGCGGGAAAGCGACGCGCGTAAGCGAGCCATTCTAGAATCGGCGCTTGATGCGATCATCAGCATAGATCACGAGGGGAAAATCATTGAGTTCAACCCAGCCGCGGAAAAAACGTTTGGATATTCGCGTTCAGAGACGATGGGCAAAACGATGGCCGACCTGATTATTCCTCCTTCCCTGCGCCAGGCGCATAATCGTGGTCTGGCGCATTTTCTCGCTAGTGGCCAAGGTCCGGTGCTCGGCAAGCGGATCGAGCTGACGGCAATGCGTGCTGACGGCAGCGAATTTCCCGCTGAGCTGACGATCACGCCGATTGATACAGGGCGACTACCAATATTTACAGGCTTCGTTCGCGATATTACCGAGCGCAAGCAGGCAGAGGAGGATTTACAGAACCGTTACAAGGAAGTGGCCATCCTGCATGACGTGAGCCAGATGACCTTGGGTTCGACGGATCTCAAGTCGGTTCTGGAGAAGATCCTTGATCGAACGCTTTCTGTTGTCTCTCTCGATCTGGGTAATATCCGCCTCTTCGACTCCAGCGGGCAGATGCGAATGGGTATTTACCAAGGCTATCGTGATCCCGAAAGCATACGGGAGCATCATACAGACGTGAAAGGTCCGGCAAGCGGCGTTCTTACTTCCCGAGTTTTTGCCTCCGAGAAAAGCTTAGTGGTGGAAGATGTCACGACAACAGAAGGACTGCGCACACTCAAGAAAGAAGGGGCTTGCTCAGCCATCGTCGTGCCCATTATGACGCAAGAAGAGACGCTTGGAGCGATCGAGGTTGGTCGCCGCACGCCGAACAAATTCCGACCCGATGACGTTCGTCTTCTCGAGGCGATTGGCAATCAAGTGGGTATGGCCGTGCAAAAAGTCCGGCTCACCGAGGAGACAGAGCGCTGGGCTCACGAACAGGAAGCGCTCAACATCATCGCCAAGTCGATCAGCCAGTCGCTTCGGCGCGATGAACTATTGAACATCGCTCTGGATAAGGTCCTTGAAATCACCGGACGTGAACGGGTATCGGTCAGGCTCAAGGATCCCACTACAGGCCAGGTCACACTGGCCGCACATCGAGGGTTCTCTCAGGAGGAGATTGACGATCTCCTTCAGCGAACTCGGCATCAAGCCACCGAACAGGTCTTGGCGTCGGGGCAGCCTCTGGTCGTCAATAATCGCCAGGAAGTTAACGATACGCAATCCCTGTTACCCCAAAGTCGCGCCGTCGCCTGGATCCCGATGAAGGCAGGGGCGCAGGTCGTGGGAATTTTAGGTATTTCGGCCAGCAGCCCGGTTCCGTTTTCTGAACGCGAGATGGAATTCCTTCAGGCGATTGCCAATATGATCGGCGTCGCGCTGGAGAATGCCAGGCTGTTTCAGGAAACCGAGCGGCGAAACCGAGAACTATCAGCGTTGTACTCGGCCCTGGCGCCTTTCGCCTTAGCCGATGCTGACCAGGTGCTACGAAAGGTTGTGGAGCGGCTCAAAGAGGCAACGCAAGCCGATGCCGCGCTCATTCGGATTTTTGATAAAGAGACGAAGTCGTTTCTGTATCCGGCCCATGTCGGCTTTTCTTCAGGATATCTGGAAGCAACGCGAGATCTTGAGCAAGACTCTGCTATTGGCACGGTCTTCACGACTGGAGAGCCGATCATTGCCGCAAATATCGCCGAAGATTCCAGGCTGAAGGGTAAGAGACAAATCGAGGCGGGCTTTAGATCGTGTGCCTTTCTCCCCCTTCGGATCTCGGGGGAACTCCGTGGAGTCGTCCATCTTGCCAGCCGCAAGGTCGGGCACTTCAGCGCGGAGAAAACCCCTCACCTCATGGCGATTGCGCGCCAAATGGCTATAGCGATGGAGAACCTGGAACTATTCCAGGATGCAAAGCGCAGAGCGCGGGAGCAGGAAGCCCTCAACGTCATTGCCAAGGCGATCAGCCAGTCGCTTCGGCGCGATGAACTATTGAATATCGCTCTGGATAAGGTCCTTGAAGTCACCGGACGTGAACGAGTATCGATTAGACTCAAGGATCCCACTACAGGCCAGGTCACACTGGCCGCGCATCGAGGGTTCTCTCAGGAGGAGATTGAGGATCTCCTTCAGCGAACTCGGCATCAAGCCACCGAACAGGTCTTGGCGTCGGGGCAACCTCTGGTCATCAATAATCGTCAGGAAGTTAACGAGACGCAATCCCTGTTACCCCAAAGCCGCGCCGTCGCCTGGATCCCGATGAAGGCAGGGGCGCGGGCCGTGGGAATTTTAGGTATTTCGGCCAGCAGCCCGGTTCCGTTTTCTGAACGCGAGGTGGAATTCCTCCAGGCGATTGGGAATATGATCGGTGTGGCATTGGAAAACGCCCGGCTCTTTCAGGAAACCGAGCGACGGAACCGTGAGCTACAGTCCCTCTATGCCGTCGCAAGCACAGTGGGCCAGTCCCTTCATATCGACACAATGATGCAGGCGGCGCTCAAAACAATTATTGAAGTTCTGGAGGTCGATGCCGGCCGGCTCTACGTTCTGGACGAGAAAGATCACATGCTTCGCCTCGCCGCGCATCACGGGCTTCCTGTAGACCAACTCAGCCATGTTGAATCCTATGCTCCGGGTCAAGGCATCATCGGGAGGATATTTGAGGAGAGAAGGCCGCTAGCCTTTGCGGACATCACCAGCGACCCGAGCTACCAAGCCGCAGCTCGCGGAGCGAAAGGCCTAAGTTGGGGATTCCGGTCAGCTGCGGGTCTGCCGATTACGATTGGGCTGCGACCGATCGGCGTGATCTACGTCTACGGTCGAACCGTTCGGGAATTCAATGCACAAGACATTGAGTTGCTCTCAGCGATGGGCGGACAGATCGGCTTCGCCATAGAGAACGCGCGGCTGTTCAGCGAGACCGAGGCGCGCTATCGGCAGCTCCAAACTCTCCACGCGATCAGCGACACGATCTTGGAGTCCCTTGACCTTAGAATTATGATGGAACGGATTCTCGATCAGGCCTTTGAGATTGGCAACTTCGATATCGGTGTGGTCCGCCTTTTGGATTCTACGGGTGAGTCTTTGGCGCCGGTGGCGAGCCGCGGCTATCGCAATCCAACAAACGTTGAAGCTCATAGCAAAAAACTGGAGGGTTATACAAGTGGCGCTGACTCTGCCCGTGTGATCGATGACAATACCGTTCATGTGGTCGATCTCACTCAGACCGGCGGCATGCGGACTTTCAAAAGAGAGGAGGTCCGGGTGGTTGTTGCTGTTCCTCTTCGGAGCCATGAGGAGGTGCTGGGAGTCATGCAACTCGGTAGCCGCGCACAGCGAGAGTTTCAGGAGAGCGAGCTGCGGATCCTGGACGCAATCGGCGGACAGGCCGGCATCGCGATCCAAAAGGCCCGGCTCCACGAAAAAACCCAGCGGGCGCAAGCAGCCTTGGCGCAACAAGCAGCAGAGCTGGCCCGCTCGAATAGTGAGCTGCAGCATTTCACCGAGGAAATCAAAGTCGCGAAGGAGAAACTCGAGAAGGTCAATAGTGTCCTGACTGTCCAGGCGGCCGAGCTGGCTCATTCCAATACCGAGCTGGAGCAATTTGCCTATGTCGCCTCGCATGATTTACAGGAACCATTGAGAATGGTGGCGAGCTACGTGCAACTTCTGGCGCGCCGCTACAAGGGAAAACTTGAAGCCGAGGCGGATGAATTTATTGGTTTTGCGGTGGACGGCGCCAAGCGCATGCAGGATCTGATTAATGCCTTGTTGACCTATTCGCGCATAGGGACCAAGGGGAAAGAGTTTGGGCCGATTGACTGCGAGACCGTTCTTCAGATCGCTCTCAAGAATCTTCACCTCGCCATCGAAGACAGTCAGGCGATGGTCACTCACGATGCTTTGCCGACCATTAGGGGCGATGCCACTCAACTTGGACAGCTGTTTCAGAACCTGATCGGCAACGCCATCAAGTTTCGTGGCGATAAGCGGCCTGCCGTTCATGTATCGGCCGAGCGCAATGGTAAGGAATGGGGTTTCTCGTTTCGCGATGACGGTATCGGCATCGACTCTCAATACGCGGAGCGGATTTTTGTCATTTTTCAGCGCTTGCACAGTAAAGAAGAGTATCCGGGGACGGGCATTGGTCTTGCGCTTTGCAGGAAGATCGTCGAACGACACGGCGGGCGAATCTGGGTGGAGTCGGAACCGGGAAAGGGCTCGACGTTTCGCTTTACCATGCCGGCATGAGAATTGTAAAAAAGGAGAAGAAGCCCTATGAATGTTCATAATGGATCTATTCAGGTGCTGTTGGTGGAAGACAATCCCGGAGACGTCCGGTTGACGAAGGAAGCGCTCAAGGAAGGAAAGATGTTGAATCGAGTGACCGTCGTCGGGGACGGCGTGGAGGCCCTCTCATTCCTTCGCCGGCAGGGTAAATACGCCGATGCGGGTCAGCCGGACCTTATTCTTCTGGATTTGAATCTGCCCAAGAAAGACGGGCGTCAAGTTTTGGCCGAGATCAAAGCGGACCCCGGCTTGAAACGGATTCCCGTGGTCGTATTGACGACTTCGTCGGCGGAAGAAGATATTCTTAAAACTTATGATCTGCACGCTAACTGCTACGTCACCAAGCCCGTGGACCTGGAACAGTTCATGCGCGTGGTTAAGTCCATCGAGGACTTTTGGATAACGGTAGTCAAACTGCCATCGGAGGATGCAGAGAGATGAGCGTCGGACCGATCAGAGTCTTGCTCGTCGAAGACAACCCGGGAGACGCTCGTCTTTTGCGCGAGCTTCTGCAGGAGGCGGGAGGATCTCAGTTTGACCTGGTCCATGTGGATCGACTCGGGGAAGCTTTGAGGGTGCTCAAACAGGAGCAGTTCCCTGTGGTGCTGCTTGATCTCTCGCTGCCCGACGCCCAGGGGCTGGATAACATCAGTCGCCTGAACAGTCACACGGAAGGAACACCGATCGTGGTTTTGACGGGTCTGAACGATGAGGATGTTGCGGTCAAGGCATTGCAGCAGGGAGCCCAAGACTACTTGGTCAAGGGACAGGTCGACGGGCAGTTGCTCGTCCGTTCGTTGCGTTATGCCATCCAGCGTCAAAAAATCGAGGAAGTGCTCAAATCCCATAATAAGGAGCTATCGATCCTCAGAGAGATCAGCGAAACGATTCTGGGTTCTTTGGATTTGCGATCCGTTCTCGAGAGCATCCTCGAAAAAACAATGTTGAGCGGCTCTTTTGATCTGGGGAATATTCGTCTGCTCGACCGTAACGGTCAGATGCTCGAGTTGGTGACCAGCAGAGGTTATCGGGATCTCAAAAACGTGCTGAGCCATCGACGGCTCTCTCGGGCCGAGGACAGAGCCTCGTCTACTTTTGGGAAGCGCATTTTTACGGAGCCTTGCGTCGAGGAAAATGTCCAAGGACGCACGGGACTCCGGACGTTACGAAAAGAAGGGGTTCAATCTCTCATCGCAGTTCCAATTCGCGCGGAAGGTGAAGTCCTGGGGATTATTCAACTTGGCGGCCGCGAGCAACGGAAGTTCAGGCCGGAAGAGGTGAACCTCTTGGCGACGATCGGCAATCAGATGGGCGTTGCGGTGCAAAGGGCGCAGCTCTATGAGGAGACCAAAAGACAGGCGGTTGAGCTGGAAAAAGCGAATAAACTGCAGGCGGATTTCACCGCGATGATCGCCCATGACCTGCGCTCTCCGCTGATGAATATTATGGGAACAGCGGAGGTGATGACGGATGGTATGTTTGGACCCGTGAGCGAAGAACAAAAAAGGTGGCTGGCAAAGATTCGCGGCAACAGCCGCGCCCTGATGGACCTTGTGAGCGACTTTCTCGACGTCACCAAGCTTGAAGCGGGATATGTCGATGTACGAAAGGAAGCGGTGGAGCTACGGCGGCTGATCCAAAAAAGTGTGGAGGACTACGCCGTTTTGGCCCAGGACAAAAAGATCGCCCTCACAGCCAACGTCGAACCAGCCCTACCGACGATCAACGTCGATCCTCGACGGCTAGACCAGGTCCTCACCAATTTGATCAGCAACGCCCTCAAGTTCACGGCGGAAGGAGGCAAGGTGGAGGTCGGAGGGGCGCGTGTGAATGCAACCCAGGCGAACGTGTGGGTGAGAGATAGCGGTAACGGGATACCGGCGGACGAGTTGGGTCATCTCTTTGCCAAGTATCGCCAGTGTAGCAACGCGAGAGTGTCCGACCAGAAAGGGACCGGTCTCGGCCTCGTGATCTGCAAGATGATCGTCGAAGCCCACGGCGGAAAGATATGGGTTGAGAGCCAGGAAGGAAAGGGGAGCACCTTTTATTTCTCGCTGGCGCTGAGTTCGTGAGAGCTGCTTTTTCGAATTCAAACCGGCATCACGCCGTGCTTTTTCCTCGGTCGCTCTTCTTTTTTCTCTTTCATAATCGACAGCGATTGTATCAGCCGCAGGCGAGTTTCGGGCGGTCGTATGACTGCGTGGGCAAACTGCTTGGAAAGCGCTTCAAAGGGCCCGCTGAACCGCTCGGCGAATTCCGCCAGTTTTTCTCTTCTAGTTTTTTCCGGGTCTTGTGACTGTTCGATCTCCCGCTTGTAAAGCACGTTGACCGCGCCGCCGCCGCCCATGACCGCGAGCTCCACTCCTGGCCAGACAAAGAGCTGATCGGCACCCATCTCGCGCGTGCACATGGCCTGCTTCGCGCCACCGTAGCCTTTGCGCAAAATCAGCGTAATCTTCGGCACCGTCGCCTCAGCATAGGAGTAAAGCATTTTGGCGCCATGCCGGATGATGCCCTTTTGCTCTTGTCGTTTGCCGGGAAAGAAGCCGGGAACATCCATCAAGGTGATGATCGGTATGTTGAAAGCATCGCAGAAACGAATGAAGCGAGCCGCCTTGTCCGAGGCATCAACATCGAGACTCCCTCCCAGGAACATCGGCTGATTGGCGACAAAACCTACGGGGTCGCCGTCGAGGCGGCCTAGTCCGATCACGAGGTTGCGCGCGAACTTTGCTTTGAGCTCAAGAAAGTCTCCATCGTCGACTATGGTCTTGATGACTTGAAGCATGTTGTAGGCTTTGCGCAGATCTTCCGGGACGATCTTTTCGAGGGCGTCCAACGATCGGCCAGAGTCGTCATCGGTTGTTTTGCGCGGCGGCGCCGATTCGAAGTTCGATGGCAGAAATGCAATCAGCCGCCGAATCAATGCAAGACATTCTTCGTCAGTCTTGGCGACCAAGTCGGCCACGCCGGAGACCTCGGAATGGATCTTGCTCCCGCCCAATTCCTCCATTGTGACTTCTTCGCCCAGCACTTCCCTTATCACCGCCGGTCCGGTGATGAACATCTGGCTCGACTTCTCCACCATGACAATGAAGTCCGTGAGTGCCGGAGAATAAGAGCCGACGCCGATGCAAGGACCCATGATCGCCGAAATCTGAGGAATGGCTCCTGAGGTGATGCTGTTCTCGAAAAAAATCTTTCCTATCGCCGTGGTAACCGAGAGCCCTTCTTGAATCCTGGCTCCCGCGGAATCCCAGAGCCCGATCAGGGGAACCCCCAGCTTGCGGGCGGTTTGGATGACATAGGCGACTTTTTCCGCGTGGGCGCTGCCCACCGTGCCCGCCAGTATCGAACGGTCTTGAGCGAAGACGTAAACCGGGCGGCCGTCAATTTTGCCAGATCCCGTGATCACGCCGTCCGAAGGCAATTTCTTGTCCGCCATCCCGAAATCGGTGCATTGGGTTTCCGCCAGCATGAACTCCTCGATGAAGCTACCGGCGTCGAGAAGTTTGTCGACGCGTTCGCGGGCCGTCAGCTTGCCGTCGGATTTCAATCGCGCCGCGACTTTGGCATCCCCTTGCAGGGCAGATCGCTCTAGCGTGCCAAGTCTTTTCTCGAGCTCTTCTTTGGATTTCGACATAGCATTTTTATTCTAGCCCACGATCCCCATTCCCCTAAGAACTGAAAGCATAACCGCCGCGGCGATAACGGAGCCGATCTGGCCGCCGGCGTTGGCGCTCATGGCATGCATCAACAGATAGCTTTTCTTGTTGTACTTTTGGCCTTCCACCTGGACGACTCGAGCGGACATGGGAAACGCCGAGATTCCCGCGGCGCCGATGAGCGGATTGATTTTGCCGCCGGTAAGAAAGCACATGACTTTCCCGAAGAGGACTCCCGTAGCGGTATCGAGACCGATGGCGATCAAGCCAAGTGCCAGCACCATCAGGGTTTCACCGCGGAGGAATTTGTCCGCTTCCATTGTTGCGCCAATGGAAAGTCCCAGAAGAAGTGTCACGATGTTTGTGATCTCGTTCTCTGACGCGCTTTTAAGCCGTTCTACGACTCCGGACTCTCGCATCAGGTTGCCTAACATTACCATGCCGATGAGCGGTGTGCCGATGGGAGCGAGGATCGATGCCACAACCGTGACGACTACTGGGAAAACGATCTTTGTCGTTTTCGACACCGGCTGTTTCACGACGCCCATGACGATTTTTCTCTCATGGTCGGTCGTAAGCCAGCGCATGATCGGCGGTTGTATCAACGGAACCAAAGACATATACGAGTACGCCGCTACGGAAACCGCGCCGAGCAAATGCGGGGCGAACTTTGAGCTGACGTAGATTGCCGTCGGGCCGTCGCAGGCGCCTATGACTGCAACTGCGACCGCATCCAGCTTGTCAAAACCGATAGCCAAAGCGAGCAGCAACGTGAGGAAAATACCGAACTGCCCCGCCGCTCCGAGCAGGATGATCTTGGGGTTTTCCATGAGAGGTTGTAAATCGGTCATGGCGCCGATACCGATAAATATGAGCAGTGGAAAAACTTCCGTCAGAACGCCTGTGTCATAAAAAAACCTGAGCACGCCGTCCTTTTCCATCAAGCCCGCCAAAGGAATATTCACCAGAATCGCGCCGAAACCGATAGGCAGAAGAAGCAGCGGTTCATATCCTTTGCCGATGCCGAGATAGAGAAGAAGTGAGCCGATGAGGATCATGATCACATGACCCGTACCGAGATTGGTGAGTCCGAGCAACAGACCCTGGAGGCCCGAAACAATCGCCGATTCCATCAATTCCGTTTACCCTTTCTGTGATGCTGATTGCTCGGGCCGGTACGGGAAAATTTTCTTGAGAAGCAAAACTAAAAGGCTCAAGCACCACAAGACCAGCATCGTTCCACCCATGCCGATCAACGCCAGAGTCCAACCGAACGTCCACGTATCCATGGAATCTCCCTCGAAAAAGAAATTGTGCGCCGGTTATTCGATGACGGCGAGTGCTTGCTCCGCTTCGACGGCCTGCCCCGGCGAGACTTTTAATTCTTTCAGGACTCCAGAGGCTGGAGCGACGATGGGAATCTCCATTTTCATCGCTTCCATGACCAAAACGACGTCATCCTCTTCGACGCGATCGCCGACCTGTTTTTCGATTTTTAAAATTTTACCCACCATGGGTGCTTCAACGGTCGTTGCCAAGGCGATTCTCCTTATTTCGAATTTGTAACTTGCAGGCGTGTCAATCGAGTATTGCCATTTAGTAAAGTTTCGCCGCGGTTGTCAATGCTGATGATCTGAAATTTCCGAGCGGATCGACGACTCGTGAAAATAGGGTCGATACTCGCTAATGGGCGCTACTGGTGCGGCGTTCCCGCAGCTTCAACCCACCTTGCTTTTGCGAATATGATACGGTAGAAACCGCATAGTTGGAGGACGAGTATGGCTAAACCGGCATCTCAAATCGACAACATGATGGACAATATCCCTTATTATGAGAAATGGCAGCTCGGCGAGGGAATCCCCATCGTCAAGACTTTTTTCGTCCAGGATTTAAAGAAAGTTGAACTCAAACCCTGGGATAGGACCGGAGGTAACGGAGCGTTTATCAATATGGAAGGCGCCGAGGGAGCAACGGGCGCCTACGTGAGCGAGATTCCCGCGGGAAAGAGCCTGAACCCTCAGCGCCATCTCTATGAAGACATGATTTACGTGCTCAAGGGACGAGGTGCAACGACGATTTGGAACGGCAAAGGAGCGAAGCAAACCTTCGAATGGCATGAGGGAAGCGTTTTCGCATTGCCGCTCAACTCATGGTACCGGCACTTCAACGGCCAAGGAGACGAAGCGGCCCGCCTGTTCTCCGTCAATAGCATGCCGATTGTCTTTAATCTCTTCCACAGTGCGGATTTCATCTTCAACACTCCGCGTGACTTTACCGATCGGTTCGACGGCGAGCCCGAATATTTCAGCGGCAGAGGAAAGGCCTATCCCGGCCGCGTCTGGGACACCAATTTTGTTGCCGACGCTCGCAACTTCAAACTGGAAGAGTGGAAGGAGCGCGGCGCGGCCGGCAAAAACGTCATGCTCGAAATGGCTAACGGATCGATGGCTGCTCACATCTCGGAATTTCCTGTTGGGACCTATAAAAAAGCCCACCGCCATGGTCCGGGATTCAATGTGATTATCATCAAAGGAAAGGGCTTTTCTCTCTTCTGGAGAGAGGGCGAACCGATCAAGCGCTATGACTGGCAGGATGGTAGTGTCTTTACGCCGCCCGCGATGATGTGGCATCAACACTTCAACACCGGTGCGGAAGGGGCACGCTATTTACCCCCGCGTTTGGGCGGGATCAAATATAGTCTGGGCGAAGGCTTTGGCGACATCACCAAAGTGGACAAGGACGTCAAGGCGGGAGGCAACCAGATCGAGTACTACGACGAGGATCCTTCTATCCGAAAGATGTTCGAAGAGGAGCTGGCGAAGTCCGGAACCTACAGCCGCATGAATCCGGATTTTTACAAGAGACCGGCATAAACAGGGTTCGATTTTTAACCTGATTCGAAAAGCCCCACATCAGTCATATGGTGTGGGGCTTTTTTTGACCGTGAAAAAGGCTCCTTGCAAGATAATGTATTGAGAGCAAAATAAACGCTGTAATAGTTTAGGGCGATGCCTGAAATGAGACGGTTGGCAATACTATTCCTCCTACTGTTTTCGTCTTTGTTCTTTGACAGCTCTGTTGTGCTAGCGGCGGAAATAAAAGCCACGATTCAAGTCACAAGTGCCAATCTGGGTGCCGGGCCAAGCTGGAATGAACCGTCAAAAGCAATTCTCAAAGAGGGTGATCAACTCAGAGTGGAAAGCGACAAAGGAGATGGGTATCTCGTTACCACTCCAGATGGCCAAAAAGGATATGTTTATCGGACCGTAGTAAAGCTTGCTGCCGTCGAGTCGCTTCCTATCCTCGAGAAATCACAGGAGCCAAAATCGTCTGTCGGTGAGCCCAACAAGCCTCCCCAAGCGGCCCCTGCCAAATCACCGGCGGCAGCGCCCCCCGTGCCTCGATCGAAAGCCGCCGCAGATTCGGTTACACGACCTGCGGAACAAAAAGGTTCCTCGGCTGAATCCCCACCGCTTATCCGACTTTTAGAGGGACATGAAACGGATGTGTTGGTGTGGGCAGGTATCGCGGTCGCATTCTTTTTCGTCGGCTGGATTTGTGGCGGCAACTATTACCTGCGGCGCGAACGGCTTAGACGAACAAAACTGCGATTCTAATCTAACGGCTCAACGGAACCTTATCGTCCGGCCATGGAATTCGTACTGGTTCTATTCGGTTACTTGTTGGGCTCCATCCCGACGGGTTATATCTTGGGGTTTCTTGCGGGTGTTGACGTTCGAAAGGCGGGTAGCGGTAATGTCGGCGCGACGAATGTCGCTCGAGTCGTCGGGAAGCGCCAGGGATTGTTGACTCTCGTCGCTGACGCCGCCAAAGGATTCATTCCCGTTTTTGTTTCGGCGCAGTTCGGCCTGAGTGCCACGGTGATTGGTTTTGTGGGCGTGGCCGCATTCTTGGGCCACCTTTTTCCGGTGTTTCTGAAGTTTCAGGGAGGGAAAGGGGTGGCCACGGCGCTCGGTGTCTTTTTAGGACTCGCGCCCCTGGCCAGCTTGATCTTGATCCTGATATTTACTGTCGTTATCTTGAGCAGTCGCTTGGTTTCACTCAGTTCGATGACAGCTGCGGTCTTAGCTCCAGTCGCGCTTTGGTTCTTTGCTTATCCCCCAATTCTGGTTGCTATGAGCGTCTTCCTCGCTTTCATGATTATCCTGCGCCATCGCGGCAATATTCAGCGATTACGCGATGGCACGGAACCAAGGTTCGGCTCTAGTTCTCGATAACCACTTCGACTCGCCGATTCTGACGGCGACCTTCTTCGGTGTCATTCGACGCGATTGGTGAGTGCGTTCCAAGTCCCTGAGCGGAGATTCGGCTGTTGGCAAGACCGTCGCGCTCGAGCGCATCCGCGACGGTTTGTGCGCGCCGTTCGGAGAGACGCTGGTTGTAAGCTTCCTGGGCAGCGCTTTCTCTGCTCGCGTGACCTTCAACTGAGAGGCGACGATCGGGCGCGTCCCGTTTTACGATGCTGGCGATCTGATCGACGCGATCTCGTCCCTCGGGCGTGAGCTCAGCCCTGTCGAATTGAAAGTTCACGCTCGGCAGATTGACCGCGACGCCACGGCTGGTCTCGCGCGCCTCGATATTGCGCTTCTTGAGTTCGTCAATGAGAGCTTGGTTTTTGGCGATCTCAGCTCTCTGCTGATCGAGAGCCCTTTGCTGTTCAGCTTGCTTTTGCTCTTGACCCTGGAGCTGATCTCCGACCAAAGCTCCCGTGCCTAATCCCAGTGCGCCACCAATAGCCGCTCCCGCGCCCGGATGACCTACCGCCGCACCAATAATACCGCCAGCGGCCGCGCCACCGAGAGCGCCGATGCCTGCGCCTTTCTCACGCGTGGTGAGCGGTGCGGAACAGCCCGCCCCCGTTACGATCGCGATGATCATCGCAAGCAAGACGAATTGACGCTTTAGATCTTTAATCATGACGGCACCTCTTCAGAACGATGGATCTACCATTCTCCCCGTTTGTTGTTTTAATCGCTCGTTTTCTCTTCTTAGACGTTCGATTTCGACTTGATTTGTATCAATGGCTCGTTGTTGGTCGTGTCAATGACGTGACCAGCAAAAATGTAATGAGGAGGTGCAAAAATCGCTTATCCACCCCGTACCTCCTACAGAATACGACTAATACTCGCCTTGCTTCTTCACTCTCTCGAGCTCTCGTCGCTGCCGATCCAACTCCGCCTGGTTGGCGTCAATTTGACGCTGTTGATCAGACTGCCTCTGTTCCTGGCCCAGCAACTGGTCTCCGACCAGCGCTCCGGTGCCTAATCCAAGTGCACCGCCGATCGCAGCCCCAGCACCGGGATGGCCCACCGCTGCACCGATGAGACCGCCAGCGGCCGCGCCGCCAAGGGCGCCGATACCCGCACCTTTCTCACGGGTCGTCATCGGTCCGCCGGAGCATCCTACGGCGGAAACTAACAGCACAGTAGCGAAAAACGTGGTTAATGTTTGTTTCATGGTATCCTCCTTCAGCAAGATGTATGGGTTTATAAAATGATTTTACAACGCATTTTAGCAGAAGGGGGGTTTACCATCAAGTTAAAGTTCAAACCAACGCATGCTACTCCTCGCTTGTAGTGACTGTAGTGATCCTCGTTTGTTAGACTCGGTTTCCCGGAAAAGGTTAACAGTGAAAAGCCGCTGTTGACATCATGGACCTTATAAGTCTATAGTTTTTTTAAACGAAAGGATTCCAGTGGAACACGCAACCCAAGAACAAATCGTTGAGGCTTTGAAAAAAGTCCAAGACCCTGAGCTGCACCGCGATATCGTGAGTCTTGGAATGGTAAAAAACTTGGCCGTCAATAACGGCAAGGTCACGTTTACCGTCGAGCTCACCACGCCGGCCTGTCCATTGCGTGAGAGCATCGACGCGGATTGCAAAAAGACGTTGGCCGGCATTCCCGGCGTGAGTGCCGTGGAAATCAACTTTGGCGCGCAAGTTCGCGGCAGCAAGTCGGGGGCAGGGCAAACCGATTTACTTCCGACGGTTAAAAATGTCGTGCTTGTGGCCGCGGGTAAGGGTGGTGTTGGCAAGTCAACTGTCGCAGCCAATCTGGCGGTGGCGCTGAAGATGCACGGCGCAGCCACTGGCCTTCTTGACGCCGATATCTACGGGCCGTCGGTCCCAATGATGATGGGAGTCAAGGGTGAGGCGAATAAAATTGAAGTGAATGGCGCTTATAAAATCGCTCCGCCCTTGGCGCATGGCCTGCCGGTCATGTCCATAGGCTTTTTCCTCGACCCGGACCAGGCAGTCATCTGGCGCGGCCCCATGCTAGGGAAAGCGTTGCATCAGTTGATGGCGGATGTTCACTGGGGCGAGCTGGATTACCTTGTAGTCGATATGCCCCCAGGCACGGGCGACGTGCAGATTACATTCTCCCAACAACTCAAGGTCAGCGGGGCGCTTTTGGTCGCGACCCCTCAGGACGTTGCGCTCGCGGATGTCATTCGAGCCAAGTCGATGTTCGACAAAGTGATGATTCCGATCGTCGGCATTATCGAGAATATGAGCTACTTCATCTGCGACGGCTGTGGAAAAAACCATGAGATTTTTTCCCGCGGCGGAGCGCAGCGGGCCGCGGAGCGTTTCAACATTCCCTATCTCGGTGAAATTCCAATCACGGCCGCGCTTCGGGAAGGCGGCGATAAAGGAATACCGGTTCTCATTCAAGAGCCGAAATCCGAGGTGAGCAAGAGATTCTTGGAAATCGCCGCCAGATTGGCCGGTCAGCTTTCGATCGCTTCAGAAAGGGCGAGAAAGAATGGTCCAACGATTATTACGACTTCGTAGGTACATAACGCTTGCCGGTGGATCATATCAATATTGAAAAGAAGGATACCTGGTATGATAACTAAAGAACAAGTCTATGAAGCACTGCACGAATGCTACGACCCAGAGATCCCGGTAAACATCGTGGACTTGGGTCTAGTTTATGACGTGCAAGTCGATGACGACAAAGTAGCAGTCAAGATGACGCTGACGGCGCCCGGCTGCGGCATGGGCACGATGATCGCTGCTGATGCGCGGCAGCGCATCCTCGCTTTGGACGGAGTCGGTGACGCCACGGTTGATCTGGTTTGGGATCCACCTTGGAACCCGAACATGATCAGCGATGAAGCGAAGCAAAAGCTGGGAATTAGCTAGACTGATCTCGACAATTTCACGGCTGCCGATCCGGGGCTCCTTGGTATCTGTTGAATCCAGTTCTTCTCACCGTCAAAATAGCATGAGAATCGTTTCCATCTCAAATTACTTCTAGTTTCGTTCCAAAAGATGGATCTTCTTCCCCGCCTGCGGCCGATTGAGGCCATCCCTTTTCAACAAGAGGGAAAAACCCTCATCTATCTGAAAGATCCGCTGAATCTTGCCACTCCCTTAGGAGTATCGCCGGTGGGGTATTTCATCATGTCGCACTTTGACGGCAGGCGCTCCCTTGTCGACATTCAAGAAATCTACGCCAAACAATTCGGCACTCTTTTACTCAGCGATGAGCTCAGGCAATTCATCGCAATGTTGGATCAGCACTACTACTTGTTGAGCGAGCGGTTTTTGAGCTACGAGAGAAGTGTCGTTGAGGAGTTTCGGCGGCAACCGACTCGCGCGCCGGCACACGTGGGAGGCGTGTATCCACAAGATCCGATTGGCTTGAAGGCTCAGCTCGACGGATATTTTCTCTCACCGAGCGGTCCCGGACTGCCAAAGCCCGACCCCAACACTTCGACTCCCAAGGCGATTGTCGCGCCGCACATCGATTTTCATCGCGGCGGGCCGGCGTACGCTTGGGCTTATAAAAAGCTGGCCGAAAGCGATGGCGCGGATCTGTACATTCTTCTCGGAACGTCACACTGTGGCGGCGAGAAGCCGTTTATCTTGACGCTCAAAGATTTCCAGACTCCGTTGGGTACCGTCGACACGGACAAACAGTTTGTGAACAGCCTTCAAGAAAAATGCAAGGATGATCTCTTCGCCGACGAGTATCTTCACCGCGGGGAACACTCGCTCGAATTTCAGGTGGTGTTTTTAAAATACATCGCGCAGCGGCGCGCTGAGCTGACCGGCCAAACCGAAAGGCCATTCAAGATCGTGCCGATCCTGGTCTCCTCGTTTCATGCGATGATGATTAACCAGACGCCTCCTGAACAAAATATCGCCGTCGGGAATTTTTTGAACGCTCTAAAGGATTTGGTCGCCAAAGAGAACAGGCGCGTATGTTTCATTGCCGGCGTTGATCTAGCCCACGTGGGCGCGCAGTTTGGTGACCGTGAGCCGATTACCGACGAATTTCTCAAGTGGGTCGAGGCGGAAGATCAACGCCTCATCGATCGGCTTACGGCCCGGGATGCGCTGGGTTTTTTCAAAGAGATCGCGAAGGATCAGGACAAGAGAAGAATTTGCGGATTCTCGCCTCTCTATTCCTTAATTCACCTCTTGGATGGAAGCCAGGGGAAGCATCTCAAGTACAGTCAGGCCTTCACGCCGGAGACCGGCTCTGCCGTGACCTTCACCAGCATGGTGTTCGAATAGTTTTACAATGCACGCGCAAGTTTCCGCGGCCAGTTAGTGCATGTTCATCCCGCCGTCGACGCCGATGGATTGCCCGGTCATGAAATCACTGTCGTTCGAAGCTAGGAAGATGACCGTGCCCACTAAATCCTGCGGGTACTGATCGCGCTGAAAGCAGCGGCGCTTTCTGCGGTCGGCCAATTGCTCGGCCGTCATCACGCCTTCTTGATTAGATCCTGATATCGTCAATCCCGGCATGATCGAGTTCACGCAGATGTTGTCGCCACCCACTTCGCGCGCCAACGCGCGGGTAAAGCCGATGACGCCGGCTTTGGAGGAAACGTAGTGAAGAAAGAAAGGCGATCCGCTAAGCGCGGTCCCCGACGAGATGTTGATAATCTTCCCTTTGCCTTGTTGCTGCATCGCCGGATAGACCGCCTTTACGCAGAGGAAAAGACCTTTTAGGTTTACTGCCATCACCCGGTCCCACTCATCCGGATCGATCTCCATAAAATTTTTCTTCTTCAGCGCGGAGTAAAGGCCGGCGTTGTTCACCAAAACGTCGATGTGGCCATATGCTTTTAATGTAGCCGCGGCCATCGCTTGAGTTTTCTCCGGCGAGGTGACGTCGACGGCTACGGCGATAGCTTCGCCGCCGGCCGCTTTGATGTCGGCGGCAACTTTCTTCGCTTCCGCCTCCTGAATATCAGCGACTACAACCTTGGCTCCCTCTTTCGCCAAACCGTGGGCGTAAGCTTTACCGATCCCCACGCCGCCGCCCGTGACAATCGCTACTCTGTCTTTCAAACGCATGGTATGCCTCCGTTAGATTCTTAATCGCTTCAATGTGACAATTCGGCTATGAAATCTATCAGCCCTGCCGAAAATCCCCCTCGATCCCCCTTTTGACAAAGGGGGAAATCAAATTCATTTCGCCCATCCTACCAACAGTGAGCCTCACGCCGCGCAACTCACAAGAGACTACCCATCTTTTTCAAACTTTTTCAAAGAGGGGTAGGGGAGATTTTCCGGCGGACTTTGCCAAGACCGTCATGAGCTCGTCAATTACAAATAATGTCGGTTAGATCTTGAGCCGGTAAAAATTGATCGGGTTGTCGTACAGGATCTGCTGTTTGGTATCGTCGTCGATATCCGCGCGTTCGAGAAATTCCGGAAGATCATGCTTGAACATGTCCGGCAGTCGCTCGTGGGGATAATCCGATGGCCACATGAGGCAGCGCGGATTAAATTGCGTCAACACCTGAGGCAATGCTTTTTCTTCGACTTCACAAGTGGCCCAGACTTGGCCCGAACGGATATATTCACTCGGTTTTTTCTTGAGAACCGGAGCCTGCATGCGGTACGGTTTTTCCATTTCCTCGTCCATGCGGTCCATCATGTAGGGAAGCCAGCCGGAGCCCGCTTCGAGGAAAGCCACCCTGAGTTTCGGGAAACGCACGAAGACGCCCTCGAAAATCATGTGCGTGAACTGAATCAGAATCGCGAAAGGATGCTCCAATGTATGGACGTGAAGAAACTTGTTGAAAAAATCGAAGCCCATGCCCCGGCTCGGCGCGCCGTGAACGGTCAGCGGCATATCGAGCCTCTCTGCCGCCTCATAAATCGGATCGAAGTCCGTATGACCGTAACCTTTGTTTAGAATGGTCACGGCGGGCATGAGACCGGCAACGAGCCCAAGCTGCTTCGCGCGCTCGAGTTCCTTGGCTGCTTCGGTGGGCTCGTGAACCGGTAGCAAGGCAACCCCTTTAAGTCGCGGGCTCTGTTTGGTGAAGCGCTCGGTCATCCAGGAATTATAAGCGCGGGAGATGACGCAGGCCCATTCCGGATTCTGGATGAGTCCGAGCGCGAGACCGCCCGTCGGATAGAGCACGGTCGTATGCACGCCAAGCTCGTCGAGAAATTCAAGCCACTTCGCTGCCGGCGTCTCGTGGACTTTTCCCGGCACACCAAAGCCGCGATTCCAACCGTCGAGTGAGGGAAAATAGCTGTAAGTTTGAAAATGCGGACCTTCTCGATAACGCCCTTCGAGGAACTCCCGCAACTCGGAATCCTTTTCCATCACATGTCCGTCGGCATCGATAATCGGGTAATTCACGTTCATGATAGGGCTCCTTCTAAACTAACGGGCGAAACGAATTGGAGTGCTGGAGTGATGGAGTGTTGGGTAAAGAATTATCACACAGTTCATCCGGGGATTTTGCATCACTCCAATACTCCAGTACTCCATCACTCCATTTCACAGGAACGAAATGCCGCCATCGACATTAATTGTTTGACCGGTGACGAAATCACTCAAAGGTGACGCTAAAAACAGCATGGCGCCGACCAGATCCTGAGGCACTTGGACGCGCTTTAGAGCACGGTTGCCTACGGAGGATTGCCGGAAGCGGATCATCTCATCGGTAGGGTTTTCTTCCGACAACGTGTTACCGGGAGCAAGAACGTTGACTTGGATGTTGTCATCGCCGACTTCGCGCGCGAGTGTGCGAGTGAAACCGATCGTTCCAGCCTTAGATGTCACGTAATGAATTCGTCCCGGGCTGCCGTTAAACACCGTGCCGGAAGCGATGTTGATGATCTTGCCGGATTTCCGCGCGCGCATCGCGGGCAATACTGCGCGGCAGCAGAAGAAGAGCCCTTTTAAATTGACCGCCATGAGTTTGTCCCACTCTTCCGGGGTGATGGTTTCGATCCTGCCGCGGTTCATTGGGATCGTCGCGAAGATAGCCGCGTTGTTGATGAGCACATCGATTTTGCCAAAGCGCTGTAATGCCGCCGCAGTCATGTCCTTCGTCGATTTCTCGCTAGAGACATCCACGTGGACGGCCAGAGAATCGCACCTCACCTTCTCGGTGATTTGTGCCGCGACATGTTCGGCCGCCGGCTTGTCGATATCCGCGACAACGACCTGAGAACCGGCCTTCCCGAAGCCCAGGCAGTAGGCTTTACCGATGCCGTGCCCGCCGCCGGTGATAATGACGACTTTATCCTTCAATCCTTGGATCATCTCAGTTAAACCTGATCGATGGAGTGTTGGGTTGGTGGAGTAATGGAGTGATGTACCAGACCCAATACTCCAGTACTCCCATAGTCCAACACTCCATTTGCTTTATCCCAGCGCCGGATTGATCAATGCCTTGGTCGGGAACATTTCGGGTATCTCTCCGCCGACGGCGCGAATGCACTTCTGCGTGTCCTTCAATGGAAAGACATGGCTCACCATTTCTTGCACCGGGAACTTCGTCTCTTCGATGAGCCGGAGCGCCGCTTCCGTTGCGTCGTTGTCGGCGGTGAAACAACCCTGGAGTTTGATCTCGCCCCAGACGAGTTTATCCATGAGCATCGGTGTTACCGTCGTGTCGCCGGTCAAGCCCGCCAAGACCATGGTAGCTTGCCGATGCAAACAATCCACGGATGTCAGTATCGCCTGCGGATTGCCCGAGACGTCCACGACCACATCGCACATCTCGCCGTTGGTCTCCTTGCGGATGACTTCGACAACGTCTTCTTCTTCGACGTTGATCGTGCGGTCAGCGCCAAACTTTTTTGCCAATTCTAGCCGCGGCTTGTCGCGCCCGATACCGGTAATGAAGATTTTAGCCGCGCCCGCGTGACGCGCGGCGAAGGTGCACGAAAGCCCTTGCTGCCCGGGACCTTGGACTAAAACGTAGTCGCCCATTTTGACGCCGCCGCGGCGAATCGCCCACTGAAAGCCGTTGGCCATCACTGAGCCGATGAGCGCCGCTGTTTCCGCGGGAAGCGCGTCACTGATCTTCGTCGCGAGAACATCAGGAGCGAGGTAAATGTAATCCGCGAAGCCGCCGAACAGATGCGGCGGCTGATCGCACTTGGTGCGGCCACCATAGTTGGTGCGCTGCTTGCAGAAGCGCTGGTTGTTGCGCCGGCAATCGGCGCAGCGGCCGCATCCGATGGCGCCTTTCAAAATGATTCGATCTCCTTCTTTTACGTGGTGAATCGCCGCGGCATTTTTTCCGAGCTTCTCGACGCGGCCGAGAATCTCATGTCCGAGAATGATCGGATACGGAACCCGAAGCTTGCCGTGTAGGTATTTGACGTCGGTGCCGCAGACGCCACCCATTTCGACCTTGACGAGCCCGCCGTCGGGCGGAATATCCGGCACGGGGTACTCGCGGATCTCCAGTTTGTCGGGACCCAAAAGTGTTGCTCCACGTGCGCTTGCCATAGAACCTCCTTCGATCGTCGGGTGTCCTTTAACACAGCGACGATGCGGGTCAAGTTATTTCACTTTGTATTCTTGCGTCAGTTTGTCGATGAAACCGCCGGCATCCAGTTCCTTGACCAGTGAGGAATCCACGAACCGCTCAGGGTTTTCCCTCAATAGCTTGGGATCTTTCTTGCCGACCTCTTGAATCGGCAACTCGAAGTACTCTTTGGCCGGATAGGGTTTGAGGGGAAAGTCATACTCGCGGAAATTTTCTTCCAGCACTTCCCGGTCTTGGACTTTCATATACTTCGCCAAAACTTTCATGCTGAACTCCTTGTTAGCTTTATAAACGTGCACGCCTTCGATCATCGCCTTGGTGAAATTGACCAGGTCCGCCCGACTCTTGGCCAAATATTGCTTGCGCGAAACGAAGAAGAGGCTGGAGTAGGGAATGTTGAGTTTCGACGCATCCAGCAGCACTGTCATTCCTAGCTTTCGTGCTTGCAGTGTCATCGGCGGGGTGAGCATCGCGGCATCCGCATTATTGGTCTCGACCGCGACAATGCGATTCGATTGGTTGCCCACCTGAAGTAGCGCGACATCGATGTCCGGTCGCAAGCCTTCGCGTTGCAGGAGATACCGGGCTGCGAAGTCGGCGTTGCTACCGAAGCGGCTGATGGCGATGCGTTTTACTTCCTTGATGCTTTTGATTCCTTTTCTGGCAAAAATGCGATTGTCCATGGTATTGCCGAGCCGACCGAACATGACCAGATCCAACGCCGGCGTCGAGATCACCACTTGCGGCGAGAACATACCGACTTGAGCGTCGCCCGATGACAAGGCTGCGGCGGCCGAGCTCGCGCCCTGGATAAAAATCAACTGGACTTGGTTGCCGTATTTCTCGAACAGCTTGGCTTCTTTGGTCACCCAGAGTGGCGCGAACTGACCGACTTCACTAGTCCAGACGACGTTGATGTTGGCGGCGTGAGCCGGTGTAAAGGAGCACAGGAACAACAGCCGTGCTAACAGCCGAAGCGGCAAACGCCCACGAAATCTCATATATGAATATCCTTTGCCTTGAAGTTCTCTAAGAGCTATGGTGAGCGCACTTACCCGATATACTGCCGATCATAAATCGAAGCAAGTTCAAGGAGAGATCTATGATTCGATTAATCATTGCCGCGCTAACCATCGTCCTGCTCACTCATAATTCCTTCGCGCAGGGACCGACTCGGGTCATGTCTGGCTATGCTGCGATATCCGGACCTCACGCAGTGCTGTGGGTTGCCCGGGACGCCGGTCTCTTCGAGAAAAATGGCTTGCGCGCCGAGGTGGCCTACATCCGTAGCGGTTCGACCATGGCCCAGACCATAGTTGCGGGGGAAATTCAAATGGCTCAAATGGGCGGCCCAGCGATGCTGGCCGCGGGGGTCGCGGGCATGGACGTAACATTTGTCGCCGTGGCGCTCAATACCACGCCGATTGTGATCATGGGCACGGTTTCGAAGATGGAAGAACTGAAGGGCAAGGCGATCGGAGTTACCCGATATGGTTCCAACACCGATATCTCCGCGCGCTTCGCGATCAGAAAAGCGGGTCTGCAACCGGAGAAGGATGTCGCGCTGGTGCAGTTGGAAGATTACCCGGGAATCATGGGTGGCATCGCGTCAGGCCGCATCGCTGCCGGCGCGCTGGCCGACCCGTTCACCGAACATGCCAAGAAGTTAGGTTATAAGGAAATTGCCGATATCGCGGCCCTCGGATTGGAGTTTCCGTTCGTCGGCATCGCCGCTAAGAAATCATTTATAAAAGAAAACGCGGATACGGCGCAGCGGTTTGTCCGCGCCTACACCGAAGCGATCGCACTATATAAGAACAACCGGGATCTAGCGATGAAGGTGACGAGCAAGTACACGGGAATCAAAGACCCGGAGATCCTGGGCTCGACGGTGGATTTCTACGCTCCTAAATTAGCCAGCGTTCCCTATCCGACCGTCGGCGGGATGCGCTTCGTGCTGGAACAAATCGCGACGCGCGACCCGCGGGCTAAAAATGTCAACGCCGAAAGCTTCATGGATGTTCGGTTCGTCAAACAGCTCGAAGAAAGCGGCTTTATTAAGGGGCTTTATCCGAAAGGGGAGAAGCGGTGAGACGCGCATGTGCCTTCCGCGCGATATTCTCCAAATCCGCGCTTCGACCCAACGCAAAATAGGCTCACAATCCGCTCGACAAAACGCTCATCGCCAACAATCGCTGATCCGCCGTTTCATAAGAACGCGCCACGTGGCCGAGATCTAGCACATCACTCACTTGACAATCCTTGCCAGACCAACGTATTGATCCTACCAAGACTCTTTTAATGCAGTCTCCTTATGGTTAAGCAGGGACGTAGTGCTTGGCAATACTCGTCTCTAGGTTAGCGATTTTAGACAAACAAAATTCCTTGCTGTCATCGTCCTTAATTTGCCTTGCCATAGTGCAGCGATGAAAACGAAGGGCGAAATAGAAGCGGCCATTAGCGAGGCGATAGTCCACTTCGAAATCGACTATATGGGACGCGGCCCTAAGGAGGCTCGATCTCATATTGTTGAAGATTTAATACTGGTGCGGCTCAAAGGCATGCTTACCCCGGCTGAACAACAGCTCGCCAAAACTCCCGAGGGTGTGGAACTGATCAAAAAGATGCGCTCGACGATTATTGATAACGCCAAAGCTGAGTTTTCTCGCGTGATCACTAATGCCACCGGGGTCGCGGTTCGAGATATTCTCACCGACATAAGCACCGCTTCCGGTGAGCGCATTTTTGTGTTCATATTGGACAGGAATTTGGGCAAGGAGTTGCCGCGTAGAATTAGTCCTTGACTTGGCCATTGGTTTTGAATAGCATTTTTTTAGTTTAGCAGATGACCCGAAGGGCTCCTTCGGCGGAAGGTAGCCAGTCGGGGCATAGGCCGACTTCAAGATGACAACATCTGAGTCGGCTTTTTCATTTTTATTCGATACGAACAGCCGGTAGGCCAGTGAGGAGGTAGCTCTCAGAGGGCGACTCGCTTAAGGGCAGGCCAGCTTATCCCCCAGGGGGAAGGCTGGCCTTTTTTTTTGGGTTCGTTTCTTTCTTTAAGCCTGCCGAGCCGGGTATATCGAGGAGGTGATGCGTTCAACCGAAAAACTCGTTGGTGACTCGCATCGGAGATTCAAAGGAGACAAAGACAAGGAAGTGTCGTACAAACAAAAAACAGGAGGACAAGACGATGGCTGACCAAAATACGGCTAGTGAAGAGTTGCTATTGGACGTCCGAGTAGCCGAAGCTTCCAAGCTCTATAAGTTCTATCTCAACCATGAGAAAAAGATCCTCGGAACCTTCTCCGTTAGCATCTTTCTTCTCGTCTGGGAATTGACCGGAAACGTGTTTCAAATGATTAATCCCATGTTCATGAGCGCACCTTCGCTCATCTGGAAAGCCGCTGTGCAGCTCTTTGTCTCGGGAGAGATCTGGAATGATCTCAGGGTTAGCGGGATTGAATTCGCTTGGGGATATATCCTCTCGGTTATCGTGGGCGTCCCCTTTGGGATCGCGATCGGTTGGTACAAGAAGTTGGCCTATGTCTGCGATCCCTTTGTCAACGCCATGAACGCTACGCCGCGCGTCGCCCTTTTGCCGCTGATTATTATCTGGTTAGGTATTGGCATCCTCTCCAAAATCGGCATTATTTTTCTCGGCGCAGTATTTCCACTGCTGATCAACACGCGAGACGGCGTGAAGACCACGCCTCACAACCTCCTCACTGCAGCGCGGAGCTTTGGCGCTTCGGAGTGGCAAATATTCAGGAGCGTGGTGATTCCCTCGACCGTCCCATTTATCCTCACCGGGTTGCGGCTGGGGATCGGAAGGGCGCTCATCGGTGTCATGGTTGGCGAGCTTTATGCCGCGACCGCCGGGATCGGATTTATGATTACAGTGGCTGGCGCGACCTTCCAGACCGACAAGGTTTTTGTCGGTGTCCTGATATTTGCTATCAGCGGCATGGTCGCTACAGAAATAATTGACAGGGTAGAAAGAAGATTCGACAGGTGGCGTCCAAAGGTGGGGGCCGAGTAGTATCGTTGAGCGCGCTCTCAACCAGCATTCTACGACACTAGGGGCAGCAGTGAGTGCCCGAGACTGATTCTCCGACCCGAGGAATCGAGGACAAGGGCTTGGTGTCCTTTCAGGAGCCTACGCCTGTCCCCACACATCGTGGGCGGTGTCGACCACGAGCTTGAGCTTGTGCCACTGCTCCTCTTCGCTGAGCAGGTTGCCTTCCATAGTGGAGGCGAAGCCGCACTGAGGACTGAGGGCTAAATTTTCCAGAGGCACATACTTGCTCGCCTCGTCGATGCGCCTCTTGAGTTGGTCTTGTGATTCCAGTTCGGCGAGCTTGCTGCTTACGAGGCCTAGCACGACGGTCTTGCCGTGCGGCACGAAGCGCAAGGGCTCGAAAGTGCCGGCCCGCTCGGACTCATACTCGAGCAGGAAAGCGTCCACCTGGAGTTGTCCGAACAGTTTCTCAGCAATGGCGTCGTAACCGCCTTCGGCGTACCACTGGCTGCGATTGTTGCCACGACAGAGATGAATGGCCAAAATGACTCCCGCGCGCTTGGCGCCTTCGAGGCACGCGTTGTCCGCGCGGATTGCCTCATCGAGCGCAGCCTCGGGGTCTAATCCCATCTCGTTTTTAATGTAGTTTCGCCATTTGGGATCGATGTAATAGCTGTAGCGAGGCGCATCGATCTGGACGTATTGCGCTCCTTCATCTATGACCGCTTGAATCTCCGCTTTGATGATCGGCACGATGTCCCAAAGAAAGGCGGAATGAGTGGGATACACTTTATCGCTGAGGCCCTTCTTGTAATAGATCGCGGGAAATTGATTGGCGGTGGGCAGGGTGATCTTGATATCGCCCGGGCTACGCTGTTTCATGAACGCGAGCTCGTGTTGGGTCAAACGCTGGGTCTGCTTGATCTTGCCCATCACGATCCCGGGCACCCGAGACGGCTGAGTCGAGGTGCCGGCGCCGCCCGCCTGCCAGGAGCGGAGGAGATTGTCGCTCTCGTCGATTCCTTCCACCGCGTCGTTGAAGTCGCTCATGAAGTTGAGGCGGCGGAGCTCTCCGTCGGTGAAGATCTTTAGACCGAGATCTTTCTGGCGCTGGAGCAGCCGCAGAATGTGCTTGTCTTCCAGCGCGCGCAATTGCCCGTGCCCCATCTGTTTATCGCTGCGAGCCTGCAGGAGTTCCGCCGGCCGCAGGAGACTGCCTATCTGATCCGCGCGATATTTGGCCGCCATAAGAATCTATCCTTCACAGGCGCTAAAAATCGACGTTCCCCGCATATCATCCGGCTAAGCTTCCTGTCAACGCTAGGTAAGTTAGCTGTGGTAGCTTAGCCCGACCGTGACGTCATGATTGTGTGTAAATTTAGGATTGCGCTCTTCCCTTCGGCCATGCTCGTATCCAAGATTCGTCGCGCAGTTTCTTAGGCTCATAAGATTCGTAGTGTGTGAAGTCGGCGATTGTTCTGCGCGGCTTGGCGCCCGGCCAGAAGCGGGCTCGGCCGATCGGCACGACCCAAAGCAGGCGTATCGGCTGCGGCACATTGAACAGCTCCCTCAGTTCTGGCTCGATCTCCTCGCGGACCGAGACCCAGACTGTTCCGAATCCCATGCTTGCCGCCACGAGCATCATCTGCTCGACCGCGCTCGCCACGCTCGCTTGAAAGAGCTTTTCCCGATCTCCCGGTCGACGCGTGGTGAGATAGACCATCATCGTCCTGGGATCGGCACAAACCAGGACCAGAACGGAGGCATCGCCGACATAATATTTGCTCAATCCTTTGTAGTTGACCGGGTCCTCACGCTTGCGCTGCCGCCATTCGTTATAGAAAATCTCACGGCAGCGCTTCATCTTCTCGCGATCGCGCGTCACGACGAACTCCCAGGGCTGCGTGTTGGCGCCCGACGGCGCCCAGCGGGCCGCCTCGAGAATCGCTTCGAGCTGTTTGTCGCTCACTTTTCCTGCTTTGTAAACTCTGACGCTCCGTCTCTTCTTTATGATCTGCAACAGGCTTGCGCTATTCATGGGCATCTCCAATATTGAGGGCGGGTTTGAAACCCGCCCCTCTATCTATTTGGTTGCTAAGGAGATCACGGCACCAAAGGATCTCCGTTTAGATCTAAAATTTCTCACTGCTTGTAGACTTTGTCGATAAAGCCTTTTTTTTCCAACTCCCGCACGATGCTTTCGTCCGCCAGGTCTTCGAAGCGGAGTTGTGCGCCGGGCTTACGGCTGGTCGCTTCCTTAATTTGCGTCTCGGCACCGGCTCTGGTCACCAGCGGTACCACGTCATAGAGTTTTGCGCTCGCGGTGTAGGCGTCCTCCAGATAAGCTTCGTTGTTTATTCTGCTGTATTTGGCAATGATTTTTTTGGTCTCTTCCTTGCGGCTCTTGAAAAAGTGGATAGCCTCGATGTGCGCCATCAGAACTTTTTTCACCGTCTCCCTCTGACGCGAAAGATAGCTTCTCGTCGTTGTCGCGCAGATATAGGGAAATTCAAACCGCTTCTGAAAATCGGCGGTACTGATGAGGATCCTGAAGGGCATCCCTCTGGTCAAGTGAATAATCCCCGGAGGCGACGGAAAGCCGGCGATTCTGCCGGTGCGAAACGACGCTGCCCGTTCCGCCGGACCGCCGACCTGCATAATAGGAACTTGCTTATCAGGTTCCAGCCCCAATCCCCTAATCAGCGCGCGCGCCGCTACGTCTGACGCGCTGCCGACCCGGCTGATGCCGATGCTTTTTCCTTTCAGATCTTCCGCCGATTTGACGGATTCGCTCACGACCAGCTCATAAGGAAGAGAATTGAGATAACATGCGACAAGGACGAGATCGGCCCCTGCTACCACTGCGCTGGCTACGCCTCCACCCGATGCGTTGGCCACCTGTACGTCTCCGGCCACGAGACTGGAGACGCTGGTCGTGGTGCTCGGGATAAAGAGCAAGTCTACGTCTAATCCGTTCTTCTTATAAAAGCCGCGATCTTGAGCCAAATACCAGACGGAGTTACTGCTCTCCAACGCGCTGTGCGAGAGCCTGATTTTTTCCTGAGCCCGGCCGTCGTTTAAAGAAAGAAAACAAGAAAGAAGCAACAGTCCGCCGAAAAACCAAAATCGCCGTGGAAGTTTCATCATACCCTCCAAGAAGATGCGATGATGAGACGCCTTTTCAATAATCCATTTTTTAAATGAATGTAAGTCCCGCCGCGCAAGACTTTTCGATGCAAGACTATCGTTATCGAGTGGGAATATCCATACAGTGTTTGATCTACTGTGTCCAAAAAACCTGGCTCCTTCGGATTCGGCACTATTTCCAATTTTGTCTTAGGTCGCTGTAAGGAAATACGTTCTTGGGCGCGCCGTTTTTATTGATCTGGAGGGATATTCAGACATCGTTATCGAAACCCTCACTGATTTTTCCCGCTGGCATACCCCTTGCGACCTTTGTTTCTTAGTATCTCCAAGAAAGGAGGAATACTACGTGAAACGAAGAAAGGAAATTTTAACAGCGGTTCTTCTATCCGGCAGTGTCGGCTTGGGAGCCCAATCGCTGTTTGCCCAGGGTGTGCCGGGAGGTCGTCCATCTGGACCGAGCAGTCCTGGACAAACGACAGGTCCAACCGTCCCACAACCGGAACCGGGGATGCCTCGCGAAATGCAGCCCACTATTCCTGGGCAACCGGCGCCGGGCCTTCCTCAAACCGCGCCAATTCCAGGACAACCAGGAACTATCCCCGAGCAAATACAGCCGCCGGAAGCGGCCCGCTCGCACGGGATGGTAATCTCCTCCGATGATATCAGAAGGGCACAGCAAGCTCTCGGAATGAATCCCGCCGAAGTTAGTGGCACGATGGACGCCAAGACTCAGCAAACCTTGCGTGATTTTCAAAGAACCAACAACTTACCGGCCACCGGAGTCTTGGATGAAAAGACCGCCAAAAATCTTGGAATCACTTTAAACGGCGACGGAGTTTCCACCCCATCGCAGCGTCAGGACAGCACGATGCCGAGATCTAATAGCTCCACTCCACCAGGAACTGTGAAGTGAGCGCAGCCTTCGTTCGGGCTGTCGTGTATCAGCGGACCTCCGGGAGGGGTAGCCGATAGGGCACCCTTCCCGGAGGAACCCACTACTTCGTAGATGTCCCACACCGCGGCTGTTTCGCCGGTTGATTTAACCGCTGGTTCGAAAAGAGTCCTATCTACCTGTTCGCCTTCGGCTGCGTATATCTTTCCCTCATAATGGAAGTTCGTGGTGATTGATTGAAAGACCCGGCGCCACTGCTTCGAACAAGCTTTCGATTGACACCGATCGCCTGGGCAAATAAGCTCCGTTCGTAAAATCGTTAGCCGATATGGGACTCCCACCATCCCGACCGTAAGGACGTCTCGGAGCAGGCAAAAGCAAAAATCTTGGGAGAAAATGACCAAACGATTTTACGGCTGGCAATGACGTGAAGCTTCGTCTCGCTGTCTTTCTGGTTTTTTCTCTTGCGATTGTCGACCTGGCGCAGCATCCTTCCTACGCTGCCGATTCTGCGGGCTTGCGCAAGGTCCGCATGGCTTTCACCTCGCTTTCGGCGGTGATGATGCCACCCTGGTTAGCGCGTGAAGCCGGAATCTTCAACAAGCATGGTTTAGAAGTGGAAGTCATCGCCACGCCGACCGGCGTCGAGGGGATGAATGCCTTGATCGCCGGCGAAGTGCAGTTCTTGCAGATATCCGGCGGCACCACCGCAAGCGCGGCGTTGGGCGGGGCCGACGTCATGATCGTCGGGACCACGCTCGATACTCTGGTCCAGAATTTGATGGCGCGCCCGGAAATCGAAAAGCCGGAACAGCTACGCGGCAAGGCTTTGGGCATTACCCGTTTCGGAACTTCCATCGACGTTGGTGCGCGCATCGCGTTGCGCCATTTCGGACTCGTGCCCGAAAAAGATGTCGCCATCGTGCAGGTCGGGGGCATGGAGTCCATGGTTTCGGCCCTCCAAGCCAATCGCATCCAGGCCGGCATTCTTTCCAATCCGGCCATCAGCCAGGCGAAGAAACTCGGCCATCACGTCCTGCTCGATATCGCTTCACTGGGCATTCCCTATGCGTTTACGGGCATGACGACCCGCGGCCGAATTATTCGCGAGGACCCGGATCTCGTGCGCCGCTATATGATGGCGCAAACCGAAGCGATCGCCCGCGCCAAAAGAGATAGGGAACTCGCGCTGAAAGTGATGGGGAAATATTTGCGTACGACCAATGCCGCAGCGCTTGCCGAAGCCTACGAGATCGACGTGCAGAAATTTATGCTCAAGGTGCCGCTGCCTACCGCCGCTGCGATGAAATCTGTCCTCGAAGACCTCGCCGCCAGGATTCCCAAGGCAAAGGACGCGGAGCCGCAGAGGTTCTTCGACGACTCATTCGTGCGCCAGATGCAGTCCAGCGGCTTCATCGACGCGCTTTACCGATAACAAACTTCAACTCCGACGCATTGATGCGTCTAAGCAGACATGGTAGAGAGGCAGGCATAGCCGTCCGATATCAGCAACTATTTTTATCAACGGATTATTCGTAAGGAGGGAATATGATTACTGCTAACGATCTCAGCGGCGCATTAGCGATCATGCCGACGCCTGCCAAGGAAGGGGCCGATCGCCTGGATGCTGCAAATACCGTCGACTTGGACGAGACCGCCCGTCTTACAGAGAGTCTAGTCCGCGACGGCGCAACCGGTATCATGGCGCTCGGAACGATGGGAGAGTGCGCGACAACATCGGAGAGCGATTATGAGGCATACGTGGATTGTCTGCTGAAAGCCGTCCGTGGTCGCATCCCAACCTTTGTTGGCACAACTGCCTTGGGCGGCCATGAGATCGCGCGCCGCATCCGCTTTGTAAAAGAGCGCGGCGCCACTGGCACACTTTTGGGAATCCCGATGTGGCAACCGGCTACGCTCGACATGGCGGTGCAGTTCTACGCTTCTGTTGCGGAAGCCTTTCCGGATTTTCCTATCATGGTCTACGCCAATTCACGCGCTTTCCGTTTCGCATTTGACCTTGATTTCTGGAAACGCATCGTCGATAAGGCGCCTACGGTCATGTCCGCAAAGTTTTCTAGCAAAGGAATTCTCCGCGAGGCTGTGGCCGCGACCAAGGGGCGCGTAAATTTCGTTCCTCCCGTCGGTCTGGCCTACGAATTCGCTCAACTGTCCCCGGAGACGGCGACGACATGTTGGATTCCCTCGGTCGGACCGCAACCGGCCCTCGCGCTCATGAAAGCGCTCGCGGCGCGCGACCCCCAACAGGCCAAAGCCGTGGGCGATGATATCGCCTGGGCCGTCGAACCCCATCACGCCATCACGGGCTCAGCGGAGGTTTTTGCTTCTTATAACATCCAGCTCGAGAAAATATTGATGGGCGCATCCGGTTACTGTAAGCCAGGCCCTATAAGGCCGCCCTACAACGTCATGCCGGAAAACTTCGCCCAGGCGGCGCGAGAAAGCGGCCAGCGGTTCGCAAAGCTCCGCGAGAAATACTCGCGGCCGCTTGGCTAGCTTCCGTTTCGCTTCTTAAACTTTCGCATTCGTTTTATCGTGCTAAGACGCCAAGACCGCAAAGAGGCAATTTCTTCTCCTCTTCCTTGGCGTCCTTTGCGCCTTTGCGCGAGATTGAATGTATCCAACTCGTCCCTTACGGCGGACAAATGATTCAAAGAATAATAACGCAGCGGAGGTAGTTAGTGAGCATCGATTTGACCAAGGAGTCCGCGTACGCGGACAAGACGCCGTATGAATTATGGCAACAAAGCGAAGCGATCCCGGTCTATCAGGGCCTGGGAATCGAGGATTTGAGAACAGTCTCTCTGGGTCCGTGGAAACGCAAAGGCGCAATGGGAGCTTTCATCAATATGCTGGGCGCAGGGCGCAGTTGTGACGCTTACGTTTGTGAAATTGCCGCCAAGAGCCAAACTCTGGTCGAGCATTACCTCTTTGAGGAGCTCATCTATGTCGTAAAGGGACGCGGCGCGACGACGGTTTGGCAGGAAGGCGGTCGAAAGCAGACCTTTGAATGGCAGGAGGGTAGCATGTTCTCTCCGCCGCTCAATACTTGGCGCCAACATTTCAATGCGCAGGGCGATGAGCCCGCGAGGTTCGTCGCATTGACGGACGCGCCCGTAATGATCAACAGATTTCGCAATCTCGAGTTTGTTTTTAATAATACTTTTATTTTTTCAGATCGGTTCGGCGGCGAGGATGGTTACTTCAGCGGCAAGGGAAAAGAGGTTCAAAGTCATCGAACCTGGGATTCGAATTTCATCGCGGATGTCCCAGGCTTCCGCTTGATGGAACACAGCGCCCGCGGGCAAGGTGCCAAGGGCATCTTGCTCCATCTTTCGGCCAACACCATCAGTGCGCATATCGAGGAATATCCCGTGGGCACCTATCCGCGGGCTCATTGGCATGGCCCCGGAGCGCATATCCTCATTCTTACCGGAGAAGGCTATTCTTTTATGTGGGAGCAAGGGAAAAAGCGCACGCGCATCGACTGGAAGCCGGGTAGCCTGTTTGTGCCGCCCGCCAAATGGTTTCATCAGCATTTCAATCCGGGACGCGAGCCGGCGCGCTATCTGGCTCTCAAGCCATGGGGTTTCACTTACCAGGTCGAAGATCTGGTCAAAACTCTGGAAGTCGAGGCGGCAGGAGGGACGCAAATTGACTACCAGGACCAGGATCCCGAGATACATGAGACGTTCGTTCAAGAATGCCTCAAACGAGGCGTAGAGGTGAGGCTGAAATTCTGACCGACTCGGAGAGATTTCTAACTTCAAGGAGCAATCAAATGGCTGCGAAAATGAGCGCGGGTGACGCCAATGCCTACGTAGACGAGCTTTATTGGAAAGTGGCGAAGCGCTGGGAAGAACGCGTTACTCGTTCTCAATTCATGAAGGAACTGACGACCGGCCGTTTGCCTAAGAAGACGTTCCGCCTATTCTTCAAAAACTGGGCCGCCTACACGATTGAGATCAATACACTGGAAGCGGCGTCCTATCACAAACACATACATTTTTTTCGGCAGCATCGGGACCTGATGGCAGCTATGGCCGAGAAATTGGCGGATGAGCTCATTCATCCCAAACCGCCGGGACATATTCACGTGGTGATGGAGACCGCCAGGGCGCTCGGAATTACCGAAGATGAAGTTTTTGTCACCCCGATGCTTGCAGAGTTTCGCGCCAAGATCGATTACTTCCGCGCTATCGTCTGGGAGGGCACCGCGGCCGAGTTCTATGCCGCCGGGGCGACCGAGGAACAGTTCGGTCATTGGGCCGGCGAAGTATTCGGCGCTTTGACCGCCCATTATGGGCTCACGCCCCAAGAGGCGATTTATTTTTCGCTTCACGAAGAGGCCGATACCAGAGAACACGAAGGTGGAATCATGGGACACGGCGGTTTTAGACGTCTGGTTTTGCAGCGTCTGTTAGAAGAAGGCGCCGAAGTTAGACCGGGCTACACGCTCGAGTACTGCGCCTTAACTTCAATGGATCTCCATGGGGCGATTTTGCAGGCGACGTTGCAAGCGGCTGCCAGGGAGGCACCAAATGGGGTGTTGGAGTAGCGGAGTATCGGAGTAGTGCAAAAGCAGAGTGATGGAGTATTGGAGTACTGGAGTATTGGGTTTGAAACGCATCACTCCCTTACTCAATCAATCCCGCACTCCAATCTTTGTTGCGTTGGAGAAACTGATGTTTGCGTGTTGTCGTTCCCTACTCTCGAGATTGTTCGTCTCGATTCTAGTCGTCCCCGTGATCGGTTTCACGATTCCCCCCGGCGTCCTGGCGCAAGAGCAAATCGTCGTGGGGTACGATGGCTACGCCGGCTTTCAGGGTCCGATTTGGGCGACTAAAGATCTCGGATTATTCGACAAATACGGTTTGCCCGGCGAGCTGGTCCTGATCCCGGGTAGCGCACGCGGGATGGCAGCCTTGATCTCTGGAAGCGCCCCATTCGTGCAAGGCTCTGCTACCGCACCGCTGTCGACCTATTTGCGCGGCGGAGACGTTGTCGTGGTGGCTGCCGCCTTGAACAAGTTTCCTTTCAGCGTTGTTGCCAGAAAAGAAATGCGTAACCCGTCGGACCTCATCGGGAAGAAGATCGGAATTCTCAACTTTGGCGGCTCCAATGATCTTGCAGTTAGTATGGCGTTCAAAGAATGGAATATTCCTCGCAACGCGGCAACCATTCTTGTGAGCGGTGGGGCGCCGGAAAGGCTTGCAGCTTTGATGACCGGGGCGATAGACGCCACCGTGCTGTCGCCGCCGGAGACCGTGGCCGCCTCACGGGCGGGGTTGAAAATTCTCGCAAACCTTAGCGATCTCAATGCGTCATTCCCGCAAACGCTCATTATGGTGCGGCGCTCCTTTCTTGCGAACAAACGCGAAACCATCAAGCGTTTCCTGCGCGCCTACAGCGAAGGTATCTACGAGTTCAAGACCAACAAAGAAAGAGCGATTAAGGTGTACGCCAATCGCCTCAAGCAAAAAGATCTGAATATTCTCGAAGAAACATATAGCTTTTATGGACCAAAATTTTCCTTTCCGCCGCGAGTGGACCGCGGCGGCATCAATAACGCCCTCGAACTGGTTCGCCAAGGCGTCGAAGTAAAGGGAGAAATCAACCTCGGGCAGTTTCTCGATGAGAGCGTGATCGACGAACTGGAAAGGGAGGGATTTTTCAAGAAATTGTCTAACCCAAGAACGACAAAATGAATCCTGGGCAAGGGCCGCGTTCCGATAACATGATTGCGCCAAGTCCTCTCGCACCATACCGCCGTTTCCGGCTGTCGAAACACAGGGTAAAGCGAGTTTATATCGTCTACAGGGTCGACTGACAAAAGCGGATGATTAAGATTTTCGCAATCGGTCAACGGCGGGAGGATTATGAAGAGCTGGCTGAACAAGGCCGCCATTTAAGGCACCGGCGGAAATAGAGGAGAAAGCGATCAGGCCAAGCGATTCGCCTCAGTCCAAGATGGGACCCTCAAAGCGGCTCAGAGATTCAACACTCACACAGGTTCATGCGGTACCAAGCAGCAGCCGTTTGACAGCCAGATATATTATGAACCATAAGGTAACTGAGACTCGAATCGGGATTATGTGGAAAGGCGATTGCCTTTCTCCCCGACCGGGTCTCTTTTTTTTGGGTCTGAGAATTTAAGGGTATACTCGACGATGTATCCTGTATTGTCACTCATGAAACGACGGAAATCTCAACGTTCTTTGTAGCGATTTTTGAAGCTTTTAGCGACGGCACCCCTAGTTTCGATGCTAGATATTTCTCTAGCTCCACTTTAGATCTCTTGCGAGGATCCTTACCTGTTGAGTGCGCACCGTAGATGCTTCCGACAATAAGATCGAGCGCCTGTAGTAAGTCGCTCTGTGGTTCTTGTACCAGTATAAGCTTCTGTATGTTTTTAGAACGTGCACGCATCTGGGTTTCAGCTTGAGCTTGAGCCTTTTTGCTGAAGCGACGTTGAGTGATTAAACGTATCGAGGACTTCATCGCGCCGGCTGCCGAGTCTGTTAAACGAGCCACCTGCTCAATATACTGGCGGAACTTAACCTTCGGATCGCCCTGGCGTATTGCAATTCCGGGCTGAAATATGTGGATTTGCAGTTTCAGAGCAGTATTACCCAAGATATAATCAAGCGCTTTCTTTGCATAGTTAATCTTAAACTTATTGCCATGTGTATACCCGACGTTACACAGGAAACGGTTTTGTGCGCGTAAACCTCGGAGCTTGTCAGCGGCCGTTTTCAGTCCCCTACCTCGCAATGTCCCCATGACAAACGGACCATCTACGAAAAAGCATCCGCTTTCGTCAAGCAAAACGTCACTATCCTGATGCACCACTAGGCTTAACTTAGTCTTTTTGGATCCTCCCCATCCCCAGATGGGATTTAACTTTGACAGAACTACAAATCCAGTCAGAACGTATAAAGCAATGCGACGATTCATAGTATTCACTCCTTGCATGTCGTAAGTCTAGAAATGCGATTCTGCTCCTCTGGCCAAATCACATCCTGACGTTGCCTCCCGCTTTCTAGCTGCGCATTGGTTAGGTTTAAAGCAGAGCCAAAGTCGGCCTTGCGGAGCCCTGCTTCTTTAAAGCTGGCGTAAGCCAATCGACTGTTCGTGAACTTGCTACCCTCTAAGGTTGCTTCCTCGAAGTTTGCTCCGTTTAGATCGCTTGACTCTACTGCGGTTGAGATGAGTGTCGCTTTGCGAAAGTCTGCATTCTCGAGGCAGCTTGAATAAATTTCCGCGGAGCTCAGAATCGCGGTTTGGAATTTGGCCCGAGATAAGGTGACATTTTGAAGCTTCGCGTCAGTAAGGTTCGCCCCATCTAGGTTCGCATCCTCTAGTGATGATTCCCGTATTGTGATGCCACGCAAATAAAGCCCGTGCATATCGGCAAAGAAATAATTTAGTCCTTGAAACTCTGGAAAGACTACTTTCAAGGATCGTGTATCGGCAGCCTTGAGCAACTTGCTAATTGACTTTAGTGCTGCCTCAACGTCTCCTGGCATTTGAGTTGCCGGATCGTTTGACCTTTGTTGGATAGTCGCAGTGAGAACTTGTAGTGCTGTGTCAAGAGTCTTAGACGGCGCGTTCCCTAAACTACCCGCGTCGTTAGCCCCTTTGATTCTTAATTGAATACTTTCACTCGCTAGATTTTTTATGATCTCGGATATTTCGGGCGGCGTGCCGGATATGTACCGTGAGATTTGCTCAATATTACCAATAGCAGTGGCAATAGCTGCAAGTCCACCACATGCAAGGGTTAGTAGGACGATGGCTCGATGGTTAAGAATCCTCTCTTTTAGGGACTTACCATCGTTACCCTTGATTGGTCCTGTCCGCTTTTGAACTTTAGCCATGCAGGTGAGCGAGTATTCGAATCGCGATAATGGTTATTCGTTGATTCTCGATTTCGCAATTCTTATAGTTTGGCAGTTTGGCCGATCCTCATGAAAGGGTGCCCGGGGGTGGGGAGAACCAGTCCGGGCGATGGTGTCGGGTCAAAGATGTGACGAGATCGAAAGACCCAGCCTAAGTTGCTTCGCCAATAAGCGGCCTAGATGAATAGGACAAACTTATGGGTCGTGTCAAGTGGAATTTCAGATTCGTCGCTGTTTGCAGTTCAGGAAAGATTGATGATCGCGCACTTTTTATCAGGGGCGACTTTTAATACCTACACACCTAAAAGTCTAATCTGGAGTCAAGTTTGCGACCTTTCCCCGGATATGGTTTGCGATACACGGCCCGGTAAAGGGCATCGAGCGATTGTAAAATCGCATCCAAAACCCTCGTCACTGCCTGCTCCGATATTGCCTCTGGTTCCCGTGGGTGAGTGATCGCATTACGCAGCTTAAGGCCTGCCTTCAGGTCACCCCACCAGTGCTTTGCTTTATCTACCGGCTCGCCAGAAAATAAACGGTAGATGTACTCGAAGCGATCCTCAAGTCGGTATATCCTCAATGAGTCCGTTAACTCGAATTGGCCTGACTTTAGGGCAATATCCCGTTCCCGAAGGATACTCTGGTCTAGTACGTTCAGATCTTGCCGGTCAAAAAAATCTGCTGCCACGCCGTTGATGTGAGCCTCAAGGGCGGAATACCCCAACAGCAGGGCGGCATGTAGATAGGCAACCTTGCCGGCCGAGGAAGCCTCGGTGTGCGATTTTTCGAGAAATCGTTTAGCTTCGTCGAAGAGCAGCACTGCAAATTCATCTGCATTTGCGCTGCTCATACATTCCCTTCAGCTTCTCGAACTTCAAGCATCGCTTGTTTTGCGTGATATTTTTTTATCGCCAGATCAACGAGACTCTTCGATATTCTTTCTCCCTTTTCCGCCTGCAAGTAGAACAGTTCCACGAAACGGCCTCTTTCTTTTGCGTCTGTCCGATACCCTAAACCCCGGTAGTTTTCAGGGTCCGTTTTATGACGTCCCCGCGCAAGAGCTTCGCAACTTAGCGGATCTTTGCCGCTTGACTCTGTTAGCGAGAAATGCCGGTTCAGTCTAACTTTGTTATTGGCCAACACCCCTGCAGTGAAGGCCCAGGCTGAGAGCACTGCATAATTCAAAGCTTTCTCGGCAAAGTCGAAGTTGGAACGCTTTCCGGTCTTCTTATCAATGAAATGATCACGCTGTGCTTGAGCCAGCGCAGCGAATTGTCGGCCAGCTTCTTTGAGCCCGGCATCCTTCCACATAGCGGGGTTTTTCTGTTTCAACTTTTTCCATTCAGGATCATCAGTTCCTGTCCTAGCAACAGATGGTGTCGTCCCCGTGTTGTCGAACTTTGCAGGGTCTACTTGTTTCCCCGCAAGATAATTCATTATGAATGTTCGGGCGGCGCGCACAGTGATAGGTTGGCCGCGCTGTCGCTTGTCCGCAAAATCTTGACCCTCGTCAAGCAAGCCGACCTGTTGACACCAGCTGCGAAGTTCCGGACCTGAGACAGTCTCATACATTCTGTCAAGTAGGTCAGTAGAAACGGCGATATTTGTGTTGGAGATGAGCTGTACATCGAGTCGTTGCTCCGTGTCCAGAGCAAAATACACCTTTACGCCATGGTACTCGTTGACGTCTTTCTCAAGTGCAAGTCGGATCGCTTCGAAGCGGTGCTGACCACCTACAACCATCAAACATGGTTCATCTTCCATGGGCTCTCGGACTCAATGACTAAATTGCTAAAGGACCTACCACTATCCGCGTCCTCTCTCATTCTTTCGTACGCAGTGTGGTCTTCGACCAATTCTCTATTGGCCCGGTACTCTGCTTGCTCGTCCGGGTCAAGCGGTACATCAATCGTCCCTTGTGTCACAAGCGTATCCGCGCGGATATGGCATTCGCAGTAGAGAGCATCGGTACGGCTGTCGACCAGGATAAATAGTGAGGGTTCAAGCGGCTTGCAAGTTTTAGCAAAACTTTTTATTAGCCCATCGATCTTTTCTACTTTTTTGTTCAGTCGTTCAGGAACATTCGGAGTGTAGGTCGTGTTCGCCACTGCAGAACTCCTTAAAACAGAAGTCTAACCGTTCCGTAACGGAGCTAACTTTCATTGTCTATCTTACTCAGGAAGATTTTTCCGTCAAATGGACAAAAATGCAGTCAGGCGCAGAGTCAAGAATTGTGGGGTTTGACCCGCGCGTCGCTTTCGATGAGGCTTTGCGGCAGGATGTTTTTCGTCGTCGGGTCGACTCTCGCGCTCTCGTCCAGGATCGCGTCAAATGCTTCCATTTAGATGGTCCCTCCTTGAAGAATTTGACCGCTTCATTTACCACGGCGGCCCAATCGAAGACCATCCCGTTTGTTGAGACCATTCGGGGGTGACAACTTTCGGGCAGATTGTCAAAAAATTCTTCGATACCTCGCAGCTTGCTGCGAGGTAGTTCATCGCCAGGCGGCGTCGGAAGGAATCAGATTCTTGCCGAAGCGACGCTCGGGAGGGGCGGCCAGCCAGGGCTTGCTCTTCTCGGCGTAGAGCTTGAAGTGGGGCGTCTGCCGGTGCGCCTCTAACGCCGCCTCGTCTCGGTAGATCTCGTAGAAATAGAAACGGTTCGGGTCGTCCCGGTCCTGGATCACATCGAAGCGGAGGCAGCCGGGCTCGTCCTTCTCCGAATGCTCCGCGTCGTGGCGGACGACTTCCAAGAACTCCGAGACGTGCTCGGGTTTCACCTGGATCGTTACGTGCAGAACTACCATGGATGCATCCTCCTTTATTCTGAGTCCTCGTCGCTACCTGAGCGGCGGCCGAAACAGCGCAAAGACCTTATCCGAGTTTGAAATCCACGATTCCAGAAACATCGCTTCATCGGGCTTCCGTTCTAGCTCGGCCATCGCCCCCGCCAGGCAGAACCAGTTGAGAAGCTCGTGGTGGCCTCGGTCTTCCGTCTGTTCCAGCGTCGTGTTGCGCCACGTCTCCCAATCCCCCGCGCGGAGCGATTCATAGTAGCGCTTGTCCGATTCTACGTCGGGATACATGCGGCCATGCTTCGCAGTCAAAAAAGAATGCGACCAGCTGGAAGACGCGATGAGAGCGACTTTCCACGGGCTATCCGCGAAGGCCCGCGCCGTTGCCGCCCCGATCTGAAAACAGCGCCATGGCTGCGGTCCCGGCGGATCTTCGTCGCCCTCGAGGCTCCGTCCTTTGGAGGGCGTCGGTGAAATTCCTTGAGTGCCTGTCAAATGGCGCCCGTAGCTGTTGACGGTGAATGGCACCACGGCATATGGGAATCCGGTCCGGTCCCAGTCAAGGTAAAGCACTGAATTGACGAACGCGTGTCCTAAACCCATGTGCAGAGGCTTGTAGGCATAGGCGATGTCAAATCCTTCATTTAGCAGAGCCGATGCGAGATGCTTGCCGCCTTTCCGATGCCCGCGGATCGTGAAGCTTTTGTCTTTGGGCTCGTTCCAAGAGTTCACGCCGCGCTGATTGTGCAGCCATGGCTGAACCTCCGCCGCATTGTAAGCGAGGACGGAAAAGGCGGGAACACAGTCTTCCCGATAGTTCTCAAACTGGTCGTCACCCCAGATAATACAGAAATCGGGTTGGAACTCATCGAGCGCGCGGCGCGCGCGGCGAAAGCCTTCGATCATTTCTTGTCGATGCAATTCGGAATGCGACTGCCCTTCATCCGTTCCCCACTGCCGGCGCATCGGCTCCGGCCAGTTATCAATGGAACGCAAATGTTCCGGCAACGCCGGATCTGCCAAACACAGCTTGATGCGGCGGGTTAAGTTTCCCTGGATCGAGAGACCGGGATAATGCGTGATACCAAGGCCAAGTATCTGCCCCATGAATTCCTCCTCCTCGAGCGCGAGCAACCTACGACGCCTGGAGAGTTAACGGATGCAAGGATGCGCTAGCGTCTGTCGTCAGCCGGCGCGACCAGCCCGAACTGTAGAATCATTCCCAATTCGTCGCGAGTGACCCACTCCTCGATAATCCGGTGGTTGTCAAAACGAAAGATCGCAATCGCATCCCAGGACACCGTCTTACCGCTAACGTCGTAATTGCCTAGACGGGACGGCCACACGCCGCCTCCTACGCCGTGGTGAGAGAGCCGTACCACCAGCCGGTCTCCGGATCCAAAAATGTCATGGATTTGTGTTTCAAACTGTGAAAAGGTCTCCTTGCGCCGCTCGGCTACGCCACGAACGCTGTCGATTCCCACGATGGTTCCTCCAGGGCGGTGCATCACGCACTGAGGATGAAAGAGATCCTCAATGAGTTCCACCTTTCCCTGGTCGAGCACTTCATGGAAGTATCGCCGCACCAACTCCGCTTCAGCCGACAATTCATTCGTGAATTCTTGATCCGTCATCTTGATTCATCCAGCGCCCAACCTACCACGCGACAGCGTCTACTCCAACAGTCACTGTGCCGGGGCCTAAGTGCAGGTCAAACTTCGGCTCAACAATTTTCTGAGGAAGTGAAGATACAAAAGTCTTAACTGCTTCTGCACCGTGTCGTCTAAGCGACTGCTTCTTGGAAAGTCAGTGGAATCTCCTCGGAGGCGTGATCGTTCAGATTGACTTTCTTCCCGTCCTTGATGACCACCGCGAGGTTGGAAGGTTCTTGCAGCACTCTTATATCGGCCACGGGATTTTGTTTTAGAATGATAACGTCTGCTAGCTTTCCGCCCTCGAGTACACCAACTTCATTTTCCAAGCCGACCGCAAACGCATTGTCTCTGGTGCAGGCTGTGATCGCCTCGATGGTTGTGTAGCCGCCGTAACGAACCAAAATCTCCGCTTCTTTGGCGTGCATTTTTCCATA